>Ga0307981_1002685_pt1 | contig 14076 bp, 14 predicted proteins | sample OrgLakmetagen987_FD_201849 | JGI IMG/M metagenome (GOLD analysis project Ga0307981, IMG submission 201849) | Saline water microbial communities from Organic Lake, Antarctica - #987 | ecosystem: Environmental > Aquatic > Non-marine Saline and Alkaline > Saline | place: Antarctica: Organic Lake... | reverse complement strand
AGTCCAATGCGAATGAAACTGTTGCAGATCGTGGAACCGTTTCATCGGAGTTGGAGCAAACGTGACTCTTTCCCGGGACTCCACTCGGATTCCCGACAACAGTACTTACTTACTTGGCGTCGTCAATGATGCAAGAACGAAAAAGCCGGAACGCTCGCTGATTCTGATTTGGCTTTCCGTTGAGAGCGAAATAAATGGGTATCTTTTTTAGGTGACATTCAAAACGTTTGTCGTGCGCGACCATGGTGCAACTAGCAGCTGGCAACGTTGCTCCTTCTGCTGCTGCAGAATCCGACACTACCACGATACAACGTAAATGGCGGTCACGTGGCTGGATTCCGCTCGCTTACGCCAAGTCAGCCCTTTGGACGAGCAGTAGAAACGTTTTTTTGCCTCTGCATCCAACGGTCATGCAAGCGGCCGTGAGAGAATTGTTGATTCTGGATGGAACCTTGGACGCCTCCACACTGCAAGTATCGACTGCCGCAACGGCCAGCTTTATGTGTACCAGTAGCGATCCTTCCAATATTAGTAACGTTGCGAAAGAAGCGTCCCAACGATGGCGGCGGAAAGAGGAATCTTCTACCGCAAAAAATATTGCTGTGGTGCAAGCTGCAAGGTATCTTGGACACTTGCACCCATTAGAGTGGACGCTAGCACCCAAAACATCTGTTGTGATTAAACCTTCCAAGAATAAATCCAAGAGAAAACGAAAAACCGAAGAAGACGTCGTAGAAGAACAAGAAATCAAGACGGAAGAAACGGATGTTCTTCCATCGTTGCCAGTCAAGAGCAGCAGCAGCAGCAGTACTGTGCTAACCCTTGCGGGAGAGACCGTCGCCGACGCCATTGTGCAAAGATCTCGTTTGATTTGCTCGTCATCAACTGCTGTTCCTACCACCATGACTGGCGTGGAACTAGAAGAGGCTATGGACGTTTTGCCGCAAAACATTGTTTCCATTCTCGTGAGCCGTCCTCCGCGCAAAATCTCGGATCAAGATTACTGTTCAATATTGGCATCAAACCAGACAAACAGCTTGCCTACAACCCTCATTACAGAACAAATTGTGGGACCGCGAGACATTTCAAGGTTTGCCAATCTCAGAGGTGGCGCAATCACCGCAAAAAGACATCTTCCCTCGCTTCTGGAAGCCTCCATTGCGACAGAAACGACACTGCGGGGAATATCTTTTCAAATGACGGCTAGCATGTGTCAGACCTTTTCTAATCGCACGCTGTGCCTCTTTTTGGGATACAAGACGCCAGCTCTGCAAAGAGAACGATTGGAACAAGTCTTGTCGGGCTTTCTCTTCGACACGAGTCACGCCATGTTTGCCTGGCAACAGACGGAAGGGGAGCTACGAGCTACCGACAATGCAGTCAACCCTCTCTGCGACGCACGGATTTGCGCGTCTCTGTTTGATTCCCGCGCCTTGCGAAAGATTGGAGGTTTCGACAAGTCCAAATGATAATAATTTAAAGTAGTACTGTGCTATGGTACTGTAAGATATAACGATAGCAGAAAAAGCAAAAACAACGACACGTGCAGGACTCGAACCTACGCGACGAAACGTCAACAGATTTCGAATCTGTCGCCTTAACCGCTCGGCCAACGTGTCTTGACAAAATTTCCACCAAAAAGCTTTATAAACGCTGATCATTAGGTAGTAGCTATTGGCAAAAGGGGTATTAGTGATTAGTGAAGTAATGCAGTGGTACCGGCAGAGGTAGAGTACTTACATTTACAACCAAAACCACCGGTACCGGTACCTGGTACGGTAGCAAGTAGGTATACAGGTCAGGTACATACCTGGTACGTGATATTAGTCTACATATCGATAATACTGGGAAAATAGTACGGCGGTGCGGTACGGTACTAATCATTGTCGGGACTAACTATCTACCTGCAGTCACAACAAAAGAGTTCTCAAGCAAGCTACTAGTTCTTCAATTGGGTAGAAATGACCGTTCGAGTTCTAATTCTCACGTATTAGAGGCACGTAGATAGACTGTATATAGTAGTCTACTGGAAATATTGCGAACTAACAAAAAGCGAACCACCCCAAGTTGCTCCAGCGTTCACGACGCTTCCCGTTTGGTGAGATATGTAGCAATAGAATGAGCGACAGCCAATTACAGTCTGATGTACTCTTAAAGTAGCTACAGTCCTCATGTTAAAATAAGCTAGGTGGTCGAGCTTCTTTCTGGCATCAACTGGTAACCTTCCTTTCCGGCGGCTGTAGGGAGTGTCCCGCAGTGCGGCGTTTCGTCAACGGGGGTGGTAAGCACATTTCATGGCCTGGCTTTCTCCATGCCAACAACTTGTAGAGTAGAATTCACAATCTGAGAATCTGTCACAGGTAAATATTCTTTCAGAGCTAGTGATTCAAATTGCCGCAGCATTTCCAGCGTTGTTGTCCCAGATCGCCATATTTCCATCGTGACAAAAAACAGGGCAACGGGGACCAAGACTTGCCACGTTGGGATACGTCTCTTTGGTGATGACAATTTGGACATTTCGTTGTTGGCGGCTGCTGGTGTACCATCATCGTTCGGCTTGGCAGGGTACTTGGAGTACAGCCCGACGGCCCAAATGACCATGGCTGCGCCGACCACGAACCACCCATCAACTTGAGCGTCCCAGATAAAGATGGACAGAATAGTGGCCAAAACGACTGCCACCGATGTGGCGAATCCCTTGAGGATAGTGTCGGCATATTTCATTACGAGCGCCACGATAAGTCCAGTCATGGCCTGACAGATAATGACGCCAACGACCACGCCGTCATAACCAGCGAAAAATCCGTGTTGCTGGATTGCTTGGAAATCTTGGAGCAAGACGGGCGCTAGACCCAGAAATATACTCCACAGAGCGAGCTGACAGTTGCGCATGTAGACAGAGATGGCCTTGGTGGACTTGAGCATCTTTTCAAAGTAAACTCCAGCGAATCCAGAAGTCGCGCACGAAATGAATACAGCAACGAGTCCCAGTAGCTGATTATGGTCTCGTCTTTCCACACTCATGGAAGAACCCCCCTTTCGTTCAATCGACGAGAGTTGCACTACGGCCACGCCCAGTGCCAATATAAGAAGCGACAGATACTGCATCCATGAAATAGACTTGTTTAGCATCAATCGACTGCAGAAAGCTGTGGTGAGAAGCTTCCCTTGGTTGGTGACCTGATAGACGGGGACTGTCAGATTACCGAGCGCCACAAAGAGCAAGTTGTTTTGTGTAACGTACAAAAAGGCCGGGACAGCAACGTACAACGCATCAGGACTTATCATCTCTGCGAATACGCTACTTAGCGTTTGGCGCTTGGTTAGCACTAGCTGCAGAGTCAAGTTTATAGCGAGCTTAAGACACTCTGCCGTCACCACGGCAGTGGAGGCGAGATACGGCATTCCATCACCTTCTAACTTTCGAGTTCTCGAGTGCCGAATCATGAGAACAAGACCCACTTGTTGAAACACTAGCGCCAAGAGGCTGGCGTTCTTGGCCGACAAGAACGACAAGCAGGAGCTGCCCGTCCCCGTCTTGCCATTTCCATTGTTGTTGATGTTCAGGTCACCCATCTACTGTACGTTGTGCGATACCGGTACCGTAGCACACAATCGCGTGTTGCGTGCTACTGCTTCTGGGGGTTTCTGGGTTCTGGGTCGAGTGTGAACTTTGCTTACCCGATCGGCGCGGTTTGTTCGTTGGTTTTATAAAGCGAGGTCGATGCAATATGCATCGCATGATTTGTCGACTGATGATCGATGGGAAAAATAATAAGCACGAGAACTGGAGTACCGCCACATTGGTCAGAATCATACGTCGTACGACGTACACTCCAAAATACAAAATACAGTACGATCGACGTAATGTTTAGAACACAAAACCCCGGCCCGCCGCCGCTTTCGGTCCTGCGTGCTCGCTGCTCATCATTAACAACTGCTCACCTCCTCTTCTCCGTCGTCGCGCTCAATCGCCGTCTTCAACCGTTCGCATGTTGCAAAGTAGCGAAACAATGTCGAAAATGCCGTCCACGTCCACGGGTCATCATTATTCTCGGCAACCCCGTGTCATTCATTATCGAGCCAACCTCTCTCTTCAACGTTCATTAAGACACCCACAAGGACCTTCATTATGACTACATCCACCACCACTCACCCGGCCGAGACAGCCAACGATGTTGCAAGCGAGAGCCTCAAGGAGAACGACCACAAAGACGTTACCACCGAAAGCTCGTACTGGAATGACTTTTACGCCAAGCAGTTGAACACTCCCATGGGGATTCCGTCGCAGTTCTGCGTCATGGTGGCCACCGAGGCGGATAAGAACCAGCCCATTGTCGAGTATGGATGCGGTAATGGCCGCGATTCCATCTACCTAGCCAGGCACGGCTTCAAGGTATATTCTGGCGACCTTTCGGAGGAAGCCATTACGGCCAACAAACAACAAGGAGGTGACAATGGAGCTAATTTCAACGTCTGCGATGTTTCCAAGGGCGACCAGGTCAAGTCTCTTTTGAACAAGGCCCGTGGTGCAACTGCAAAAGGCAACTTGAGTCTCTACAACAGGTTCTTTTTGCACTCGTTGGATGACGAGCAGGAACGTTTGTTCCTCACGGCAATGTCCGAAGCCGCCATTGAAGGCGACACGCTCTACATGGAGTTTCGTTGCTCGCTCGATGCCAAGCTCGACCATTTGTTCAAGGGACACTTTCGTCGTTACGTCGAGACGGCCAACTTGGTCGCCATGCTCGAGACTGAGCTCGGCTGGAAAGTGACCTACGAGAGAACCGGACAGGGAATGGCCAAGTACAAGAATGAAGATCCCTTTGTGAGTCGCCTTATTTGCACTCGAAAGTAAACTTGTCTAGTTGTCGTTCTACGGTATCTATAACAATGCACTATTGGCAGAGACTTGATGATGCTTTGTTGATACGGTAATATTAATACTAATAGACTTTCTTACCAATACTCTTCAAGTCAAAGACGTTGTCGTGATGACCTCCTATAATATTACGCTGTGTAGACAGCGCGACGACATCGAATTGGGAACACGTATCCATATATTGACAGCTGCGTATCTTCTTCACTACTCACCGTTGGGAAGAACTCGTCCAGAGATCTATTTCAATTAGACACCATAGGCCTTGGCTTCACTTTCAAGCTCCCACAAATCCTCGCCAACATGCGGCCCGACGACCTTTTTGGAACTCGTCGCCTTTGTAGCCTTGACGAGCTCGGGGCAGAGTTCGTCTTGCAACTCGTACCTTTTCGAGGCAAATTCCACTGAAGCTTTGCGAGGAGAGAATGTATATAAGGATTCTACTACATAACTCTTTCGAGATTGATTGATTCGTAGGTTCACTCATTCAGTTCGTTTGTTCTTCACGTCCAGGTACGCAGTAATAGTCTTTAGCTTGCCAGATAATAAATTCTGTTCCAGCTCGAGACAGCCTCCAAAACCAGCCTTCAGGGCACTGTGACTGAACCGAACACCGTTTGTGTTTCTCGGGAGAAAGTAGGCCACATTCATGTGGTCCTTCGGTACAGCCATGCCCGCAAGTCGCAACAGCTCTTCTCCGTCGATCGAATCGCCCAAGGTAATGTGCGAGAGTTCGTAGTGACGACGTCCTATTTGCTCATAGTCGGATCCACCCCATGGTGGCGAGAGAAAGATGGCATCGAGTGTATCTGGAAGTAACTCAAGTCCACCGTAAGCGTATTCCTTTTCTGTCCGACCGACTGAATCGTCCGATACTGATGTCGCGTCGGCTATCCGCCTACCGTTCTTGTAACTTGTCAAGACCTCACAGACATCAGCGTGGACGAAAATGACCTTGTCGTTTGGGATACCGTAAACACGACAATTATTGGCTGCCAATCGAAGCCGCGCGTCGTCGGTATCGACGCACACAACCAACGCCACTTCGGGGCGCCGCGCAAAGGCAATCGAGTTTCCGCCCACCCCGGCACACGCATCCAAGACAATCAGCTTTCGGTCGCCGTCACTAGTCGCTACAGAGGCGACAGCCATGCGCTCCGCGATGTGATTGGCAATCGCCTCGGGTGTCACGGAGAACCACCCTTCGCAATCTAGCTGAATGCCTTGGTCAAACTGGAAGAATAAGCGTTTGCGCTGCGCCCAATACTTGTCGGCCACCTGTGACTTAGGATGAGGGTTCACTATTCCGTCGCCACAGTCGCCATCCGGTAGCAGTTTAATCTTTTTCTTCTGATAGTACTGTGTCGCAGGTCCTTTTGCCGAGGGACATCGCTGGATGTAAACGAAAGGCTTTTCGTTTACTTCTGGTTTCTTGGTCGGTGACTTTGTGTCCGCTTTCGCTTCTTCCTCTTTCTTGGGTTGCTCCACCACACCATCTTCTTCAAGCATCTGGCTTTGCGTCTTACCCCTTTCCGATGGTTCTGTGTCTTCCTTGGTGTTCGTAGGAGCGATAGCTTGCATCTTGTCAGCGAGATGGTCGTCCGTTAGTTCTACTCGGGACACCCAGACCGTGAGATCAACGACATCCCTCTTCTTGTACGAGTCAGCGCAATCCTCAATCCAATATCGCTCTTCCTTTCTCCGCTGATGAGATCCATGTTGCTTGTTGTTCTTGCGTTTGCTCTTCATTGCAAATGCACGTTTAGATGCGTTATGCGACATCTCTCCATATGGTTCGATGCCAAAGAGAGACACTCTTTTTCGTTTTCGAATTTGATTGGCTGGCTCCGATGGAGGAGACAGCACAGACGCCATTCAAGAAGGCAGGCTAGGCTAGCTAGCGCCACGGTAGGGACTAGGAAGCTAATAAGCTAAAGTAAGCTAAGCTGCATGCGCTTGCATGCATGCTATCTGTCTATGCTAGTCTCGACGACTCACTCTAGCTAAAGTGGGAGCTAGGTAGCGGTGCTATATCTTCGTACCTCTCTTTTCTAGTTAAATAAGCAGGATTACAGCTGCTCGGCTTCGGCCTGGAACCTGGTTCTTGGGATCGTGCCCGAGTACATCAACAGGGCGATAATGGATATGGCCATGACAATGGTTCCGGCAACCGTGACTCCTGTTATCTGACTGAACGCGTTGGGGTCTAACTCCAAGCCATTGGAAAGATTCATACCAAAGAGACTTCCAACTAACGACGCCGAAGACACACAGAGTGACAATACACTGATCACCATGTTGACGTAAAGGATACGATTTCGGACGGCATCCAATTTTTGATCAACGAGCTCCGATGCCGTTTCAATCTGGCCTTGGATAAGGTCGAGAGCGTTTTCCAGTGTGAACGCAATCTGAATATGCGCTTCAAGAATCAATTCCGGTTCGTCTGATTCTTCCTCCAGCACTTCCTGGGGGACAGGTTGAATGAAGCGTTCAGGGTGCGTCAATAGACGAGAGAGATTCATGAGCGCCATATCCTCATCTTCGTCTAGGATACGAGTCATGGACTTCAAGAACCCCTTTACTCTCGACCGCATCTCTCCGATTGCATCTTTGATAGTTCGAATCAAAGTCAGCGGGTCATCATCCATACCATGATGATCCCGAAGTAATCGTTTAATGTATTTGAGAGTGGCCTCTTTGAGCTCGGCTGTATCTTCCGAGAGAATACTAATGACCACGTGCAAGACAGCATCCACCGATTGCAGTTCGAACGGTAGATTGACCCAGTCGCGTCCCGCCATTTCTTCCCACTCACCATCATCATGATTGGGGTAGTCGTCGCTTTCTTCGTCCTCTATTGTACCCGCGTCTGACGGAGTCGCTGTTGTGCTCTTATTGGTAGACCCCGCACCATTTCCTTTGGCTGACGAATGCAGCATGCTGTTGCCTTTTTTTAGAATCTTACTCACAATGTTCTCGTCTTTTTTGCGCGCGTCGCTTGCATTTGACATTTCGGAGTGATCGTGATCCGTGCCTCCGATCTCGGCACTACTGTTGTTGCGAGAATCTTTGCCAAATATCGAGTCCTCCACCTCGGTGCTGCCTCCTCTGACTCGAGTCTCCAAATTCACCAACAACGAGTCGGCACCATCCGGCACCAATACTAGCACCCGGTCACGCAAAATAATGGCTCGCAGTGGATCGAAGTTCAAGAGCATAACGTGCCGTCGGACAATGAGTTCGGGTTCGTTGGAGGCTGAGAATGGGGTAACGAGGCGTCGCATGTCGCGCGGGTGCAAGTAACCTCCGAGACGTTCTCGGTACGTGACCGCGTTTCCAGGCCCTACTTCATCTCCTTCGCTTGGCTGTCGCACCGAGCCGAATTGGTTGAGTGGTAAACTTTGCGGTCCGGTCTCAAAGCTGACGGATCGCTGTCGCGACGACGACCGGTTCATTGGGGCCTTTCCTAATGGTAGTGTCGGCATTTCAGATTCTTCCCTGTCTCTGGTGGAATGACGACACGACGTAATGGCACCCAGGACATGTCGATACAATCCTCGAACTGTAAGGTTCAAGTACTCTCGACTACCATCCTTACCCAGCTCGAGGATCAAGAGTTCAGTCAATCTATCGGACAAGGATGCTTCCGGTCTGTTGCTCGGTGTTGCATCACCCGCCCACAGTGTGCTCCTTCGTAGGTTAGTCATGTTGTTTGGTTTCCCATCACGGATGCCATTCATGATTCAAGCGCTTCTGTGCGTTGCTCTAGTCTAGCAAGGAGATTGGTGTGGAGGTGGTTGATGTGATTATAATCTGTCCACACCGACCGTAGCTGATATTAATTGTTTGTTGTCTTCGATCACTACGCGCGCGCGATTGCGAGGTGCGGTGCGTGATAAACTTCTTTTGACCGATGATATACAGATACATTTATCGTCATCTTCATATCATGATATCCCTCCGTGTTTGGAAATCAGTTAGGGCGACTGCTTCCGTTGAGTTTTAATATGAGTCAAATAAAGATATATTCAACTAAAACAAAACAGTTCCTTGAATGAGAAATAAGACTGGGCGGAACAAAACCTGCACAATGCAGATTTCGAGCAGGGCCGAAATAAGCTTTTGGCGCGAAACGAAAGTCGGTAAACCCTAGTGTAAATCCCTACATAGCTAATAGTTAGTCACTAACTCGAAGCCTGCTGGCGGCTAACTAATTCTGCTCTCTGCCTTTGACGCCGGGTTCTAGCCTTCGCCCTTCGTTCATCTTTATGCGTAGCATGACTTAGGGGGTGGGGCTGGGCAGATGACATCTTTTAGCGCTCGCGGGACCCACTGCCGCCACATCATGCCGTATTAGTGAATTCTGCAACGACGAGTAGAGGACAGACGGATAATCGTGGCCTGTAGTTAGGGATATCGGCGGGGCTGGTGGACAGACGGTAACGATAGCAAGGCCTTCCGTTGGCGGCCGCTAATAAGCAAGAAACATACGACAAGAATGCTTTTAGAATCTATTCAGATATGCAATAAAACACTTCCGCGCCAAAATTTCTTCGTGCAGGTTTTGTTCCGCCCAGTCTTAAATGACGTGGCGTTCATTGCTTCGCTGGAAATAATAGCTAGGAAATAATAACGCGATCGATCGACGATGATTTATAATGTGGTCGCATTTGGAACAATCAAGAAGATCAACCAGCAAACGACGGCATATCGAGGTCTCCTTGTACCAGATAGCATCATTACACAGATCAGGCTGCGCTACGATACGTTTGACAAGATGCTCCCCGAAGGAGCCGATGATGGCGATGTCTTGCGGCAGCAGGGGCAGGAGCAGGAAAATGCCGCTTCCAAGGAAATGCACCCTCATCTTTCCATGGAAGAACTGGATCCATACGAGTCCGTCGCGAGAGCGAGTGTCTTGCGGAGAGAATCGTTCATTGCGGAGTTTGCAAAGTCTCGGGGACCGCCTCAGATTGTGATTATAATTATGCTGTTGGCACTAGGCTTTGGGTCGACCATTGGAGTGGTGAGTTGTTCTATGCAGTCGAAAGAAACGATGTAACAATGCACTATCGTCTCATGCATTGACGCGTTCCTATGTTCCTTCTAGGTTCCTGCGGTCATGTCGGATCGTTATGCTCGATTGAATTATGGATATACGGATGACCGGGATTGTTCCGACTACGCCATGGGGCAAAAGCCTCAAGAGTGTCTCGACGGGTCTGCGGATGCACAAACGGCGGTGGCGTTCGCTGAGATGATCTCGAACGGACTCACATTCTTGACAAGTTCCTTGGTAGGGTCGCTGAGTGACGAATACGGACGAAAAGGTATGCATTTGCAATGTAATGTCAAGTAGTGACCCTCATCTTTCTGTCGCTCGCCTCTTTCTCTAGAAAGCTCAACGTGGGAATCGAAATCTCACTATTGCTCTTCATACTATATGCAGGGATATTGGTCATTGGGGTGCTCTTGTCGACACTTTCTCCTCTCTGTTTAGTTATGATGCAGTTGTGCCCGGAAATGAGTCCATTTTGGTTCTATGCTGTGGGATCGTCGAGTGGTTTGGTGAACTGGATTGCTGTGGCCCTGTCCGCACTCTCGGATGTAATGCCGCCAAAGTGGAGAGCCCCGAGCTTTGGACTGTTGTTGGCTGGTCTTTCTTTGGGTTTCGCCATGGCGCCAGGACTCGCCTTGCTGCTTGGACATTTTAATGTGTCGGTCATGTCTCTCTTTGCAGTCCTGCTTGGTGTGGTTGTCAGCGTGGTATTTTTTCCTGAGACACTGGCGCCTCAGGCTGCACTGGAAGCCAAAATGAAAAGGGAAGCCCGGTTAGAGGGCCTCAACTCGAAAGAAAAGTTACTCTGGAACATCAAGCGGCCGATTTTTGAGCTTTCGATTCTGAACCGGAATCGTCTCTTTCGTCTGTTGTCTTCCTTGGCCTTCTTCAGCGGTGTGGTGTCGTCCGGTGATCAAACGCTTCTCTTGTATTACATTGAAGACCGACTTGGTTTCGACGACAAGGACATTGCTTTAATGTTCTTGATGATGGGAGTCTTGGGGATCTTTGTCCAGGCAGTTGTATTGAAGATATTGAACGATGCGATTGGTGAACGCCTTCTTGTTACCTTTTGCTTCGTGCTTGGTTCGATCCACAACATCTTGTATGGCTTTGCAGTGAACAAGACAATGGTGTTTATTGCGGCAGGAATCTCATCGTTAGTAGGCATGTCCTTTCCGACAATTTCCGCAATCAAAGCTAACAATGTCAATGAGTCTGAGCAGGGACGCATTCAAGGAGCGTTGTATTCTATCCAGGCTCTAGCTTCTGGAGCTGGACCGATAGTGATGCGCACCGTATACAAGTACACCAAGGACACTGCATACCCTGGAGCAATGTTTATGGTCGCAGGAGGCATCATGCTGATAGCAGTGGCGTGTGCGTACGCACTCCCCGAAGAAGCTAACTCCAAGAGACCAGAACCTAGACCAGTCTATGAGGAGACGGATGTTTCAGAAGGAGATAGGGTCCCACCTTCCGCCAATACTCCACTACTTGAAAACTGACGCTAGCTCTAGACCTTGGTGGCACATCGATTTTGAATTGAACTCAAGTGCTTTAAACGCTGGTCCAGTGGACAAAAGTTATAAATTGTGCACTACGAGTAGATAGCTTCTCTCTAGTATATCGTAGAAGCCAGAGCAGAAGGTGTTCGAAACCTTCTACGTTATTGACGAGTCCTAGACCCGAGCTAAATACTACTAAAAACTAAACTGCACACACACAGTATGTTAGAGTGCTGATCGATCGAAAACAATTGTGCTATTACATGCCAAAATATGGATAACGGTACTGTCTCTCATGTAGAATATATGATATCATGCTGCTCTGCCTTCAATACTTGAATCCGTTGAACAAATTCATTCCGGTGTTGAGTTGCTGCTGCGCAGCAATCTTGGCTTGCAGCTGCTGGGCTGCAACATTGGCATGAAGGGCCGACTGCTGCTGCTGTTGTTGTCTTTGCGCAGCAATCTTAGTCTGCAAAGCCAACGTGACGGCTTCCAAGGCTGCCGACGGCAACACGGTATTATGGTGTTGCTGCGCCATGGTGACAAGATTACTCAAAGTATCTGGAAGTACGCGAAGTCCGCCGGCACCCAAGACTGGAGCCTGGGCTCCGCCGGCCAAACTCGAAAGCCATGAGTTAGTAAGTTGCGAACGCTGCTGCTGATGTTGTTCCGTACGCTGCTGTTGTTGCTGCTGCTGTTGCATACCAAGAGTCATTTCCAACATACCCGCTGTGGTTGTGGTTGACTGACCACCAGGAACCGGAAAGATACTGCTAATGTTTTCAAACTCTGGCTCGTTCTCGGGGTCGGGGGACAAGCGTCGGGCATCCTTCGCCTCGGGCATGTACTTGGCCAAGTGAGGCATTCCACGGAGCATGAGCTGTAAGTGAAGGGAATGCGTTAGAAAGGATCGAATGGATCAATACATCAAGCCATAGCGTGCAAGAGCAAGACGTACCTCATGATAATAGCAATTGCGATCGTTACCCTGAGTCAAGTGCTTGAAGCCGTGGTTGTTCAGCTGACGGAGAAACGAGCTAAAGCGGTTGTGATTGAAATATTTCATAAGGGTTCCGCGACTTTCCAGCATCTTGGGGACAAGAATGCGAAAGGAGCGTCCGTGAGGCGTCCATGCAATCTGGATGGCGGTCTCGGGGTCAGAGAGCATGTGATGAACCTGTTGCGAAAACGTCATTTCTTCAATGTTGGCAGGTTCGACGTAGTCAAGCTCGGGAGGAACCGCCGAAAAGTCTCTATAGGAGTGGTCCATAAAAGTCTTGGGTTTTTTAATGACCTGAATGATACGAGGTGGAACCGCAAAGGTGTGCTCCTTGGGCTTGGCTCTCTTGACGCGCTTCGCAGCGACCTCTGAGTCTTCTTTGCTCTCGCCAGCAGAGCGTTTCTTGCCCTTGCTCGCGGTGTTTTTGGAATCCTTGGGGCTCGCGGCAATACCCGCAAGGACGTCGGCTACAATGGCTTCGTCGTTCATGTTCATGGTGGAAATTGATATAGGTAAACACACTTGTTTTATGATTAATTTCTACCGATTTTCCCAGCGATTCTGAACCAGGCACGCAACACATGATTTACGATTTTACGATCGCTCCGTCCTCAATGGTTACTTTTTGACTATTCTACAGGGGTTCTAGTAAGCAAGATACGTAACCAAACTTCAAGAAATGCGAAGGAGCTTTGTAGCAGATTACGAAAGTGCGTGCAAGCGAACTCAGACGAAAGAGCAACCAGTGCGACAGTTTAGCGGGATACCTCCCTAAGAAAAAAATATATATGTTCATGAGCCTGATCACGATGACTCATTCATCTTTTAATGATTAGTTATATTTATAGTCGTACAAGTAAGTAAGTCATTGTTGTTGATCTGCGGACGTTCGACGAGGTTGTGTGGTCTGCCACCTACCCGTCCGAGACAGAGGTCTGATCCAGTTTTCCCGGGAAACGCCAACTGCGCGTTTCATCTTCCCTTCGCATCTTCGGCATTCGATCGAGCGCCAGACACACATGCTTCAAGCGGGCAGGTTTTTCCGAGCGGTCATCGAGATGTCCCTGTAAGATTGACGATTAGTGGCCGATCGGCCTCCAGCGTTTTCTCGAAATCGGACCGCTCTGTCGAGCGAGATTGCGTCTTCGACGCTCACTTTCCTCGCTTCAGTCGCAAGGACCACCATCGACCAACATCTAGCCATTCAATAGCCTTTAAAACAACCAAGTAGCCAACATTATCATGATGATCTCTAGCTCTACCTTCGCTCACTGGCTCTCGGTGATGGACACGCCTGACGGCGCGGAAGAAGCAACGGAAACCAGGAACGCCTGGCATGTGATCTCGAAAGATTTTTCGACGGGAACCCCCAAAGATCTTCTCACTGCCCTCGAGAACACTCCCATGGCCGCCATCCTCATTCCTGTCATGAGGGAAGGATCGATTGAACTCTACCTCGCTCACCATATCTGTTGCCTCACTCCTTCCTCCGTCCCCGTACAGACTTGTGTGAGGTTTTCGCCATTGTTGGCGTGAACGCAACGCCGTTGCAGCCGAAGCCCCAGATCATCCAAATCCGTCCCGATTGGTTTGACCAAGAGGAAGACGTTGTTGTGACACCAAG
>Ga0307981_1002683_pt1 | contig 14084 bp, 10 predicted proteins | sample OrgLakmetagen987_FD_201849 | JGI IMG/M metagenome (GOLD analysis project Ga0307981, IMG submission 201849) | Saline water microbial communities from Organic Lake, Antarctica - #987 | ecosystem: Environmental > Aquatic > Non-marine Saline and Alkaline > Saline | place: Antarctica: Organic Lake... | reverse complement strand
TCATGGGGGCAGCGGCCAAGCCTCCGAGAGCAGTCAATACGTCGCGACGTTTCATAGCCAGTTCTGTCGGCGACATCTTCCATGCCACGTGGGTAAAGGGGCGAAAGGCCATGGCCGAAGTGCTAAAGAAGAGAACGAGAGCAAAGATACGCATGGTCCGACTCGTTGTCGTTTGAATTCGCAAAATATTATGGGCCAGCTGGGATTATGAGAACTCGCCGTCCAGTCGATCGAAGGAGTACGAGCCGTGATGTACTTGACGATGTTCGGATTCGCTGCGGTGTATAAGTGTATGTGGTGGGGGTAAAGACTGTCGTAATGGTGATGGTGATAGCTTGTTCTTGTTGATGGCAATGCGAACTGCAAAAATGACCCTTTTATCTCCGGGTTTCTTGCAGGTCCGTGACGACGAACGCGAGCCGTAGAACAACAATATAACAAACCAGCGACGACAAACGACAACATTCTGACCATGATGCGCTTGTTCTCGGTCACGACGGCTCTGCTCTTTTGCATCCTGCGCACGACAGTAGCTTTTGCGCCGGTGGTTAACCACAACAGCAACAAGCCGGCACATTTTGCGCTGTCCGCACAAAAGCGCCCAGCCTTTGACAAGCAGACACAAAAATGGCAAAAAATGGCCAACGACGATGGTACCTACCCTTACGATGCCATTGGCTCTCTGTTGCGACACGGCCCTGCACCCTTTATAACACGCATCACGAATCCGTCGCTATATGAGCAGCAAATTCTCAAGTACATGGCCACCGATCGAGTATCGCGCGCCGAAGCCACTGGGAATATGGACGCCAAAATGAACAACGCAATGGATTGGATGTATCAAAAGGCAGCCGAAAAGAAGGGCGCTCCCAAGGTGGACTACACGGAGCTCAAGAAGAAGGATGCTGCTCTTGTGATTATCTGGGCTTTTGGCATTACTCCCCTCGCGATATCTGTGGTTCAACAAACAGTGAGTCAGTTTTAGAATGTACAATACGTCCATTCTCTATCGAGAGCTACTGTAAAGGGTCGATGTTGCTCTCTACTATATAAATCAATGCAAAGTACGTAGCTACAATAGAGCGGGTATGGTACATCCCAACCGTTCTTAACGCAGACTTAGATGGCTCGAGGAAAGAACGGCTACGCATGGATCAAGAGAAGAATGAAATAATTATATTTAGTAACAGTGCACTGTTTTGTTTATCCTTTTCGCTTCGATAGACGCCAGGAATCCTTGGGATTAAAGCGGTCGTGCAGTGGCTCAATCTTCTCTTTTCGTTTAGCCCGCGTCATCTTGTTTGGGTCTGCTGTCTTGTAGAAAGCGGGCGCCAGCTCAGTCAACCATTTCGCATCAATAACCATGATATTCCGCATGTACTCTTTGGTCGTCAGGATGAGCTCGTGGTAGATAACATACTCTGGATTCTTGTTGAATAGAGCCGAGGAGGGATGAATGTAGACTGGGTTCTGGTCAACTAGCGTACGGTATCCTTCTTGTGGATCTTTCTTGGCCGCGTTCGTAAAGAAGCCAGCGGCAATAGCCTTGCAGATGAGCTTGTAGTTCTTGCCAGCACTGATCAGGTCGAGTCGGTATCGGTCCATGATGGTAACGAGCTGCTTCCGCACGTCTTGTGCACGCTTCATACTCCTCGCTTGGATAAAATTCTCGAAACACCACGGGTTACTAAACTTTGAAGCTTCCCATGCCTTGTAAACCGCGAGAAAGGTCAAATGGTCTCCTTCCGCTTGATGGAACTTGGCCTTCTTCATGTCGGCTTGTGCCTGCTTATCCCGAGGACGGAAAAAAGGGTTCTCCACTGATAGCATGGCCGTGATGGTGAGAATCTCCTCTGAACATCCGAGATCAACCGAAAGAATCAACATCTTTGACAAGTTCGGCTCGAGTGGAAACTCTGCCATCTTTCGTCCGAGCCTTGTGAGCAGACCCTCTTCGTCCAACGCCCCGAGAGCGTGGAGGGCCTCGAGTGCCATAACCAATGTTGCCACAGGAGGTGGGTCCATAAAGTCGAACCCGAGGAGATCGTTGATACCCATGGCCTTCAACTGAAGCACAACGTTCCCGAGATTCGTTCGTTGGATCTCTGGAATGTTGGTGGAAAGCATTTCCGTTTTGAAAGCCTGTTCCGTATACAATCTGTAGCATTTACCCGGCCCGGTACGGCCAGCACGGCCCGCCCTCTGACGTGCTGAAGCTTGGCTGATCGGGGTGACGATGAGCGCATCCATCCCAAGCTTTGGGTTAAATGCCTTTTGCTTTGAGAATCCGGGGTCGACGACATAGTAGATACCGTCAATCGTCAACGATGCTTCAGCGATATTGGTCGCAACAACGCATTTGCGCGTACCGGTGGGTGCAGGCTCAAAGATTCGAGATTGCATCTCGGCCGGAAGCGCTGAATAGACTGGGAGAATAATTAGCTCGGGCGCAAGATCACCCAATGCCTCCATTCGAGTGTATAGCGTTTCGCAGCAGGTGTCAATCTCTTCCTGGCCCGTCAAAAAGACGAGAATATCACCAGCTGGTTCTGACAAATGAATCTGCATTACTGTAATCATTGCCGCGTCCAGATAGTCGCTCTCGGGCTCTTTGGTATAAAGAATTTCGACCGGAAACGTCCGTCCGGGGATAGTGAAGATGGGGCACTGGAAGAAATAGGTCGAGAACTTCTCGGCATCAAGTGTCGCCGACGTTACAATAATCCGGAGGTCGGGACGACGTCGACAAAGATCCTTGAGCAAGCCAAAGAGTACGTCGGTATGGATCGTGCGCTCGTGGGCCTCATCCAGCATCAAGACTGAGTATCGCTTTAGATCGTTGTCTGCAAGGTATTCTCTCTGAAAAAAAGACGCAGGAAGAGGCAGAGTTAGAGACAGTTATATCCATACCAGCAGGTGTAAATGATCCGCGATCAGCCCACTTACCATTAACATTCCATCTGTCTGATAGATGATCTTCGACTCGGGCGATGTCATGTTGTCGAATCGAATAGAGTATCCGATGTCTTCGCCGAGAGCGCAACCATACTCTTCGGCGACACGCTTGGCTACGGAAACGGCAGCGACTCGACGGGGCTGGGTACACCCAATGATTCCCTTCTTGTTGTTTGTCAATCCCATTTCAATCATGTACTGTGTCATCTGTGTAGTTTTACCTGCATAGTAGCGTTACGGTTAGGACAAGAAAAAGGTGAGTTCGGAGACGAGTCTACAGTAGGTTGTTCCAATTCATTTAACTACCACCATGGTCCACGTACCACTTCCGGTTTCACCGATAACCACCAGCACTTGGTTGTTGGTGATTGCTTCCATCAACTCTTTCTTTAGTCGGTAAATAGGGAGACTTTCTCGTTGTTCCATGATTGACTTGTTGGAAATGATACCGTAGGATAGCGTCTTGTTCTCTGCTTTCTTCTTCCATTCTGGGGCGCCATCAAAAGAACTCATATTGATACTCCTCAACTCTTGCGCGAAATGACGTTCACCAGCTTCAGGAAGTGGATCTTCCCACGGGCGATTCAGATCCTTCGGAATCGAGTCGATCAGTTGGTTGGCTTGAGCCTGGCGAAGTTCGCGTCGTTCCTTTGCCAAGGAAACTTGCTGCATGGCTGAGCGTTGGAGAGATCCGTCGGGGTTCTTGACGATTCGAATAGGTTCTAGATCGCGCCCGCTGCGACTGGTCTGCCCTCGAAGAAAGTTTGGCTCAACGTCAGCCAGTTCAACATCTGTTTCTTCTTCTGTCTCTTCCACAGCGAGCATACCCATGCCGCCCTCCGCATCATACGTGGGATATTGCTCCACGGGTAAAACTCCCGAACGAATCAGCTGCTGCGCCTCAAATAGCTCTTGCTCTGTCAATTGCTTGGCTCGACGCACCGTTCTACCTCCACCATCCGCTGGTCGTCCTTTGCCGCCGGCACTAGCCGGGCCGTAATGACCATGAACCCCGTGCGTACTGACGATACGCGAGGCTTCTTCTTCCGCCTCGCGTCGTTTGAGCGCTGCCACATCGAGGCCAGGATGAACCACGGACGCGGACGACATTCCCTTTTTGGTATCAACACTGTTACTAATTGGACGTTGCTGTAAAGCCGTATCGGCGGCCGCCAAAGATCGGTGCGGCATCAAGTCCTTACCTGACCCTTGTTCGACATCCTTGGTACTCAGCACGATTTTGCCGGCCGTCATGGAAATCACCTTGACCCAGACGGACTTTTCTCGTTTAAAGCCAGCCTCTGATGCGTGCTCGACGCGAGTTTTGGAAATGTGGGCATTGTGGACGAGTCCTTCTTGCGATTCGCCTGCCACGGTGAAGCCAACCACCATGCCAAAATCTAGAATCTTGCGAACCGTTCCCTGGTAAATGCCGTAGAGTTCCAGTGTTTCGCCGCGGGCTCGTTTGGACGGCGGCGCCTCCTTTTCGTCTTCCGGCTTGGTCATCCAAGCTGGTAAGTTCGATAGCCCCTTGCGTTGACTACTTTCCCGCTTGCGATCTTCCACCGAGTGCTCATAAAAGTTGTCATTCAAGGGCACGGATTGCACCAGATTAGCCTTGGCAAGACCAGGAAAGACACCACCGAGTTCCTGTTTCCGTGCCGACTCATCCATGCTACTCAAGACGTAAGGCTGATCACCACCGACGCCATCGCCCTTGACCCCGGCTACTTGTTGTTGCTCTTTTTCAAGCAGTTTCTTTTGGAATCGGGCCACACGAGGACTCTGATCGCGGACCAACTCTACCAGCTGCGAGCAGAGGCTGAGAGATAGGTTTGCAGCGCCGTTTTCCGTCAGCTTGGCTCTCAGTGACTGCGCCGCTTGCACCGTATCTGCTGTCGCGCCTTTGAGCAACCTTTTCACTTCCGTTTCCGTCAGGGCAATCACAAACTCGGACAGCGTCTTGTCTTGGAGACCGTTCAAGGCGGACGCCATTTCTTCCGTGACCTTGTTGATCAACGATAACTCTTGTAAGCGTTCCACCGGAGTGAGAGCTTGCTTTTTGCCTCCCGCCATGGTTAGATCTTGCAGGGGTATGTGGCTTCTATGCTCGGCAGCAACTGCTCGACAGCAACAAGTGAAATTCCCATGGCCCGCGTCCCGTGTCTCGCGTCTCGCTTCGATTCATTCGTTCATTCGTCGCTTCCGCGGTGGTCGAAAAAGAGGAGCGAAGGTGGGACGGGCATGGCAACTTCCGGGTTAGAAGGAGGCTAGGGAGGAAAAACCTTGTCTGGTCCCTCCATTTGAAATCTAACTAAAAAGCCGTGTGGAACGAGGGGGGCTAAACACTACTAGACTATAGGGTCCGCCGTCAAAACAACATAATGCTGTGAATACAAGTACAATACTGTACAACCAATTAGAGTCTCAAGTCTCAATCCACCGGTATTAATCCCACCATTTTCAATCTTGTGTGATTCATCAAGAAGTCGTAACAGAACTCAATTCAGTCATATATCTACAGGTACAGTATGCTAGGATATGATACGGTATACTGTAGTACTGCAGTGCAAAATCTACGCCTTTGAAAATTTGGATCTCTAAAAAGGGTCCGTTCTTATCACAGGTTGTCATTCGTGTCATATCGTGTCATAATGGTCCGTCCTCCCCCCATACGTCCGGGTACCCCGTGTCCTGTTGATGAAATGACAAGTGGGCAAGGTGTCCATTCCTTAGTTAACGAGACAGTGGGGGGTAAAAGACTGGGCGCGTATCGTCGTATTGTACTAAGCATGATGCAGCCTTCGGTTAAGGAGATGACTTGGTATAACTGTCGCGAGGCCTCGAAGCCTTGGGCTTATTTAAATTCCAGTCGTTTCTTGGGACCTTCCTTGGTTGATGGTGTCCCTTCTTGACAAGCCAGGCTCGGCATTTCGTACTCTGTCGGTCGCTCTCGAGTATACCTTCCGAGATTGATTCTCTTTCGGTGTTGATCACCGCTCGCTAAGGTTCAGGCTATGGATTTTATTTTCCTAGGCCGATTGATTCTGGTGGTGATCTTGTTGGCGGTCGGCGGGAACGCAAGTCTCGCCAGAGTGCTGCGGCATGCTTGGTGAGCCGGCTGGGTGCATTGTCCCCGGTTGTTCCCTCTATTCTAGTGCGCTTGTTTCAGTTGGGGACGTAAGCCTTGCCAGAGTGCAGGAGAGCACTTGTCGATCCAGCCGTGCTGTGCTTCTGCTACGGTTGTTCGTTCGTTCTGGTTCTTGGCTTGTTTCCGCTGTGCATCTACCAAGAGCAGCACGTCGAATCCGAATAAGTTAGGGCCTTCAGGTGGTGGGCCTTCTCGCGTGGTGTAGCGGCCCGCCTTGTCATGCGAGACTTGGTGGCAGTCTGCTCTTGGGATTGCTCTAGTGAGAGTGGTGTCCGAGGGAGGCCGTGCGCCATCGTCTGTTTCCCTGGACGCTGAGTGCCAAGTCTGGCCAGAGTGTAGCTGCGCGCTTGGTGAGCCAGCCGTGTGCTTCTGCCACGGCTGTCCTTTTGTTCTGGTACGCTTGTTTCCGCGGTGCGCCTAACGAGAGCAGCGAATTGGATTGGAAATGGTCGGGGTCCTCACTCCGACAGTGGGCGTTCTTGCGTGGTGTAGCAGCCCGCCTCGTCATGCGAGGCTTGCTGGCGGGGTTTGCTGTTGGGACTGCTCGAGTGAGAGTGTCGCACAGAGGCCGTGCGGCATCGTCTGGTTCTTTGGACGCTGAGTGCCAAGTCACGCCAGAGTGCAGCACTTGGCGATCCGTCCGTACTGTGCTTCTGCTACGGCTGCTTGTTTCTCCTGGTTTGCGTGTGTCTGCAGTGCGCCTACTACCTTGAGCCGCGTGTCGGATTGGAAGAAATTGGGGTCCTCCGGCAGTGGGCCTTCTCGCGCGGTGTAGCGGCCTGACTTGTCACGCGAGACTTGGTGGGGGTTTGCTGCCGGGATTGCTTGTGCGAGAGTGTCAGACAGAGGCCAGGCGGCATTGTCTGTTTCTCTGGACGCCGATCGCCAAGTATCGCCAAGTCTCGCCAGAGTGCAGCTGCGCGCTTGGTGAGCTGGCCGTGTGCTTCTGCCACGGCTCTTCTTTCGATCTGATTCGCCTGTTTCCGCGGTGCGCCTACTTCCAAGAGCAGCCGCGAGTCGGATTGGAAGGAGTCGGTGTTCTCCGGCAGTAGGCTTTCTTAGGTGGTGAAGCGGCCCGCCTCTTCATGCGAGAGGACTCGGCGGCGGTCTGCTCCCGGGATTGCTCAAGTGAGCGGGATGGACGGAAGCCTTGCGGCATCGTTGCTCTGTTTCTCTGGACGCTGAACGTCAAGTCTCCCCAGAGTGCAGCTGCGCGCTTGCTGTGTGCTTCTGCCGCGGCTTTTCTTTAGTTCTGGTTCGCCTGTTTCCGCTGTGCGATACCGCGGACAACGACCTGGACTGGAACTCGGAGCTTCACTTGGGCTGTTGAATGTCCGTTGTGTGCATTCAGTCGCGGCCGTTTTTGGTGGAATTCTTGTTCGGAAGAGTGCTAGTCTTGTCAGAGTGTCGCTGTGCGCTTGGCGAGTGCCGTTGGTTTGGTGATGCGATACCGCCGAATTAATTTTACGGAGAGATACGACAAACAGCGGCCAGATTACAGATACCAAACACGGCTTTACGTCTGGGAGGGCAGCGTGGCACCAAAGAAGAAGGGGAGAAAAAACAGGCTGGACGAATAAGCCAAAGGGTGGCAGTGGTAGCGAGAATAGGCGGGTGGAAATCTTTCAACGGCTAAGGCTTTTGGAAGTGGATACGCGTAAACTCATATGGTTGATAGAGACAGACGCCAAGCAACTGGAGGGATACGACAAAGGACAGCTCCAAGTCCCGGAAATATTTTTGCTTTTGGGTGGAACACGCCGCCAACAGTGGCATGCAGACGTCTTTGGGGCAGAACAACCAGATTATCTTAAGCCAGGTGAGGTGGACGGATCTCTAATTTATGCGCTGAGTGAGAAGTGCCAATTACATTTGGAGGGTGAGCGGACCGCAATGTTAACGCCAGGTCTCGCATTTTGGTTTGGCGCCTGGAAAGGAAGTGCGGGAGCACAGCACGACACAAATGTACCACGCCTTCAAGTGCACTTCGATAGAGTGGAAAAGGTTGCGAGAGAGGATAATGTTGTGGCACTGCAAATTACATGAAATAATGTAGAATAAAACAAGTAAACGAATGATTTACATTATTTCAGACTCTTACACGCTGCTACATCACTTCAAAATTGATTGCACGAGGGTACCCAATTAATATAAAGAGAGCCGAAATAAATTGCATCGTATTGTTGTGTCAGTTACATTGAAAACTTGTGTAGTAGCGTGTTTTTATTTAAAGCACGTGTAATTATTTCAGGATGGGCGTGTTATTATTTATCGAGAATGTAACCGGCCTTTCAGATACATTATGTGCTGGTGCTTTTGATTCAGAGTGACAAAGACGGTGTTGATCAGCCGTGTGCCTTCACGACAGACATTCATTTGGTGATTGGCAAGTTGTTTGAGCATTTGAAGGCATTGTAACGGGAGGTGGCTTGGGAAGGGCCACACTCTTTGTTTTGTACTGGGAACGCCGCTCCAAGAGATGATGGGTACCCACGGGGGGATGGCGAGCTATCGGTATGCAAGATTCCGGCTTGGCGAAAGTTTAATTGTTCCGTCTCTGATTGACTAGTCCGCCTTAGTTTGATTCCCGGCAAGGGATTGCATTGCTGGTGCAGTGCCTGCGGGCATTGTTGAAGGGGCAGGACCAACGCCCATCCGCGGCACGGTCCGTCCTGGGGATACTTGATACGGCGGCCGGATTTTTTAGCGATCGTCGGACTTGGATTGCGCTATGCGGAATCGACACTGAGCGAGCCCGACCTTCGGCTAGGATTAGTTTGGTGTCTAACCCCCCTCGTGAAAGGACATGCTGAGATGTTCCTTTTTAACCCAGTGTCTTTTGGTCTTTCAGAAAGCGTGCAAGCTATAAGCTAGGTATTCCGTTTCGGCAGTTTCGTTCTAACAATCGTCAACTCAATAAAGGCACCTAAAGATGAGGCTTCGGCGATGACAAAAATCATTTTCGGGTTCTTGATAAGAACGAATTGTTGTCACGGTCATTTGAAATGACAGGATGGCACGAAAAAAAGAACGAGCCTAAACCAGAGACCAGAGCACAGAAATATATTTTGAGCAAACAGATATCGTTCATTTGCTCTTCTACCTGCGATGCCTGATACCGTACCTTCATTTGGAACGATGGCTGAAAGCAAAAGAGAAGAGGAGGATACGAAGCCCAAGCCAACGGGAAAGGCCGCAAAGAACAAGAAGCGCAACATAAAGAAGCAAACCCCTAAACATTTTCCAGCTGGGACCGAGACTACATCGGAACTAGCCGAAGGCGGCGGCGGAGAGAAGAAGACGAAGCCAGTTTCAACATCAACGAATGTGAGTGTTTTTGTGTGCTGGGGAAAATTGACATCAAGCAAGAAAGAGTTCATCGGGGCCAAACTCAAAAAGTCGCCTCATCTTTGCTCTAAAGCAGCAGCTGCCAAGTGGTCATGGTTCCACAAAGAAGTCGAAGCGAGGAAAGAAGATGACAAAGCAGCAAAGTGGTGCCCCACGAAACGATACGAATGTCTCCAAAGGAGGCGGCAAGTGGAAGCCGAAAGAACGGAAAGTCGCCAAACTTCAGAAGACGAAACCTCCGTCTTCTAATCTCGCCTTTGCCTTCGTACCGACAACATTAGATACCACGAAAATCGTATCGACGGGTATTAGAAAGAAAAATGGACGTCCGCTTCTTGGTTGGTACATTCCTATCATCAATTTCGAACTGGTTGTTACTAGAACGCCTAGAAAGCAAAATAAGAATGCGGAGAAGCCAGCAATTCGTCACCAAGTTCGTTACTTGTCCCGGGACGATTTCGCAAATAACGATGCAGGATCTTTCAGGAGAGCGAGGCGAAACCGTAACCTCGCACGTCGTGTTCATATAGAATGTCCTCCAACAGTAGTCACGAATCATGCATCGCAACGAAGAAAGGAAAGAGGCCCGAACATTGTTCCTGTATTCGCGGATCAGAAAAGGGTTGAAAAACGCATGGTTGTGGTGACCTACTTGCCCGTCGACCTTCAAAAGGACTATCGCTCTGCCAAACGAGCTCACCAGTTATTGCTTCAGGAAGTTGAATGGAAGGGTCGATTAACTCGAAATGCAAGACTACCCGTCAAGCCCTCATTATCTCCCACCCATGCTAGGATATTGAAAATATCCAAGGATGCAGTCAAGAAGGAATATCAGAGGCGTCGGGTCCAGAAACGAACACGAGCCTACTTGCGTGCTGGGACGGCCCCTATGGCAGCCTTATGAGGGAAATCACCCGTACAGATGCTCTACTAGCCCTTAGCTAGTAGTCTACTCGTAGCCATTTATTGCCTGGAAGCCAACAATAAAGAATAATTTGTATTATGTATAATTCACACGTTACCGGACATATAAAAACATTTTCGTAACGTATACAAAAGAAACACCCCCTGGTGGTCCTGAAATGCCGGAGCAGCCAAGAGCGCACGACGACACCTTTGAAAACAACAACTAGAGTGCGATCGCTTTATGCCTGTTCGCTTCCTCCAGCGTGGTAGAGTTCGTTTTGCGCCCGACGGCGTCTGTCGTCCATGAGTTGCTGCTGATGACGCAGGCGCTTGTTGCGCTGTCGAATACGGTCGCAAAAGGGAATTTTACAAGTAGCAGCAGTGCAGGTGCGGGCGTGCACACAACACAAGGAAAACAGACGAGAGCAAACCTTGCACTCTTTCTTGGGTTTGATTTCGCAGCTCTCGACATGCTCAAACAACTTCTTCATGCGCTGGCAGTTGTGCAGCGGACAGTCGGGTGGACCACCGCAGCTTGCCACGTGCTCAATAAGTTCCAAATGAGCCTTAAGACTGCGCTGACGCCCTTCGCGTGTATCATCAGTCTGTTCGGTAGCTTCCATATCGAATGGTGCAAAGGTGTGGCTTGCATCGTGAGCAAACCTCGCATCACGCTGCGCCCACAGTCCAGTCGTCACAGGTTTGTAGCAGTCCTGGCAGAGATCAAAGTTGGAGCACGAGTTGCAATGATAACGCACACCATGAGTAATGTCGCGATAGCACGCGCCACACTGCTGAAGAAACATTGGGGCCATGGGATTGTGTAGCTGGAACAGCACCATCATGGATGAATGCTTAGCGCGTCGGAGTTCGTCAAACTGGCAGTGGTTCGTCTGACAGTAGTTCAAAAACTGCTGCCGAGACTCAAAGAGCTCACTTTCAATGGGCTCGTCTTCGTCGACAGTGCTGGCGACAGGATGCTTTGCAACACGGTTCATCCCTGCGACATGTCGCGACAGGACATCAGCGATTTCGTCACTTCCTCGCTTTATCCCTACAGTCGGAGCGCTCTCAGTGGCTTCGACTTTTCCGAGTTCGACAGGTTCAGTCGACTCGGTTTCCATTGGTTCGTCCTCTTTGATCTTCTCGTCCATTGGCGCGTTGCTGTCTTCAGTCGACGACCCATCTTTTGCTACGGTAGCCTCGACTATCTCGGACGAAGAGTTGGTAGCAACAACTGCTTCGGGTGATGGGAACTCCTCGGTGGCTACAGCTTTGTCTTCGGGTACTGAAGCATCCGCATCCCCGGCTTCGGCGGCTGCCGTGGAGTTTTCTGCTGTCGTTTCAACGGCAATTTCGGTAGACTTCTGCGGATTGAGAGTAACTACTTTCCCTTCGTCTCCCTTTGCGACCTCTTCTGACAAACTCCCAGGATCAGCAACGTCCGCCGACTCCTCTTCCTTCGGCTTTAGACCAGCAGTTGAATCTAGCATGGGCGCCTTCTGTTCTTCATGCTTGGACCCAGCTGAAGCAGTCTTTGGTTCGCTTGTAGCAGACATACCCGTATCCACTGACGTGTCTGCAAATTCAGCAAACGGCTCCTTGGCAGTGGTGAGCGTGGCGTCTGCCGCTACTTCCGCCTTGTATTCAGTCGAATCGTCCGTCTCAGGCATTTTCTGAGACTCCGGCTTGGTGGCTTCGTCGTCTGTAGACACCCGGAGAGGCTCCGAATCGCTTGCTGGTCCTGCCGCAGCACTTTCACTCGCAAGCTGTGCGGTTTCATTTCCACGGACCAACGACTTCACATCACTGGCTTCCTTTCCCTCCGATGCTGGCAGAGGTCCCGATTCAATAGTCTCGACTTCATCTATTGCTACTTGCGGTGGTGGTTCAGTCCCTGGTTTACTGCTGCTTTTGTCGGCTTCTGTAGACTCTTTGGATGTAAGTTGGCCGGCGTCGTCTGTTGAGGGCGTTGGTGCAGGCTCCGATGAGGAATCGGTTGACGGATTCGACGTGCTGGCTTCTTCCCCTGTCACATCTGTTGCTTTCGACTGAGACTTTAGTGTGTGGGTCACATCCACTGCTGGAGATACTTCTTCATGTACAGGCTTTATCGCAATAGGAGCGGATTCGCTCTGTGGGTTTTCTGTTTTGATTTCCAGCACGGACTGCGAAGGTGTATCAACGGCGCTCTCATTGCTACCATCAGTCGTCTTCGCGCTGCTATATGCAAGGACCGACAGAGCCGGTGTCGTTGGTGCATCGGTTTTCATTTTGTCGGTCGCAGTGCCAGCTGGAGACCGGGATTTCGTCGCGACAGTATCTAGCGCTTTCTTGACGTTCACTCCGCTGACTAAAAATGCTTCTTCCTTGGTCTTGCCAGCTTCTTCGGCAGTAGGAAGCGGTCTTGAACCCTTACCACTGATTTTGGCACGTTTGCTTCGCACGAGCTCATCGTCACTGTCCTCCAGCCAATCCGATACATCTTCGCCCCGCTCAACAGCAGCAGCAAACCTTCTGTTCCTTAAGTGAACCACGATAAAATTATCCTTCATCTTGCTCAGATTGTGTCCGAGCCGACGCATTACATCGTCTTGTGAGGCAGAGCTTGCTTCAGGATGCTGCTTGAGAAGCTTGATAATGTTCTCAATCTCGCCAGGAATGTAGTCCCCTTCAAAATAGGGAAGACAAGTTGGGTCGCCTCTCGACACCTGCGCTGCGCTTCCTCCATCACTGGTGAAGTATTCGTCGTAGAGAGTTGTCGTCCGAATTACGACACCTTGCGTTTTGGCCTTGTCCAGCATTTGATGGTACCATGCCCGTAGCATGTCTTCGTGAGGAATGAGCTGGTGCGTAGGATGGTAATAAAAGATATAGTCGTCTCCTGGTGTGGGCGGACAGCTCCAGATATGAGCAGTGTGGAACCCACGTTCCTTCACATAGCGAAGGTACTCTACCAGGATGGCTTGGTAGGCGACAGTTCGATAACATTTGGGCTCGAAGTATTGCACTGAGTCCAAGTACGAAAGGTAGACTCGTCTTCTGTTTGCAGCTGGGCAGTCATGACCGTACTCGTACACGTACATCGAGAACAGGAGAGCATCGACGCCATGAATCTTCTGGAACAATGCAATGCACTTTGACCTGACTGGAAAGCCAGTAGGGCTGTCGCGTCCAGAGTACCTTTCAAGCATCTCCTTCCTGACGAAATGTTTCTTCTCTAGGTTCGAAACAACTCGGACAGTGAGTCCGCTAGCTTTCTCCACCTCGTCAAATCCAACACCGAGTTCCTCTGCCCTTGCGGTATACTCAGTCCGTAGAGCTTCCTTGAGGCCATTCTCAATAGCCGTGCTCATTTTGGAGTGCGTGAGATCCTCCGCACCTTTCAATAGCTTCTCCGTCGCCGTACGAGTATCACATGGGTTGACTCTCTTGAGGTGACAGTTTGGACAAGTGTAGGTCGAGGTCGATTTATTCGTTCGGCCGTTGAACAAAGCGCAAACTTGATGGACCCACGAGTGGCATTGATCACAGTGTACCCACGCCTCCTCGGGTAGTGCGTCGTTTTTGAACTCCTGAAGCTCTTTCTTTTGAATATCACTTCCGTCATCCAAGACAACGGCTAAGTCTGGCTTTAAAAGCGGGTAGCAAGAGTCGCACCAGTTATTTTGCTTTGTTCGATCAGTGTAGTACGCAGCTTTTTTCTTGATAATCTGCCCACACT
>Ga0307981_1002680_pt1 | contig 14094 bp, 12 predicted proteins | sample OrgLakmetagen987_FD_201849 | JGI IMG/M metagenome (GOLD analysis project Ga0307981, IMG submission 201849) | Saline water microbial communities from Organic Lake, Antarctica - #987 | ecosystem: Environmental > Aquatic > Non-marine Saline and Alkaline > Saline | place: Antarctica: Organic Lake... | reverse complement strand
TCTTCACCCGGTTGCGCGACTTGTTTGAGAAAACGAACAGCCAACCGCTCAGGGGATCGGCACCAAGTTCTTCCCCGACCAGAGCAAACAGGCCATTGAAGCCCTTGCGCATGTCGACCGGTTGCATGAATACGATTACTTTCGTTGAGTGCGGGATGTTGAACATCCACACATAATACATAAGTAACCCAAATCAGTATAGGGGGACAAAATTGAGGGGCTTACGATTAATACCGATTCGAATTAAGATCTGGTCTAACCGGACAGATGTAGCCGAGCCAGTCCTCTGGCTCCTTTTCACTCGCTAGGCACGTGGATGGCAGAGGACTGCCATGGCTACAACTTGGCACGAGGATGGCAGAGGACTGCCATGGCTACAACTTGGATCATGCCACAATATCAATATTAATTCGAAGCAGTATAACTTTTTCTTTTGAAGGCGGATTCCAGTATCTAACATTCTGCCAGCAGTTTCGCAGTTAAATACAAGGTTCAAGTCAACTGCGTCGAAGGCGACCGGATGAAGGCCGCCAATCTCAAGGCCATTCACTTTAAGCGCGTTAAACTGTAAAAGCGTTTCTGAACAGCTGTTTGAAACCCTACATATAAATAATCTGCCTAAAGAATTAAGCTCTTGCCGGTCATCGCTGCGGGCTGCTCCAGTTCCATCAGTTGAAGTATCGTCGGTGCAATGTCACCCAGTGCTCCGGTATCGGCCAGTTTTCCGCCTTTGAGAGCTGGGCTGTAAACGACGACTTCAACGGGGTTAAGCGTGTGTGCCGTGTGCGGGCCGTTGCGTTCGTGGCTCCACAGTTGGTCGGAATTGCCGTGGTCGGCGGTGATAACGGCTGAGCCACCGACTTCGTCAATGGCCGCGAGCAGCTCGCCTACGCAGCCGTCGACGATTTCACAGGCTTCGATGCAGGCTTTAAGCACGCCAGTGTGGCCGACCATGTCGGGGTTGGCAAAGTTAATGACGATGAGGCCATACTTGCCGGACTTAATGGCCTCCAGTGAAGCGTCACGGATGCCGTAGGCGGACATCTCAGGCTTCTCGTCGTAAGTGGCGCAGTCTTTACGGCTAGGCACGAGTACGCGCTCTTCACCGGGAAATGGTTCTTCGCGGTAGTCATTAAAGAAGAATGTGACATGCGGAAACTTCTCCGTCTCGGCGCAGCGAAACTGGGGTATTCCTTTTTCGGATACGTAGGACCCGAGGATTCCGTCCATCTTCTCAGGCTTGTGGAAGACGATGTTTGGACAAAGGCCCTTCTGATACTCGCTGAGGGTGGCGAAGTAAAGGTCGAGCTTTTCGCCACGGTCGAAGCCATCGAAGTCATCCTGAATGAAGGCGCGGGTAAGCTCGCGCGGGCGGTCGCCACGGAAGTTAAAGAATAATACGGAGTCGCCGTTTTGAATAGTGCCAATGGGATTGCCCTCAGTGTCGGAAACTGCGCTTGGCGGGCAGAACTCGTCGCCCTTGGTGCCCTCGGTTTCGGGAGCGTCGTATTGGGCTTGCACAGCCTCGGTAGCGCTCGCGTAGGTCTTCTCTATTTTGCGACCGGTGAGGCAATCGTAAGCGCGCTGCACGCGGTCCCAGCGGTTATCGCGGTCCATCGCCCAGTAGCGACCTGAGACGGTGGCTACTTGACCGATGCCTAGCTCGGCCATCGCGGCTTCGGCTTGCTTGATGAAGTCCTTACCAGTGAATGGCCCGGTATCGCGACCATCAGTAAAGGCATGGAGATAAACTTTCTCGACGCCCTGCTCTTTCGCAACGGCGAGGAGGCCGTAGAGATGGTCGAGCATGGAGTGGACACCGGCATCGGAGACAAGGCCCATGAAGTGGAGCGCACTGCCCTTCTCCTGCACATTGGCAAAGGCTGCCTTGAGCACTGGGCTATCTTTAACCGTGCCGGTCTTGATGCCCTTGTTGATACGGACAATCTCCTGGTCGACGACACGGCCCGCACCAATATTTTGGTGGCCCACTTCGGAGTTACCCATGATGCCCTCGGGCAGGCCTACGGCCAAACCGCAGGCTTGAATTTCCGTGCGCGGATACTCAGCAGTCAGCTTATCTGCCACCGGCGTCTTGGCCAGCTTGACGGCGTTATACGCGTCGTAGGACGCATCGTGATTTTCTCCCCATCCATCGCGGATGATAAGGACGACTGGTTTTAATGATTCGGACATAGTATTTGAATTTAAAAGATATACCCCAGTTGCAAGAGCGCAGATACGGTAAGAATGATGACATAAAGGAGAAGTAAGACGACACCTTCAACCAGGGTGACGACATGGCCTGTCTTAAAGAACCAGAGCAGCAGCGCAGTCAGCAATAAGAGCGCGGGAAACTCAAAATAGAACAAGGATGGATCGACGCCGAAGGGAACGAAGGTGGCGACGGACCCGCCGATGAGCAGCAGATTGAACAAGTTCGAGCCGACGATATTGCCCGCGCAGATGTCGCTATGGCCGGAGCGCGCTGCCGCCACGGAAGCCGCCAACTCCGGCAGGCTCGTCCCAATCGCGACAATCGTCAGGCCAATCAGAACATCACTGACTCCCAGCCGCCCCGCGATTTCTACAGAGCTTCCTACTAAAATATCCGCGCCAAGAGCGAGACAAGCGGTGCCCAGTAGAATCAGGAAACAAGCGGTGCCATTTGTTTTACCAGTCGCCTCTTCAATTTCCTCCATAAATTCACTGGAGACGGAATCGGGCTCTTGTTTGGCACCGCGAACCGTGAAAGTGAGATAGGCGGCAGTGATCACGAGAAGTATGATACCTTCAATGCGCGCAAGGCCGTTGATCGCAAAGAGGATAAATAAAACGGTGACAGCTAGCAGAATGGGCACTTCACGACGAATCAGGCGCATCTGGATAACTAAGGGCGAGATCAGTGCCGTAATCCCCAAAATGAGCCCGATATTCGCGATATTACTGCCCAGGATATTGCCAATAGCGAGGCCGGGGCTGTCTTTTGCAGCCAACAGCGAGGTGAATAGCTCCGGCATGGAGGTGGCCATCGAAACTACAGTTAAACCCACCACGACTGGATTGATCTTTAAATTTACCGAGATGGCCGCAGCGCCTTTCGTAAGCCAATCTCCCCCAAAAGTAAGTCCGACCAAGCCAGCCACAAGCAGGACGAGTAAGATCCACGCTGGGAAGTCGCCAAAAGGCAGGTTAATGAGTGCGAGTGTCATGGTGATGCGAAGGCCTATTTTTCAAGCCAATTAAGAAAGTTCTGCGAGACAATTCTGTGTGCTTGACTTGGCAAATCTAAAAACCACACTGCCGCGCTTTTCATCGGCCCTGTGCCGCACAGACCATGGCTCAAGACCTAAAGGAAACCCTCAATCTACCACAAACCGAGTTCCCCATGCGGGGTAATTTGGTGGAACGAGAACCGAAGCGCATTGATCACTGGAATTCACTCGATCTATACGGGAGAATCCAAGAGAAGAATGCCGATGGCCCAAGCTTTATTTTACATGACGGCCCGCCTTTCACGAATGGGAATCTACACTTGGGCCACGCACTTAATAAGACACTCAAAGACAACATCTTGCGTTATAAGTGGATGCGCGGCTACAATGCGCCTTATATCCCCGGATGGGACAGCCACGGACTACCAATCGAGCAAAAAGTCTCCCGCGAGCTGCAGGATGCAGGCCGCACCGATTACACGCCGCTGGAAGTGCGCGAAGCCTGCGCAAAATTTGCCGACAAGTATCGCCAAATCCAAAGCGAGCAATTCGAGCGACTCGGCGTGATCGGCGATTGGGCCAACGAATACTGGACGATCCACCCAGAATACGAAGCAGTTGAGCTTGAAACTTTTGCCAATTTTGTTGAGCAGGGCCTCGTCTACCGCAGCAAAAAGCCGGTTTACTGGTCGATCCCCTACGCTACGGCTCTCGCTGAGGCAGAGATCGAATATCGCGACCATAAGAGCATTTCCATTTACGTGAAGTTGGCACTCTCTGCCGAAGCGCTAGAAAAGCTGGATTTAAAGGAAGAGGCCTCGATCCTCATCTGGACAACCACGCCTTGGACCTTACCGGCTAACCTTGCCGTTGCCGTGCATCCGAAACTTGAATACAGCGTAATCAAGAGCGACAAGGGCAACTTTATTGTCGCGACTGCTCTGCTGGATCAAGTCGTCTCCGAATGTGGACTTGAAGAGGTTGAGACCTTGGTGACCTACACCGGTTCGCAACTCGAAAAGCTCGAAGCGCGCCATCCATTCATTGATCGCCCTTCCCCTATCCTTCTAGCTGACTACGTGACGACTGAAAGCGGCACCGGCTGCGTGCACACCGCTCCCGGCCACGGCGCAGAAGACTACATCACAGGTATCAACAACGGGCTCGAGGTGTATTGCCCGGTCGACGATTCGGGTTGCTACGAAGACGATGGCCAAGTGCCTGCCGAGTTGGTGGGACTTTCTGTGCTGGATAAAGAAAGCAAGCCATCGGATGCCAATCTCGGGGTGCTTAAAATCATCGCTGGCAACGGCAGCCTGATCGCAAAAAAGAAAATCGAACACAGCTACCCGCATTGTTGGCGCTCGAAGACTCCAGTCGTATTCCGCGCGCTGGATCAATGGTTTATCGCTCTGGACAAGAACGGCGACCGGGCTCGTGCTCTTAATGCCCTTAACACCGTTAACTTCATCCCATCATGGGGTGAAAACCGCATCCGAGCTGCTGTCGAAAATCGCCCTGATTGGTGCATCAGCCGCCAACGCACCTGGGGGGTGCCGATACCAGCCTTCTACGACGAGGAAGGTAATGCCTACATTGACGGATCCGTCATTCGCGGGATCGCAGCAAAGGTAGCACACAGCGGCACCGACATCTGGTTCAAGCAAAGCGCTGCTGAAATACTTGATGGCATCACTCTGCCCGATTCGTGGCCAGCAGCTGATCAACTCACATGCGGCACTGATACACTAGATGTCTGGATCGATTCCGGCACCAGCCATCGTGCCGTGCTGCAAAAGAGAAAAAACCTCAAGTGGCCGGCTGATCTTTACCTTGAAGGCTCGGATCAACATCGAGGGTGGTTCCAAAGCTCCCTCTGGACCAGCGTGATCGCCGATAAGGCTGCACCCTACAAAAATGTGCTCACTCATGGCTTCATCGTCAAAGAAGACGGAACCAAGCTTTCTAAAAGCGATGGCGCGGCCCGACCACTCACTGAGTGGATCGACGGATACGGTGCCGACATCATTCGCCTGTGGATCTCCTCTCAGGACTACCGAGGCGACGTGCCTGTTTCCGATAAAATCGTCAAGAATGTTGCCAATAATTACCGTAATATCCGAAACACCCTGCGCTTCCAAATCGGCAACCTGCACGACTTCGACCCAGCCACGAACGCGGTGCCGCTGAATAACTTGAGCGCGCTCGACAAGTGGGCACTCAACCAACTGGCAAGACTTGTCAGCAAGGTCACGGAGGCCTTCGAAGCCTACGAGTTCCACCGCGCATTTAAGGAATACATCGATCCGTTCTGTTCGAACACGCTATCGGCAACTTACCACGACATCCTTAAAGATCGCCTATACACACGCTCACCAAACGATCCGCTAAGGCGCTCCTCACAGACTGCGATCCACATTATCTTTTCGGTCTTCGCGCGACTCGTTGCGCCTCTACTCCCCTTCACTGCAGACGAAGCTTGGAGCTACGCGGCGAAGGACTGCGATTTTATTGACGAACCGATTGCACTCACTGAGTGGCCCACGGTCGACCCGGGCTGGCAGAACTCCGAAACAGCTGATGACATCGTCGCCTTGCGCAAATTCCTCGCCGAATCACTCAACGAGCCGCTTGAATCCCTAAGGCAGCAAAAGGCCATCGGGCAGAGCCTTGACGCCAAAGCTGTGATTACCGGCTCGATGTCCAATCATGAATTCGCGCGCCTCAAGAAATACGAGAGCGATCTACCGGAACTGTTTATTCTCTCACAAGTCATCCTTAACGAAGATGCAGGCACCGAAGCAATCAAAGTCGAAGTTACGCATGCCGACGGCGTCCGCTGCCCACGCAGTTGGCGCTGGGTGCCCGAATTGACTGAAACCGCAGAATGGGGCCCCGTCTCACCTCGTTGCGCCGCTATTTTGAAATAATTTAACAACCTATATAATATTTAAGCCACTTTACTCATGCCAAAGAAAAAAACGACCTCAGTTAAAAAGAAAGCCGTCAAGAAAACTGCAAAAAAAGCAGTCAACAAAGTAGCGAAGAAATCGGTCAAAAAAGTCGCAAAAAAAGCAGTCAAAAAGGCCGCCCAAAAGACGGCCAAGAAGACGGCCAAGAAGACGGCCAAGAAGACGGCCACTAAAAAGACGACCACAAAGAACACGGGCGCCAAGAAATCTTCAGCTAAGAAAATCGTAAAGAATAAGACGATTAAGCAGGCAATCGCAGGTAAAGCACCAGCATCCAAAATCACTTCAGGAGGACCCAATAGAAGCAGCACTGAAACAAAAAGCAGTTCTGCTGACAGTAAAAGCACGCCTATAGTCTTTTCTCTCGATGATGTTGAGGAGTTGATGGCATCCAAAAAGCCAGTAACCGAGGCGCCCGAAAAGGTCGCTAAAAAGGTTGCGCCAACGCTGCCTAAAAAAGTTGAGGTTAAAGACGAACCGATCAAACAACGGGTCCTTGGGGCCGCATCACTGGCCGACATTCTGGGTTTCAATCCTGCGGAGAAGAAAAAGGGTACAGATTTGAGTAGTCGCGAGGTGCCGAAGAAGTGGCAGAAATACTACAAGCTACTCATCGAACTTCGTAAACACGTGAGCGATGAGATTGACCTTCATACCTCAGATACGCTTAAGCATACATCCCGTGATGACTCAGGCGAGTCATCCGGCTATGGCACCCGACAGGCTGATGCCGACTCTGATACTTTTGATCGGGATTTTGCCCTAAGTCTCGTCTCTGGCGAACAGGAAGCACTCAACGAAATTGAAGAAGCGATTCAACGCATTAAAAACGGCACTTACGGTGTTTGCGAAGTGACCGGTAAAGCAATTCCCGCCGCACGACTCACCGCAGTTCCATTCGCCCGCTACTCCGTGGAAGGACAAGCCGAATACGAAAAGAACCGTCGCCGTAAGGTTGATCGCTCAGGAAATACCGGCCTTTTTGGTGATGGCAGCGACGCGCCGAAGATAGCTTCCAGCGATGACGATGAGTAAACCAAACGGGACTCTTAGCCGAATCATAGACTATAAGCGCCTGATTGTTTATGCCGCTTTTATCTTTATTCTGGATCAAGTAACGAAGGCCTGGATTTTTAACAATTTACCACTCGGCAGTTATGTATACCCAGACTCGATCAAAGTGATCGATGGTTTTTTTTATATCGTCCACATAGGAAACGAAGGCGCAGCATGGGGTATGCTCTCCGGCTATAGCGGATTTCTGGCCTTATTCGCCTTGGTTGCTCTATTTGGAATCTATAAGTTCAGACAGACTCTGGAGCTTAAGAGGCAAGTAATGCAGGTGGCTTTCGGCCTACTGATTGGAGGTATTATTGGAAACCTGATTGACCGTCTGATCCACGGTCACGTCATCGATTTCTTGGACTTCCACTTCCCTTTCACTATTCCAGGCATCATGCCCACCGGGCGCTATCCTTCTTTCAACGTAGCTGACAGTGGAATTGTCGTAGGCGTTCTCATTTATACTATAGTCAGTTTTTTCAGTTCAGAATCAAGACACGCCGATGCTTCAGAAGCTCAGGACTAGAGAGTGTTAGGCAAATGCTTCGATCCCGAGCACTCTAGAATAGACCATCAATTGTTCTTTCGAGCACATCCAGGTTAATTGGCTTAGTGAGATAAGCATCCATACCTTCAGATAAACAGCGCTCCTCATCTCCCTTCATTGCATTGGCAGTAAGCGCTACAATCTTCACACTTTTCATTCGCTCTCCAACTTCACCTCCACGTATCGCAGCAGTCGCCTCCAAGCCGTCCATGACGGGCATCTGGAGATCCATAAAAATCAGTTCTGCGCCCTCATCATTCAGCTTCTTCAATAGCTCTTGGCCATTTCCTACAGCTTGGGGCTTCATCCCCAGACGTCTAAGCATTAAAATGATGACTCGTTGGTTCGCGGCGTTATCTTCTGCAATAACTACCTTAATTTTAGATTTGTCGACAATACGCTGATTAGTTTGCAGCGACTTACCGGCATCCACCCCTTTCCTTTCAGCGACTTGTAACCTCAATCGAGTGTAAAAGCTGGAGCCTTGATCATGATGACTCGTGGCCCAAATCTGACCACCCATCGCTTCTGATAGACGCTTACAAATTGCCAGCCCAAGGCCAGTTCCGCCGTATTTCCGAGTAGTCGAGGTATCAGCCTGGGTGAAGGGCTTAAAGAGCTCTTTAAGTTGCTCGCGCTCAATACCAATACCCGTGTCTGAAACTTCAAACTCAACCTCCATCATACCATCCGGGTCCGCCTCGGAATGTAGAAATAGCGAGAGTTTCACACCCCCTTTTGCGGTGAACTTGATCGCGTTGGAAAGCAAATTTGTGAGAATTTGCCTAATCCTTGTCTCGTCTCCAACCACTTCACTTGGGAAATCTTCCATCAGTTCAACTTCAAAGCTTAAGCCCTTCTCTGCCGCCAAATTAAAAAACATCGCACTCAAATCGCGAATCATGGGGAGTATATTAAACTCGCGTAGTTCCAATTCAAGATGACCCGACTCAATCTTGGAGAAATCAAGAATCTCATTGATCAGAACAGATAGAGACTGACTGCTTGCCTCGATCGTCGTCAGATACTCAAGTTGCTCCGCATTCATTTTAGTTCCGGAAAGCATTTGAGCGAACCCGATGATGCCATTCAGCGGTGTGCGAATTTCATGACTCATGGTTGCCAGGAAATCACTCTTCGCCCGATTCGCGAGGTCCGCCTCCTCAGCGGATTGCTGAGCTTGCTCGAGGACATCGTTTAGACGGGAGTTCACTTTTTCGAGTTCATCGCGAGCCAAATCAGCATCCTCCATCATGCTGAGCGCTATTTTACGCCCTTTCCTTAATTCATCCGCTCGCTCTTTAAGGCCGTTATTTGCCTCAACCAGCTGCCTCTCAGCCCTTTGCCAACGACGCTCGGTTTCACTCCTCTCACGAAGCACGTGCTTTAGGGTTTGTAGCAACTTATCAAAATCAGCAATATCAAATGACAGGGTCATAAATGTTGGGTTACCTGAATCATTTCCAGCCAGACGTTCGTCCAGTAAGTCAATATTACCCTTAATTATGAAAATAATCTGCCGGCACGCTAAAATTGGAATAGCAGTTCCGATTAATAATAATACGAACGCAGACATCATATTAATGATGAAAACTCTCCGGTGAGATTCAAGACGTTCACTCCGAATCAACTCCATTTCGTTAAACTTTTCCACCGGATCCAAGCTGGTTTCTTGAAAAGCGTAGTTTAACTCATCTGTGAGTTGTGTGCGCTCGACCAAATAATCAGCTGTTTTGATAAAAACGAACCAACCAACCAATACTATTGTGACCAGACACGCAGGGAGTGCCACATATAAATAGAGAAGCCGTCCTAGACTGTTTTTAGCTCCACCCATCCGTTCAGCTGGTAGACTTGTCTATAGGTTTCATGGGCATGCGACTATCGTTCGTCCTCTTATCAAATTTATACCGGGGCTTTTCATTATGTTTGATCAATATTTTATTAACCTCTTCCTTTAATTCCAATATTCTTGTTTCACGCCGATATAGTCCTCTGCGAAAACGGTCGAATTCTTCACGTGTGCCAGTATTGCTGGTGTTACCTTCGCGACGGTTTTCAGGCAAAAGATAAAACGCCAGCTCGATGAGTTGCGCTTTATCATAGTAAATAGCAGACACTTCACAAACAAGTTCGCTATCGTTATAGTCTACTATTGCGACATTTTTCCGGTTAACCCCGTTTGGGCCTACTTTTACCTCTAAAAGCAAATCAGCTAAACACGTTGATTTGACACGCAAGACATCTAAAACAGAATCACCTCTCACCTCCCGGTCAGGTGGAATGGCAAGCAAGCGTACCAAACCTAAGCTAGCTTTCTTGATGGCGTGAGTCTCAGCTTCAACTTCAACCAAGCAGCAAGACGAGCGATCGTAGATATTTTCGAGCCGTTGCTCGTATTGAGCGAGTTCATAGCTAAGACTATTGCGCGAGTGTTCAGATACACGGATCAGGTTTTGTTCACGATAAAGAACTGCGCCCATAGTAAAACCACCTAATAGCCCGAAAACAGCTGCTTCCATCAAAGTTAGGCCTAAAGTGTAAAGAAACAGGCCAATCACTACAGTAAAAATAATACTGAATGCGACAGATAGTGTTAGAGGCCTCAAGCGTGCCGTGCTGGTGCTGTCATACATAATAAGAATAACTTGCTAGGAAGACAGCATAGACACCATCTATCTGCAAAATAGCTTAGTAAATTTTTCCTTACAAGCTTACAAGTTTCTAGAGCGATAAAACTGCTGCATCACTCCAAAGTTTATCAAGCTTGTAAAAATCACGCATTTCTTCGGTTTGAAGGTGCACCATGAAGTCAAAAGCATCCACGACCAACCAACCGCTTCCAACTTCACGGTCCTGACCGATCAATTGCACATCCGCTTTTTTCAAAGCAGCATCGAGCGCACTCTTCATCGCTTTCACATGTGGTTCAGAGGTTGCCGTCGCGAGAATCAGGTAGTCAGTAATCGATGATTTACCTCGCACATCCAGCACCTTAATCGCTTCGCCCTTCTTGTCTTCAATCGCGGCGACTGCACAACGCATCTCGTCTAAAGTCTTATCTCTCTGGGGATTCTTAATTTCTGCCATAAATATTACCTCAGGTATACAGCCGATTTTCTCGAATGAAAGCCTCAACTGAAGAAGGCAAAAGCCCCATAATCGATTTTCCACCCGCAACACGCTCGCGAACTAGAGTAGAGCTTTCGTTCATCAACGGAGCCTCAACCTTCTTCCAGACCAATTCGGGTATAGTCGGCACCGAAAGGTCGTAGCCCGGACGTGCTAAAACCAGAAAGGTGAGCATCTTTACCAGTTGGTTCGTATCACGCCAGCGATCGAGTTGAGCGAATTGGTCGCCACCAATGATCCAGAAAAGCTCAGCCTCGGATTTACGATTCTTGAAATCACGAACCGTATCGATCGTGTAACTCACGCCACTACGCTTCAGTTCAAAATCATCAATTGAAAACCCCACTTCATCTGCGAGCGCCAACTCAAGCATCTTAATGCGCGCAGCACCAGATGCGACCGGCCCCTGAACTTTCAACGGTGAATGCGCCGCTGGCATAAAGATCAAGTCATCTAAAGAAGCCTGCCGGCAGGCCATTCTCGCTACTTCTAAATGGGCGCAATGTACCGGATCAAAGGCTCCGCCATAGATTGCGATACGTGGCTTCGTAGTTGCCTGCTGTGCGAGAGTCGTCATTAAAAAGAATGATAATTTAAGCCAACATGCCCACGACACAAATGCAAACCAACTCGGAAGAGGATCACGCTGAACATCTACCGCTTGGTGATGCCCTCGAAGAATTGCTTCAGTCTGACGAAGCGCGCGGCCCATCCATCGGTGAAATCGTTGAGACCGTAGGCGAAAAGGGCTTCGGCTTGGTCCTGATGGTGCTCTCACTACCTAGCGCCCTACCCGTCCCAGCGCCGGGCTATAGCACACCATTCGGGATCGTGATCGGGCTTATCGCCCTGCAAATGATGCTTGGCCGCCAAACTCTATGGGTCCCTGATAAGCTGAAAGGCGTTCGCATCAAGCCCTCACTCTCTAAGAAAATGCTCGGGGTAGCCGCAAAGTTTCTCAAAAAAATCGAGCGCTTTATCCGCCCTAGACAGCGCTGGATTCGTTCTCGCGCTGGACAAGCCGGGCTCGCCATCGTGGTCTTTATCATGGCATGTCTCATGATGCTACCCATCCCGCTGACAAATACTGTTCCAGCCATGGTTATTTTCCTCATCGGCATCGGCCTCTCTGAAGAAGATGGCCTACTCGCCATCGGTGCCTTTGGTATCGGGTTAATCGCTGTCTGCCTCTACGCTGCGGTCATCTACATCTTTCTGACACAAGGCCCAGAGGCCATCAACGGGATAAAAGATTGGATCAAGACAGCGCTGGGGATGGGCGAATAGCGATCACTTTGGACGGTATTGCACCGCCTTGAGATTATTTTCGAGCCGAACGTCTTCGCTCAGATCTTCGGGTAGAACACTAGCTGCAAGATTGAGTGTCTGCTCGCTATCGATAGTTGGCACTTGAGCAAACACCTTACGAGTCGTCGTTTGACCGGGGCCGAGAGCACCAATTGTAAAGCCAATTGGATCGGCCTCGTTGATTAGAACTTCAAGTTGAGCCTCAGTGAACCACTTGGTGCCACGATTTTGCACCGTGACTTCAATTGGCATATTCGTCCCCGGCTGGGCAGCGGGGTCTAGGTGGATTCCCGCGAGAGCAATATCGAGTATGCCGGGTGTCCCACGTTCGCGTAAGCGAACCCAGTCGAGCGCACCAGCGCCGTATTCAGGATCTGCACCAGGTGCTCCAGAGTCATTCAGGTAGCGCCGTAGCAGCTCCACCGCCTCTTTAGGGGCCATCGCCTGCTCTCCTGACATCAGAGAAGCCAGTGTGCCACTGACGAAAGGCGCAGCCGCTGAAGTGCCTGAAAAACTATCCACGCCTGAATCACCTGCAGCAACGAGGATGCCAACGCCCGGAGCGGCGAAATCGATTTGCTTGGATTGATTGGGGAAGACTGCGTGGCTACCTCCAGCATCCAGCGCGGTGACTGATAGGACTTCTTCATAAGCTGCCGGATATGGAAGTTTACTATAACTATCGTTACCAGCAGCAGCCACAAGTAAGACGCCTTTTTCGTCAGCATATTTGATAGCCTGCCTCAGCAAAATCGAGTCCTGGTAGACACCAAGGCTGAGATTAATCACCTTCACACCAAGATCCACCGCCTGAACAATTCCTTCTGCGACGTGATAACTATTGCCCTTACCTTCGTCATCCAACACACGAACCACGAACAACTCTGCGTTTGGCGCCACGCCGTTACTGCCTGCGATGATTGAGGCAACAGCTGTGCCGTGCGATGCACCTCGGTCAGTATCAACGCCACCGACCAAATCGATATCCACGATATACACATTATCAAATTGAGGGTGCGTGTGTATACCTGAATCCAATATACCAACGATTACTCCGGATCCATCCCCATGCGGAGTGCCGTTCACAATACTGCGAGCAGGCGCGCCAAATCCCCGTAAAGAATTTAGCGCAACAGGATCGATCTCAATGGGCGCGAGCGGTCTTTGAACTTCATAAGAGTAGCTTGCCCTACCAGCGTAGCTGCCAAAGTTTACGGACAGCAAGACTTCGCTTGGAATGCGGACCGCCAACAGTTCATCGATTTGGCTGAGTGGCTGCCGTCCTGCAGCCATCAAGGCTGCAATATACGCTAGATAGTCTTTTCTACTGCTGAAGTGGATAACATATTCACCATGAATCGAACCTTGTGGGAATTCAGGTGCACTGGCCTCAGGCTTCTTGGTATCCGGGGCAGGAAAGTCGAAGACGATCTCCTTGGTAAGCGGATGCTTTCCACTCACAGGTCGATACTTATTCGCTGGGTTTACATGAGACAAAGCGAGGTACATACCCAGTAAGCCTCCCAGCAAAATGAGTGCACCTAAAATCAAGTAGAACCGAAACCTCTTCATACAAAAAAAATTAGGCTAGACTTGGCAATGATTAAGGCAACCGTCTTTTACATAATGCACATCATCTGTTTGAAACACGTGACATTTGAAGGCCCGGGGGCGATTGCTCACTGGGCCGGATCACGCGGACACAGATTAAGCACTGTCGGGCTACATGCCGGAGAGAGTATCCCCTCCCCCGAAGGCTGTGACATGCTCGTCATCATGGGCGGACCAATGAACATTTACGAAGAGAACAAATATCCTTGGCTCGCCCAAGAAAAGGCGGCGATCCGAACAGCCATCG
>Ga0307981_1002677_pt1 | contig 14110 bp, 9 predicted proteins | sample OrgLakmetagen987_FD_201849 | JGI IMG/M metagenome (GOLD analysis project Ga0307981, IMG submission 201849) | Saline water microbial communities from Organic Lake, Antarctica - #987 | ecosystem: Environmental > Aquatic > Non-marine Saline and Alkaline > Saline | place: Antarctica: Organic Lake... | reverse complement strand
CTGCAGTTTCTTTATCAAACGTGCTGGAATTTGAGATTGAGCTGTTGTTTTTTATCAAGGATTCGCCCTCCTCTATGTCATCATTATCGAATGCTGCGAGTTTGTCATCATCCGTTGCTGACATTGACATTGCTACAGAGGAGTACCCCATGGTTCTGTTTGATGAGGAGGGCATAGGGATGAAACGATCACTGATGTAGATGGCATTCAGTAAGAGCATTGAGATGAGAACACCAAGGAGCTCCCTCTTCAAAAACCATTTGCACTTGGGATTGAATTGCATTATAGGCATTTTATTTGTACAGCACTAACTCTAGAACTAAGAACAAACAATACTTCCTGCCTGTGGTCTACTACGGTGGTATTGTAAATATTTGTTGTGGGCTTGCTTGTTGCTTGTTGATTTATGATTTATGATTTATGATTGTTGATGGTAAGTACCTACCGTCATAAAAATCTACAAAACAAATGCTGATCAGCCAACATGTCCGTTGGCCGCGGAGTGTAAAATAGCGGTAAGAAAATAAGCATTGGTGCTTGCTACGAACGAGTAAAAGGGAGGGCATTCCTAATTCCTTTTCCATCAAAAACAATTACAATACTCATCAACCGCAGATATCGTTCTCTGATTGACCCGCCCTATCCAGCCTGTACTTGACCTTTTGCTTTGCAATCCTAACCCTTCGCAGTTGCACTTATCGCTCGCTAGATGCAAAGTCCCCCCAACGCGTGTATAAAAGTAAGGTAATCTCAATACCGGAAATCATAACTCCATTTAGAGGCACCTCATTTCCATAGAAACGATAAATAGAAACTATAGCTTAGCTATGAGTTAAAGGTGTAGTTGGGGCGTACCATGAATCAATATCACACTCATTGCCATTTTCTACCATTATGTAAAACTGAAGATCATCTACAATTTACCGGTACTTACATAGCATATAGGGTAATGCTATATGCTATGTATCTTCAATAATGTTATTGTTTGTCTCTTTCTATGATGCAGGGTTAATTTCATCCCAAAGGCGTTTCACGAACAAGAAAACTAGCGTACTAAAAAAATTTGCCATCGAAAATGTGCTAGTTTTTCGCTTTTTGCTAATCAGTCAGTTAGATTCAAGGAGATGATGGATAGTTGGGAGTCGTTGATTTCGTTACCATTGATCTAAATGTCTGGGTAAGAAATTGAACAAAGATAAAAGGAACGTTCGACGACAAATTATGATGGAATGATGATGGAGACCTGCTGTTTCTTGTCCCTCTTGTTGCCGACATCAAGGGCTCTGATGGACACATCAACAATGGGATTCGTGATTTAAAGCGCTCCTAGAATTGCATTCCATTCGCAGTAGCAGAACAAATTGTCCAAATGTTGTGATATAAGCACATCTGTGAGCCTGTGTAGGCTATATTAATACTCAATCGGTAAAAAGGGCCACCGACTACTTCTTTTTCAACGTACAAAATGAGTGAAACACACATAATCATGATATCTGTAAACTTGAAACTTATTTATTGCCTATTTTGTAGTGTTCTCCCGCTTTGGAATCAAATTCTTTTTACCCATGGCTATTCTCCTTTTTGCAAATAATGAATACTCATCTGATGCGGCAGCATGATACAGTAGAGTTTTTTTCTCTACAGTAAAGTCACCTCTTGCAATACCCACTGTATTCTCCATGACATCTCGAGGAACCACACTATCAATAAGAGCCTTGACAAAGCCCTTTGGCTTGTGTTGTTGTTCCATTACAGAAACGATCGTGGACTGCACATCCGAATCGCTGTCCACTTCATTAGCCCTGGATTGTGATATACTTTGATTGTCCATTCTTAATGGAAGCATATCCAATGCCAAACCACTAGCGAAATGATTCTCCGTATCAACAGTTGAAGGAGCGTCACTCGTCTTGCTACTTTCATCATTTGGAAGTCCCATATAATTCTGCCTTCCGAGTCGCCTCCCCACTCGAACTCTTCGACCAAAGTTGGGAACTCCAATCGGAGCCTTGATGATAGCAAGTGGTCTCAAATAATCTGTATGAGGAAATACAAAGGTATGAACAATCGCAGCCGCAAACATTTCAATACAGATTAGATAAGCCTGAAGACCTTTTGCAACTTCTTCGGAGCTCCAACCTCCATCTACGTATGCAGGTATCAATTCCATTTGATGCAAGAATGCAATCCCAACACTTTGCCACCATGTGAAAAATACCAATGCCTTGACAGAAAGGAATTTCCCCACTGGTCGAATGGGACCCAATTCATTTTTGGTCGCATAATAAAAGAAAACAAGGCAATACAGCGCCCAGCACTGACTTGTATTTGTCAAGAAACAAATGTAAAGGTATCCGCTTGTATAAGAAAAATCCCCCTCCTTGTAACAATTAAGCTTTTCCAGTATAATAACACAAATCGAACATAAGAATTTCAGCAGTACGTACTGCAAGCATCCCAACTTGCAATTTTTGAAAAATGGCGACGTCCACTTGACAGTCCTCTGGCCTGTTATTTCATCCACTGCTGAAATAGGCTGTCCCATGACCCATGGCTTGATACAGCAATCAAATCCCCATATATGCATTCCTCTCGTAGGCGACTTGTCTTTCAAAAGCATAATGAGCGCATCCTCTCCGCCCAGTACTTCAATCAAGAACTGTAGGAAACAGTAGAGGACAAAAGATTCATAGCAGTCCCGTAATGTTTCGATGTAGATTGCAACTTCGTGAAAGCGTAGACATAGCCATGATTCAATGCTGTAGATTGGTACCATCCATAGGATGCGGACGACGTAGCATTGTATATTTGGCTGATAGTAATTTGTGAGATGCATGAGGATTCCATAGATTGAAATTGGGAATCCAAGAATGACGAATCCTCCCGCAGAGAACCATGCAATGAGATGGGGTTCTTTCCTGAAAGGTGGCGAAAGGTTAGAACATGAGTAAAAGATACAATTTGAAAAATGGGATCATACATAATAACAATAAATGCGATCAATGTTTCCTTTCGGTTGAATGTTGATGTGGAAGACTTACCCATTGATAGCAAGTTCTCGGGTATAGTAAACAATTCCAGCAGACATGGCAATGAGACTGACCCAGAAAAGAACTTTCGCCATGAAATTCATGAGAGTTATCGTATTTCTCCAGACATTTTTTTGAATTTCGAGTGCTCGATGACAGCATTCGTTCATGTTTTTCTTGCGTTTGTTATAAAAATGATTGGGACTTAACTGCAACGAGGACGCATCATGGTGAGGACTCAAGGATCGGTCATTATTTGAAACGGTTCGTCTTCGACTGAGTGTTCTTTTGCTTTGGTCGATAGACGCCATCATGAGAGGCGCTGTTATTTGTTCTGTTTCTTCAATTTCATCCAATGGTTCAATTTCTTCAATGTGCAGAGGTCCCGGTTTCAGCTTGTTTGGTGTTGTTGTTGCTGATGATGATGCTGATGATGATGATGATGGAGTGTTGGTTAGCACGGCATCGTGTTGTGTTTCTGCGTGATCCATATCTTCTTTTTGAGCGGAACAAATCACGGGGGGACAGCACTCTTCGTCGATATCTGACAACGAATTGGCGCTCTCTTCCATCATTATTATTTATTATTATAAATAGGGTGGTAGTCGTACAGATGCTATCTTCTGTACTGTATGTGTGCGTGTGTTGTATGTTGTGTGTTATATGTGTTAATGTGTTTGTGTTCGTTTTATATTCGACGCTAACGGCTTGTTTTACTGCTTCTTGCGCTGTGCACGTCCACCATGCGACATGCGGTGGTGAATCATCATCGTTGAATCGGTGATCGGTGCCTCCTCTTCAAATCATTTTCAAAACTACTTCTCTCTGTCCAGCCTATTGGTAAGAAACTTACAACATTCAATTCTATTAAATACCGTCGTACTGTTGTTATACCATAGTAGAGGTGAGTGAACACACTCTGCTAATAAAATATGTAAATCAAAGGACTCTCTAAATATTATATATTATATATTGTGACCGTCACCACGAGGATCAAGAGTTCCCGCTGCTGCGATAGTCCTTAATAACTATTGCCACACACATATTCATTCTTCTGTGCGATACCAATCACAGCATGAATCTTTCCCAATGTTGTGGTTCTATCCATTACTTGTGATATCGCATGTTATTCTAGTAATTAGTCATCAATCATTAGTCATCATGGTGCTGGATATCCATTCATTTTCTAGCTCTAGAGAAAACAATCTGATCCACAGACACCAAAACTCTAAAATGCCTATTTCTTTCTCTTTCCACTTCCCTTTTTAGGCGGTCCCTTTCCTCTCCTTCTCAAGGTGTCTAATTTCAATTGACGTCTCTCTTCTTGTGCTGTCAAATATCCTGGTTGAGTCTATCATATTTGTCAAGAAAAAGTCCGAGATTGTTACAGATTATTACCATTGAATTGAGAAAATGAGAAGAAAATGAGTGCCGATGCAAATCCATATATTGATAGTACATACATCATTGTGGCGCATTCTAACAATGGCGGCTTTGTTGAAACAGATAGCATGCATATCACATTCAATGTAATGTAAAGTAGTAGGAACATACCTTTCTCGCAATTTTAGTAATGGATTCAGGATAATATCTGGCATCTAGGATTCCAGTCCATCGTTTCTTGAGGACGGAGGCACCAGTGCGGATTCCCTTGTTGGGCAATTGCCCAAATATTTCCTGAGTTAGTTTTGATATTGCTTGTCTCGATGCCATTTTTGTTGTGAAAGTAATATTTCTGTGGTGCTTGATTGCTGCTGCTGCTTCAGGAGATTAGATTAGTTGTAGGTGTAGGTACTATGGTATACCTATTATTATGACACTGCAAAAGGGTGTAGGGTGGCGAAGGCCGAAGCAGGCAGCAGGCTCACAGAACGACGACGACCAGGAAGGAGGTGTCGTCTTCTGTCGTGTCTCCTCCTTCCTGTTTGTTTCTGCTGTTGTTGTTGTCGGTTGATGATGATGATGATGATGATTTAGTAGAATAAGCAAAAGGAGGTCACAAAAGGGAAGGATAAAGGAGTTAATCTCAATTTCAGATTAAAACTACTAATTAATCTTAATTAATCTCAAATCAAATGAAAATGGAAAATGGAAAGAGCGAGCTAGATACTAGATACCTACTACTGTACTCTTCTACTTACCCCTAGAGAGATTTATCTTCATCTACCGCCAGTATTTAGTATTTATTATGATGTGTGATGTCCACTTGTATCTACGCTACACTACTCTAAAAGCAAGTCTGTCGAATCACAAACCTGTCTATCTCTTATGATAAAGAATCCATATCATCTCGCTTGATTCTTTGGAATTCTTTAAACTTTCCTTTCTTAAAGGCGTTCCACAAGGCATCAAAGATTATATCAAAATGCCTGTTGGATACGGTGCTATGGTAGGTTCCACTCCTTCTTCTCTATGTCAAATATTATAATATTTAATCAATGGAAGATCGGAGAAACTATCAATATTTATTTTAATGACCCTTAATGTGTATGTAGTTCAAATTTGTTACCTTTGATAAGTTATAATTAATATGATCTAACATACATGATGTAACCTGTATTCCCTTTAGACTTTAAAATCTTCACTCTCTTCTACGGGCGCTGGTGGTTGTTGTTCTGGCACCGGTGCGGGCTCGTTATCCCCTCCCTGTGAAAGCGCTACTGGCACAGGAGCTCCCTCTCCCTCTTGTTTCTGCTGTGGTCTCTGTCCTGGTACTTGTGGCTGTTGATTCTGCTGTTCCATCACATTCATAATGAGTGATCTGTTGAGGAGCATCCTGCTAAGATCAGTGTTGTACTGCTGCTGCTGCATGGACATCATAGGTGGCATCTGAGGCATATTTTGTTGTCCGTTGGGAGGCTGTCCTCCAGCACTGATACCGGTATTGGTATTTTGTTGCTGTTGTTCATTGTTAGGAGGAAGTGGAGGAGGGGGCATGTTGTATTGTCCCTGTTGGGGCATTCCAGGGTAATAGGGAGGAAATCCAGGGAACATACCCTGTCCAGGGTACTGGCGAAGCTGCTGCTGCAACTGCTCAGGTCTAATTCCCATGGAACGAGCAGTGTGCTGAAGGTACTGATCAAGATTGTTGTCAATTCCCTGCCTCTTTCCACGTCCATCGGGTCCATTCATCGCGGTCGGATCTATCTGTCCTGGTTGCTGGGCAGGATAATAAGGAGGGTACTGGTGGGGTGGCATCATAGGCATTTCATTTCCAGCAACGGGAAGCTGACCATTGAGAAGCATGTTCTGGAGGGTACGAGAATCTCCCTGGCTCTGTGCTCCGCCATTGTTGAACATGTTCCCATCAACCCTTGAAGCTTGCTGCCTCTTCTTGGCAAGACGAAGACGACGACTGAGCTGATTTTTCCTTTGGCAGAGAAGGACACCATCAGCATCAAAGATATTGCGATCAGACTTTCCAGAACCTTCAGTTCCTTCGGGGAAAGTGAAACCGCCTTCGAGGAGAGCTTCCAATAAACTAAGCTCAGGGTTCAAGAGACGAGAAGCAACAGCTCTGTGCATGCGGGGGTCGCCATGCCTTCCCTTGTTACTATTCTTGCTACGCTTCGCAGAGATTGCTTTACCGGGAGAAGGTGGATCATCGCACGATGGTGCAGTACTGCTGTTTTCAACGGCTGCAACTGCTGAACCTGCAGGAGGAAGAGGTGGAGGTGGTGGAGATGCCGGTGGGGCAACGTCTTGTTGCTCTATCTGTTGTGAGGCTTCGTCTTTTCCAGGCACCTCCTCTTCGCGAGGGCGCTTGAGTACATTGGCCTCATCAGGCTGTGTCTCTGTGGGAGTATTGGCTGTTTCTGTGCTCATGATATTAGGCTTAGTGTGTGTTTGTGGGCGTACCAGGCTTTTCGTCAAGACTCTTTGTTTGGAAAACTATGGGAGGTGAGCAGCGCCGACTCTTCTGATGCTTCTTTCTTTTCTCTTGGATCTCTCATAAAAGGAATTAAAAAACTCTCAAAAGGTACTTCCTAGCCTATTTTCGTAGACCCTACGATGAAAACATAGGTTGCCCAAATTTTTCATTGTCAATATTGTATTTTAAATGCTTGGATAAGATTCTATCCTAAACAACATGAACATCGTCATTGTTTTTGACAATGAAAATACATTGTAAAACGGTTGCACTTTGCAAATTACTTGAATAACTGTTTTCCAACATTGGCTCTGGCATCATGCATTTCTAAAGACTTGAAAGAGTATCAAATTCAATTCAATGCAATCAATCATTCATAGTCTGCCTTGTTCTTGTCACCACGCTAAGAAAGCATTAGAACAATGAAGGAATAGTACGAATGTTGGAAAGATGCTGAATAATATTGGCCTTTATAAATAAACTAAATATACGATGTGTGCACTGAGATATGTTTTATCTCAATTTTGTTCAGAAGATATGGACGAGAGAATAATGATCCAAAAGAATGACACGCAAGCCATGAAACTGATGCGTAAGTGAGTTGGCACAAATGCGAATGAAAGGCATTGCGCAGGTGCCCAAATGCTCCAGCAGCGCTTCAGTAACTTGTTTTCTTTAATATCAGTCATGTACCGGGAATAAGCTTCTCCTACTGAATGCCGAAAGACGGCTGCTTTGATCAAATACGCAATGGGAAGACCAACAAGAGGACAAACTAGTAAGCAATCGCAGCTGACTTTCATCGCAACATTCTTAAAGGCTGATCCAGCGCCAAAGAGGCTTGTGAAGAGAACGTTGTATATGTATTCTTGACAGCACCCTTGATAGAAACCACCATAGCAGATAAAGGCAAGGTTACGTTTTATGTTGAAAGGAAATAATTTTTGAAGATTTTTTGTCGCTACAACTGTCTGAGAGGTTGATGCTTGAGCGATAAGGTCTGCAGCTGATGCCTTAAACGCACCTGGTATCCATTGCAAAAACATCATTAGAATGAAAGGAATCAAAGTGATGACAAAATGCGCATTTTCTCACAACTCACAGATGATGAATGCAGCAGCATATGGATAAGTAACGAAAATGGCATTCAATGGTGCACAACCAGGAATGCTAATTGATCCTCCTGCTCTTAATTCGGTAGTGATACTTTTGGTATATCTAGAAAGGAAATATATTTCATTATTCTCGAGCACTTTGTTCGGGGAAGGAAAAGGTTTAGGCACACTTGAATTCTTCTGAACTAGAAAAGCTGAACTTTGATGTAGTAAGCATAACAGCGCAAAAACAACTGCTCTGACGCTTAATATTTTCATGCTTCGATTGTAACTGCTACCATCAATGCTTTAGCGATCAGTTGACGCATTTGTAACATCTATTTAGATTAGCATGGAAGGACGCCTTCATCAGATGAAGGCGACACAATGATTTTGACGAAATTCTTGTGGCATGAGAAAGTGACGTTTTTCAACAGCAACCCTTTTGCTCTGCTAAATTAGCTAGGTTCGACATTTAGGATCAAAGATGTGAACTTCAACAGCCAACAAACAGCAAACAGGTTCAACGTTTCAACGTTCAACGCTTCAACCAAAAATAACATACACACGAAACTGGTTAATTGCCTCAGGATTATTATTTACTGTGATTCTCAGCACTACTTCAAACGCACTGTACAAATGAAATTGATCCTGATAGCATCTATTTATATCATTAGTTTGGGATCAGTGTCGGCACTATCACAGCCTAGAGTAAAAATTCCTAATGCAGGCACTGTATTTTATAGTCAAACTTCAATTACACTGAAGCAAAAGATGCGATCTAAAGCGCTGTGTTCGAGAAAACGTGACAAGACGAAATGCGAGATCTGTCCTGAACCAGAAATCGATATTGAAATGGATAGTCGTGAGGCAGCCTTTGCAATGATGGGCCAGCTATGGGCAACTACAACAGGGGAGTTTCTTAGCTAGGAATGGTGTATCTTCTCCCAGCGAAGTGTGAAGTGTCCTTCAGCAAACTATATGGTTCCAATGGTAAATGTCCCATCCTAATGCGATAGAAATGAGAATCTTGCGAAATAACAGTATTTGTTACCCAATTGGATGATTGAGAGTATATTTTGGATTGTGATGAAAGAAAGAAAATATAATCACCAATCCAAGCACCCCCTTCTGTGAAACCTGAAACCTTTGCCTTCCTCGACTCAGCAATTCCTTCCGCTTCATCGCGCAGCTCCAAACAAACATTTTTCCAATCCCTCACTTCTCCCACGGCCGTCCCTGCCACAGATTACCATGATGCAATTCAAAAGGCCGCAGCTGCTGCTTCTGATATTGTTGGAGCTGATGGTGATGAGAAGTTGTTAATGTATTCGTTAGCGACAAGGGCTCATGCTCCTTTCTGTGAAATGCATGATTCATTGGCCAGAGCTGCACTCGATGCATCATCATCAATCATGGGCATGGGCATGGATATGGAAAGGAAGCATGCATTGGCGTTCGTGGTTAAGATCGTGCAACATAATAGTGGCATTTCTCAATTGTCGTATGCGCAAGATGTCAACCAAAATGGGCAGATACGATTTATACCCGTGGACGAGATGGAAATGGAAGATGACGCGGATGATATGGTATGGGCCCATCCCCTTCCGGACGAACACATCTTCCTTCCCCACGATGCGATGTTCAGTGAGAAGATGAGCGAGGGGGGAGATGATCAATCTCGTGATGAGGCCGTGGTCTTATATGGACCATTTGATTCGAGGGAATTTGCAATGCTCTATCGGGCCTTGCTGGACCAAGCCATTCCATTCGTTGTCAGGCACAGGCATGTCAATCGCCATGCTGATGATAATATCGATGGCAGCGTTGATGATGACAGTAATAGTAATGGCAATGGTAATGGTAGTACTGTTGCAACGGAGGGTAATACCATGACGAGGTTGCAAGGATATGGTGTCAGGCTCGACATTCGCAATGTGGAATATAAATCATTTGATGATAAAGTCGATGACCACTCCCATTCTTCTTCCACCACCACCACCACCACCGCATCATCATCATCAAAGCAGAAATCAAATGATCCCATGTTGGATTCGGAATCCGATAAAGAATGTCACGAAGGGGAGGAATGGACCATGGAAGAGATGAAGCAAATATTATCCAACGGGATCGATCCTAACCTTCTTTCTCACCCCACTCCTCTCTTGCAAACATTCTTTGAGAAATATCTGCCCCATCTGGAATCCATGATGACGACAACGGTGGATATTAATGAAGCTGCTGCATCCTCATCCTCTCAATATGCAAAGGATCAGGCGTTCATTCCGCCAAGGGATGAATTGACGCAGTTGGCCTTACAGGCTACAACCGTCATTTCACAGAGTGAAGATCCGCTATGGACCATGATGGTGCTGACGCAAAATCTTCCTTCTTTCGCAGCATATTTGGGAAATGTTACGGTTCCTTCCTTGGTGGAAAAAGGAGCCTTGGAGATGGAGCGGATGTTGGACAAGGGGGGTAGGGGTGGTGGGATGGAAGGGTCCTTCTCGCCTTCGGGCATGGGGATCATGGAGTTTCATGTCAATGGAAGGAGAATATCGGTGGAGAGGCCTAGTTTCAACGTATTCGAGTTGATCAATGTTGTCAGAGAAGAAAAAGAGCTGTTGAGGAGCATAGTTTCTTTAGGGCTCGGGAGGGATATGAGCGGGGTCGTGGCAGATTTGCTGTCTGGGGGAAAAGATGTGTTTGAAAGTTTGGTGCGTGAGGACGGGATTGGAAGTGATGTTAGTGGCATTAATGGTGATGGTGATGGAGATGGAAAGGAGGAGGATGGAATGGGAATGATGAATGTGAAAGAGCCAAAATTAAGGATCGATGTTGGTTCGGGGTATAAGGGTGCAGTCATTTATTTGAACGATATTGAGAGAGATGCCGAGTATCAGCAGTGGCCAAGTAGTATCGAGCAGGCACTTTATGGTGTTCAATATGGTGGTTCTCTGGTAATTCGAAGAAATATTTTGACCATATTGCTAGTAATGGACCCATTTGATGAGGACAATAGGATATCGGATGTGCTAGGATTATTGATGCAAATGATGCAGAGTGGGACGCCTATCAGAATTGGAATTCTATTTGCCAATAATGAAGATATTGATGCTTGTAGAGCTCATGGAGAATCTAGCAGTGACGTGGATGGTGTTTGCTTACAGTTTGGTGCACCTTTACAGGATGATGCGAGTATCATGGAAGGTACAGCGACTTCAGAAATGATCATGAAAATCTACCAGCACGTTTTAAAGACATATGACAAATCGATTGGATTTCCTTACTTGTTTCTGCTGAGTGGTGGGCTGGCAAAAGGAATGACAGTAAAAGATGTTGCCTCTGTGCATGCGCAGGCGTTGGCGAGGATGGGAGTTCCAGTGGAAGATCCTATTTCTGATACTATGATTGTCATTAGAGTTGAGCTCTCGCCTGACTCCAAAGCTGAAAGTTATGCGAAAGCTGCCAAATTTGCTGTCATGAAACATATCCGACCGGGTATGGCGTTTGTGAATGGTATTCCGTTACCGACCCAGTCTCCTGAAGGTTGTCAGGAAATCCTATCGGAAGAGATGCAAAGAGTGATTGGAAAGATGTTGACTGGGAAGATTACTGATTCCTCTCCGCGTTCCATATATGCCATGCTCCTCAAGGGTAATAATGTTCGTAGTTCCATGCACCCATTGCTCGCTGATGATCTGCCAGAGTATAGAGTTCTATCTTCGAACGACGACGAATTCAATCTCGTTGTTCTGCAAGCTACTACAGACTCGGAGAGGCCAAGGATCGTGATTTCTATTGTTGCGGATTTGATTTCTAGTGAAGGTCTAGAAAATGTATCATCAGTACTAACTGCAATTGACAAATACATCACCAAAGCAAAAGGGTATAGTTCAATTGCCATTAGGATTATCCCAAATACTTTGGAAAGCTCGCGCAGTATTTTGGGAGTCCTTCTTCGTGGAGCTAGTAGGTTTGATATCGCTGACTTAATCGAACTTGTTGGATCTGCATTGAAATCTGATACATCAAATGGCATATTGACTGTGGATGATCTTGATTGTAGCCCAAATGCTCGGAAACTTGCAGACGAAGTTATAAATGGAGATAAGTGCTCTGAAGACGCAAGGGTCTGTGCCTTTGAGCCAATCGGGGGTGAATTTAATACTACTGTTGTTATGTTTGTGAACGGCAGAGTATTTATTCCCTCTTCTACTATTCATGCTGACGATATTGATATGCTCATTGACTTGGAACAAGGAGCTGCGAAGACAATCACGAAGCGATTAGCGAAGTATGAACAAGGGCCTTTACTATATGCTGCTGTGTCGAAAGCGGCTGAATATTTAGGAAAGTCATTTTCAAGCCAAAGATTCAACGCTAATGAGCGTTCAAGTACTTTTGCCGGCTTTGAAGTGAACCGTGGTCATGAAGATGATCTGCTCCGATTCAGCTGGAATGCTGCCAAGGGAGGAAAAGAACAAGCGCTCGAAGTAAGTAAACACCAATGCGTCCTTTCAGTTATGATATTGATATTTCTACATAATTGTGTCCAATCTTCTCCTTTTGTTCATATCAGGTCAAAGTATCAGTGATTCTAGATCCTTTGACAGATGCAGCACAGAGAGCAGCACCTTTAATACGCATTATCAGGGATGCATTGGAATTACCCCTCGAAGTTGTTCTTGCACCACGTTCAATTCTAGACGAAGACTCAAAAATACCACTGACTTCCTATTATAGATTTGTAGCAGAACTATACGATACTTCAAATACGAGTAGATCACCAAAGGCTTCATTCGTAGGTCTGCCGACTAACCAGATATTTACAATTAGAATGGATGTTCCTGAACCATGGGACATTCAGCAAAGCTCTGTCGTCCAGGATACTGATAATTTACGATGCGATGCACAGAGTTGCGGAGATGACGCTTATGCGTACTCTTTGTCAAAGAGTAATGGAGAAACTGGTTTCCCAGGTGATGTCACGTCGCATTTGACGAAAGTAGAATATGGGCTCAATAGTCTGCTCTTCTTTGGACAATGTTACGACTTCTCTGATAAAACTCCACCTAATGGACTTCAACTTACAATCACAGATGCAGCAGCGTCAACGAAAGATATGCACGAATCAGATGATGTTGAGATTTTACCAGACGGTTCAGTCATGGAAGCTCCTTCCCGTGAGGATACCTCGCACTCGCCTGCTTCCGCAGAAACCTTGGTAATGAAAACTATAGGATATTGGCAACTGCATTCCAAGCCCGGTGTGTGGAAGCTTGATATTGTGAAAGGCACCCGAGGGGCAGAAATGTATGATTTGATTGAAGGAAGTGTGACCAATGGTCGACTAGACGTTACAAAGGGTGGCGGTAAAGGATCAAAGCTGTTAATGATGAAAGATTTTGTCAATCGCATGGAAGTAATTCTCGTCAAGCGGAAGGATGGGTATGAAGACGCAGAGCTACTTATTCCCGTTGACGAGGATGTGAGCAGCGATGATGACGTGGTGCATGTATTCAGTCTTGCAACTGGTCACTTATACGAGCGCTTTCTAAAGATCATGATGCTTTCTGTCACCAAGAGAACTTCGAGCCCTGTCAAGTTTTGGCTTTTTGAGAATTTCCTCTCTCCCTCATTCAAAATCTCTGCATTTGCCATGGCAGAAAAGATTGGATGCCAAGTGGAATTTGTCACTTACAAATGGCCAGAGTGGCTTCGTGCTCAGAGCGAAAAGCAAAGAATAATCTGGGTCTACAAAATTCTTTTCCTTGACGTTCTTTTCCCCCTTGATCTAAAGAAAATCATATACGTCGACGCCGATCAGGTCGTGCGAGGTGATCTCAAGGAGCTTTGGGATATCGATCTCGAAGGTGCTCCATATGGTTACACCCCTATGTGCGAAAGTCGAGAAGAGACCAAAGGATATCAATTTTGGCGTGAGGGATTCTGGCCATCCCATTTGCGGGGAAGACCCTATCATATTTCTGCTCTGTATGTTGTGGACCTGGAGCGATTCCGTCGTGAGCTAGTAGGCGATCAGTTGAGAGCTGTGTATCAGCAATTGACATCAGATCCAAACAATTTATCCAACCTTGACCAAGACTTGCCGA
>Ga0307981_1002676_pt1 | contig 14113 bp, 4 predicted proteins | sample OrgLakmetagen987_FD_201849 | JGI IMG/M metagenome (GOLD analysis project Ga0307981, IMG submission 201849) | Saline water microbial communities from Organic Lake, Antarctica - #987 | ecosystem: Environmental > Aquatic > Non-marine Saline and Alkaline > Saline | place: Antarctica: Organic Lake... | reverse complement strand
ACGCAAGAGGCTTACATTCAGTATTGAGTATTCAGTTTATGCAAACATATTGGCCCTCGTGCGTACTGTATTTGAATTTTCAATATGTTTCCCAATGAGGACTTTTCTGATGCAACAGAAGGGGAAACACAAAGACGCGTCAGACACTTATTGCGAGCTACAATTTATTTAGTAGTTTTGTAGATGACAAGGCTGATGACGCAATAAGTGACTTATCTCTGCGTCAGAGTCAGAAGTATGAGCTTTAGAATAGTGCGAAGTGTACTTATGCAAAGAGATTGGCCCTCGTGCGTAATTCATAAAGAAACCTGCGTGGAAAGACTGAGAATAAAAACAGGAGAAAAACTAAAAACAAATATGATTGCGTCAGACTACCGGTATTGCACGTGCTACTGTCTATCTAGACAATTGCACATTGTACAGCAATACAGCAATTGTGCACAGGTGGTACAGCACAGTATGGCGTACCGGTCCCATGTACCTACAGTACCTGTACGTATTCAATCCAGATATATTGTGCAGAGAAGCTGGCGACGTAAGTAACTAATCTAGTTACATCGACAGTACTGGCCAGCATCGTCGCGTCGCGCTTCACTGGATGGGAAAGGGAACGCTTTAAGTATCTAGCTACAGAACTGGTGTGTACGCTAAATACCGTCAACGCCTAGTAGAGTAGCGGTGCTGTAGCCAAATTTAAATAGTTCCAACAGCCTCTTGATAGTCGATAGCATCTAACAAGCATAGGCTTTTGATCCAACTGATATATCACTCCGTCCTTAGCGTGAAGCTTAAAGAAATGTAAATAAAATGAAAGAAACGTAGAATGTGCTATGGATGCGCGTACCCTACTTGCAATGCCTGCTTCCTGTTCATTTCGTCAAGCATGTTGAATGTCCGCTACTCTAGGCCGTCTCGACAATTCCAGACGCAATCAATCTGTTCATCTTGGCTCGCACCGATGGGTCTTTCATGGCCTGTTGTGCTGCCTCGGGGCTTTCGCCAAAGTCGCGTAGTACCTGCTGCATCACGGGGTCTTGCAAGATGCCTTGAATCTCTGGATCCGCCATGGCGTGCGCCGCTTGCTCCTTCTTTTCCTCGGTAGTCATATTTTGTCGACCATAGTTAATGGCAACCATGCACTTCTTGAGACCTTCCTTGCAGGTAGTGTTCTCGGGATCCAGTTCCATGCCCTTTTTGTACGACTCGAGAGCCTTGTGGTGTTCCTTCATGACCATTTCAATGTCACCCTTGCGCGCCCACGCCTTTACGTACTTGGGGTCAATGTCCAGGGCAACTTCCGCCTGTCGCTGCGCACCAGAAAAGTCCATAATCTTGCACAGAGCTGCCGACAAATTGTTGCGAATCGCTGCATTCTTGGGAGCTCGCTTGACAGCCTCTTCGTACTCCTGGACAGCTTCGCCCCACTCTTTAGCACGAAAGAAGTCGTTACCACGCTGCTTGGCTTCTTCCGCCTTTTCGTCGCTATGGTACGCGACAGCGTCCGACTTTTTCTTTTCGAGTTCCATCGTCTTGAGCAATCGCTGCGTTGTCGTGTCAAAGGCTTCCAGTTGGGCCGAATTGCACATTTCAATCGCCTTGGTGAGGTCTCCCTTTTTCTGGTAAGCCTTGGCGGCACGCGTGTACGCCTTGGCGCGGTCTTCAAAGGGCGCGCGGTTCTGCTTGCCCACTTCAATCGCATGGAGGCATGATTCCAGGCACAAGTCGTAATTTTTCTGTGTAAAGTAAACGGCAGCCTTGTTGGAAACAAAGGTCATGTTGGCGGGGTCCAAGGCAATCGCTTCGTCGTAGGCAGCCAAGGCTTCTTCAAACTGTTTGGCCTTGTATAGTTCGTTTCCGGCCAGCTTCTTTTCCTGAGCCGCCTGTTGTGCCTCCTTGACAGCGCGCTCTTTCGGCGAAAGATTGGACCAATCTTCTTGCACTTTGGGTTTTTCTTCTTTCTTTGGTTTCGGCTTGGAGGCCGGCGTCGGTTTATCGTCTTGGTCGTCTTGGTCGTCTTTTCCCATCATGAGGCCGAGCAATTCCATCATTTTCGGGTCCTGCATGATAGATTGGAGCATGCTAGGGTTGGTTTGTACCATTTTGATCTTGGCCATGACTTGTTCGTCTGCCAAGTACGGTCGTAGCTTTGGGTCCATTGCCATTTGCGCCATCATTTGTGGACCAAACAAGCCCCCATTGGCACCGCCACCGCCGCTGCTGACCGGATAAGGATTTTCCTTTTCGCGCTGCGCATCCGCCAGTCCCTTTTGGAGCGCCGCATCGTCGGGAAACTTTGCGAGACCAACTTGGTACGCCGCCATGGAATCGTTGTATCGCTTGAGACCGTGCAGAGCAGCTCCCTTGCGCGAGTATCCCTTTGCGAATTCTGGATTGAGGGCGACGCACGAGTTGGCGTCTTCGAGGGCATTGTGCGCGTCTCCTTTTTTGAGGTACGCCGCCGAGCGGTTGGAAAAGTAAACGTGGTTGGCGCCATCGAGTCGAATCGCTTTGGAGTAATTCTCAATCGCTTCCGAAGTCTTGCCAGCCTGTAGTGCGGCGTTTCCTTTGGCTTTGAACTAATGAGAGGAGGGGAGAGACAAAGGTGGGAGGGGGTGAGCGAAGGAGTCATGACAAGTGCGCGTCATGTGTCATGTCGATCGTTGGTATAGTGGCAGCCAGCCAGCGCTACTAGTGCTCGTGTTGGGTGCGTGGGATAGCTACCGGTTCTGTAGCGACAGTTTACGATTACTTACGTCTTCAGCAGTCGCCATGGTGATCAAGGCGCTAGGAGGGTATGTAAGGGGTAGAGGTTTGTGTGTTGTGTGATGTGTGTTGTGTTGGTTGGTTAAGTTGGTTGGTTGTGTTGGTTGGTTGGTTGGTTGGTTGTTGATTGTCCTACCGTACCCGTACAGTACGGTACGGTAGGTATCCGAAATCCCAACAACAGCGGAGCTCGTTCGACTGCTTGGGGCTTCGAAAATGAAGTCGCGCTTCATGCTTCGTGCAGCTGCTTCCACGTGGAATTATTGCATTCAATCCAGGTTTCTGTTTCTTTTCGATGTCCTTTACGACACTAAACTGACATGGCAAAGTCATACAGTCATACTCGTACGACGCAGTACGTCGGTTTTCACTTTTCACCCCATGCCGGATGCCGGCCCTATGCCTCATTTTCACACACGCCAACAGAGTGTAGAGTCCGACGACGATGACCAACACCGACACACCATAAAAGCCAAGGAGACAATGGACTACAAGGGAATCGATAATGACCGCAACAAGGTCAATGTGTTGACCGCAGGCGGAGTAGCGTCCAAGACGCCTTCTCCGGCGTCGCGAAAGTCAAAGAAGCGCAACAAGAAAAAGCAAACTTTGTCACCGCCCAACGACAATCACAACGATAGCGTCGCTGTCGCTGTCGCTGTTGGTACTCCTCACGCGACTGCGACTGTATCAGCGCCAACGTCAGAGTCAGCGATAGCGACAGCGTCGACTTGTACTCCGGCGAACGACATGAAGCAAGAGGCGCAGAACCCGCCGCCGAATCATCACGAAGCGCCCGTCATGTCCCTCGAGTTGGAAGAATCCGATCAGCAAGAGCCCGACGATTGGGACAATGCACCTCTGGCAGCACAGCCAGAAAACGACTCGCCCTTGCACTCACCGTACACGGACGACCCCAAGCTCAGTTCTTTTCCGAATCCCAACGCGCACGCGGTACAGCTCGAAATGGAAAAACATACCAAACATGAACTCATTTGGCTCACGATTTGCTTTCTAGGAATCATGGCTTCCTTTGTCTGCTACGGTCTACTGATGGAATACACCACTTCGGGTGGCCGCGAACTGCACGAGCTGTCCTTTTTGTTTATTACCTCGGGACTATACACAATTACGGCGGCGACGGGACGTTATGTACGAGACGAAACGCCCACCACTATTCCTCCGGCGCGCTTTGCCATTTTGGGACTCACCTCCATGGGTTCCACCTTTTGTTCGGTGCGCTCCCTGCGGTACGACAGCAAGATGTTTGTTTGTCAATCCCCTTTGTTTCGCTGTGGCGCGTCCACCGACCACTGCCGCGTCCCTTCTCACACATTCCTTCGTCTCTCTCTTTCTCTGTAGATATGTAATCTATCCCATTCAAGTCCTTGCCAAGAGCTGCAAGCCTGTACCCGTCATGCTCATGGGTGCTCTCATGGGCAAGACGTATCCAGCGCGCAAGTACATGAATGTTGTCTTGATTGTCTTGGGTGTTGCCCTATTTATGGGCGCTGGTGACGATACGAAAAAATCCACTGTCCATGTTGTCGATACTGCTGCTAGTACAGTCGACGACACTGCTGTGGACGGCGAAGCAACGGCAGCGTCTCCTTCGCAAATTATTGGAATCGTCCTCTTGTTCATTTCACTCTGCTTTGATGGTGGTACTGGAGCGTACGAAGACAAGCTCATGAGCGTCCATTCGGTTCAACCCTTTGACTTGATGTACAATATCCAACTCGGCAAGACCATTCTCGCAGGCATTGGCTTGTTGGTGCTCAATCAGCTACACATTTTTATCCAAATGGTGCAAGAAATGGGATTTCTGCTCGTGGCGTTGGGTCTCAGTGGAGCGCTGGGCCAGGTCTTTATTTTCGTCACGATTGCCAAGTTTGGAGCGCTCACTTGCTCCATTATTGGATTGTCTCGAAAGGTCACGACACTGGTGGCGAGTATCTACTTTTATGGACACCGTCTCAACAGTCTCCAGTTTACTGGCTTGATGATTAGTATCACGGCCATGGTCATGAACTTTTGGGGAAAGAAAAAGGGCGGTGACGGTCATCACGGTGCTCCTCCGGACGTGGTACCGGAAGAAATGGAAAAGATGTTGGACGACGAACCTATCGATGATGACGACAACGGTGGTGATGTTGAACTGGCGCCCGTCCACAAGCTTGTCTAAATCCGTTTGCATTGCGCTAAACGACGCCATTCGTGAGGCAAAATACTATAGACTGCATTATTTGATATTCACATTCATCGTTCCACTCTATAGCTTTTATAATCTGACATGGTAGTATGAGTTGATATCTGAAAGATTCCTACTTTAAATGGCGTTGCATCTTTCGCAAGCGACGTTCTCGTTCGCAAGCACTCTGAAAGGCACGCACAGCGAGACTGAACTCGTCTCGTGCCAACCCGGTGTCTAAGGCGCTCATAAAGTCGTTCTTGGCGCGTTCCGGAAGGGCAGCCGAGTCAAAAGCGGCCGTCAGCCATTGTGACAACAAGCCAGGACACAACAGGTTGAGCTTCCACAGAATTTCGGGAATCTGGTTGCTGTAGGCGGGAAGATCGCCCATCATGGCCCTCGCCAGATTTGCGACAATCGCGTGTCCTTCTTGTGAAAGTACTCGTTCCAGGGACGCCTGACACTCTGGCTTGTTTTGCTCGCGCAAGGATAAACCGTACGAAATAGAGTGTTCCAGAAACTTGATGGTTCCCTTATTGGAGCCGTGATGGTCCAACTGCATGCCGACGACGGCGCACTGGAAAAGCGAATGAAGCAAAGGACTCGTAGCAAGCGGGTCTGGACAATGACTCATCATTCTTCCCATTAGATAAAAGAATTCTTCCACTACGTCGGGGTGGTTTGTGAGCTCTTCCAGAGTTCGAAGGAACGAAAAGACCGTGGTGGCCATTGCAGCAACCATTTCGTAGAGAAGATTAGCCCTGGAGGGATCTTGAGCGTACTCGACAATACAAATGCTGGAAGCATATAGAAAGGGGGACTGGTGCGAGCGTTCAAAGCTGCGGACCATTTGCTGGATCAACGGTTCCAGCATTGGGGAATAGGCAACTGCCCCGCATGTACGTAGCGTGTGCTTGTGGAGTCGACAGACCTTCTCGGCCAACATGTGGTCGCTAGGAAATCTAGTGGTGGCGCCGTCCAGCAAGTTCCACGTCGACTGAACCAGTTCAATCATTGGGTGCGCTTTGGGGTCTGCAGATGGTAGAGTAAGGTACTGCACAATCAGCGTGAGACGTTCAATCTCGGGTACGATCTTGCGCGGGGACGCGTTTGCGTCAGCGACAGCAGCTGCCAGCCGAGTGCCAATTGGCTGCGCTAGTCGCGTCAAAAACTCTGTTCCGCTTGTCCGGGTATCTTGAATTTGACGCGAGAGTGCACGACAGACGCCTTCAAGGATCTGCAACTCGTCCTTGAGCTCAAGTCGCCCGGGTTGCGCCGTGATTTCGTGGTAAAGTGACAAGACCGGTTCGGCTATTGCAAAGTTTTGGTTGGAGCACTCGCACAGCTCCTTGATTGCCACAGCCGCAGACGAGGCGCATTCAGGGATCGAAAGACCCTGTGCGAGATACGGCAACAGCGGTTGCAAGAGCTCGGAGTGAAAGGCAAGCCAAGAGGCGAATTTCCCTATCATTTTGCTTGCAGTAACACGAAGTGGATGAATATCGGGAGGAAGTTGCGCCAGCAGGCTAAAGCAAGACGGTATCACATCGGCCTCGTCGCTCGGGATAAAGCTGTGTATTGCTCCCACGCAAGCGAGGCACGCCTCCAGTCCTTGCCAGTCAGCAAGGTTATTGCTGGTGGCTGTTTGAACCTCGGCTCGCAAACGCAATCCGATACGGTGTAGAACTTGCTGCCCGCCGAGAAGCCGACAACAATCTTCAATTGTTTCGCATACATAGAATCGATGCCGATTCAAATCCTCCATGCGATCATCCCAAGCGTCACCAATATCGGCCGGATACCGCATCAAACTCGTTGCGCAAACATCAATTAACTGCAGCAAATGTGGCGTATACACGTCCACCAGCTCTTGTCGCCAGTCATATGGATCTGTTCCTTCCAAATCCGTCACCATGCGATACCAAAAATGCAGCGTAATGCTAGCAATCTCCAAATCGCCAATACCAGAACACTTGAGGACCCAGCCCACCAGCTGGGACGCTTCAGCGTATTGTGGCGATAGAATCAAACTCATGTAGCTTTCGCCCATTTCCGTCACAACGCGACAATACGGTCGCAAGACGTCTTCGTCGTCCGATCTCAAGGCTTCTTCCAGTGGAAGCTGCGACAATAGTGGAATCATTTGCTTGACGAGACCTTCGTTTCCGCAGTGATGACTGGGGTACATGCGCAGAATTTCCACTACAACATCGGCAGCGTGTTCGAGATATTGTGGCTGTGTCATGGCTTGTACCGACGCTGTCAATAGAGGTGATTCAACGATAGATGAAGCATGAGCAGGAACGTATCGTATCCAAGTGTGCAGTGCTGCGAATACCTGTACTGGGTCGCCTTCTTGCATGCCAGCTTGGAGGAACTGAAAGACAGTGGCAGACGCGGATACTAAATGATCCCTCATTCTATAGCGGTTGCTCTCGTCAAACAAAAGTAGTCTATCCGACGCACATTCTTCAGGCAATACACGGAGGACAATTATAAAGAGCTTTCGATTGGATAGGAGATCATTGACAATGGTAGTCCATCCCATCTGTACTGCCAGAGCCGATATACACATGGCTAGACGCGTCGTAAGTGCGGTAGTACTGGTTCCTATGGTCGCATATCGATCCAAATGAGCCAGTAGCGAGTCACGCAGAGATGCGAGAGACGCTTCAGGGAGTTCATGAATATCGGAACGACATTTTGTGTGTAGTGTTTGGGCGGCAAAGAACCTTCGCTGTTGCTGTGCTGCCCCCTCTTGTGCGCTACTGGCATCACTCTCCTGCAGTAAGCGATCACAGACTAGCCAGGAAACAGCCGTCCCTTGAAAGCTAGTGAGATACCGATCTGCCAACTGACGTTGTTGCCACCATTGCGATGAATCTCCTTGGCTTGTAGACGAAAAGACGGCGCTCAGAGCGTGGTGGACTCGATCGAGCTCCTCGTCCACGTTCTCGCTGTGGGGAGGTAGTGCTGCCATGTCTCCCATACTCAGTGTCTCTTTCAACCCTTTGAGTCTCTTGGTAATGCCGTCGCGCCGTCGATTGGTTGCACTAGTCTACGTCGTACGGTCTTAAATGGACTCTGCCTCGACGCCGACGCCGACGCCCGTCGTTCTATTTTTGGCCCGTTGATCGTTGATCGATCCGCCGCTCGACTTTTCGTGGACTACTACTAGTAGATCGCGTCTTTCTCCGGGTTATTTTTCGTACCACGTTGCCCCCCGCGATATCGGGCGATAGTCTACGAGTAGACGCAATCGATACCGGGCGATATTATGTATTATGATGTTGTGTACCGCCTCTAGTTGCTGTTCATACCGGTAGTCTACGACGGATCAAAGGATAAAAGAACTCGAACGTATCGATGGATATTGTAGGGCGAAGTACAGTATCGTAGGTTAAATATACTAGTACTTTTACTTTCGTGATTAGGTCTACTGTAGCTATGTATGTACCGGTAGGTGATACGTAAGTAGCGTGTAAAACTAAGCGGTAAACGTCTACTACTAGCTGTAGTTGAGTACCGGTAGTTCAAATCTATACTTGCATCTATTCGCTAGTGCTTCCATCATATCTCTAGCTACATGTACCGGTAGGGCCGTCCTTTGGAGTATCTATCGCAAAAGGAGATCCGATAGGAATACACGCCACTGTACGGTAGGTGGTATTACATGTGTTCACACGAGAGCGGGAGTGTCAAAAAAATAACGTTAATAAAATATAATACAAGCATCGTGATGTGTTCACATGCGACGCTTTTCAAATTTACAGAGGTTTGTTCGCCGCATCGAACTGGGCTAGTAAAAGTCGGTATCACTTAACCGCAACCGAGAACCTTCAACTTGCCGTGCACCATACGAACTTGCTCTTGAGCAATCTTGAACCGATGCTTTTGGCAGAACGCCATGGCTTCATCCGCCAGTGTTTTGCCTTGGGTCAACATAAAGTCCCGAATCTTGCCTTCCGGTACACTGGCCGCAATCATTGTGCAGATCTCAGCACTGATAGAGTCACCGCATCGACCGAGACGAGCCAAGTGCGTGTTCAGCTGCTCACCGAAGTGACAGTTGTCAATGTCTGTTGCCCACTTCAAGTATGCGGCGAGGTATTCACGTTTCACCCTTTTCTTGCCGGTCAGGTCGAAAAGAATCAATAGAGGCCGGTAGATGGCGGCTAAGTAGAAAAGTCCACTTCTTGGTTGACCATACACTCGGATCACAATCTTCTCAAAAAACGCACGCGCCTCGCTCGAGTATCCGTTTCCCATCAGAGTCAGTGTCAACGGATACATCATGGAGAAACTCTGTTTAAAGTCAGTATTGACCTTGGGCAAAACATCCTTGAGGAAAGACCGGCATTGTTTCAGAGCCTGCTTGTGTTTGCCCAAGATGAAGCGCCAGTAAGTACCAAACGAGAAACTTAACGCCCCGCTATCCATACCATACACGTTTTGAAGACCCTTGGAATGGTTCTCGACTTTGTAGAGGCGCTTGATGACACTATGAACTGCGAGAGCTTTCTCAATTGCGCCGACCTTGGCATGCAGCTGAAATTGTAGATAGAGAGCGTGGATGTGATGGATCAGGCGACCATGACCCCGTGTCTCTTCCAGAAAACGACGAAGCATCGCTTGCTCATATCGACAGCCCTTGTCTTGTTCCAGATGCCCAGTCGCAATGGCATCAGAGAGTCCAATGAATGCTGGGAAAATAATGGAGCGGTCTTCAACTTCATCGCTGACGCTTGCAACGAGAAAGACTCGAAGAGCGTCCTCGTATACCGCAACCATCTCGGTGTGCTCGCCAGTCAAACCCTTAGCACGGCCGTGGGCGACCATCAGTGAGACGATGCTACTGAGGTCAGAGACGCCAATCAGCTCCAACACCTGGCCACTGAACCCTGCAATCGACTCTTCGTCGTCTTTGTCCCAACCCCAAAGCTCCATCATTTCTTCGTAGAGAGCAATACTCTCAAGTGGTTTTTTCAGTTCATCTTCAAGAATCTTGCCGATAGCAAGCGCGGTGGTCGTTGCTTTATCGGTATCACCGGCTGCCTTCCAATGGTCGCATATTCTCTTTCTATACTCGATAGAAACAGTCTCTGTCTCCATCCGAGAGATCAACCATTGGGAAATCTTCTTGTGGACGGTTCGTTTCCTCGAATCAAGCATAAGACCGAGTAGCGTTGACCTCCATACATCGAGGTGGAAAGTGAACAATGCGCCATTGCTTGCTAACGCTTCGTGAGAAATAGATTGCGACTCTTTATCCTCGCCGAAATAGATAATACCCTCGTTGACGGCACCGCGCAACGACTCGACGATTTCTTTCTTTAGATCGGCTTCCTTGGTTTCACCGTCTTTCAGAACTTCCAATATTCCCCGCAGACTAAAGGACATTCCCAACAGGGCTCCAACATTCAGCACGTTTCGAACCGAAATATCAAAAGAATCGACCCGGTGCAGAATAATTTCGGCGATAGATTCTTCCTGCTGTGCTGCAACTGTCGGACACGTACCAGCATCAGTGCGATTCTTGATGGACTCTAGAATTTCGCTAGCAAAAGTTGGCATTCCGCCAGACTGAACAAATACCTCGTTCAGCAATTCGGGTGTGACTTGTCCCTCCTGGAGACCAAGAGCTTTCATTGTCATTGCACGGCTCTCATTCTTAGAAAGAGCTACAAGTGGAAGATTCACAAAGCGTTGGAGCTGAGTATATTTGTCGGTCAGATCGTCCCAAAAGTTATCATTGACACGGAGAGTACCACTTGACATTGTGTAGGATGTTCCGACGATGAGCATGTTCTCGCAAGTCAAGAACAGCTCTTGCAGCACTCGCCAAGACATTTCGTCCGTTTGGTGAATGTCATCAATTGCAAGCACCACGAATTTGGAGTCGTCGGTGCAAACCCTGAAGGCCCTTGCAATGAAGGACACTGTGGACTTGTAGGTGGGAACTCTCTTCTTGTTTCGACCACCCGTAGTCGGAGCTTCATCTCCATCATGGATGCATAGTAGCTGTCGCTTCACATGGCTGACAATAGCATGAGAAGCATTGAGGTAGTCGCAAAGCTCATAAAAACGCTCTAAAATCGTGTCAGTTGTCATCGCTTCGGAGTCAGCAATTGAGTTGCCAGAAAGGCTCTCATACTCATAAGCACTAGAGTCGAAAGATGCCATAGATCCGATCGACATATCGTCTGGGCTACTCCCAAATCCTGAGAGGAGCTTGATGAACAAAGGGCGAATGGAGCTGTAGGGAATCATCGAGTCGTTTGCCTGTGCAACATGCTTAGCGACGACGAATCTTCGGGTGTTAGCGCTAGCAATCTTCCTAGCATGCTCGATGCCGTGCGCTAGCATGGTTGTCTTGCCCATTCCATTCGACGCCGAAATCATTAAAAACCTCGCCTGCTCCTTTTCGTACTTGATCATTTCCGTCGCAACCTTGACGAAAGTCTTGATCTCTTCCTTTCTGCCCGCAAAATTCGGCTCGATTTTCCCCCAGCTTCGCTCCAGTGGGCTAAGTGGCTCAAAGATTGGCACGGGGTCCTTATATCCCTTCGCGAACACTGGCTCGAATGCATTGAAGCCGTAAGATTTGCTTGCCAGGTGCCGAACAGCATTGTCGACAAGGATACCCGTGTTTACCTCCGAACACATGAGACGAGCGGCCAGGTTGACAGAAGGACCCATGACAGCATACTCGTTTCGGTCCAGCCCGCCAACGGCGCCGCAATATGCGTCACCGAATGTTGCACCAACCCGACTGTCGATTCCCAGCTCCATCTGCAAAGCGTTGTGAAGCTGAATGGTCGAAGGTAGACCTCTCTCGGAAACAAGTTTGGGAAACGTCGATCCTCGTAAACCGAATGTGGCAATCAAAACAAGACCCTTGTCGTCCACAATCATCTGTCGAAGGTGGCCGTTGAAACGATTCAGCTCTCTTGTCGTGACTTTCATAATACTGTTGAGAGTATCAACCGATTCGAAGTCAGTGTCGGCGTCTCCCTTCATGTCAAAGGAAACGAGAGGATGGATAAACATGACGTACACGCTTCGAAGTTCAGCTTCTTCTCGATGACGTTCCTTCACACAGGCTTGGATCTTGGAAGACTTAAAGTCGGAGGAGGCGGTCACATCATTCGACACAACAACTGGATGGACGTAAAGCGACATCAATCTCCTGTACTCGATTAGTGCTTCCACTTTTAAGCCGTCAACATGGTGTGTAATACCTCTTGAATTTGCGTTTCTCACACGAAAGGCACTGTCTGCCACAAGCTTGGCCATGTGTTCCGTGTTCATCTTTGAGACGCCACGGTCAGCAATGACCAAACCCTTCTTCTCATTCAACTTTAGCTTTTGAGTAATGGCGCCTGACTCGGCGAGTACTCGCTCGAATCCTTTGGATACAACAACTTCCCCAAGAGCAGCATTATCGCAGGCTTCTGTTGCTTGAGAGATTGCGTCTCCAACGTAAAGGTATTCGCGTCGATAGGTGGAGTCTCCGACATGAATACCAGCCATATCACCGACTCCAAGTCCACAATGGATATTTAGCGTGGTGATGATGGATCCTTGCCCTTCCACGCCAGCGTCAACAAAGGCGCCAAAGGCCATTACTGGAAAGTCAGAACAGTCCTTCACGATCTGGGTGGCACAGGCGGCTGCAGCTTCGACGCACTGCGCGAGCGACATGGTTGCAGACGGTTGCCATGCCGCAAAGACAGCATCACCTGCAAACTTCTGGATATCTCCATCAAACTCGACAATCTTGTCAGTTAAAGCCTGAAAATACGAGTTGATCACTTTCGATAGACTCTCCGGGTCCAACAGTGTTGAAAGCTTTGTAAAGCCGGAAATATCAAGAAAGAGAAGCGCGCACTGAAAGTAGGAAATTGAAGGGATGCATTGGAGGCCACCGGTGCTTCCTGTCCTTCCTGACTCGAAGGACATACACGACATGGCAGACACGCTTCGCTCCACCCCTCGGGTGGGTGCACCACCACGAGACGTGTGGCTGCTTCCCAGTCCATTTGAAATTGAAACTTTCTTGCGTGCCACACCACTCGCTCCAGCACCGTCGGGTCCCACTGCTGACGACTTTCTTGCCATGGCGGATCGTCTTGCTAATGCTCGTCTTTCAAATAGGTTCGCCTCCTTCTCGGCCGAGTTCACCGAGGAATGACCAGATTTGGTACTCCTTATGGTATTGTCCATGCCAATACTCCTCTTTCGCGGCTTTGGTCCAGATGAATTCGCCTGCGAGCCCATGCTTGGATTCCTCTTTTCGGGCCTTCGTCGGATCCTCCCATTCGATTCGTTGCTGTCACGCTTCTTGGGACCTTTGGGTGCCATTGCTTCCATCTCCATTGGTTCATAATCCACCGACTCATCGTCCGCAAAACTTACTCCATCGTCAAAATCCGACATTTCCGCCTCGGATAAATCACTTTGATCGTCGGCATCGCACGGGCTGACAAAAACACTAGCAGTCATGAGACTGTCAACCGCCTTGGACCGGGCCCCGTCTGGGTTAAACTGGAGCGCCTCTCGGATCTCTTCTCCTAGATGTTCCAAGACACAGGATGGTACATTTGCTGCCAGCATGTTAATGGAAGCGAGAATATGAGCTCTCCGTAAAAATCCTTCGCCGTCCTTCTTCTTGACAATCATTTGCCCCAGTTTTTCCAAGTCGGATCGAATATTGTGAAGCATTGCGAGTCCTTCCAGGGGTGGGCCGTCATGTGCTGGTATGGGAAGTGGAGCTGAGAATACTGGCCGCTTAGCTGGAGCAGTCGGACCTCCTTCTCGGCCGAGCGCAATGGGCATTTCGGCCATCAGGTCAGCGTACGAATCGCCTTCATCGTCCGAGATAGTGTAATTACTAGACTGCTGGCTTCCGGTGTAGGCACTACTATCGTCCATTGAGCCCGAGTAGTCCGTCTCCGAATCCGACATGATTTCATCTTCGCTATCACTCCCAGAATCTGAATCATCCAGAGCGTCAGAGTTGAATTCATCTTCGTCTGAATCAAGGTCGGATGAGGTATCCATAGTATTAACAGTATCTGCTGATGCTGATGCTGATGCTGATGTCGTCAGTAAAACTCGTTTGGAGGACAAAGGGTCCTCCTTCCATACGGTTTGTGT
>Ga0307981_1002675_pt1 | contig 14124 bp, 9 predicted proteins | sample OrgLakmetagen987_FD_201849 | JGI IMG/M metagenome (GOLD analysis project Ga0307981, IMG submission 201849) | Saline water microbial communities from Organic Lake, Antarctica - #987 | ecosystem: Environmental > Aquatic > Non-marine Saline and Alkaline > Saline | place: Antarctica: Organic Lake... | reverse complement strand
CGAGGGTTGCGAGGCTTGCGGCGTCCAGGTCCAGGGGACCTTTCCAGAGGAGGCAGAGATGACGGCATTCTTCTGTCTGGGAGGAGCCAACAGAGTGCGCGAAGAAAACGCGTCGGATGGAGCGATCCAGTGGTGACTGCAAAGCAGAACGAAAGATGTTAGGCAGAGCCGGTAGACTGTCGTAGGAAAGACCATGGTGCCAAAGGGCTTGACGTTTGACTTTGACAGGCACTCCGGCTGAAGTTGTATCTTCATGGTGCTTTTTGGGTTTCCGCAGTCGTGAGTCAAAGAGCGTGTCAGTCATTCACAAGCAATGAATCCCGCTTCTGTTTCGTCGATATAGTCAAACTTCAGCGCTGTAGACAACAAGAAGAATGAGCGATGTGATCCTGTAAGTATTCACCACCACCCGGTACTCCCGTTCTCTAAAGATGTCCGCTTACTTCCATCGCAACTTTCGAGCGAGGTTCACATCTTCTTCACACAAGACAAACAACGAGCACTTCATGGTTGGCAAGGGCGGCATCTCTTTGGTCTCTATACTACTCTCAAAGGTTTATTCATTATCCTCTATTGGATTGTAGGAGAGCGACACCAAGCAACTACCAACAAACGAACGCTTTGTATTTCCAGCTTTCTCCCTCTCCTTTTGCCATTCGTCCATTCGTGCATTTAAGCAACCGCTCTGTAACGCCCGTCAACGTCCACACACCCAAACAATGGAAGATTCTAGAGAGCAGCGACGAGAACGACGACGAAGTCGCAGTCGATCCAAGAGCCAGAGCCGTCATAGGTCAAGAAGTGGCACTCGTCGAGTGTATCGGCCCCCGAGCCATTGCGCGGCCGATGTTGAGTCGGGCCAGAAAAACAAAACTCCTCGCCAATCAGAGGATTGGTACGACGAGGGTGGCAATGAGGACTGGGACGAGCCCGCTGTTGAAACACCACGGAAAAAAGCATACCCGCAAGACGCTCAGTTATCCGCTGATGATAACAGTCACTTGAGCGATAGCCAACTCGAAGAGCGCCATCCCAACAACTCGGAAAGTCGATCGGTGTACCATTTGGCCCGAGACGACTCCGTGGTGATGGGTCCCAAGTCCGAGATTAGCGCACCATCTCCCAAGCACCGAAAGAATCTCAATAATTGGTACGAAAAGAAGGGACTTCCGCTCCATTCTCCACTCCGATCACCGGCGGCGGCCCACTTTCTTTCCACCGATGATGAGGACAGTCGAGCCATGTTTTCACAAGAGACTGGCGATGTATCCGAAGGAGATGAAGGTGTGTGGTCCGAGAGCGACTACTGGAAGACAAAACAGGGAACTGCGTATCTGAGTATTGGACTGACTTCTATACAGCTCCTGGTACTGATGCTGCAGTTAACCATGTGCGGAGTTGCCAGCTTGGACATTAACCCCATGGTTGGGCCCTTTCCCGACGCCTTTAGCGAATGGGGAGGCAAGAATGCCTACCTCATGCTCAACAACAGCGAGTGGTGGCGCGTAATTACCCCAGCCGCTCTACACGTGGGTGTGTTGCACTTGTTTGCCAACGCCTTTTGCCAACTCGAAACGGTGGCCTTGTTTGAACGCGAGTGGGGCTCCTTCCGGTGGTTGATTGTCTATTTGGTCAGTGCCGTTGGCTGCACATTATACTCTTCTCTCTTTGATCCGGATACTATTGCTGTTGGTAGCTCTGGGGCGCTCATGGGTCTGTATGCGGCCAAACTGTCGCAAGTCATGAGCCACACTTTCTTTGATGTCCAAAGCCAGGCAGATGATGTCATTCGACTTGATCAGCTTAGCGGTGTTCTCTGCGGGTTGACTCTAGTGTCTCTATTGAGCTGCTTTTCATATATCGATTGGTCGGGCCACATGGGAGGTCTCATGTCGGGACTCTTTGCAGGGATGGTTCTGTTTTGCGGACCGATCAACAATTTCTGCATGAGATTTCTCTGGTGTTTGACGGGTCTGCTAGGTCTCGTTGGATCGTTGACCTTGGTAACGTTCTGGTTTGTGACGGAGGTTGAACCCACCGCAAATATTGGCGATACTTGTGAATACTTTCGTAATCTCTTTCCAGAGAATTACGAATGTGGTTGTTGGTAGGAAGAGAACAAAGCCCAAAGCGCTAATGATTTAGTTGCTCGAATATATTCCTGCGGAGATGGTCCGCGTGCTGTCCACTGTACCAAACTGATGCGCGCAATAGATGGAAGTACGGCATTCGTTTCTAGATTTTAACGAAACGTAACCCCATATTTGAACACTACAAGGCGTGTCTGTGTTATTATGTCGTCACCTGGAAGCTCTGCGCATGTTGTGGATGCAGTCAAGTATTTCGATCTCGTCGGGAGACTCGGAGATAGCAAGAAAGTATGAGCGATAGAAAGGGTTCGTATAGATTAGGAGTATTGAGATATTTAGAGTAGGTAGAAAGTAGGCAAATAAAGATGGCTGGGGTAACAATACAATAGTGTGTTCCAGCTTCGATCCATCTTGACCGCAACCATCCAATGGGCACAATGGTCAATAGAGTCGAAGCTAGTCATACATAGCTTCTCCGGTGTAAAGCATGACGGAGGAGGGTGAACGAGAGAGGTTGCCCTCTTCTTCGTCCGACCCCACGTTCTTGATAGGAGGGAGGCAAGACTTGGGCTGGCTGAGCTCCTGGCGCATGTCCTCGAACATAAAGTCCATTTCTTCGTCCATGCCGAAGTGATCGAGATGTTCATGGTGGGAAGAATGATCGTCGAGATCAGCTGGGAAGGTGTGGACCATCTCGTCGTGTCCAGGCGCGGACGGGCGAGAGAAATAGTTGCGGCCGCAGGCAGTCGCGTTCGTAGATACGATGGGAAGCTCAGGGTGGAGGTAAGCCACAGCGAGTTCCTTGACGTCCGCGAGGATGGCAGCACGCTCTTCCGTCTCTTCCTGCGATTCCATGTCAGGAGCCGATGGACGAGTAAAGTAGTTGCGTCCAAACGCGGCACCGTCCGTGGCAGCGACGGGGAGTTCCGGATGGTGGTAAACCACAGCGAGTTCCTTGAGAGCCTTGGCGTCCGCAAGGATGGCGGCACGCTCTTCGGCCTCGTCCTGCGACTCCATGTCAGGAGCCGATGGACGAGTAAAGTAGTTGCGTCCAAACGCGGCACCGTCCGTGGTAGCGACGGGGAGCTCGGGATGGCGGTAAGCCACAGCGAGTTCCTTGAGAGCCTTGGCGTCCGCATGGATGGCGGCACGCTCTTCGGCCTCGTCCTGCGATTCCATGTCGGGAGCCGAGAAACGAGTAAAAAAGTTACGTCCGCACGCCATAGAATCCGTTGTCACTACGGGGAGCTCGGGATGGCGGTAAGCCACAGCGAGTTCCTTGAGGGCCTTGGCATCCGCCAAGATCTGAGCGCGCTCTTCGGCTTCTTCCTGCGATTCCATTTCGGGTGCCGATGGACGAGTAAAGTAATTACGTCCTAACGCAGCACCGTAAGTGGTAACGGCGGGGAGTTCCGGGTGGTGGAACGCTTCTGCGAGATCCTTGAGAGCCTTGGCATCCGCCAAGATATAAGCACGCGTTTCGGATTCCTCCTGAGTCCGCATTTCAGGAGCCGAGAAGCGCGTAAAGTAGTTGCTGCCGTAGGCAGCTGCGTCAGTAGTGACGACGGAGAGCTCGGGGTGGAAGTAGTTCTTGGCGAGCTGTTTGAGAGACTTTAGGTCTTCCATGATATTGGCATCCTCGTCAGCCTCTTCCTGGGAGATACTATCGGGGGCTGAATAACGATTATAGTAGCAGCGAGCGGTAGCCGCGGGGTCGACCTTGACTGGTTCTTCGGGGTGCATAAAGAATTCGGCAAGCTGCTTGAGATTGCGGGCATCTTCTAGGATACGAAGACGCTCTTCCCACTCGTCATCGTCTGTGACGTATGCATGGCAACGGGTGAGAAATATTCTTACACCAATCTATCGCAGATCTGATCTTTCAAGAGCATCGACATAGACTCCATGGGATCTGCTTACCTTCGTCATCATCCGAGTAATCATCATCGGAGTAGCCTTCGTGAGTGACAGATGTCATATCCATATCTAACTCCTCATTAGTTGTATCTTTGACTTTCATATCCATATCTTCAATGGAAATTTCGATCGAAGCATGCTGGGCGAGATTGGCGGCTTCTTCTGGGATGGATTTCCGTCCTCCTGCGCTTGATGGCATCGACTTCTCCTGCTGAGGAGAAATAGTGGTGTCGTGCTTGCCGCAGGAGGACTGATTCGATCCCATTGTTGGTTAGGGCTGTTTGGTAAAGCGATTGGTGATTCGTGACTTTTGGGTGTGGTTTGGAATGTGTGAGCTTTTGACGGGTGAAACGGCAAAAGCGATATCGATCGATCGTTGCCAACGATCGATCAATCGATCGAAATTGCTGACTTGACGCCTTTTTGCAGAAGGCGTATGTCAAAGTCAAAATGGTATCTTTCCAGACGTAGGTAACGGAACTTCAATTGGCGGAAAATTAAATCATCATGTCTTAGTCTAGAAAGACTATCCAAATATTGTTAACAGGAGGTTGAACATGCATGTCCTGATCCAAAGAACAAATATTAGATTCCCTAAAAGCAAGCCGTGCCTCCGAATCCGAATGTCTGACGCAAAAGCGAAGCATCTCACTATATCGATTGCGTAGAATCGTGTAACTTCCGTACCGGTGTTGAACGGAACGGGGGTGTCAACAAGGGTAGAGGTGCAACAGGGACCAATCACATTTTGTTCTTGGCCAGAACGGCAATCTCATAAGACTGATCATAAAACCACTTCAGTGTCAAGCCGAAGCCAATCTTTTCCATCGTATCAAGCAAATTCAACATCATGGGAAAGCCAAAGACCAAGCAGCAAGTCCCCGAGGAACTCACCCTCAACAAGTAAGTCGCCTAACCGATTCTCGTTGCGTTTGGGAGGAGAATTCTTGGATGCGGCTCAAGAAACGATAAAGAAACCTTTTTGAATCGGTGATCGCTGCATCACTCGTTCAACCTTGCTTCAACCTCTGTTGTCCAATACTTGTCATTGGTAGATACTAACTTGCGCTCACCCTCATTGCTACTCCAGAAAGGAACAGAAGAAGGTAACCAAGCTAGAAGCGCAGATCCCATACCATGATGGCCGAGGCAACAAAGACGAAGTCATAAAGATCAAGGGGCAAATCGATGCCATCTGGGCCAAGGCAAAAGAGGCAGCAGCCTTGGAACTCGAATAGAGACGGTCGTTAGCGTTGTCTTTTTAAGCTAATAGCATGTTGAAACCATTATCAGCAATCTTTTGTGTCTTCTTACTACTGTAGTGGGTTAGAGAAAGATGAGGCGAGTAGCTGGGGCTGCTGCAGATGTTAAGATACCACGACGCTACCCGGTAGCGCCGGTGCCGTGATAGCGTCAAGGGGCGACACGAATGATCTTTTTTGTCCAATGGTATCTTTGGATACCAGATACCTTGACACCTTTCGACACTGCCACGCCTGCTTGCAGGCCGGGATCATGCTGTCCAGTCTTTATATCGACGGTGTAATTCTCGCATTTGCTTTTAATGGTTGATTGTGCTGTTTAGTAGGTCTCTCTCGAAACCATCTGCTTGGCGTCAAGAATTTCTTTAAAACAGAATTGCCCAACCGTATCTTTCAAAGACTAGAAGCTACCATGGGCCTCACGAGGCACCAAGGCACTCTCTGGATCCGGATGTTTCTGACGGTCCATCTTGTGGTGTCCACTGCAGCCTTCTATTGTTAATGAGCTCGTAGCTGCTTGGTAAAGCTCGCGAGAGGCCATAACATCATCGTCGCTCACATTCTCGCCAGGCTTCCGAGAAAGAATCGCGAAGCAAGGCCCCGGGGGCAATTTTTTACGAGAACCGAAACCGAACCCCGCGGCGAACGAGAACTCTTTCTCGCGCCAAATGTATTTATAAACGACGCTCAATTCCTCGCGAAATAAAATTCGTCGGTGTTGTCGTGTTGTCTGTCTGGCCGACCATGACGCCATTAGTAGACGCCATGACGCGACGATATGTATGTTGTTGCAAGTAATAAGTTCCGAGCCGGAGCGGACTGGGATATGGGACAGATTGTAAGTTTTGTCGCTGTGACCATCTGGATAGTGAATCGAGAATCGAATCAATCGTTGGAAGCATTTACATACCGGTACCTGTACGGTACGGTACCGGTACCGTACTGAATGCTTTTGCGGAAATGGACAAAAAGCGTTGCTTGTTGCTTGTTGAATTCATAGACTGTGTCGAAGATCCACTCCTTATTAAATAGCATGATAGGCGGACGGCGGACGGCTACTACCGTCGGCTTGGTTTCTCGGGCGACTCGATGCCAGGCATTTCTTCTCTTCATAGGGCTCCCTTCGTTGGCCTTGTGCTTCTCCACAGTACACCCCATACCGTCTGCTTCTGCTTACAGAGCACGACGGTTCAAGAGTAGCGATTCTTTTATCGGGTCCACCCCGATCCAGGAGGATCTCCATGACACTCTCACCAAGGAAGAGCTCACGTTACGATTCTCGGAAGTACTCGAATACTATCGCAAGACGAATGAAATGTCACCAGAGAATGTGTGTCTATCGATGCTGCGCACGAGACTCCCCGACCTTCGGCTGAATCGATGTTTCGTTGCCCAAAGCACGATTCTCAAGGCAGGCTTGGGATTGTTTGCCAATCGCGAGATTCTAGAAGGAGAGCTAATCACCTTATTTCCAGGAGATGCATTGCTCGTATGGAAGAAGGCTGTCGGAGACTTTAGTGGGGACGTGGGTGTCATGTTTGGTAAGCACGTTGCGAACCTCGACGCAAGTCGAGTCAGTACCGATGAGGCGAGAAGTTACGAGCTCAAGATTGGAGACTTTCAGTCGCTCGTGGCAAATCCTTTGCTCATTGCTGATGCAGCGTACCTCGGTCATATGGCGAATGACGGAGCAATACTGACCGGGAAGGATAACAAATCACGCGAGAGGTATTCCAAGTCAACGTTTGCTAGCCACAACGCTGCGTTTATGGTTATTGAAGGCTCTCATTTAGCTACAACGGCAACAAAGCGAATAGCAAAGAATGAGGAGATATTTGTTTCTTATGGTGACGGATACTGGTTAAGTCGAGTGCTGCAAGTGTCCCGCTAGAAGCGGAAACAACCCTTCCTCTAATAGATTATATACATTGCCATCTTACCATCACTACTCACTTTGAAGCGAAAGCCGTGTGTCTCAGATCCGCAAACTTCGATTTAGGATTGTGAATATTAGATTCCAGGGAGTCTGCCAGCCAAACGGTTAAGGCATATCGGTCCACTGTAGGGTCATCCATGTCGCTATCACCTCCTCCAGTCAGCAAGACCTTGTGGGGTATCTCATCCGTCCAAAAACAAACGAATCGATTGTCGCTCGGTCCTAGATCTACCACCCTGTCATTACAAAGTAACAGACGCAGCTCTCCTTTGTCAGCAGGTTGATAAGGGTGAGGATTAAGATACAGGATGCATGTCAGCTTTCGAAGATCTCCCCCCGCAAGTCCTTGGCTATTGTCCACATGCAGTGGATACTCGGCCTGTGCACCTGTAAACGCAAGCTTGGCGTTGAAACTCTGGTCGCTAATACAGGCAATACTCTCTGGAATGTGTGGTTTTAGAGCCCCGGGAAGCGTCGAAATAAGAATACTCATGTAAGTTATCGTGTCGGGAGCCGTGTCATAATCGGCTCCGTCAGGTTCACAGGCAAAGACACCGGGCTTGTCGAAGCGAGTGACAGCCCCTGTCGCCTCGTTAATGGATTCGGACCAGCTTTGTTCATAGCGGCTGGGGCTTTGTTCGTGAAGAGCGATCGCTTGTGATCGTAGGGTCTGGACTGTACCAGAATCCAGCAAGGATGTGGTGGTGTAATAGCCATCAGTGAGGAGACTGGTGGCGATATCACTCGCTCGTCCCTCAATGTCGAATTGCAGGGCGTCTGCGTCGAGCGGTTTCGGGATTACTGCCGATGCGCTTTGAAATCTCAAGGCGCCTTTTCGACACCGGGATCTTGATAGCGATTGTTTGACAGCTGCCTGTACGAGACGGGTCAGGGAGCCGCTACGAAGTGCCATCGGCACCGTCATGGTGATGCATTAGTTATAATGGCTCGACGGTCCAAGAAACAAACTCGCACGGACGACGCCAGGCGTCATCTTCTTCTGTCTGTTTATATATTTATGTATGATAAGGTACCATACGATACGAGTATCTGTCTACGACTATCTCTACGTAGCTAAACTAGATACAGTACCTGGTACTAGAGGTGGTGGTAGCTTTAACCACGGCTACGCATAACACAGAGGACACTGGAATTGTCGCTGGCAATTAGGCACTTTGAAAGGAGATATAGAGATGACCAGTTTTAAGATGTTAGTCCCTTTGACGAAAGGTCCCAGTGATCTCACTCTATGGTGTAACGTACTACAGTTAAGCTAGAAAAGCGACGTACGGCATAATGATAGTCGGCAGAGGCTCTTCGATTGTTCCGCCTTGTAACTGAATCATCTTTTCCGCAGATGTTACGCCAGTCATGACGAGGGCCGAGTGCATCCCTGCCTCCACTCCGAACCGAATATCCGTGTCCAGTCGATCTCCTACGATAATAGATCGAGTTGGATCCAAGCCATGCTTTGAGGCAATCAGATCCACCAGCACTTTACTTGGCTTGCCAACATTGATAGCTCTGCGCTTGGATGAATGCTCGAGGGCTCGCACGACGCAGCCATTTCCAGGAATCTGTCGCGAATCGGCACCGACCAGGTCAAAAGAGTCTTCATTGGTCGCCACCAATGGAGCATCAGGATTCATTTGCAAGAGTACATTGGCGATGCACATCTTGCGAAAGGTGAATTCGATGTCATGGCCGACAACCACCGCGTCAATTGGGTGCTCCCCAAACTCATAGTCGGCCAATTCGTCTCGCGTCATTCCCGCTTTCTCTTCTGACGGGCCACCCGTCACATTAAAGCCCGTGGCTCTTAATTCATCACAGAGACCTTCACTCCCGATAACGTGCAAAGATCCGCTACCCTTTTTTTCCAGAAATTCTCGCTTCAAGTACTGCGCGCAAGAGTAACTCGAAGAAACCATCATGTCTACAGTTAGGTGTTCAATCTGTAGGATCTTGGCGAGTTTTTCTCGTAGCTGGATACGATTGACTCCTGCATTGTTGGTGACGAAAAACAATTGCTTTCCCTTTTTCAACAGCGACTTGATGCAGTCCTCGGCGCCCGGTGCTTGGTCGGGCGTTCGGTACAGAACGCCGTCGCAGTCAAACAAGACAGAATCAATATTTTCGTCAATGAAACGAGAGGCTTCTTCCTGAGACTTCCATAGCAATGGGGATTTGATATCTTGTTGCGATTTGTAGTGCTGGACCAATTTGTGCATCTCAGAGTCGGCTTCCAAGCGCATCTGTTCCGTAATAGACAGCTTGGCCTTGGACGATGGTGTGGTGTCGGCTTGTGTGGATGAAGAGGAAGATGCGCTTCTTCTGGCTGAGAGTGCTTTAGCTGCTGCCGGAAATTGACGACTAAAGGCTCTGGTAGATGATATCATGATATAGAGTAGTAGTAGTAGTAGTGTTGCCCGTGATAACATATTCTTGGCGACCCTCGTTGTTATGGTCGCAGCTTTGTCGGCAGGTCAAAGTCGAGGTCCGCTTCGATCGTCGTTCCATTCGTCGATTTCTCGTTTTCTGTGAAAACGGACTTTCCGCTTGTCTGCACCACGTACGCGAAAGTGTCTTGGTTTGTATCTGTGTCTCGGTCTCAGTATGTTTTCATATTTTCAGTCAAACTAAAATAGTTGCTTCTGTACCGGTAGTAGAGTGGCTAGTAGTAATAGTCTAGTAGACTACAGTAGTAGAAGATTGGAGTGATGAAACTATAGACTGGTTTTAAAGTTTGTGTGGGTGGGGGATAACTAGATGGAAAGGCCATCGCAAAGGCGCAGGCATACGACAGCAGGCCGCTCCTCCCCTGCTGCTAGTCACAGCCGTAGGTTTTGGTCTTATTATGAACTAGCAGGGGATGGATGGGATCCTGACCGGGATGAATGAACTTTCTTCTGTCTAGTACTCCTCATAGTAGCATGAACCGCAGACGACCGAGCAGAAGAAGCTGTCTAGTTAGTTAGTAGACGGCTAGCCTAACAAGCCTTGGAAACTGCTGGGAGTCGAGCTCCACAATGTGCTAACTAGTAGATAGAGTAGCTAGATCTTCTTTGATACCTTGATAAATTGGGACCCATCTCGACTTCAATTTCTAGAGATTAGCTTCCTGGCGAGACTAGCGGTAGACTAAAACCCTTGCTCGAGAAACGCATACGTTGCGTCCAGGACCGCCTGCGCCTTGCATTACTGTACCGTAGACTAGTAGCTATGGAATAGTCTACGACGTACTACACCTGGAACTGTACCAGGTACCGGTACATAGCGTTACCTACCCGTGTGTCTCTGCGCCGTCTGCCCTCCTGACCTCGGTCTCTGTTTGTGGCTTCACATACGTGTTCGTCTCCTTACCAGCAGACGCCGTAGAAAGTGCCGTCGATGAGTGACGCACGTTCAAATTTCGTTCAGGAAAGATCTGGAAGCGATCACAATCTCTTTGATTTCAACTATATCACACCATGAAGTTCTCCGTCGCCACCTTTGCTGCCGTTATCGGCTCTGCCGCTGCCTTCTCGGGATCCTCGTAAGTTCTCCTTTGTTGCATCGAAATGGCTTGAAACGAACTCGTGGCAACTTTCAACAAAGAAGTGATGGCGTTGGTCAAATTGACGACCGATTCTTTCGTAGCGACTGCATTCTGTCGGTTTTCTAACGATCTTTCCTTCTCTTACTCTTCAGCTTCTCCGGCACTGCTCTCAAGAGCTCCGCCACTAACGATGCATCCATGACCATGACCACTGGTATGGGTATCAACGGATTCGGACGTATTGGACGTCTCGTAGCCCGTATCATGATGGAAGACGAGGCTTGCACTCTTAACGCCATCAACGCTGGTTCTGCCACCCCTGACTACATGGCCTACCAGTACAAGTACGACACCATCCACGGAAAGGCCAAGCAGACTGTTGAGATTGATGGAGACTTCCTCGTCCTCGACGGAAAGAAGATCCAGACTTCCCGTTGTCGCGACCCCAAGGAGGTCGGTTGGGGTGCCCTCGGTGCTGACTACGTTTGCGAGTCCACCGGTGTCTTCCTCACTAAGGAGACCGCCCAGTCCATCATCGATGGAGGTGCCAAGAAGGTCATCTACTCCGCTCCCGCTAAGGATGACTCCTTGACCATTGTCATGGGTGTCAACCAGGAAATTTACGATGGCTCTGAGAACTTCATCTCGTGCGCCTCGTGCACCACCAACGGACTCGCCCCTATGGTCAAGGCCATCCACGACGAGTTCGAGATCACTGAGGCCCTCATGACCACCGTCCACGCCATGACCGCCACCCAGGCTGTTGTCGACTCCTCCTCCCGCAAGGACTGGCGTGGAGGACGTGCTGCCTCTGGCAACATCATTCCTTCCTCCACTGGTGCCGCCGTGGCCGTCACCAAGGTCATCCCGTCTCTTAAGGGAAAGATCACCGGTATGGCGTTCCGTGTCCCCACCATTGACGTTTCTGTTGTTGACTTGACCTGCAAGCTTAAGAAGGCCACCACCTACGAAGAGATCTGCGCCCACATGAAGGCCATGAGCGAAGGTGAGATGAAGGGATTCCTCGGATACAGTGATGAGCCCCTTGTCTCCACCGACTTCGAGGGTGACCTCCGTTCGTCCATCTTTGATGCCGGTGCTGGTATCATGTTGAACCCCAACTTCGTCAAGCTCGTCGCCTGGTATGACAACGAGTATGGTTACTCTGGCCGTGTTGTCGACCTCATGAAGCACGTTGCCAAGGTTGATGCCAAGATCGCCGCCTAAATTATTTCCTCGCAAGCATGCGGATAAGGAAATGGTCGAGTATGCACTAAATTAAGAGATTGGATGGTATGCTCCTTTGTTCCCTACCGCTTTACACGTAGAATTAGGTACCAGTAGTCTACGTTATCACATTCCAAGTTCTTTCTTGAGCTTTTCGAATTCCTCGTCCACTTTCAACTCTCGCAGTCGTCCCTTGTCATCCTGGTATTGAGGGTCAGAGCTTTGCCTTCGATGCGGCGGTTCCCGTGAAGACGTGGTCTGTGCTTGACGACTCGATGTGGACCCAGATCTGGAGGCACGTGCGCCGGTAGAGGTAGAGCCCGACGCTGGACTACTACTGCGTGATGATGCCGATTCACCAGCAGGACTCGTGGAAGACGGTGATGAAGCTCTCGAAGAAGAGGAATCACTGGTACTCGTCGTTCGCCGTCTCGATTTTTGTCGAGAGTTTCCTCTTCCCCGACCAAACGATCCAAAGCTCTCGTCCTTCCATGCGTCTTCCTTGAAAGTAGTCGAGCCACTGCTTGTCGCCCGAGTAGAGGCACTGATGGGACTCGAATCCGAAGACGCCGAGTCGCTACGGGGTTCTGAAGAGTATGACGATGAGGAGGGGTACGTCGAGCTAGACGCGTATCCAGCTGCCGAGTAGGGTGAGCTTTCACTGGGAGACGACGTACTCCGCCTGGAACGACCACCAGCTTTTGGATCGTTGTCGCCTTGCACAATGAGCTGCTTGTATCTCGTTTGGAGCGAGAGCAGTCTCTTCCGCGCTTGCTTTAGATATCCTTCCACAACCGACTTGCGAGCGTTCAACTCGGCCACTTGCTCCTGCAATTCCATCTTTTCCAGATACCTCGTTGCGATATTGGCTTGAGCCTGCAGCATGGCAAGTTCATCCTTGAGACTACTCAGCTTTGCACCAAGACTCTGCACCACCAGCTCGGTATCATCCATTTCCTCCCCCACGTCCTGCACTGATCCAGTCTGTAGCAGCGTGAACAGTTGGGCGTCGTCCTCTCGGCCGCCACTGCCGCTGTAACCATCCACGTTGGTTTCGAGAAACTCGACAAAATCGCGAAAAATGCCGCCGCGACCTCCTCCTCTACTACTGCTACTGGCACTGGCGGCAGTCGCAGCCGCTCCCGCAAAGAGATCCGAAAAGATGGACCCAAAGGAATCACCACCGGCATCGTAGGCTGCATCGTCCTTGTCCTTGTCGAACTGGGGCATGTAGTCTCTCCAGTCGGTGGATCCACTCGTCGCCTTGTTGCCAGCACCAGCGCCAGTAGTCTGTGACGAGGATGATGACGAGGATGACGAGCCGTAGCCTCCCCTGCGTCGGTGCGGAGGTTCCCGACCAGCAGCTCCAGTGGAGGTTCCCGTAGTACTACTACTGCTACTACTGCTGCTACTGCTGGCACCATTTTGGTTCTTGCCCATGAGAGTCGCGTAGGCCCAATTAATCTTGGCAAATCGATCGGACGCTGCCTTTTTATCGGCCGTGGCGGAATCCTTGTTGGTGACCACGTCGGGATGGTATTTCAAGGCGGCGCGCTTGTAGGCGCGCTTAATGTCCTTCTTGTCCAGCGTCGCCGTGGCTTGCAAGCCCAGTACGGTAAAGGGATCTTTGGAATCCAAATCCAAATTGTCAGTGGCTGCTGCCGCTGCCAACAGAAATGTAAATGGACGACCCCGCCGTGACTGCTGTCTTTGCTGTTGTAATTGTGGTGGTCGAACGGATGATCGGTAGTCATCGTTCGGCACTGATCGAACCGTGGCGGCAGCAGGTATCATCGAAAAGGCTCTCGATTGGGCAGTCGCGTGAGCGGCCACTAACACCATCACCCCCGCGAACCTCATGGCTGCGGGCCAGCTAGTAATGGTAGTGGTGCTGGTGCTGGTGCTGGTGATTCGCGTCGTTGAGGCGTGCATTCCGTTTTTGCTTTGCTCGGATCGGATCGGTTGATTCGACAAGCGCGACGCAACAAAACGCAACACAACAAAACGCAACAATCAATTAATCTATCTATCAATCAATCAATCAATCGAATGCAAGAACCTCTTGGAGTGACTGTACCGTATATAAATATATGTGAATGGGTGTGGGTGTGTTTGGTTTCTGCTGTACTGCGCAGTACGGGATTCTCTCTGACA
>Ga0307981_1002674_pt1 | contig 14129 bp, 7 predicted proteins | sample OrgLakmetagen987_FD_201849 | JGI IMG/M metagenome (GOLD analysis project Ga0307981, IMG submission 201849) | Saline water microbial communities from Organic Lake, Antarctica - #987 | ecosystem: Environmental > Aquatic > Non-marine Saline and Alkaline > Saline | place: Antarctica: Organic Lake... | reverse complement strand
GAGTTCCGATGAAGTTTTGCAGCTAGCGCTAGCTGACAAAGCATTCACAAATTATCTGCCTTTGCCGATGCCAAGCTACGAGAGACAGAGCTTATATAAGCTGATAGTGTGGCAGGTAAGCTTTCTCAGCCAATGCTTGCAAAGATCACAGCAGCATTGTCCTCGCCTTTATCGCTATCATGCTGTGGTCTAAGATCTGAACCATCTCCTTTTGTAACTTTCAGCACGCCACGTTTAGACACTTACTTCCATCAGGATGAGATGGTTCCAATCAAAATAGATCAAAGTCTCCATGTTTGCTACTTCTGGAGTCTATAGACAATGTAGACGGTAACAAATGAGCCATTATGGAACCTAGATATCCAAATGCTCACCATCATCTATGGCATTCACCATTGCAGTACTCCACAGACTCACACACTCTGCTAGAATCAAAGCTGTCAGCTGGTATGTTTGTGTTAAATCATTTTCGCTATTTTTGATTCTCCCCTACTTTTGCAAAAAATCTTGCCCGTTCAGTGCTTGCAGGAGTCAGAAGTCAGAAAGTAATCACTTTTATCAATACCACCGTCAATTCTTTCGTATAGAAGCATGAAAAGTGGCATCATAATGTGATAAATGATCTATCAATAGTTCCCTTGCAAAATGTGTACCATACTTAGAAAAGTTAAGCATGCAGAAACGGAATCATTGTTGTGTTTACCATCTCGTAATTCGCAAGCTCTGTAAATCTCATTACGTCCAATCCTATTCACTGGCGCACCGCAAGGGACACAAGAATTTTGAAGGGGCCCTCAGAATAGGACTTTGCTCTGTCCCCTGGCTCCCTTGACGAAAAATTATGATTGCAATGCAGTGATTGCGGAGATCAAATCTTTCTTGATCCATATCAAATCTCATCTGAACATTCCACTCTAATCGCCTCGGTGATGATTCGGATGCGATCAATTTGCTGACCTTGATGATAGTCTCTTACACGTAAAGAGACGTAAAGGCAATTCTTTCGTCCCAAGCATTGAATGTACTGATTTACCGTCTGTCAGCCTTTTGGCGTTATTTTCATGCTCAATGATATCAAATGCATGCGATTAACTCAGTCAAGGCATAACAACTCTTAGTTCGCAATCAGTCTGAAATAATCCATTCAGTTATCTTTTAATTTAAATAGAGTAAAATGATCATTCCAAAATTGCCTACCTCATGAAATCACTTATCTTTTATCTGCTCTCGTATGCCGTATGTTGTAATTCACTTCTTGTGGTTTCATTGTTCACTGCCTTTCTGTTTTCTGTTAGCATCCTCTCTAGTCGCTAGGTACGTATTCTCTAGATCCCTGGTTTCACCGATTTGTGTCAATTTTCTGTGAACCTGTCAATGAAAAGTGAAAAGTGTTGATGATCTGGGAATAAGATTATTTTAGTTCATAGAAAATGTTATGAGACATGTATGTGGCTTTTTTGAGTCGCGTTTTCGCATCTAATGCTCGTCGTGGGTCGTGGGTCGTGACAGGTCGTGAGTATCGTATTGTACTTTTATCTTTTATGTAGACGGATGATGGTCTGGATGCAGCACCTCCGGACTCCGGAGGCTATCAGCCTTTCTTAATTCCGGGTCCACCATTTTGCTATTGTAATACCTGTCCATAGGTAGCTCCGTAGCTGTGTACACTCTATTTTTTGAGATCATCTGCTTAGGGTAACTGTAGGGTGCATCGAACAGTCGCTCATTATGGCTAATAATGATTACTATGACTACTCTCATTACTATGACGAGATACGATTCGAAGTTTTTTCAATTGCTCCAGGCTGGCCAGTGCTCGTTGCGACCACGGCCTACACGGCAATTTGTATTACTGTGGGTTTCCTCTTCATCTGCCGCAAAAAGAAGTGGAGAAACAAGGACAAACATTCCAAATCAGGGATTGGCAATGACGGCGAGCTCGGATCCCCTAGTACTAACGCTTCACAGGATTGGGTTGATCCCACTCCTTACATGTGCGCAGTTGATGAGGTCGTTGGAAACACCCTTTTTGACCAGGAACTCATTGATGACCTTGACGATAATTCGATAGAAAGTTTTGACAGTAACAAGGCATATGAATATTTCTTCGGGCAAGATGGGAGTAATAATGAGGAAGTCGGGGCTGAAATGTCTTATGAATTATTTGCAGACGGCAACAGGGAAAATTCTAGGAACAGTGCTCATAAAAGCATAGAATTGAGCAATGTAATCATTGAGAACTCACCTGAGTCTAGGAGTGATGCACAATCGCAAACAATCAAGCCCTTCACGACTACAGAATCATTCATGGACAACCCTGTTCCTGCGCGGACCCCAAAAGTGAGGCTCGCATCTCTCCAGGACCGAGAGAAGAAAACGGAACCTAGAAGATTGCTGGGGAGAAAGTCAAGGAGATTCAGTATCAAGAAAAGAGAAAAAAAGACTGTTAGCAACCAAAGTTTACGAGAAAATGATGAGTATACCTTCCAGCGTTTTCAAACCTTTAACCGCATCTTCCATGCACCAAACAATCTCGAAATCGAAGTGTCCCCAGTCGATATTGAGCTCACATCCCCGGCTCGTAGTCCCAAGAAACCCTCCCGTTTTAGGAGGCTCAGCAAACTTTTTATTTCGGAAAGTACGCAAAAAAATGAGCCAGAAAATAGTTCACAATATCTATCTTCAAACGAGGGAAATCCCCACAGCAACAATCAGAGCACCACGCAACACTCCAATACTAGAAGTAGCCTTAGCGTTGTACAACAGGACGTAAACTCCGAACCCAGCTGTCACAAGTCTCTTGGCTTACTGAGTGGTACTTCTACTAATAAAGCAGAGATGATAAGTACATCCATTGATAAAAGTACGAATGCAGATCAATCCGTAGAGGGTAATGACACATATCAGAAGGAAATGAATGAGATCAATAAACTCGCTATACCGTAAGTTTCGAATGAATCATGGATCTGTATGATATCGTTATCATCATTCTCACAATCTTGATAATTACAATTCAGTTGGACTATAAGCTCTTTCATCCAGTACTTTGCCTCGATGTTGGCCATCGCACTTATATCCAGTTACATGAGTGTAGCAGCAATGATTTGCTATTCATATGTCTGGTTCATTCTTGAAGCAGCCTTCATGTTCTCGGGTGCCCTGTATAATTCATTGTACAAGCATGTGAACAACTCCATCGCATTGGAGACAACAAAGGGGTGTTTCAAAGCAGGAAAATACATTAGAATAAGTATTATCGTCAATACAATCATTTCAATACCAGTGTCTATTGGAATGACATTTGCCATGGGACCCATAATGAGATTTTATGGTTTCGAGGATGGAATGGTGGAGTTGTGCAACAGTTACACCTACATTGCAGTGATCCATAACTTTGCAAGTACCACAGCTGGTTTCATTTCGATTACCACAGACATTGATGGGTTTGCCGATTTCAATGCGAAGTATGCATTGTTTGATGGATTTGTTGATATCGCAATTTCTGCGTTTATTATTCCATTTGTACAACCATCGCTTGCGCAGCTAGGTCTCATCTACTTTGCGATCGATGCGGTTTCTTATTCGCTGTATTACTATTTGACATGGTACAAATGGGATTTGTATTGCGATTATAAGCAGGGAATACAGGCTCCTATAACTTACGATGTAAGTTTGGGTTGAAGAACTCTTGTCCGAGAGGTCGACAGTATCATTTTTTACCGTCACTTCATTTTTTTGTTCTCACCTGCATATTTTTACACTACACGACGTACTACAGCGGCAAAACAAAAAGGCACTGTCAACCTTGATTAAGAAATCAATTCCCTTGCTATTTGATGAATTGAATGGCGAATTGGAGGTAAGATCTTTATCAACATTGTATGTATTTTTAAAAAATTATTCCATCTCTAAAACGCATTTTCTCCTTTTTTACAAAAGTGGCTCGTTTCGGCATACTTTGCTTCATTCCTTGGTAGTGCCGAATCTGCGTCTTGGATTCTACTTAGCTATATTTGGGGTCTTGTTGGTAAGTTATCTGACTATATTATAATCGAAAACTAGAGAAACGAAACTAAAAATAACTCACATTACTGCTCCCAAATTAGGTGTGGTACCATCCTGCATTGGCAGTGCAGCTGAATCTCGCGTTTCTCACCAGCTCAGTAAAGGAAACATTGAATTGGCAAAGCAGGTTTCCAATAGATGCATGTTTCTCACTGGCATTACATCAGTAGTGGGAACTAGTATTCTATTTTTGTTTAGAAAACCTGTGATCTATTTTATTACAAGCGATAATGATCTAGAAGACATGCTAATGGGCGTCATGCCTTACATTCTGCTCTGTCAGCCGATGATCTCTTTAACTACGACAGGAGCATATTTGAACCGCGCACTTGCGATGTACCAGCGATCGACAAAAATTGAGCTACTGGTCACATGTCTCGTAACGCTTCCGTTGGCATGGGTTTCTACATTCGTATATGGTTACAACATTTCAGGTCTGGCAGCAGTAGCATTCACTGGCTATGCAACTATGGGATTAGTAATACTTTCTATCTATAATAATGCGGATTGGGAAAAGGCGGTAAGGAAAAATAAAAAGATAGCTGGCGAAGTTGAATCTTCGAAAATGAACACCGGCGTGGATACCATGGATGGTGTATTGGTGTAAGACCCCTCGGGAGGATTATGGATTATGGTGTATTTATGAAACGGCCAAATACATCTTTCTAATAGATAAATTACCATAAGTACGCAGTAGAAAAGCGTATTAGTATTTATGTAGAACAATGGATGTTCTGTTAACTGTCGTAGAAATTATGGTTATGGGGAAGGCGAAGAAGTATTGCATCATTTTCTTTCCTGAATCGATGCACTCCCACGAGAAGAAACAGGAAGAGACAGATGTGCAAAGAAAAAGCCGTCAATGGCTATCTACCCAAAAACAATCATGGATCCAGGCATAATACCAACTACTTGCGAAGCACATCCGTGGCAGCATGTTTCAATACCTTGATTGCAGTATTGATATCTGCCTTGCTCTGTTTGGCCATAATAGTCAATCTCAAAGCAGGAGGAGGGACTTTGTGCAGATGATGCATCACGTGCCTTCCAGTCGATACAACAAAGACCCCGTTGAGGAGACATTTCTTTGCAATCGCATCGAAGATCACGATCTGTTGTTTTCTGGATATAATGGCATCGTCATCTTTGGTAAGTTGCAAGAATACAATTGGAGAGATATTCTCCCTACTAGTAATCATGAGTTTGTTGGGAATGATCCCATCAAGTTCTGCCAGCAAGGTACTGTAAAAGTAGGATACGTTCACTTTCAAAGTATCTAAAATCTGTGGTTCCGCCTCCATCCTCTTGAGACTCGCCTGTGCAGCTGCGGCAAGGAAGGGCGGTGACGACGCAGAGAAACAATATCCAGCCCCGCTCAATCTCTGATGATCGACAACCTCTTCATTACCAATAGTAATTCCTCCAATGGATCCCATTGAATTTTCAAGGTTAACAATGACAATTTCAGCATGTTGCATGGGTTTCAATCCAAAGTGTTCGAGTGCCCCTCTTCCCGTCTTGCCCATGGCTCCAAATGAGAATGATTCATCCAGGATGAGCCTGTAACAGAATTCTTCCTTGAGTTTGACCAATTCATCCAGGGGACAGACGGTTCCGTAATTTTTATATAAGGCTTCCACGACAATGAATCTTCTTTGATCATTTTGCTTTCTCCCAAGTGATTCATCAGTTGCTTGAATTCGTTGGAGGACCCTTTTGAGATCTTGCATATCATTGTGTTTAAAGTATTTGATATTGGCTCTGGAAAGTGTAACTCCGGTTCCTAGTGCTTCGTATATGCCTTCATCAACGACCAAGAGATCTCCTCGTTTAGCGAATGCGGCAACAGTGGAAGCAGCACAGGAAGCCCCATCGGAGTAAAGAATGGCTCCTTCGGTATGACAAAATTGTGCCATGGCTTGTTCAAGGTCCAAGTGGGCATCGATGGTCCCGTAGAATCCCCTGGGTCCACAAGATCCACATCCGTATTTGGAGAGTGCTTGAATGCATGCTTCTTTGATGACATCATTGTTGTTGCTGTTGCTGTTGCTATTATCATTGTCGGTGCTGTTATCAAGGTCTGGACATGCCATACCTAGGTAGTCGTAGGTTGCAAAATTAAGTGCAGTGATTGTGATGGAGTCCTTTTCATGTAAATGGTTAAAGTTTGAAGCGGCAGCGGGAGTGGATGATGTTTGTTTCTTCTTGACAAATAAGTGTTTGGTCTTGTGATTCGAGTCAGGATTGGTGTTGCTGATACTGTTTCGAGTATGATTGCGAATGGTAAGAGTGAGTTTGGCTCCCTTCATTTCTTGAATAATGATGTCATTCTTGTGGATGATATCCGTATCCATATCAGCATCATCAGCATCAGCACCATCACTAACATTATCATCAGCATCAGCATCACCACTATTATCATATTCCAAGGGAAGCCTCCCGTTAAGTTTCCAATCTTGCAACAAGAATTTGATTTCTTGTTCTGAGAGTCTATCCTTCATCTGCTTGCGAGAATCCTTTTTCTTTTGATAGAAGATGAGATAAGCGAGGAAAGAAATCAACAGAGTTTCAATGAGGACATGAATGGGATCTTTATTGACAAGGTCAAGCCACCATGTTTGATAATTGGTGAGAATGATATTGAAGTTTGGCAATGACCAGGAAGCAGCAGAGGATAATCCACTAATGATGTTACTGTTACTGTTACTGTTACTGTTGATGGTACTGTTGGTGTCGATGATACTGTTGGTGTTGCCGTAGTAGTGAGCAAGGGATTGTCCAAGAGAATGGCCTAGCTTATAAACGTTCGAAGTCAAGGAGTGACTCGTGAGGAAGGATAACATTGTGTTGCTGCTATCCATGGTGACAATTCAAGGTTGAAGGATTGAAATGATATGATGTGAATGATATTCTAATGGTCAATGATCAATGATCAATATTCATGTAAAAGTAGGGATGTTTGTTTGTACCGGTAGGTATGGTGTAGGTATGTTAGGTTTGTCCTTTTCTTTTTCATCATCATCAAACTAGCAAACACATCATTTTAATAATTAATATTGCACCACCGTTGGCCTGGACGTCATTAGAGTGACTATTACAACAGTAGCTAGAATATAATAACGCCACTCTTTCACTACTCATTCACAACTCACAACTATTTCAATAACTTTCATGGGAATCAAGGTGGGACCGAACCGTTGTGTTTCATTTTGGATCTTCATTTTCACAACAGCGAGCAGCGAGCTACTAGCAGCGCAAAGCAAGAAGAACCCTTCTTTTGCTAAGAAAGTCATAGATCAAGATATTAGCTAGAGTAGAGCTAGAGTAGCTACCAGTGGATGGGTGATATACTAAATTAGTACTATTGCATACTATATTATTACTATAATACTATAATATTATAATATTATAGGTTACAGGGCATTTCATCATCAATCATCATTTCAAGGAATAATTTTAATAGTTCGGTATTATGGTATGGTAGAAGCTACTCTAGCGACACAAAGATCATCATTGCATCAATTGAAGTTAAATAAGAATAAGCATCTCCGCACTTCAATCAATGCTTCCGACATGATCAACCAGAATAATAATGAGGAGTCGATACAGGAATCGATTCCAGATGATAAAGACGATGATGGCTCAAGTATGAATAATGATAAGAGCAGAAGCAGAAGCAGCAGCAGCGGTGACGGCGGATTCATGGGATGGGATCATGACAAACGACAAGAATCGAGATCCTCTTATGATGCCGATGCTGTTGATGATATTAATCCTAAGGCTAAGGCTGTTGATGTTGATGGCACTAATGGAAGCTACTCCTTCGATGCATCATCATCATCATCATCAATCAATAATTCCAGCTCCTCCACAAATTCAGAAGAAGAAACCAAATGGTCCATCAATGTCAGACTCAATAGCGTAGTCGATCTACCATCATCCATTCTCCCATCCGTGCCATTGTGTCCGCTCCTGAAATTTAGTATACTCACAATCACCGACGAACAACAACTTCATCAAATTGATTCTATATCCGCTGCCACTAGAAGGGCACAATACGAACAGTCCAAAGATGAACAGCAAAAAAGATATCCTCAAACGTCACTTAAATTGACACATGGGCTCCTGGCTGATTTTCAAAAAAATACTTCATTGGCCACAGTTGCTAGTATGTTGGCACAAGAACAAGAACAAGCACGAGCACAACTGCAATCACATCTTCATGATGATGTTGGTGGTGATGATGTTGGAGGTGATGGAAATGATGATGTTGGTGGTAATGGTAATGGTAATAGTAATGGTAATGGTAATGATACCAAAATCAACAGCAACAATCCTCATTCACAAGATCTGGCATCCATTGTCAAATCTTCATCCGGAAAAATCATGTCCCCCAAAGATAATGGAATGATGGAATGGCATGAAGACATGAGATGGGATAATATTACTGCACCACTTCAGACTGTATTGGCCATCGAATTGTCTGCTAGGGCCGTCTTTCCTTCCTCTAGCAATCATGGGAATGGTAGTATTGGGATGAATCAGGCATCGTCGTCGGCACAACAAGCCCGTCATAATCAAAAATCCAAAGGAGCGTCCTCCCTAGATTATGCTGATCATGTTGATGATTATGCATCTTCATCTTATCAAGATCAATCCAATGGTAACACATCTGATTCTGGTACTGGCATTGGTACTGGAATTGGCAATAGTCCAAATGCTAGTGGGAAGGGTAATGGAATCCTAGGATTGTGGAGGAAGGGAAAGAAATCATTGGCAGAACGGAGAAATCGGAGAGGTCATTCCAATTTACCTGATCATGTCCATGACCATGACAACTATTCAGAGTATGGGGATGATTCCCTTCAGGCCTCAGGATCAGCATCGGCATCAGTATACTCTCGCAGGAACTCATTCATTTCCAATAGCGGAGATGAACTCGATAATGCAAACAAAGCTGCTGCCGTGGCGAGGTATTTGATGGAACATGGCAATAACAGCAACAGTAATAGTATCAATAGCAACAATCAAGGACCAGATCTATCCAATATGTCATCATTGGATGTATCCGCATCCAATGCAGATACAATGCTGCAAACTTCAAATCTAGACAAACTGACAAAACAAGGAACGGTATTAGATCACTCTTCTATTGCAGATGGAGATATTAGGCTGGGAACGCTACTCATACCCATTTCAAATCTACCGCTAGAAGATGAAATTCCGAGAGTGGAGAAATGGTATCAGTTTGATAATGGTCAAGATAATCTTAATCCTGCACCGTGGAGGGATCCAACTGTCTTATTGGATATATCCCTGTGCACAACATCGACATTGAACCAGTTGGAAGATGAAATGTATGCAGTTGCTGGAGGGACTGCGGGGGTGGCGGTTGTGGCTACTGTACCATTGGAGGAATCAATAGGGGCGCACGCTGCTCATTCCATGGAAGATAGTCACGGGGCCAAGGGTGAAAACGTAGATCCTTCTGCTCCTGTCGCTGACTTTCGTGAATGTGCTTCGGATGTTTCTCATGCAATAGCTGCTGATAATAGTGCATCAGGACCACCTTCCAAATCGCGACAAAAGAATGGATCGATTGATTTGAAGACTTTGAATCAAGATGCAAAAATGGCGGAACAATTGGAATTGGAAGAAGAAGAGAGGCTGACGCAGAATGGGCCGTACTTGGAAACTGGTATTGTGGATTATATGTGCGTTGTCGGTCCCAAGGATCTAGGAGATCTTAAGCTTGATACTAAAGAGAAAGGATGGATTAATAGTGAACCTGATTGCTGCGTGCTGGAACAGTTTCCTTCCAATGAATTTCATCAGAATAATGGAAGGTTAGTGCACGTCCCTGGATGTCCATATATGCTCGGCGGCGCCTTATTTCTATAAGGTACTGCTAATGAGTAGGCAGTATCTTTTATGATATTATACATATCCATATAATCTCACCATCTATTCTATTTCTTCCGCTTCTGCTTTCCATGAATAGAGATTGTGTCTTGCCTGAAGGAGTTGAACAGTGGTGCTTTCCAGAGGGTTGTAGACTGTGGAGAGGGAGCGATCCTCCTACGCACATGGATATGAATTTGAAGCGTTTTTCTGCTGCTTCTCCTCCAAGAATGGCATCTTCAGTTGCAGCATTTGATGCGTGTTTAAATTGTACCACATCATTCATGTGGTGGGTGCTGAGCTCAATGTCGGATGTATATGGGTCATCAATATCAAAAACATACGGGGCCGTGATTCGCTTCTACGCTGAAGTACCTGGATCAATTTCAAATACAGAAGATGATCGGGATAACAGATCTGCTAAAATCTGGTGTCCGCTGGGTATATGTTTGACAAGCAGTATGCCTATAGTTGGTATTTTGGAGGCAGTCCTATTGAGATTGTGTGAAAAATTAGCATTGACAGGTGGTGCAAAGTTCTGGGAAGGCACGAAATCAATTATTCACTCAGATATCACGAATTTGATTCTCAACTATCAACGACCAATATCTGGTGTTATGCATTGTTCCGTCCCTTTTCTATCTGGAGACGGAGATCGACTGCATGTATCGTTGCCTCCTTTTGGGGGGTTGCCACCACTTCCTCATGGAGCATCGGTGACTTCCGTTTGTAGATTACTCGGTGCTGAAGGTCTAACTGCGCTATTGGCAGCTGTTTTGACTGAATGTAAAATCTTGGTCCATTCTGCCGATGTTGCAAACCTGGCGATGGTAGGTGAAGTCATTACAGCATTAATGTGTCCATTCACATGGCAATTGCCAAACATTCCAGTCCTTCCACTTTCTATGATAACTTTCGTGGAAGCTCCTGTATCATATTTTATTGGAGTGCCTACTTGTAACATGAAGTTTGTTGACAAAAGCGCACTCGCAGATGTTGTTGTAATTGACCTCGATAACGGCTTTTCCTCTCCCGACTATTTTGATGGTAGGAGAAACGAGTCGTCCACGACATCCATACCTTTGCCCGCAAGTGTATCTAGTAACATTTCTAAGGCTGTATTTAGATTGTTACGGGAGGAAGAAGAGATCCAAGAAGAGTTTGGGGCGTCGACCTTTTCTGACAGTCGTTACCTATCTCGACTTGAGGCAGAGAGCCGTGCTGAACGCGACTTCAGGATAACAATAGCCCACCAGGTTTGTGGGTTGATTAGAGGGTACCAGGAGTGTAAGTTGAGCATTTTGTTGGTTGTTGTGCCACCAAATATTGTTTTCCTTCATCGATGGGTGAATATCACACTCATTATTACTCTGTACCATTTTCGATCACAGGTTTATTTTTTGTATCTGCAGCTCAGCCTGTGTTTAATCGCGACAGATTCTTCAGACAAGCTCCAGCACTGTTTGAAGACAGGCGAGGGGTGTCTCCTTCAGGGTCCTCTACACCATTATCCAGTCCAGTTGTGTCGTTAGGGAAGATAATTTCACCGAGATCAAAGCGATTCTTATCTGGCCTCGTAAACAGCCAACACTTCCATGCACTTTTGGAAAAATTAGATCATGAAACAAATGCTTTTTTTCATGTAATCATGGACACTTTTCAAGACGAAGCAGACGATGGGAACGCAGCATGCACTTACGGATCTGCTAAACAAAGAAGCGTTGTCGCTAAACTTAGGGCCTCTCTTGACGTTTTGGAACAAAACATTCCGACATATCATGCGCATAATCATTGTCTAGATGACCTCGAGGAAGAGGTCGAGGACTACGATTTCATTGGTGGTTACTTTTCTTCATTCACATCTGATCTACTCCAACCAGTAAAGAGACCATCCATTCCATCCTCACGAAACTTGCCTGGTGATGTTACAATTGCTTTAATAGCATCTAAATCTAATTTTGAGGCAGAGGAAACTGAAGAGGAGATAAAGAAGTTGTCACTCAAAGAACTTGTGGAACTGGATAAGATACCATGGGTCTATAGGAAGATATTTGACATTGACTTGGCACAAACATTGAAGTCTGAAAAACCCAAAATTTGGATGAAGATTCATTTGAAAGAGGCCTTGGGAGAGAAAAAATTTAGCGAATGGAAGATTGAGCAAGAATCTGAGTTCGAAGAGGATGTCGAGGATGGCAATCCTTCACACACGAAAAGCACAATAAATAGCTCTCTCGATCTCACGAAACTTATTTCTAACTTGCGCAGTGATGAAGTACCGTATCGAAACATCGTCAGCAAACTCAAAAGAGGAAGTGCTTCAGATAGAACTGTGATAAGGCGATACATCGAAAAGGCTTATGAGATTGTTGAAGAATTGAAAGAAGGAAGACTCGAAGTTGATGAAGTAGAAGAACAATTTAATGAAATCAATGCTGAAGTAGATACCGCAATGAAAAGTCCTTCAGCTCAAAGATTTCTTATGTCTGTACTCAGTCAGCGGTCTCGCTTACAGAATGAAACTCGAAAAGTTGATAATCGTGCAACACTGCGGCCAGGTTATCGCATCGAGGTTAGCACTTCCAATCTTCACCCGCTCGTTTTCGATTGCCTCTATCGTTTGTGCATTTCTATGCTTGAAGCTTGTCATCACGAGTATGACTACGAAGCAGCATATAAGCTGCTAATTCATACTACAGGGTTCTGTACTGCTGATGAGAATATGACAGTATGCTTTATGACAAAACAAATTGCGGCTCATACTTTTTATGGAGATCTACGCTTGTGGGACAGAGTCCTGCTGATTCATCAGCAAGACAGGCAACGCGATAAGAATGGGAATGATACTAAGACGCCAAGTGCTGAAAGTGCCGAAAATGACGAGTATGAAGCCACTGTGTCAACTCTTTACGAAATGCTTGGTTACGGCATGCCTGCAGACGATTTGGCAAGATTTGCGTACCGTGTGGCTGAGGAAAAGTTCTACTCCACAGATAAAGAACAGAAGCTCTTAACTCTAGCACGGCGTCTTGCAGTGAAATGCGACGAGGCTTCACCAGAAGAAGAACTTGAAAACGATGAGATTGATCAACAGTTCGAGGGCAATTTGGAAGATGGTGGTACAGTAGACCATGGGAAAGAGGGGCATTGGGAGGAGTTACAGTGGACTCATCCTGGTATGGCTTCGCAGCAATCAAGCGGTCCTTTGATTTCTGGAGGAGCATATACTGAACAAGCTCCAATCACAGGTCTTACCTCATTCGGCGGATCTATCATTGCAACTGGAGCTTTGGACGGTAGTGTTTATCTTGCCTCCACTTTACACTTAGATAGGGAAAAAAGGGGGAAGATTGCTGGTCAATTTGTGCGTGGTGTTCAGTTGCGGTGGCCGGACAACCGTCTTGCCACTGGCAGTGCCGGTCAGCAGGATAATATGACTGGAGGTGCTGTTAGTTGCCTCGTTGCAACACATGGATCGACTCAGCATAAACACAATTCGTTCTCATTCAATTCTGATGGGGTAGAAAACCAATCAGCGAAAAATTCTCTTGCAGGCTGCAGATTAGTCGGTGGTACCACAGGAGGGAATCTATCAGTTTGGGATATTTCCAATGCTATGGAAGATGTACTTGGCTGCGGGTTGCCTGATGATATTGAAAGCCTTGCATTAACAGTGCCAGAAATAAATGTTCATCCCAATGGAAGTCACAGTTCTCATGTCCGTAGCACAAGTAGTCCTAGGGCATACAATAAGAAGTCTACTAAAGCACAGACAGGTGTATCTATTGGCGGTCATAGAGGGGGTGTAACATGTCTATCTGTTCCATCACAAATATATAGACCCGACAGTCTTATTTCTGGCGGAAATGACGGTTTGATAAAGTTCTGGTCGTTGAGAACACGGTCTGAGATTCGTCAAAGTGGCCGCCGTCAAACAGTGGGAGGGCGGACCCCTCGTACTCTATTTTCTAGCTCTAGTAACAACACCAAGACACCAGGAAAGGATACTCTGGATGTTTTGGCTGGGCACGGTGGGCGAATTTTGTGCGTTGAGGTTGCGTGGCATGGCGATCGCTTGCTTAGTGGAGCTGCGGACCGTACTGTCAAGCTGTGGGACCTTGCGAGCCAGAGTGGGGGACGATGTCTACAAACAATGCATGGGC
>Ga0307981_1002673_pt1 | contig 14130 bp, 12 predicted proteins | sample OrgLakmetagen987_FD_201849 | JGI IMG/M metagenome (GOLD analysis project Ga0307981, IMG submission 201849) | Saline water microbial communities from Organic Lake, Antarctica - #987 | ecosystem: Environmental > Aquatic > Non-marine Saline and Alkaline > Saline | place: Antarctica: Organic Lake... | reverse complement strand
CAAATAAACATTGGGACATATATCTGACAATTTCTTTATTATTCATAGCTTTATGCATATCAATATCTAACACTTTTTTATTTGTAACATGTGGAACAAATGCACCGGTATTATATAGCATACCCGATACATTCCTATATTGTGTGGTAGATAGAGGCATTTTTGTTAGATATAAATATAGATGTAATTAGATGTACAATATGTATATTAAATGTGGAAATATAGAGTTATAATTATATATAGATATGGATATGGATATAGATATGGATATTATTTATATATACAATAACAGGCTAGGTTAAATTAGATAAATAAAAGATATTTTTAAAAATAAACGAAGTTATACATATAGATATACATATAGATATACATATACATATTTAAGTAGAGTGGTTAGATATGCAAGAACCGAGGCTAGATAAAATGCGTATATTGTCGTAAACACGGAGATCTTCGGCAAGAGCGCGTGGAACTGGTATATTATCAAATAATTTAATATAATCAGCAGGGTTATTATCAAGTTGTATAATTTTATTTATGATATGTTTAAATGAGGTATATTGCGCATCAGGTGTGTCATATGTGGGGACATGAATAAATGTGCTAGGATCATAAACACGTGTTATATAGGGATCGCCCCAATATATAGGAACGGTACCAGACATATAGGAATTAAATATTTTTTCGGTTTGATAATGGGGAAGGGAATTATTTTCAAAAGTGATCATAAAGCGATATTTGCGAATTAAATTAAAATATGCTTCTTGGTCCATACGATCCGGAACTATAAAGTCAATACTAACATTACGTTTGTAGCGGCCCATACTATCAATATGCCTATGCCTATTATTACTATAACCTACACTAATATATTTATTGGCATCAGCTATGGCAGCGTTTAAATATTCATAAAAGGTGTTACGCTGAGGGCAATTCGGATTGCTGACGATAAAACAACAAAAGTGTGGCTTAGCATGCACACCATTTTCCATAATAATTTTACGTTCTTGCGACCATCGCATATTAAGCAATCCATATATGGGGTAATGTTTAGTAAGATATTTGGTATCGGTTAAAATATTACATTTAATATGATTGGTTCTAAACCAATATTCTAATTGGTTACGTTCTTGTTCTCGAAGTTGAAGAACAATTTTGTCACAATTCAAGGGATTATATGATACAATGGATTGGTGTTTATTAGTATAAGGTTTACCATCTACATTGACAAGCATAATTGGAAAATTGGCAGAAGCACTAGAAATATCTAGACCAGTAACGTGTTGTATTTGTTGTTGATCCATATTGGCTAAAAAGATAACATCAATATCGTCTCTAGGATCGCCGGCATTTGGAAAGCCATCAGTATTGGGATAAGAACTAGGTTCATCATCGAGATTATCACAGGGATTATGAATATTATTAGAAAGATAGATATTATTGGGTAAGAAGCCTACAACAACATGGCTATTTATTTCATCTAGGAAGCGTTCACCAGCATAATATATTAGTAGAGTATTAGTATTAGTATTAGTATTAGTATTAGTATTAGTATTAGTATTAGTATTAGTATTATTAAGGGGAGAGGCGTTATAATTAAAGCAGCTATATATTAATATATTTTGAGTATAATGGACAAGATGGGTACCATTATGATTAGATGTTTTATATATACCGGGTATATGATTAAAAAGGGGTATAGATTGTGAGTTATCCCATATAAATTTATAGGTAAGAGAGCGATTAGTATCTAGAGTATCTAGAGTAGATATATTATTTAACATTGTCGAATTTAACATATATACAACATATATATAATATAATAGAATATAATATATAGAATACAATATATAGAATATAAATAACTATTTAGGTTATAGATATATAGAAATATAGATATATTTAGAGTTAGATATATAGGGTATACAGTGTGGTTAAATATAAAAATGTCGGATCAATTATTTCAGCAATGTATAATGACAATACCGAGTAGTGTACTTGAGGTTGAAAAAGATGAAAAAGAGAAAGAAAAAACTGATAAAAAGAAAACAGCCCCTAGGCCTAGTGGATCAGATACACCAACCCATGTATTTTTGATACCTTATCGTGATAGAAAGGAAGAGATGTGTAAATTTAATGAAACAATGCCAAGTATATTGGATAAGGATATTGGTAATGGTAGATGGGCAATAATATATGTGCATCAGTGTAATACGTGGTTATTCAGTCGTGGGTCATTATTTAATATGGGATTTCAGGAAGTAAAGCGGAGATGGCCAGAAGATTGGAAGAATATACAGTTAGTTTTGCATGATGTTGATATATACCCAACTAAACCATGTATTATTGATTATGATTGCAAGGATATAGGTATTGCGAGACATCCGTATGGTGTATTAAGGCCACAATTTGGGGGCACAGTGGGTGGTATATGTGTAGTATATGGGGAAGATTATATGCGTGTTAATGGAAGCCCGAATTATTTAGGATGGGGTGGAGAGGATGTATCGTTATGTAGGAGATTAAAGGCGGTAGGAATTAAGATAGATGAAAAGGGATTTATAGAAAGGCGTAGTAGGTCAGATATTGTGGATAAGGATAGCCACCCAGATAGTGATAGGGAGAAATTCAATTTAAATGTGACAGATAGGCGTAATTTAACAAGGGTGGCAAATGAGGATATGATTGACTTAACGAAGAACAGTGGTATTAATAGTATATTTGCAACAAAGGCGGTACTAAGGGCGATTTTGCCACCGAATTCGGAGTATCATAAGTTGGTTACAATGTTGGATATACAATTTGAGATAATGGATTTGGTATAAGTTAGATAGGGTATATTGTATTAAAAGAAGTGTAAAGCAATGAAAAACCATAACATGAATAATCAAAATTGTATTTTATTTTTTATATAAGTATAAGTATAAGTATAAGTATAAGTATAAGTATAAGTATAAGTATAATTATTTATAATAGAATTATTTATATATATTGTGTGATTTTAGTTTTAGTTTTAGTTTTAGTTTTAGTTGAAAATAATTTGAAAATAGCCATATATTTAATTATTACAAAGGTATTACAAAGGTATTACAAAGGTATTACAAAGGTATTACAAAGGTATTACAAAGGTATTACAAAGGTATTACAAATAGGATTGTATGTATAATAATACATTATTGGATATAATAAAAAATAATAAGAAACATGTGGTTAAGAGAGGAAATGGTCTAAATAATAGGAAACAAAATATAGAACTATTAGAAATTCTAGATGTGCTAGATGTATATTTGCCAGCGTTCTTAACAAAGTATTTCTATTTTAATGCAATAAAACCATTACATCAACAACAGATAAACAATTGTAATATATGCAAAAACAATACAAACAATAGTGCTACTAATACGGATAGTAGGGTTAGACGTAAAATAAGTGGGGATATATTCGACGAGATAGATGAGGAACCATATGATGAATGTAAGTGCTCAATTTGTTATAGGGATAGAATTAGTTTAATAAAATTTTGCAAATGTAATGATATAGTATATTGTTTCGAGTGTATGGAACACCATATAAAATCGACAATGGATAAGGTATTGAACATGCATCTAGATACATATAATGCGATTGGCACGATGAATGCGAATGTAGTATATTTATATGATTTTAAGTCAATATTGAATATGATTACGGGGCGTATATGTGATAGTAAAATGCTAAACTATTTGATATCAATAAGGGAATTAGTGTGTATAAATTGCCATAGTATAAATTTAAAGTATCCTAACATTAATACAATTAAGCAATATGATTATGAGATATTAGATGGGCTTATTAAAATACAATATTATGAAAATGAACATTTTGACCCAACTGTATTAATAGCAAATGATCTTATAAATAATCCGAAAAAATATCCATCATTTTCACAGGTTCCAATATCAGAATATCAGAAATTAAAATTGGGATATCATGCAGTATTGTATAAAGATAGGGAAAAGGGTAAGGAACAGGATAGCCAATTATATAGTATAGAAAATAGTGTATTAAAGCAAATAAACTACATTCGTTATTTTATGACACCGAACATAGATATAGGATGTGTAGCCCAGCATCCATTATCGGTAACATTATATAAACATATATTGGTGCCTAGTTTTGATGTAGTTACCAAGATAGTCCCGGATGATAAATACGCAAACCGTATAATAAACAAGGATATAGAGGATGTGGGAGGGCATGTTATAGCGACGTATAATTTAAGGAATATATGTATAGATATAGCTAGACAGGCAACGGCGATGAAGGCTGATAGAAATAAGAGGGTATGTTTTAAAGATTTAAAAATATTAAAAGATAAATGGTTGAAACAATTTGATAATGCAAAAACAATATAGAAAATTCGGTAGTAGCAGTTAAATAGTGGAAGTTGCTTAGCTAGTTAGTTAGTTAGTACATCTAGAGCGAGTTGAGCAGCCAAGCGTTCGGCTTCGCGTTTATCAGAATCGCGGCCTGGATTGAGGCATATGGGTTGGATTGAGGCGCCATATTTTTTATTTTTATCAATATCACGGCGTGTGAATACAAGGGTTGTCCATTGGCCGGTGGTTATATCTTGGGTGCTTTCATATACAACATCAGTCCGTTTCCAGCGTCGAAGTAGGTTACGTAATTTGGCGATATGGTCGCCTTCATCGGTAATAAGTGAGGTCATATCAATCATAGTAGTAGGATTTTCGAGAACATTTAAAATAAACTTTTCGGCAACTTGATAACCGGGCCCGCTTAAAAAGGAGGCTAGGAAGCCGTGTTTATCGTCGTTAAAATCCATATATATGGCACCAACAAATGCTTCAAGGATATCACACATGCGTTTAACATCGTGGCGACCGTCATGTTTATCGTCTAGGGTTTTGCTGATAACAATATATTCAGGAAGGCCACAAACATCGGCAATACGGGCTAGTGTCCATCGGCTAATTAATTGTTTTTTTATCATGGTAAGAAAGCCAGGTGTAGCATCGGGAAAGCGGCGAAATACATAGGCGCCCATAACGGCATCAATAATGGTATCACCTAAGAATTCAAGACGTTCATAGCTAGAATCGGAAAGAAGCATGCAGCCATCGGGATTATTTTTAATAGTAACATTATCGCGAATACAAACTTCTTTGACATGTGCAATGGTATAGGATGAATGGACCATAGCTTGTTGGTATAGGGCTAGATTATTAATATTTTGATATATACCGTAGCGCTTTAGTAAATTTTGGACACAATTGGTAGTAATTGGTTTATTATTACGGTTAAAGGGATTAATGACACCGGCGGCAACAACTTCGTATTCGGTGACATCAACGGCAACACGGCCAATAGATGTATCGAGTTGTTCAACTTCATTAACAAATTGTGTATGAAATCCAGTATTTTGGGGTGATTGTTGTTGTTGTTGTCGATTGTTAGTGATAATCATATTTGATAGATATATGATATATGTTATGATATAATATGATATAATATGATATGATATGATATGATATGATATGATAGTAAATTATTTAAGTTAAGTTGTGATACAAAAAATAATGAATTATATATATAAATAGATTCTTACCATGCTAAATTAAGAAATTAAATATATTAAGTTACAACATATTATTATACAAAATGTTATATTATGTTAATTTTTAAGAGGACAATTGTAAGACCAATGGCCATATTCCTTGCAATTATAACATATATCATTTTTTTTGGCATTTTTTTTGGCATTTTTTTTGGCAATTTTTTTGGCATTTTTTTTGGCATATGATTTTTTGTTTTTATTATTAGTATTTTGTGTGTTGTTGGTATTTTGTGTGTTGTTGGTATTTTTACTATAATAAGGCCCATATGTTACATTATTAGTGCTATGATAAGGCCCATATACTACATGTGTATTATTATCAGTATAGCCATCCTCATCACTATCATTGGTATGCTCTAGGCTATCTAGGCTATCTAGGCTATCTAGGCTATCTAGGCTATCTATGCTATATAAATTATCTTTTATTACTTTACCAAACCATTTAATCCCATCTTTAATTTTTGACATCCAACTATTAGATTTTGTTATGATATTACTATTTGTTGTAGTATTTGTATCAATCTTATTTATAGTACTAATAGTATCAATAGTAATAATATCATAACCACTATCACCATCATTATTATCAATATAGTATTTATTATTATTAAATGTATTAAAATTAGTATTAGGTGATATCCTAGATGTCGATATTGATGGTATTATAGATTCGATGGATTTGGAGGCTTTGCATCTAGATGAGAAATGACCTGATTGACCACATTTAAAGCATTGATCATTATTGCTACGTATCATTTTGGTAAGTGTAGATATGGAATCTGGTGGTAATTTAACTTGTGTAAATGCGCCACCACGTACTTTATCAATACCGTATCTAGCCATGTATTCTAAGGTAACACTATCTTCAGTAACACCATGGAGTTTAGTAATGGGGTCATCTAGCAACTTTATAGGTGGCCATTTTTGAATCCATTTAGTAGTAGAATATGATTTATTGGATGAACGGCCAAAATGTGTGTCTAGACGTTGGGCCAAGTTGCGTGATTTGCCAATATAATAATGGTCATCTTGTAATTCTAGTATATATAATGTTTCCGCCATATTATGGTTAAATTATTGTAATCGTATATATACATATACATATACATATACATATTAAACAATTAATCTAGAGCTAGTTGCACCCCATAACCAACATACCAAACATTATGGTCGCGTGCAGCAGCGAAAACTGAAAAAAATTTTGGGATATTTTTGCGAACTAGTGTCAAATGTCGGGCTAGTCGGATGGTATAAATGGTAAAAGTCCACCGCTTTTAATAGTATAATTATTGGCATTTACATCATAGTCCCTTTTTTAATTACAAAACGCTGGTTTTTGTTGGATTTGTTCAAATATATTGGGCTTTTGACGTGTATGCTAAAGACATTATAGCAATTTTCTATAAAAATAATAGTAAATATGCCGATTTTCAAGCATTTTTTGCAAACGTAGACATTTAGTGTTGCAAAAAGGGTAAAAACACAGTGCAGTTTTGTGCGTCCTATTGCATGGGTATCAACAACGGTCATTAAATTATAACTTATTATAATAATAAGTTATAATATTTGTATTTTTAGTGTTATTTGCAAATTAATACATTTTTGTAAACCATCAAGTGAAGTTAGTTATTTTTTATGATTAGATATTGTAAAGTATTTATTGGGCATATCCATATCAAATTTTCTATTATGCCATAACAATATATCTTATTAATTTTTATGCCATTTTATAGCCTTAATACATGCGTTATATAGTGGGTTAGAGTTACCATATATAAAACATGTGCTTTTTTACTATCCATAATAAATTTAGATAGATAGAAGTATTATAACTAGATTTATTAAAAATGTGTTAAAAGTGTTTTTATAATATAAAATATGTGTTATCGTATATCTATACTATAACACATAAAATATATAAATATAACAGTTGCACTTTAATATAAGTTACAAATTAAATTTTTACATAAAAATACATAAGCTAGCTCTAGATTAGCTAGATATATAACCAAATATATATAACCAAATATATATAACCAAATAGCTAGATAGGCTAGATAGGCTAGATATACAAACATGGCTAAGAAATACCATATTGTTAAGATTACATATACTGTAGATAAGAAACCGGTAACTAGTCGTGTTTTGACACCATCACCACTAGATAAGAAAAATGCAATACATTGGTTTTTATTAGAATTAATACTTGCAATGAAATGGCCAATTGAATTAGTATATATGATAGATTTAGATATTAAACCAACAATAACGGATATCGATGAGTTTCCAGCGGTAAATTGGAATCCTATATTACTATCTAATGAATCACAATTACGTTGGGCAATGTGGAAAATGAAGGCAGACGAACAATATATGGTACCAGGACATGAACCGGATGATTATTATGGTATACAAGCATATATATTATCGGAAGCTACACCTACATATATTTGAATAATATAATTAGTTGAATAATATATTAATAGATTAATAACATATTGTATTTTTAAATATAAAAAATCATTTATGTAGGTGTTTTTTGAGAAAATATATACTATTTTTTGAACAATAAATTAAAATTGAAAATATATGTATGTATATGTGTATATGTATACATAGTTATAATTATAAGCATAAACAAACATAGACAAACATAAACAAACATAAACAAACATAAACAAACATATACACATTGGCATATTAGAATATTGGAATATTAAATTATGAGTGATAATATAGATAATAAAAGTGTTATTGTTAGATATATAGGTTTTGATAATGATATTGATAATGAAACTATCAATAATTATATTAATATTGGACGTATAAATTGGAATGATGTTGTAAGTATTAAAAATAACTATAATTTTATTAGAAATATATTATGGATAAAAGAAACTAATACGTTACAGCACTTATATATATCAAAAGATACGATAAGCTCGCTAGATGGTTTACAAAACTGTGCTGCTTTACAAACTTTATGTATGGAATATAATATTATAACTTCATTAAAATATTTAGAAAATTGTACAAGTTTAAAATATCTAAATATATCAATAAATAAATTAAGTTCGCTAGATGGTATACAAAAATGTAAAAATCTACAAACACTATGGATATCATGTAATAAAATAAGTACTATTGATTCTTTGGATGGTTTACAAAATTGTACAACTTTGAAGTCTCTAAATATATCATATAATACAGGCATTACGACTTTACCTTAACTTTTTACTTGAATTTAGAACTTTAGTAAATTTTACCTATTATGGTATAGCATTAGAACTAGATGCTAGACAACGACGTTGGTTAACCCGTCTTCAAAATATTCAACATAATACTAAAGGTATCCAAGTTTATAACAACTCTCAAAATGTGCATGATAGCAGTATACAAGAATCCGTACGCAATAGCATGTCTAGACTCTTAAACCAACCCTTATTACCTACCTATAGCGTTGATACCCTTACTAACAATATTGTGCTAGATACAGTACTAACACCAAAATCCAAAGATCAATTACTATCATATATTTCAACAATTACAACTTCAACATCTAGTCAAGAAGAGCTAGTTGAACTATCATTGACATATGGTGAACTACTTTGGGTAGTATGGCAAACTATTCATAGATTGGGTGAATTTGATGAATCAACCCAACAACATATAAAGCAAATTCTCAACCAAGAGTTAGAAGATAGTGAGTGTAAGTGCTTTACAGGCCGGATGACACGTTTAGTTAATGTATTAAATGGATTTAGTCCGTTGGTAGAAGTCAATATATTGGATTGCATACAAATTGGGAATATTATAGCTATAATTAAACAAAGGCTAGAAGAAAGCCAAGATGAGTATACCGTGGAAAAACATAAGAAAGAGTTTAGGAAAGAGATGCTAGATAGGGGAGAATCGGCGGAGTTAATAAATGAATGGTTAGAATATATAGAGTAGAAGTAGTATAATTAATTTTCAAAAAAACAATATATAATACAAATATTATAATCTATTATTATAAAATTGTTTTTTTTTAAATTTTAATAATTTGATGTTATACATCATACATCATACATAATAAACAATACACAATACAGTATAAATTATAAATTATATATCATATTTAATATATTATACATCATACATAATAAACAATACACAATACAGTATAAATTATAAATTATATATCATACATAATACAGTATAAATTATAAATTATATATCATATTTAATATATTATACATCATACATAATAAATTATATACGTGATATCCAATAATAAATAAAATGTCTAAATACATAATTAATGGATTGGCACGTATTATGGCGGGTAGATATATTGCAGGAGATACATTACAATCAGTTGTTGCATGCCATAGACGTTTAACAAAAAATCTATTATATAATAGTAGTAGTAGCTACAACAGTAACCGTAATAATGTTTATAGCAATAATCCAAATAAAATAGGTTTAATTATAGATTATATTGATGAGGGAACAAATCCGGAGTTATATAACAATGAATGTGTAAATGCAGCTATGTTAGATACGACACATACGTTAGGATACCGAGTGCCAATTATGGTAGCCGTAAAGGCAAGTGGATTAGGATTATTACCAACAAGTGATATCGAAGAGATTAAAAGGGCGATAGATAAGCTAGACATAATATGTGAAGCTGCCCGTATGAGTGGTAACAAGGTGACCATAGATGCAGAAACGGTGGCATTCCAACCAGTAGTAGATATGTTAACAAATACGGTACTGGATAGGCATATGACAAGGGTATATTATGACAGGAGTGATATAGATTCTGTGTCAGAAAATGATAATAAAAATGTAAAATTATCACAAATGGGAGATACACATATATACAAAACAATGCAGATGTATAGGAAGGATTCGGTAAATGAGCTAAATGAGTTTATTAGTCAATATCCACATGCAGGGGTTAAATTGGTAAGGGGGGCATATTACAATGAGGATTATAAAACGGGTTATTTGCATGATAAAAAGGAGGATACGGACAGGGCATATTACAGAGGTACAAGGATGTTATATAATAATACATGGGGTGCAAAGGGGCAGTATATTATAGCAAGTCATAATAAGGATTCGGTATACGATACAATAAAAATGGAGTATATGAAAGAGCCAAATTACGGGAATAGAAATAGGTTTAATTATGCACAATTATTGGGTATGGGGGATGAATTGGGAAGGGCTATATTGAGAGTGGAAATTAATGATATGGTGTTGTATAAATATGTACCGTATGGACCGTTAGATGTAGCGGTGCCGTATTTAGTGCGTAGATTGTACGAGAATTGGAAAATGTTAAAATACATAAAGCCATAGTTATATATTAGTTAAAGTGAATGTTTAATATAGGATATTGATAGTTATTGGATATTGATAGTTAATATGCTAGCACTATATTTGCCGTTTTGGTATATATATATATATTTTATTGCCATTTTTTTATGTATTTTACATAATATATGTTAAAATTGCATTTATAATATGTAATACTGTATACAATTATATATTACATATTACATATTACATATTACATATTACATATTACACACTTTGTTGTACTTTTACAAATTTGAAGATAAGCATATATAAACTACTAATAATGAATATTCAACATATTGTGGAGCATGCAATTGTATATATGCATAGTATAGGAACAAATTTGAAGATGAGCATATATACGCTACCAACAATGAATATTCAACATATTGTTGAGCCTGCAATTGTATATATGTATAGTATAGGAGTATTATATACAATAATAGTACTAGTATATTTATGTTTATGTGGGGGTGCAAAAGAGAAAGTAGATACCACAGAATTATATAATGAACAACATACTGTAGAATATATAAACAACGATACTGAGGATGAGGATGAGGATGAGGATAAGGATGAGAATGAGGATGACAATGACAATGAGAATGAGGATGAGAATGAGGATGAGAATGAGGGTGACAATGAGAATAAGAATAAGAAGAAGGTAAGGCTTAGAAAATACGAAAGATTGGTTGATATGTATTTGGAGTATAAGGATAATACGGATGCTAAAATATATTCATTAGAAAATCTAAATGATGCGCTAGTAAATTGTGTGGACATAGAGCAAAGAAACTATCTAAATGAATTTAACGCCAGACTTAAATTGGAAGAAGAGGTATCTAGATTAAATGAACAGCTATCTAATAAAAATAATGAGGAATTTAAAGCTTTTGTTGAGGAAGAGGAGGAAGAAGAAGAGGAGAAGGAGGAAGAAGAAGAGGAGAAGGAGGAAGAAGAAGAGGAGAAGAAGGAAGAAGAAGAGGAGAAGGAGGAGAATGAGGAAGAGGAATCAGAAGAGGAATCAGAAGAGGAATCAGAAGAGGAATCAGAAGAGGAAGAGGAAGAGGAAGAGGAAGAGGAAGAGGAAGAGGAAGAGGAAGAGGAGAATGAGGAATTTAACAATTTTGCAAAGGAACTTGATGTAATAATGGGTAATAACGATATTGAACCTAGCAAGGACTATGATGAGTTATTTATAAGAATATATAAGTTTATACATTATATAGTGATACAGAGTGAAGAGTTAGTATATACGTATATGGTATGTTATAATGCGTTATTTAATGGTGCAACAAAGAATAAATTGTTAGAAATTACAACATATAAGGATTTGACATACTTATCATATAATAAAAATAGTGATAAGGCATGTATAACAAAGGCAGTATTGTTAACGCTTGTACGTAAGTTTTATAGTTCGAATAATGTAATATATAAAAAAAACATTAATGGGTATTTAAGTTTGCCGATGCATAAATTGCCGATAAAAGTATATGATGCCCAAGGTATATTTGGTGGACCAGATGTATCTAGAGATTTTGCGATATTGCGTATTTATTTTGATATATATTATGTATAAGGCATAATGTATATTATATAATATTTAATTTTATTTTATTTTATTTTATTTTATTTTATTTTATTTTATTTTTGTTGTAAATTTATTACGTTTATTATGGTATTATGTGTTAGCTAGCTAGCTAGAATAGATACCACTAGATACCAATAGATATATATGTGTGTATAATAACTAAGAATACATTAGCAGGGCTCTGCCCCGCACCCCGCCGACTTTTTGCCAAGTATGGCTAACTTTATGCTAGTCTATTTGCCTTAGAAAACCACGTGTTTTGCCTTAGTAATTTGACAGCGTATTTTGGGAAAAAGTCGGCGGGGTCACGGGGCAGAGCCCTGTTAATAACAACACACGCTAGCACTAGCATTATCGCTATATATATATATTTATTTTTTAGAAATTAATTAATAACACACAGCTAGCTATATATATTTATTTTTTGAATTTATTTAATAACGCATGCTAGCTATATATATTTATTTTTTTGAGAATTAATTAATAACACACATCTAGCTATATATATTTATTTTTTATAAATTAATTAATAACACATAGCTAGCTATATATATTTATTTTTTGAATTTATTTAATAACGCATGCTAGCTATATATATTTATTTTTTATAAATTAATTAATAACACACAGCTAGCTATATATATTTATTTTTTGAATTTATTTAATAACGCATGCTAGCTATATATATTTATTTTTTATAAATTAATTAATAACACATAGCTAGCTATATATATTTATTTTTTATAAATTAATTAATAACACACAGCTAGCTATATATATTTTTTTTTTTGAGAATTAATTAATAACACACATCTAGCTATATATATTTATTTTTTTGAGAATTAATTAATAACACACATCTAGCTATATATAGTAAAGTTTGGAATTTATTTAATAACACACAGCTAGCTATATATATTTATTTTTTATAAATTAATTAATAACACACAGCTAGCTATATATATTTATTTTTGAGAATTAATTAATAACACACATCTAGCTATATATAGTAAAGTTTGGAATTTATTTAATAACACACAGCTAGCTATATATATTTATTTTTTGAATTTATTTAATAACACACAGCTAGCTATATATATTTATTTTTGAGAATTAATTAATAACACACAGCTAGCTATACGTATATGTATACATTTTTTAGAAATTAATTAATAACACACATCTAGCTATACATATTTTTTTTGAATTTATTTAATAACGCATGCTAGCTATATATATTTATTTTTTATAAATTAATTAATAACACATAGCTAGCTATATATATTTATTTTTTTGAGAATTAATTAATAACACACAGCTAGCTATATATATTTATTTTTTAGAAATTAATTAATAACACACATCTAGCTATACATATTTTTTTTGAATTTATTTAATAACGCATGCTAGCTATATATATTTATTTTTTATAAATTAATTAATAACACACAGCTATATATATATATATTTATTTTTTATAAATTAATTAATAACACACAGCTAGCTATATATATTTATTTTTTGAATTTATTTAATAACGCATGCTAGCTATATATAT
>Ga0307981_1002672_pt1 | contig 14137 bp, 14 predicted proteins | sample OrgLakmetagen987_FD_201849 | JGI IMG/M metagenome (GOLD analysis project Ga0307981, IMG submission 201849) | Saline water microbial communities from Organic Lake, Antarctica - #987 | ecosystem: Environmental > Aquatic > Non-marine Saline and Alkaline > Saline | place: Antarctica: Organic Lake... | reverse complement strand
AAAGAGTTAAAATTAATTTTACAGGGCTAAATTCAATTTAAAGGCTAATGCTACCATACCTTCTCATGTTTGAGGATGGTGTCAATGGAGTTCTGTTAGAGGCACATTGATTGTTTGCAAAGACGATACGAAATCGTGCCTGGAAGTCTTTGGAGGAAAAACTTCATCCGATAGGGACATTTCAATAACATCCTCCTTCGACAAGCAATCAATTCCACACTCTGGCCAAACGTCAACAGAAATTGTATCATCATTCAGATAGTCTACGAGTATCACAGGAAGTCTGGATAGACCCATTAAACGCCCAACTGCATATCGGTGATGACCATCTAAAATAGCACCACTTCTAGCATCTACTAAAAGCGGTAATCTGTATGATTTCCAACCCTGAATTGCATTACTGAGTTTGCGCACCCTTTCCTCGCTCACTATTTTTTCATGCGCCTTCAGCCAATTGATATCCACCAAATAAATCACTTGAGGTTCATCCCTAATGCTAACCTCATCTTCTTCCTCCAGAATATTTGAGGATGATCCTCTTGCGACAGAGTCAATCATGACATCTGCTACAACACCAAATACGTTTGTGATTCCACGAACAACTTCCTTCACTGCGGATGGATCAGAGGACGCACTCTTGACATCGTCAAGTATGGATTCTTCACCTGTTGAGGTCCATGAACTTGATGCAATGGCACTGTAAAGTGGGATTTTGGGAGAATCCGTTGCCTGGCGATTTTCGTTGTAAAGATGCCTAGCAATGGTAGTGGATCTTTCAGGTGAAACAATCTTGATTCCACATCTTTCGTCGTTAGTGTAGTATCGAAACGATGTCTTGCTGATTTGCGTGCAAGAAAAAGCATTAGATCCTTGTACACATTGGATTAATATCAAGGAAATGAGATAAATGACCAACGGAGATAGATTGATGGTGGTCCTCATTTTGATTCTTGTGTGAATCTAAGAAAGAGGAAAAACTGATTGTATCGTCGTCAGGTCTAAAATATTGCATTTTTTGTATGGTCTAAAAGCGTTCCTCCTCCTCGCTGGTCCTGTGCATTTTCAATGCCGGCAAGAGGGTGACCAACCAGTGACGACCCGTGACGACGACACCAACAAATGCTAAAAATTAAAAATAATAGAAACCGAAAGGGAAAAGGAAAGAGAGAGAAACGAAGTACATTTTTATAACTCAGAACCTCCTCTATGACTACTGCGAATCATCGATGATGTACTACAAAGAGCAAATCTATGAGTCATATGTATGATGACGACAATTTGAAATTACTGACGTGGATTTAGAGGATTGTGCCACATTTAAAAGGCCATTTATTTTGCTTGCGCTGCTTCTTTCTATGTGTGTCTTAGTGACAAGGTGAGTTGAGACATGTTTCGTCGTCTTAAACTTTAAACGCATGTATGTTCTCTCGCTGATTCTCAACGAGTTCAACCCAGCGAGTTCAACGAAAATCAATCATTGCTATACAACAGTTCCACATTTCTACAAACCAAACATTCAACTTCCAAGCAAAAATGAAAGAACTGATATCATTGCTAGCTGTCCTCATTGCAACATCATGTGTTCAGAGTTTCCAGATCCTTTCCGTGAGCAGAAGAAATCATGTTCTCAGACCAGCAATGAATCCTTTGCCATTGCAACCTACCATGCGACAATCTCGCATTGTCTCGCATGTGCCCAGCACGAAACTTCATGCTGAACCACTGGGGATCATGATCAACATGTACAAAGAATCTCTTCTCAGTAATCCAATCCAAACAAAGATGCTCACTGGAGGCATCCTCGCCTTCTTCGGAGATGCAATTGCCCAATCACGCGAACCGAAATATGATAAAAAGCGAGCTGGAGCCTTTGTTACATTTGACCTCATTTATCGAGCTGTGCAGTGTTCTCTCTTTCCATTAATTGTAGGTACATGCGATGGACACTTTCTCGCTCCGGTCTTACCTTACCTTGATGTACGAATCCTAGCGACAATTGAACAAACCTTTGCGAACCAGTTCCTGGTCATTCCTTTTATTTATTATCCAGTATTCTTCTCCTTGACCGGCTACCTTCAAGGATTATCAATGGATACGAATATTGAAAGGGTGCGAAATACTTTAGTTCCATTATTGAAACGTAACTGGTTGTTTTGGATTCCAGTACAGTATTATCAGTTTGGATATGTGGAGGAGTCTCTGCAGATTCCGTTCCTCTGCGTTGCTGGCTTGGCGTGGACATTCATCTTGAGTGCGTCTGTTGGATCCGTACAGACTTATGATGAAGAGAGCACTACTGCCGTGGGTGCAACTGCTCCAGTAAAGGAAGAAATTGACATTGATATTTTGAGAAAGTTCTTCAATTTTTGATTATTTGATCCTCCCATCAACACGTGGATTCGTCTGCCGAGCATTATGTGCAGCCCATTTGATGCGTCATTGCTTTGGGTTTTGGGGTAGCAGTCATGTATAATCTGTACAGGACATGACCGCCGAAGAAACAACCACAGAGAGCTCTGAACAAACATTTTTCTGGTAGTGTAGGTAAATTTTATACATATGAATACATATTTAATTCCTTAATATTGATGCATGATTGGCAACACAAGATTTGAATTTATCTTGAAAGGAAATAGATAGGCTACGCGTAGTGTAAATAAACACGAGTTCATTAGTGATAAAGAGTTGTTTATAAAATTGATAAACAGTCTAGCTTTCCACGAAAAGATCAAATCAGATACCTTTCATTGTCCAACAAAGAACCTTGTCAGATTCAATATTCAATCCAGTCCTTTGATATTCTCCATCGCATGCATTTTTTTCATCAATTTTCCATCTTCCACTTTATCCACGCTACTTTAGTGCAGCTAGCTTTCTACTTTGTTCTCGATCCAGCTGTTACTGGAATTTCAACATCGCGTTTCCTTTCATCAATTCGTTCTAACTTTACTGTCCAGCGAGAGCGGCAGGATTGCTCACCACGAGAATGACACTGTCTCCCCTCAAAAACATTTTACTCACATACCGATCCTTATTCATGGCTGTTCCCTTCTTATTGGATGCATCTTTATTCTTCCCGCCTTTGCTATATTCCGTCCACATTTCTTTCACGTCTTCGAGTAATAGATTCATGTGCCTGTCGTATGCCTTGACCCGTCCAATGATTTTATGGTTGTTGCGTACATTGATGAGGACTTGGGTGTTGGATCGGACGGCGTTGAAGAGGACGGAAAAAGGGCCTGATTTCAGGTCTTGATTGGGTCCTCTTGGTTCTGCTTCAGCTGCCATGTTAAAATATTGATATAGATGTAGGGCTTAGTTCGATATGTTGTGGCTTCTGTAGAGCGCTGGTCTATGGTGCGGTGTATGAGTTATGTGTTATGTATGGCTGTGCTATCATGATGTTGTATCCATCGTGCATCTGGTTGGGCGAACGCTGTTGTATTTTTTGTTGGAGGTTGGAGGCGTTTATTGTTTGGATGTGGAGTTATTTAAAGGCCTCTTTGCCTAAAGTTTCCCTCCCTTTTTAGCGATCATTTTATGCAAGAAGCAAGACAGAAGTTTTTGACAAAAGTGAAGGGAGGGCTTCCTACTGCCTACCTACTGGCTACTGGGCAATGAGGTACCTGATACCTGATCGACGAACTCATTCCTCGCTAAGACTGGCGAACCATTGCCACCTATGACTGTTCATGGGAAGCTGAAGCAAATTATTCCGCTCTTGGGGGAGAAATCCATTATGACGTCGAGATGGGGAGCAATCAAATTCGCTCTCATTACTCGGCTTGGTTTCTTGTTTGCAATGATCGTTTCAAGTGCTTTAGTACCAACTTTTCATGCTGGAGATGGTGTCCTTACATTTGACATGAGATTGGATAGTCGTGATGAGGAAATGATCAAAGATTATGCGGGTAGTGGAGATTGCTTTTGTCTGAAAGGGCATGCTTGTGACGAACTTATTTTCACAGAAAACATTGAAAGGAGCCAAACTATTACGAGACACAGTACTCTACATCCAAAATGCTTGGTTGGTCCAGAGAATCACAGGGACATTCAGGGATCAATGAAAGCCAAAATGTACAATCTACTCTTGACTCCGTTGACAAGATGGGATGCAGCAAGATTTCTAACTCTTGCTGTAGACTCAAGGGCAAGATATCCTTCTCTATTTATAGATTCCATAAATGGAGAGTGTGACATCGGTCAAAAGATGCAGGGACCCAACAATACTTGCCAAGTTCCAAGCGATGATGTATTTACATCCTCTGAGCAAGCACATGCATTCTTTCCGCTCTTTCCTCACATTATTCGATACGTGGCTCTGTTTTTGACTCAGGTTGTACCACCATTTTTTCTCCCTCCAACTTTTGAGGCTTTGATAGTGCTATCGGGATTGACATGGAATATATTGTGTTTTATTATATCAGCGTTGGCTTTGCAGGATCTTACCCACACTCTGGTGCGCAATAGTATCAATCAACATAATAATTCCATCAAGGTTGACATTGAGTTATCGGTATCCAACATGACAACAGTGCTATATTGCCTCAACCCCGCCACCGTATTTTTTATTGCATGTTATTCGGAGGCAACTTTCAGCTGTTTTACATTCATAGGCTATGCTATGTTCACAAGGTCCTTAAATTCAAAAAGGTTCGGTCTCATTTTTGGCAGTACAGCTTGTTGGATGTTGACATCATATACAAGATCAAACGGAAGCTTGACCTCTTTATTTCTATTCATTCACTTATGCGGAGCTCTTGTGAATGCATACCGATCGAGACGTGGTGCCTCTGATGCAATGATGATAATGGAAAAAGCACTGCAGTGCTTCAAAGCAATTATTTTCAACTTAATGCCAATTGCATGCATTATTTTGCCTGTCATCTATCATGACCAGCGGGGAATCGAAATGCACTGCAATAATACATTCAAGCCGCATTGGTGCAACATTGCTGACAAGACATTTTCTTTGTATGGATATGTCCAGGATAGACACTGGAATGTTGGACTCTTCAATTACTGGACAGTGCAGCAACTACCAAACTTTTTATTGGCATTTCCAATTTTATCGTGTGGGACAGTGGCAGTCTTGATTTGGATACGCAAAAGTTGGAATTGCTTTGAAGAAAAATGCTGTCATCGACCGTCCCCCGTTTCTCCATCGAATGTTCTTCAGTGGGCATTTGATGCCTTGGCAAATATGACTCTGAACGGTGAATTGAAAAATGAAGACGTGATACATCAGGTTTTGTTTGGACAAAATATGCTCGCGTACTATGCTCTACTTGGTGGATTTACGCTACTTGGATTGTTTGTTGCACACGTTCAAATTTCAACCCGAATGATTTGTTCGGCGTGTCCTGCAATTTACTGGTTCATGTGTACAATCATCTTTGACGGTAATGGCAAAGCCAAAAATGTGAAGGGCAATACTCTGATTATTTATCTCTTCACATTCCATGTGCTTTCAGTAATTCTACATGTGAATTTCTTGCCCTGGACTTGAATCGGTTTTGAGTATTTTTGGTGGACATCTTCATCTCGAGGAAACGGTATTTTCATTGAAATCCATACTTTTTAATTCCTACGAATACATCAGATTTTCGTCCATCCGTTTATTCTCATAAAACAGCTCTTGAACTTTAAAACCAACAATACGCATCAAAACAAACATGCCAATTCTTTCCAAGCTGGCCCTCACATTGCAGTACGGCAGATACGTAGACTTTGTTCCATCGAAGAAAGGTTGTTGCACCCCAGTCAAGCGCTCTTGCAGGAACACTGCGAGAGAAACCCCGCATCATACCAAATGCAAAGAAACGAATGTACCTGTGAATGATGGCAGAGATGATTCGGCGCACTCAATCAAAAAAGAACCTCTGAAGCCTTCTGCCCTTGATATTGATAACCTTTGTACCATTTTCCAGCAAACCCTCATGGTTGATAATCACTCTCTTGAAGTCAAACATTCTGAATCAAACGTTTGTGTACTTTCTCCTGAGCCAAAGGTGGGACGTTTCGTCACTGCAAAGGATTCCAATGATTCTGCCATCTTTACCCCTGTGAAGAGGAGCACAAGGAACGTGGAAGACCAGGAGAGAAGTGTTCTGTAAATTAGAAACATATTGTGTTGTGAGAAAGGTGTTGCGGATTCTGTTCTTCACTCCATATCAGTACTGTTGCGAGTTGAACAACGCGAAAACCAACATTAAAATAAATCATGTAATATTCAAATTGGGTATCGTTTAGATGTATCGTAGTCATTCCTACAACACACGTCGGCTTGGCGCGTTTGGAGCATAAAGTACGTAAAGTATTACTCGTGGATTTCAATATGACTTTCATTCATAAAAACGACAATATTCAATATTCTGCTGGCTGCTGTGTTGGTCCCAATAAACTTGATCGCAATCTCCAATTATTTTCTTCTCTAACGATGTTCCACCTACACTATGCATTTGGTAATACATATATGGACGATGCCATGCACACAAGCAGTTGTGACAGGTTTTTGCTTCTTTTAACTTCGGCAGTCTCCCCATCAGCACTTCCAAATCTTGCAGCTGTTATCCTTCGAGGCTGTGATAATAGTGTCACCAAAATAATTAAAGGAGCAAGAAAAAATGTCATCTGTGTGCCCTTTAAGAATTTTCATACAGTCTCCATTTGCAGGATTCCAAAGTCTTGCGGTCTTGTCGATACCAGCTGTCAGGACTCTGCTACCTTGTGGATTATATGCAACCTTAGAAATTTCTCCTTCGTGCCCTTCGCATTTTGCTTTAATGCGACCAGTTTTAGCATTGTAGATCCGGGAAGTTCCATCCACAGATGCAGTCGCTACTTCAGAACCAATTGCATTAAAGGTTACATCAAGGACTTCGTCCGTATGTCCAGAAAGGGTAAAGAGACATTTCCCAGTCCTTACGCAGAAAATTTTGCAATTTTGATCCATGGAAGAAGTGACGACCAAATCAGATGCGAAATTGAACTGAGCGCATGTTACTTCTCCTCGATGTCCACGAAAAGTGTGGATAACCTTACCACTGCGGCTATCAAACATTTTACTCGTTCGATCGAACGATGCGGTCAACAAACTCGAGCCCCTCCCGGCGAAATCGACACTAACAACCTCTCCATTATGTGAGCGAAAAGGGTTAAGACATTTACCTGTCTCGACATCATATTGTCTTGCTGTATAATCCATGGATCCACTAGCAACCGTTTTCCCTTCAGGATCAAAGGCAACACAGACAACTTCTTGGTTGTGGCCATCAAGGGTGTGGAGATTCTTCCCTGTCACAGTATCAAACACTTTCGAGGTATGATCAAAGCTTCCAGTTACGACCAGGTTACCAAATGGATTATTGAATGCAACGGCATAAACAACATTGTTATGTCCCTCCAATGAAACCGTCTCTTTGCCAGTCGTGACATCGAACACTTTGGCCGTACGATCGTAAGACGCAGTGATACACAAATTTCCCCGTTTGTTGAAAGCACAATTTGTCAAGGGTAGAAGATGCGCGTGAATCGACTTGAAGAGATAAAAATTGGTAGAACCACTTGTAGCATTCTTCTTTTTGAGAAGCTTGTGCAGAAGGTAGACCAGTTGAGTTTTCGCGTGTATAGCAATTGGATATGCTGCAATTATCTTCTCCGCTAGAAAGTCGAGGTCTGTTGATTCGTCGAGCTCCAAGATGTCTACTTCCCATTGTTCTAAACATCCCTCTTCTTGGTGTTTTACTTCCAGAATGATTCCTGGGGGGTAGTATCGCACAAGGATACGTTTAAGTATCATTGAATGCGTTATTGATGACATTTATTTAGCAAGTGGATTTGTTTCATGAACCCACTGAGAAATTTGAAGGCAATGGCTGAATCTTTTCTTGTGGGACTGGTATAACAAGTATGTTTCGAATTTAATAATGGAGAGAATCGAATAGATCACTCTCAGCCAGTCTCAGCTTGATTTTCTTCGTATTCGATTGAGAGTGCCTTCCGATTGGGATTAGTGTTGAAAAATAGGAATGTAGTGCGTGGAATTCTTTGTTTGCAGTGATATTGTTGGACTACTCTAGAGCTAGAGAATAACGAATAGTGTAAACACGCCCAAAAGAGTTTGAATCGTCCACCGCCATCAAGGTTAGAAAGCGAAGAGAAACTTACCAGTAAACTTTCGTGTTCACAAGGCGTTCGAACATATTGCGTCCGTTTCACGATGTGCAGAGCCGGTATCAGTCAGTGCTGGCATACGAGATTCCAGCATTTGTGAATAAATCATATTGATATCTGCATAATGTCTTTCTTGGACGTATTCAGAAGTAGTGTTGTTGTTAATTTGGTATTAATGATATGGCGAACACGCCTCATAGCAATACCTAATGCCCGATATGTAATTGAGCAGACGCTAGTGCAAACAAAGCTGACGAAGGAACAGTATAGGAGGCTGGGTTTGCTCCAAAGGGGTCTATGATTGTATTCCTGCAATAGGAACTGAGAAGACGGGGAGTTTCGTTCTTACTTTAAAACTTTAGCACTTTAGTGAAACTTCTTCCCAGATACTGCATAGTCTTTTAACAATTGACATGGTTCAAATTGAGGACCATACTTTTCAGCGAAACCATTCATCATACCAACATATTTATCGACTCCATACGTATCAAGGTACCTGAATGGTCCTCCACGGAATGGAGCAAATCCTGTGCCAAACACCAGTCCGATATCGCCAACAACGGGGTCTTTGATAATTTCATCTTCGAGGCATTTTGCAGCCTCGTTCACAAATCTACAAATAAGCCTGTTCTGAATTTCTTCTTCTTGAAGATGCAAGTCTGTTTGTTTAAAGGCATTCACATATGCTTGGACCTCCGGACTAATTGTCTTCTTTTTGCCTTCATAAGTGTAAAAACCCTGATTTGCTTTTTTACCGAGCCATCCTTTTTGAATCATTTTCTCCATCAAGGTCACGTCTCCTCCAGACATCCGATCGCCAAGATCAGCGTTAGAAAGATAATTGGAAACCTTTGAAACAACGTCGATTCCGACATTATCTGCTAGGTCAATTGGACCAACTGGCATTCCAAAATTCTTTGCTGCTGTATCAAGTTCTTCGAGTCCAACACCATCTCTAATAAGCGCCGATACCTACGATACAAAGGAAGAATTGGTGATTAGTATACATCAGTGGCGTACTGGAACCCGAATACAATGCAACAGTAGTGACTCACCTCAACAAGGAAAGGTCCAAGACAGCGATTGACATAAAATCCTGGAACATCTTTGACCTCGATACAAGTTTTCCCTTGTTTCAATCCAACTTCGAATGCTGCAGCCTTGGTAGAATCAGAAGTACTTTCGTGAGGAATGATCTCCAAAAGAGGCATCGAAGGTACAGGGCTAAAGTAATGCATTCCGATAATTTGTTCTGGCCTCTTGGCTCCTTCTGCAATATCAGCAATTGGAATTGCAGATGTGTTTGTTGCGAATATGCAGTGGTCGGGAGTGACGCCTTCCATTTCAGAAACTATCTTCCGCTTCAAGTCAATGTCTTCAAACACTGCTTCGATGATCATATCAGCTTTACCGAAATGCGTCTTCCAAGAATCCATATCGTCTGTCAAAGGAACGATATTGGAGGAATTGATATTATATTGAAATTTTGACATGTGCTTGCGTTTCAATTTCTTTCCCCAATTCTCATCTACATAAGATAGACCACGGGCGACAGATGCATCATCACGATCTTTCAAGAGCACTTCATACCCCTTTTCTGCTGTAACCTGTGCAATGCCTGATCCCATGAGCCCGCTCCCTAGGACAGCTACCGTATTCACAGGATGAGCAACCTCTCCGTAGCTATGCTTTTTCATCTTTGTCATACCGTCAAAGATTCCGATCAAAGCCTCAGACTCACTAGTCGCAGCAAGTTTCGCAAATCTTTCTCGCTCAAACTTGAATTTCTCATCACCTTTAGGATGTTCAATACCATATTTGACGCAATCAATGATAGCCAAAGGCGAGGGGTAGTTTCCGTTAGTATTCTTCTGGACCATTTTATCGATGGTCTGCCACATGAAATGCCTTCCGATGGAAGTATCTTCTACAAGTTTATCCTGCAGGGATTTTTTCTTTCCCTTGCTCTTTTTCAGAGAACCATTGGCAAGATTTTTGGCGCTCTCAATGGCAACTTGCTCCAAAGACTGTGGTGCAACAACGAGATCAACAAGACCCATTCGCTTTGCTTGCTTGGGTCGAATATCCTTTCCTGTCAACATCATGTCCATGGCCTTTTGCAACCCCACTAATTTGTGAAGGTTTTGAGTACCGCCAAATCCAGGTAACAATCCAAGCTTCACCTCAGGTAATCTAATGGAATGACACATATTTACAGAAATCAGTATTGTACGCCTTATTTATGCGAAGCAAAGCAAACCAATTTGAAACAAGGACTCACCCCATCTTCGTCTTGGGAGAATCAGTACAGATGCGGTAATCGCACCACAAAGCCCACTCCAACCCTCCACCTAACGCCGGCCCATTGATTGCACAAACAAGAGGAACACCTTTGCTCTTCAGATGCTGGAAAAAGTTCGTAGCGGATTCAATAAGGGGAATGACCTCCTCTTTGTTCTCCATGGACTGGATATCGAAAATATCGGCACCGGCAATGAAACCATCTGGTTTTCCTGAAATAAAAACGACCCCCTTGACATCTCCATTATTGTGAATTTCAGAATTCCACAGTTTTTCGGCTTCGTCCTTGAGTTTAAAACTGATCGTGTTGACTTTCTTGGCAGGGTTATCGAAACGAAGGATGGCGATACCCTCTGGAGTGAGATCTACATTTTGAAAGAATTCATACTTTCTTTCAGCTGTAGGTACAAATTTAGATATTGCTGTTGTTGTTGCTGTTGCTGTTTCAACAACTTTGGTGGCTTTCTCATTGTTCATTGCAGCAACTGACGATAATTGCATACGAGGCTGAGTATGAAGCATGAATGGAACATGCTTCGTTGTTGCAAGAAGTGTATGATTAGTTGAAGTTGTGAGACCACCATTGCATGAGAAGATCTTTTTGGGAATAGAGCGAAGAACTGTGGTTCTTTTGGAAACGGTGGCTAGAGATCTACTGAGCATGATCGTCATAATGTATTCTTTTCAGTATTCTTTGTTGGAATAAGAAAAATTGTGATGGTTGGGAGTTGGGAATTGAGAATGCAAAGAACTGTTGTGATCAATTGTCAATTGGTGTCAAACATTGATGATGCGCAACTTCAGTCTTAAAAATTGTTCAAAAATGGCGCACAACAAAACTGAAACCTGAAACTTCAACTACAAATGAAAATTCAAATAGAAATTTCAATTAAAATAGAAAGGGAAAGAGGAGAAAATAATCGAAGTCTACTTTCATGTTTCATGTAAAAGTAGGTATGATCATAGAAGATCATAGATGAAGATAGTAAAAGTACAAACAGCATACACATACAGCATCCAATAGCCAATAGCCACAATCACATTGGTCATGAGTACCACAACGAACAAACGCAAAGCCCCTCCTTCATCCGCGAAAGGAGGATATGAATCCCCATGGATCGAACGCTACCGTCCAGAAACTCTTGACGATGTAGTGGGAAATGAAGAGACGCTCGTCCGTCTCCGCGCCATCGGCCAAGATGGCAATATGCCAAACCTCATCCTCTGCGGCCCACCTGGAACCGGAAAGACTACAAGTGTTCATGCTTTAGCAAGACAGTTGCTGGGGAGCAGTTATGGCGCTGGAGTTTTGGAGTTGAATGCGAGTGATGCGAGAGGTATCGATGTTGTGAGAAATAAAATCAAGGGTTTTGCCATGAATAAGGTGACTTTGCCTCCTGGCAGGTAAGTCAAGTGAATTTTTTTATTTGCAGCTGCTGGACACATTATATAACAAGCTTGAACAAATGCCATCTAATAATCCGATGCTTCAATCCTCACGCTACTACTACTGTAGGCACAAAATTATAATTCTCGACGAGGCAGATTCCATGACAGGAGCAGCACAACAAGCTCTTCGTCGCACAATGGAGATTTATTCCAACACAACTCGATTCGCTCTCGCTTGCAACATTTCCACAAAAATTATCGAACCCATTCAATCCCGGGCGGCCATTCTTCGATATACGCGTCTAGCCGACGAGCAAATTCTCGTGAGGTTGAAGCAAGTTTGTCAAATGGAAGAGGTCAGTTACACAGATGATGGATTGGAAGCTATCATATTCACAGCTGAGGGGGATTTGAGAAATGCGTTGAATAATTTACAAGCGACGCATAGTGGATTCAGCCATGTGAACCAGACGAACGTATTCAAGGTATGCGACCAGCCTCATCCCACCACAGTCAAGAAAATTATTGATGCGTGCTTGAAGGGATCAACGAATGATGCTGTGAAGGAAATGACAGCGCTTTGGAATACAGGGTATAGTTGCGGTGATATCATTGGGACTCTATTTAAAGTTGTGAAGGCACATTTAGGAATCCCGGAGGCAATGAAATTAGAATATTTGCGAGAAATTGGTTTTTGTCACATGAGGATCGCGGATGGAGTCAATTCTAATTTGCAATTGTTGGGTCTCGTTTCGAGGCTTTGTCAAAAGGTGGAGATTGCTAGCGTGAGTAATTAGATAAATCAATTACTGGGGTAAATTTGATTGACCATACAAATGGGCGAGGATTAGAAGTCATTGGTTTCTTCCGTTTCTTTTTGGTATGTAAATGAAAATGCAGAGCTATGAAATTGAAAAGAATTTCTGACTTCACTTTTATGAAGGCCTGTGCACTGTTGTGGACACGGTCAAAAGATGGACATCGTCTGTAATCAAGTAGATCATTGTATTAAGGAATTATCTACTGTATTCTCATCATTCTTTTGGTAATCAGTAAAAGATGCATCCTTATTTCTTTCTTCTCTGCATATCTAGAAATATTTAGAATAATAGCAGCACATTTTGATTGAATTTTGATTTAAATTGGATTGTTCCCCATCTGCCTAGCTTATCTTGCGATCTCCGCTGGTAGCAAGGTTTTTGTGAACTTGATGATCTGGGACATCATAGGTCCAACTACCCTTCTTTATGAAGCATTTGTCATTTCGATTTGATACGTTATCCAGCAATATCATTGGGTTGATGTAAGGATGATCATCTTGCTTCATTGTAGAGAAACCTTCTCTTGATCTTTGTCGGGCAATCTTTTGAGCTGCTTCAATTCTTACTTTCTCGTGATATGGCTTTGCTTTTGCTTGACGATCTGCAGATATTGTCAGTTCACGTTCTTTTGCTGCAGCCAGCCGACCAATTTCGGAACCAACCCGAGCCTTTTCGCTGGTCGATATCAAAGCGGCTGCTGGAGTATCATCGTTCAATTCTTGAATTGTTAAGGAATTCTTTATTCTTGCCAGGTCTTGGTCGAAGCTGCCATCTTTGTCTTCTTTGTGTTCTTCTTCTTTGTACTGAAAATAGGAAGAAGGAAGTGCGGCACTTTCTTCAGAAACGACTCGGTCCAGCAGCGTAGGATGGTCGACTATATTAGAAGGTATTGTGAGAACTGACGATTGTAAATGAAGTTTATAATCGCCATCAATTTCTTTTACAAGGGTTGAAGAACCTGATGTTCTTGTTGCAGGCCACTTTTTAGCAATACCAATCGTGACAGCGTTAGGATCAAGAAAAGATCCTTCCAATTCTTCCATGCTTCTTGGCTCAAGTGTGCCCTGCAGCACAGAATTTTCACGTTGGCAGCGCATGTCTTTACAATCAAGATCAGTAGTGCTGCGATCAAAGGATTACTTATTACACACGTGGTAGAGATGTTCCTCCATCTTTCAGGAATACGAGGTTGCAGTACTTTGGCGATGGACAATAATTTCACTGAAATTCAATCACTGCCGAAAAATATCTTCTGGTTGCCTAGTTTCAGTTAAAGTTTATACTAATTTTTGAATAAAGTTAGGCTTTTATACAGTTTTATAGCTAAATTGCTCTTTTTCCTACCTCCCCTTTGAACAGCTTCAAACGCCTGCTGAAACCTGAAACTTCAACTGTCACAGACAGACTATGTTTCTGCTACATCCGATCCCTTGATCCGCCGCTTCCTTCCT
>Ga0307981_1002670_pt1 | contig 14139 bp, 8 predicted proteins | sample OrgLakmetagen987_FD_201849 | JGI IMG/M metagenome (GOLD analysis project Ga0307981, IMG submission 201849) | Saline water microbial communities from Organic Lake, Antarctica - #987 | ecosystem: Environmental > Aquatic > Non-marine Saline and Alkaline > Saline | place: Antarctica: Organic Lake... | reverse complement strand
CGGTACCCACGTTCAATATGTGCGACAGGCTCACTTTCGACTGCGCCGCCTCTCTTTCTCGTTCCAGTTCCCCGTCATCAACAATCGCCGTCTCGTTCACAATGAAGATCGCCCGCACCGCCTAGTCACACGAACACCCTCCCGTTACGGTACGGTACCACTGCTACGATACGCCCTAGCTACCGATTCGCGCAAGCCTATACTTCGATCCACAAGTAGGGACGTACAGGGAGATTACGTCGTAAGAAACGCATTCGTCAAGAAGAAACTACCAATATGGCTCTTATTGCCGGGGATGGGAATGCCAATGAGGCAAGCGATTCGCGCGTTGCTGAGCGAAAAGGCCGTGCGAGTTGGACACGACTTTCACACGACTTTCACACCGACATCTTTCCTAATCCTGACATCTTTCTACGCGCAAGTGAAGGCAACAATGTAGTCGAAATAGTCTCTATCGACCCATTTCGGTACGACGGTGCCGAGGCGACATCCTTGAGAGCTACGATGTCTGGGAAAAGCTGGGTGCGGGCGTTGGCAATCTCCAGTCTCTCAATTCCGCCCTTCCAGACTAGGAGACCGTTGGCTGTATCTTACGTCACATTGGTGTCAAGATTGAAGTGCACATTTAAGACACGCCAAATTCCAGTCCTTTCCTTTTTCGGCAAGCATGTGTCGTGCAGCTGCATGTGCTTTGACGAATGCTTCGCCAATCACAAACCTCGACCTGTTTCGGTGTTACTTTCCCCAGGGCGACGGGGGAACAATTGTGAATGCCCTCCGACGAAATTCAACCTTGAAAACGCTGCGTATTGAAGTCGGAAACAGGTATGACGAAGACCTGTCTTGTGTTGTGGCTTCTATGCTTGCCGTCAACACAACTCTAGAAGGTCTCACAGTGAACTTTCCACGATATCACGAAGACGACGCGTGGCTGGAACTGATTTTCCGTGTTCTGGGGAGAGTCAACCGATCACTTTTATCTCTTAATGTGGACGGCTTTCCTTTAGCGGACAGGCGAGTGGGGAATGCTCTTCGGGAGGTTTTAGAGGAAAACGAAGTTCTTGAAGATCTGGCTGTGAAATGCAGCGGCGAGTTACGTGAGATCGATCTGCTCCTGTGGAAAGACAACCTATCTTTTCGTCGGACCAACGACTCGCTCCGGTACCTGGCGCTCTCTTTTCTTGGCCGTGCAGACCAATCCCAGGTGACCACACTCTGCATCAATGCTTCGGCTCAACTAGAAGAAAATGACGCCTTGAATGTTCTTGCCATCGACTCTTCGTCTAGCATGAGTGCCAGGAACTATATTTCCGTTTTGGAAGCCGTCCGGCCTGCTTTATCTGTTGAAGCGTCTACATTGGGCCTAATCTGGACTCGATCCTTCAAGAGGAAAGATGCCGTCTGACTTCGCTAGTCAAAAGCAACTTTTCCTTGGATAGCCTAGACCCTGCTGTGGAGAAAATGGATAGCATCGAAGCATTGTTGCGTTTGAATCAAGCTGGTCGAGGCTATCTGATTGGAGACGCACCATCGGCTCGGAGCGGCTTCAAGCTGCTCTATGAAGCAAGAGATGATCTGGACTGCTTGTTCACGCACCTTTTGGAGAATCCCTCGCTTTGTGAGGCCATGCGCCGAAAAAAGAAGAAAGGAAAGAAGCGAACCCGGGCAGCCTATTGCGAAGGCTTCTATGGATATCGAGACTTGGCGTTTGACATGCTGATCAATCAGCTACAGTGAAAAGAGGTAGTCAGTAGCTGTAAAGACTTTGAAATTATATGTGTTGCATTGAACCATCGGTCTAATGACCTCTTCATAGCGCTTACACATGCAACTGTCCAATATCCCCAGTAGTGACGTGACCCCTTCTCATATCTTCCCTTTCACGGCTCTCAGTTCCATTCGCAACGCCGCATTCTCCGCTTCTAGTTGTGATTGACGGTGTTCAACTGCCTCAAGAATCTTGGACACTTCCTGCAAAAGATCGTCCTTTTCCTCCAGCTGCTTTTGTAGAAACGACGAGTCGGCCGTTCGGAGAGACGTTGTAACCTCTTGCTGAAACAGTTGAGCCCGCAAGCTCTCCACTTCTGTGTCCGATGTTGCCGCCGCAGGCTTGACGGAAGAGCCAACCATTTGACGTTTCTTCAACACCGACCCCAGCAAGCCTTGGACTCGCGAAAGCTCAGAGTGCAAGTTCTTGTCGGTGGCCGCCACTCGCCGAGACGGGGTGGTACCCACAGGATTCGCATCATACATAAGAGCCAGTAGATTCTCTTCATCGTCGTCTGTGAATTCGTCCCCGTCGGACGAGTCCAGCAAGTCCTCGGGTTGCTGCGGCGCCATATTTGGTTTGCTCTTGAGAATGAGCTTTTCCATGGTCTGAATTGCTTCCGCCAGTTCGATAATTTCGTCTTCGGATATTTCTGGCGTTGCCGAAGCGACACTACTGTGATTCGTTTCCTTCGTCACCACTTCTTGTTGATCGCGCGCCTCCTTGAGTTGCAACCGCAAGTCTTCAATTTCTTCCCGATAACTCTGCAACAGCGTCTTTTCGTCCGCATTCTCTTGAATGGTGGCCTTTTGCGGAATCTTCTTGGCCCGCGTGGCAAATTTAAAGGTATTGTGCGACTCTTCAATGTGACTCACCACTGGCGAAATGCAACACACGAGCACGACTTGAGCATTGCCCGACAGACTTGGTTGCAACAAGCGCGTCAGTTTGCTATCCCTGTACGGCACGTGCGACTTTTTGTCTTCCGACAAGGCGTGCACCACTTGCCCCAACGTCATGAGCGACTTGTTAATGTACTGTCCCTCGGCCGATCGTGTAGCACTTCCCGACAATCGGACAGACTCGGATCCGGCCAAATCCACCAACGACAGCGTCGACACGCGCACGCCTCGATTTTTGTCGGACAGGGAGCTAGTACTGGCCGACGGCGAAGGGGGTCGATACTTGTTGCCAGGACTGCTAGTACCGACGGGCGTACTTCTGCCACTACCACTGCTATCGTTACCATTTTCGCTGATACTTTCAATCCACAATCGTACCATGACGTGCGACCGACTACTGTGCATATTCATGTGCGTGGCTCCCACTTGGCGTCGCGCCTCGCCCTTGGCCAAAATGGCAAACACTTGTTCCGGACTCGTCACCACTTCTTCCCTTAAGCCTCGAATGATCAATCCATCGGCGCTGTCAAAGAGTCGGACCGGCGGCGCCGCCGCCGACTCGGCGAGTAAATCGCGAATGTGTTCCTTGTAGACTTCCAAATAACTGACTCGAAGCAAATATTCGCGCGGTTGGTCCGCAGCTTGTCGCTGCAAGCACGCAAAGCATTCTCGCACCGCCAGTGGAATGATACCGGGTTGCGCCGCCGTGCCCGTCATGGTGTGTGTTTTTCCCGTGCTCGTTTGTCCGTATGCCAGAATGCTGGAATGGTACCCGTCCATGGCGGCTTGCACCAAGCTGCTGACGGAATTATCGTACAAGTGTCGAGTCGTTAGGTCGGGACCGTAGACCCGATCCAGCGTGTACGAATGCGTGCGGCCCTGGACCAGGTCGGTTTGTTGCGATTGCGTCACGGTATCGGTTCCTACTGTCTTCCAGGCGTAAATGGACTGGTTGCGGGTGTCGGCCGTGGAGGCGAGCACGGGTGGTACGGGAGGTGGACGCCGTGAGGGAATACCGGTCTTGGTAGTACTAGTACTAGTACTACTGCGACTAGTAGTACTAGTAGGAATGCCTCCGCCGCCACGCGGTAGTTGGGCCTTGCGCAGGCTACCAGCGCGAGCTTGCTTTTCAAAGAACGAGTTGGACGGCTCCTTTTGAATGGCCAGCGGGCGAAGGCGAACGCAGACTTCAATGTGCTTGGAGCGTTGTTCCGTTGTTGCATCGGCATCATGGTTATTGCCGACGACGTCTTGGTGTAGGGGATTCGCGGGAGGCATGATCAATGGCTAGATAGCTTAGGGTTTTCTTTGCAGGGTCCCAGGGAAACAGTTAGAGCTAGCAATGGGGGGTTCGTTACTGGCTCGGAAAGGATCGACGGCGGGCCATGGTGTTTGGTTGTTTGGTGCTTTCAGCTTTCAGCGGAACGTTTTGTCGTCGCCGCCGGTCTGTAGCGTCGCATCGGTTTTCAGTCTTCAGGGCTTTCCAAAAAAAGACTAGATGACTAGACATGTCGTATCCGACATTCAACAGACATGAAAATCTCGAAAAAGACTGTTTTGAAAAAGAACCGACAATGGAGGTTCATAATAGCGGTAGTCTAGTCTACTGGTACTGACGCCACTTGATACACCGTTTGCCTCGTACAGGGAACTACTGTACCTCAATCACGCCTGCAGTAGCGTACTGGATCAGATTTAAGGACGACGAACAGCACTAGAGACATGTCGAGATAGAGACCTCGGCGGCCACCATCACAAAAAGAGCAGCACGGCAACAACAACAAATGGACCATTCTTCCCCTGAAAACGCGTTTGGGCCGCCTCGACCGCCCACGGAAGAGTTCAACAATGGCGTGGCGGACTTGCTCATGGCTACGGAAGAATTGCGGCAGAGTCTCGTCATAAAACAAGGTGTGGCGGTGACAGTTGGTCGGGTGCTGCAGTGGCGGGGGGCGTTGGAACATTGCTTGCAGATTCTCGATCACGTGGCTGCCTTGTCGGACGATGCCGTGGCCGATTTGGAAACCGATGTATTTATCCATTGTCAGCAAAAGACGTGCCAAACTGCGCTGCTTACGCTGCAAACCTCTCTAACAGTACAAGAACCGGTCGAACCAGTCCATGGGGACGATAGTACCAGTCACAACAACAATAACGACGACGACAACGACGATAACATTCCAGTCGATGTGCAACGCCTCGATTGCCAGGGCGCCATGGCACGTCTGGTGGAACTGAATCTCGTTTTGCTGGAAAACGGCAAGCTACGGGGCCTGGATTGCGAAGCAAAAGAAACGGCTACTGGTGTATCCATGGTTGAGGACGCTGTGATTGCACCCTACGTGGCCTACCAACGACAAGTGTTGCGGAGTCGCGCCAAGCCAGCCATTGCGGCTCTGGTGCAAGAGCGACAGCGTGAGGGTAGATTTGCCAATCCCATACTGCAACATCATCATCAGCAAGGATCCAACGACCACGATCATGACAACCAACACGCGACAGATGCGCCGCATGCTGGGCAGCAGCAGCAACATTACCACGCGCCCGTCTTGACGACCATTTTGGGACAGGCGGCAGCTCTCATTCATCCACTTTCGGAGTGGCTAGTCCATTTGCCTCCAGACGTGACGGATGGTATCGTGGGCGCCATTCGCAAGCTGTGCATCGATTCCATTCACACCGTGGATGAACAAGCGCAGGCGCTCACCAAAACCGTCTCGGATTGGTTTTGGCTCGACCGGCCCGTGGACGAGTGGATCCAAAAGATGAGTAACGCTAGTAGCAGTGCGGAACGAACGCCCGGGCACGAAAACGGCAATACTAGCAATGATAACAGTCCCGATGCGCTCTGCGCCTTGGACTCGCTGGTGAACGAAATGGCCTTTGGCTGCCAAGTGCAAGCGCGCTATCACGCCTTGGTACAAAACTCGGGGTGCAATACCGCCTTATTGCCAACCACCATTTCTCACGAGTTGCTACCCGAATGGACGTGGAAGTACGCGTCGCTGGAGCGTTTCTTGGCCACCCAACAGTGGTTGGCCGCGGTTGCCCTGGCGGCGCCAGTCACGATTGTGCTGGGTACCGGCATTCAGGTACCGTCCGTGGTGGAAGACGCGCAGTATTTGAGTATCCGGGCCGTGGAGCGTGCCGCGTCGACACGGTCCGTGCAAGCCATTGGGACAGTGGGTCATGCAGTCAGTCACGATGTTTGGTCCACGGAAGAAAGGACTGGGGTACACCATGCGTTGCTAGAACAACGGGGATGTTGGTGTGCTGCCGTTGTGGAAGAAGAAACAGATGACAGTATGAGTGCTTTGAAAAGTAGCAAGGATAATGGCTTTGCGTCAGCACTCTTGGATGCTCTGGACGACGATATTGGCGGTGGCGTTGCGCCGTCACTATCCGCCAACGCGCATATACCGTCCAAACCACCCAGTGCGCCTGCATCGGGCAACTTTTTGGGCTTCTCCATGACGGCTGGCGGAGACAAGGGGGAGCAAATGCAGTTGGATTCGCAATTTTGTGCGCTCAACGGAGTTCACGCAGCGGCAGGGGCGTGTCTGTCTCTAGTGAGCGTTTTGGATTCCTTGCTGGCTGCGGACGACGATGACGAAAACGGCGATTCACCACCACAGCTAGACTTTGTAGAAACCGACAGCAAGCCCATGGCAATGATTCAATTGGCAAACGAAGAACTTGGTCGCTACGGTAGAGCATACCAAAAGCTCTTGACAGAGCAGATTGATGCTATGCTAGAACACTGGTGTGGCTTGGGAGGCGATCCTGCTGCGAGAGGCAAGCAAGTGCTTTGTTTTGACAAGCTTCGACTATTTTTTAATCACGAAGACTACCGGCTGGATGCAGCCCACTTCAATGTGGCTGAATCTGACGACCGACTGGATCGCGACTTTATTGGCCCAATGGAAGAGTCGCGTCTTTTGGAACAGCTTGCAGACAAGTGCGAGTCAGATGTGCTGCGGCAATTTGGGGGACTGCTTATCACGCAACTTGTGTCATTAGTTTTGACCTGCCTATGGGAGAATAAGAAGGAGTTTACCGACTGGGGGTCGTTGTTGCTGTCCAAGCAAATTCGCAAGCTCCAGGGCTTTGTGTCCCGGGCTGTGTCACCACAGTCGTCAGAAGGTGGTCCATCCGCTATGATGACCAACTTTGTACAGTTGTGGGAGCGACTCTCCCAGACTCTCACTGTGCTGCAGTTGGAGAGGCCGTCCGACTGGCTAGCATACCAAGCTACGTCTATTCTATCACCCGAGGAACTAAGCAAGACCATGTCGCTTCGCGTGGACTTTTCTGCTGACGCTATACACGCAGTCGTCGCTAGTGTAACCAAAGCAGCGACAGCTACCACGGGCGCGTCGAGCTAAAGTTGCATTAGCTGGTCAATTATAGTAGTAAAGTATAACATTGATACTAGCTAGATACCTAAAATGGCCTCTTTTCCTTAGCGTGCTTGGAGTCGCAAACTCTTCCGGCTGGAGAGAGCGAGACGATTGCGTTCTGCTGGACAACACGACCACTGGTACATCTTGCAGTCTACTAGTAGTAGTAGATAGCAGCCCTCTCCTAGCTTAACCATACGGTACGATCCTATTCGTTGGCACCCGCTTTGCGAAGCGAACCAGTCTTTCTATCATATACAAACTCGGGTCTCTCAGTCGGATCGTTTCGTCCACCTGGAATGACAGCATTATTTGCATCCACGAGGTTCTCTTCCGATTGGTCTGCATCTTGACCGCTCATAGCTTCTTCGATAAGGGCCACATTCTTTTTTCCAACAAGGTCAATCACGTCCTGAACAGATACGCAACCTTGCTCATCTTGCTCGACTTCCTCGAGGACGTTTGCCAGTGTGGATTCCGCAATAATCTCCTTCAACGCCTCGGATATTTGGTGTTGAGGAACTTGTTCTTGTTGGTCGACATGCAATTGTGCCAAGGCTTCCGTCATTCGCTCCGAGTCTCGCCGATTTTTTGACTCGAGAATCCCACCAATCAAGCTGATATAGTCTATTTTTAACAAGGGGTCGGCCTTTGACTGCAGCATTGCCACATCCTCTGGCGTCAATTGAGTCTGTGCGAGTCCGGCAAAAAAATTGTGCACTGTGATGCAGCCCTCTGCAGTCGTATCGTAGGCTTTTAATGTCGTTTTCAAAGCCACAATCTCATCATTTGACAATGTGCTGGCAAGCAACCTGCGGGTGCTTTGTTGGAGTTCTGCGACTTCTGTATAGTTGCAATTCTGGCATGCCGTATTGGATGCAACCGCCGTTGTCATGAAATCAGCGGATGCATCGATATTGGCATGATCCGTCATCCATGGCGACTTTAGGGCTCCCGCTGCCGTAGACCTCTTTTTCGGATCACACTGCAGCAACGAAGCGACGAACGCTTTGGCGTGGGGAGATATGTCTTTCCATTTATTTCCCGTCATTCTCATGTATTCACACCGCATAATCCGATCAATCACGATTTTCCGCCGCTTCTCCCACGGCATTTCACGAGGCGGTCCCCAGAAAGGTTGCGTACCACCCGATAGCAGCATGTAAGAAACCACCCCGATGGACCATAAATCGCACTGTGCGTCATACACGCCCTGTAGCACCTGAGGAGCCATGGAGTACAGTGTTCCGACTCGGTCGCGCATTTGCTTGTGTTCGTTGCTCAAATATCTTGTGGCCAAACCAAAGTCAATGATCTTGACCTGCCCTGCCCTGTCAAACATAATGTTCTCCATCTTTAGATCACGGTGTACAACCTTGTGCTGGTGCAAGTAGGCCACGGCGCAAAGAATCTGTTTGACAATCCAGGCAGCTTGTGCTTCTGAAACGACCCGTTCACAGAGATCACCGCCAGAACAATATTCCATGACGAGATAAATGTGTCGCTTACGCTCATAAGCCTCGAACACAGTAACGACACTGGGATGATTGAGGCGACTCATGGTGTAGATTTCGTTGCGCATTTCATGGAGAAATCGCTCATTCCCTACGTAGGCTTTGATGATACTCTTGAGTGCATAGAGATCTTCTTTCTTATCGTATTCATCAGCAGCAGCAAGTTCCATAATGTCGGCCCTTTCTCGGTACGGAATATCGATTCTTTGCGGTCGTCTTCGCACGAGATAGATGGAAGATATACTGCCTTCTCCCAATTCTTTGACAGGCTGCCAAAACTCGAGGGCGCACGTGCCTGTTTGATACTTGAAGCGGCCATTGGCGGGCGGTTCGTCGGCATCCTTCTTGACCTTCTTGTGCCCTTCTGGCGTGTGTACAGCGTCGCTACTGGCGCATCCTCCCATAATGATGATGATGATGAAGCAGTAGACTAATCGAACAGTAATCAGCAATTGGCTACAAGGCTATAACTCCGTAATGATAGAGCAAAAAAGCGTATTCATCATGGTCGCATGATGGTCGCTGTCGCGCCCTGCTCTCGGCATTTCCCAAGTGTCGTTCGACCCGTGGACCCGGAAATAGCTAGGGCTATCTACGTCTACTACCGGTAATTGCTAGCTAGAGTAGCGTAGTCTAGTAGAGTGTAGTCGCCCGCATTGCTAATTACTGCTTGATTAGTCTACTAACGACTGCACAGCATTAGTGAAATGATTTTGAACGTGGTCCCACCTAAAAGAGATATTTCCAGCGTTAAAGTCCGTCCCGGTGCTGCACTTTGACCCCCCAGATCAAGACGAAATGGATAAGAAATTGAAGTGTTCTGGTTGTGGTAGCCCTTGATTCGAAAGGACGTGGCGTGTTCAATGGCCTCTTCCTTCCAGACTGTAACGTTGAACTCTGCTTCCGACTTTGCCCAATCGTCGCCGTAGCTTTTCAAGGAGCTGAGGGTTAGGGAAGATATTCGGTTGGTAATATTCGCAAGACGAAAGACCACAGACGAGCGCGCCTTGTCTGCAACAAACCCGAGCTTGTTCTGCCACCCATTTCGAACGTCATTCTTTCCTCGCCAGCCGTTGTTGGATTCTACGAACGGTTTGATGTATCGGTTAACTGCCATGGCCGATCGTACCGTGCCAGCCGGTGTCGCCTGATTTACCAAAAAAAATAGCAAGAGACCATAAGTGAGAAACGGACGAAAAAGATGAATTTGAAACATTCAAACATCTTACAGGGACAACGCTGCAGCAGTTCCAGAAATAGCGATAGGGAGCAACTTACAACAAAAGCAAAGGAACAGGGATCCTCGTTGGCTTTGGAGCTCTGACAGTAATCTTGCTCTTCGCGGACGCGAATAGTCTCACTCGCTTGCCAGAGTGAGGCCACCAACTTCAAACTCACATTGCCGTCAAGCTCGGGTGGGATTTTTGATTGCAACAAATGTTGGGCGGTCTGGGAGACAAACAAGGAACTAAGATCCGTCTCACTAAAGTGGCGGTCCTCGCAAAAATCGGCGGTCGCCTTTAACAAGGAGTAAGCGACCACCCAAAGTACATGCAGATGCCCTGACATGCCAAAGTGTGCATCGCGGATTCTCTGTGCGCGTATCCTCTTTGTAGAATACCAAGGCGGTGAAAAGAGAGTCTCGTTCGACTGGGCGCGGACAATGGGTTTGACCACGAATGCTGAGCTAATGTAGCCAACCGTGGCTCGATTGGAAACCATTTGGACGGCTTCGTGCCGTATCTCTTCACCAAGGATCAATTCATGCGCGTTTCCAAAATATTCGTCAATGAAAAGGACCATCGGTGGGTCCAGACAAGGCCTGGACCGAAGTGCCGTCTGGAGGAATCCTTGGGCCTTGTCCACGGAGTTGTAAAAGTGGTCAAAGTCTTTGGAAGCGTTGGCGTCTGCCTGCCAAGAATGATGGTTATCATTCGTCGAATACGCATTAATGACCACATCTGGTCCTCGCACTGAGAGAGGTGTATTTTTGGGATACAGCCGATAGTTTAAAACTGGCCCAGCTTGCGCCGAGCCAGTACCCCTTTAGGTTAGATAGACGAGAGAACGGTGTGAGTTGGAGTGAAAGGCGTGCTCCCATTCATCGGATCATCGCCACAGTCAAACGTACCCCGCCGCTAGGTTATATATCTTGATAACGTCCCTTCCAAAGAAGTGGTCTGCCAAGACCCCGAGGCGGTAAACCCATTGACAATTCGGTCCCCGGATTGGTCCTGCACCGGCTTCGGGTGGTAACAAGGCTTTAATTTCGGAAGGGAGAACGTTACACTTTGCACCTTCCGTAACGGAACCCTGCACATTAGGTTAGGGAAATGGTTAGGCTGACATTGTAGGGGAAGCTTCCATTCCTATTGCATCATTACCAGGGACTTACACCAAACACGGCGACATGGAGAGGTGGTGCCGAAGAATTATGCATTCTTGCGTCAATGATACGCAGTATACGATCCATATCGCTAAAGCTTGGTGATGTTCGCAAGCCTTGCTCCAGCAGCTCTGGATTGACCATTTCTAGCAGTTGACTGGTCCAATTCTGGTGAATGCGAGCTGGATCTTTTGGATGCATCGACGCTTCGAGAATGTCGCTGAAATGCTCGCGCCAGATGGAAGAAGGCGTTCTACCGTCTCCAAGAAGCTTACATACGAGCGGAGTCCTCTCATCCCATCGAGATGAGCGACTCTCCGCGCACGATGACGACGATGATGGGGGTAATGCTGATGGTGTAGTGCTAGTGCTTGGGATGGCGGCGACGACGACCTCATCGCTATTGACGCCACTACTATAATCTCGCAGTAGCGCAAGCTGTACAGCCAACTGATAGACTAACCAGCAACCAGCTGCAATTGCAGTCACCCGTCGGATAGGGCCGCGATGGGGCATCGTCGATGAGACCAATCAATGTGCTATGTGCGATGTGACGAATGGTCATTATTCTCCATCTTGTCGGCTGAATTCATTCTCGACTCTCTCGACTCGTTCGATAACCTTAGCCATACGGCACGGTACGACTATATTGTGACTCATCACGAACGACCCGTAAGCGAACTCTAGGGGTCACGTAAGCGAACTCTAGGGGTCAAGTAAGCGAACTCTGGGGGTCACGTAAGCGAACGCTGGGGCGGGTCACGACGTCACGGCACCAATGGTCAATGGCGCTATGCGTTAGGTACTACTCGTAGTCGATCAGCCACCTCCGCGAAACGGGAGCGGTCGCTCTAGACTTGCAGACTACGAAATCAACTCGAATGGCTGTAGGGATGTGTGTAAGAGGTATTGATAACTAGTACTTGTAGATTAAAATATGCGTAGTTTCCCCTACTGGCTGAAAGAATTCCTTGCTGGTCAGTAATCTCGAATAGGAATTTTCATCTCGTGCGAGCAAAAATGCTTTTGTCGATCAGTGTAAGGGTGAACACTAGTTGCGATCACCATTGTTGTTGTCATTGCCGAAGCCTTTGCTGCTCACATCGATCTTGCCGCAGGGCTCATCGCGGCCTTCAATCAGCGCGAGGGCAGACTGAATGATCATGTGTAATCTTAAACGGTCGAGAGCTTGAGATTCCGGCGCTCTCGTGGGCAAGACTGGCGGGTATGTGGTAGCATTAGACCTTACTGGGTGGGAAGGAGTAGCAAAACTGTTGGCCAGCTTGATGTTGTCGGAGCTTTGTGCTTGCGAGGGTAACTTCATAATGTTATTGGCGAGGGAGGTGGTTGGTGCGTTGTTTGATTCCGAGGCAAGATTGTGTGCATTGCTTCACAAGATGTGGTAAGAAGGTGTTCGTTCTTCAGCTTTTGTTCGGATTGTGAGGCATCAATAATCAAAGACGGAGAATCGAATACAACAACACGGCTGGCAGAGGCCATTCCTCCTGTGCAGTCTTTCACGCAGGTCACTGCACTGCAAAACAATTAGGACGATTTCCTATTGAACTTTTTGAGCTCTTACGCTTATATTTAAATTTTATATAACTTTGTGGACTGTCTCAGTTCTTTCTCAAAACTATTTTACATTTTAGTTAAATAAGGACTATTTGCCTTCCTATTTAACGTAATGAGCTTTTAGACTGCTATTTAACTTCTATTTAACTGTGGTACTGTTTTAGTTCTTTCTGAGCGACTATTTAACCCAAAAAGTGAAATAGGAACGAAACGAACAGATTTATTTGCAGTTCTTGATATTTGGAGGGGGAGCAAACACAAAGAACGCCATAAAATAGATTACAGTACCATACTGAATAATCTAAAAAACAGAAATACTGTACTTTAGCCCCTTTTCTTCAAAAAGCGAATACTAGTACAGTATGTATCTTTCTAGCTCACGAGTCCGGACAAGAACACGAGGGTCGCTCATTTCCACTGAATTTTTAGAATTGCAAAGTTACGTACAATCCTGTAGCTTCCTACCAGAACTTGGAAAGATGAATGCAGTCAGATGGTGCAAAACTTTACTTACGACGTTGACCACCCCGTGACGAAGGAAAAGTTTGGATGATGAGTCTTATAGCCCCTGTCGATGGGTGTTTGGGTCTCCCGTGTTGGTCTTCCGTTCGTGGTCGTGCCTTTTGAAAAGAAATAACGCCGCCACTTCCAAAGAACGCGACCGTCGCTCCACGTTTCCGTTGGGGCCTTCACTGGAACTTTGTCTCCAGGTCAATGGCTAATCGAATCCGCCAAGGTTGTTAAATGCTTGTTACTAAAGACGATTCGAGAACGCATCTATGCTGTGTATGAAACCATTGGTGATGACTAATAGTAGATTATAAAATGTATGAACCAAAGAGAGGACTGTTCGTAGTTTCCGCGGTATGAATCCCACAATCAAGGCGCGGTTTCGAAAGGAATTAACATCCCTGCCAACGAAGAACAAGTCGACGAGAAGGGGCGTCGCTGCGTCGCTTACTGCGGCGGGAGACGTGGGCTATCATCTTGATCATTGTTTTCTAAACCGTTGTAGTCCATGCTTTCGGCTACGGGCTGGTCTGCAATCAGCGCAAGAGCAGACTGAATGATCATTCGTACTCTGATTAATTCGAGAGCCCGAGCCTCGGGAGTTCTTGCGGGTAGAATAGGCGGGTCTATGATACCAGTAGACCTCTGATTAAGGAGAGAAATGCTGTTAACCAAAGTAATCGTGTCGGGGCTTTGTGAATGGGAAGGCGACTTCATACTTTCCAAGGGGGTTGGTGGATTCGGTTTCGGTTCGAGTGACTTTGAATTTTGTGGCAAACGTAATTATTAGTGCATCAGTGATGCTTGTCCTTCGTGTTAAACATCACCTCGAAGCGAAAACTACTCGAAGATCAACGAACAGCATGCGGGGCCAGTGAAACGTCGCACATCGTATTAACTACGCCATTTACTTTAACCGAGAGGTTCTAGGTACCGGTAGCGAGTGCAATAAGAGTCTACAGTACTATACGTAAAATACTTTGGTCCCGACGGTATAAGTCCTGAAATTCCGTTGGTCGTGGGTTACCGCAATGCTGGTACGCAGTAATACTGTACGCGCAATGCGAATATCGTAGCCAGTAAT
>Ga0307981_1002669_pt1 | contig 14141 bp, 8 predicted proteins | sample OrgLakmetagen987_FD_201849 | JGI IMG/M metagenome (GOLD analysis project Ga0307981, IMG submission 201849) | Saline water microbial communities from Organic Lake, Antarctica - #987 | ecosystem: Environmental > Aquatic > Non-marine Saline and Alkaline > Saline | place: Antarctica: Organic Lake... | reverse complement strand
GTTTTCCTGCAAATCTGGACTCTTGCCATCGCCAGCAACCCCCGACGGTCTTTCGATTTGTTTCTTGTCGCCCTCTGAAGGAACAGCCACACTAGTAACTTTCGTCTCTTCAGCACCGACCTTTGCGTCCGTAGTTTTGGCTGTGACGGAGTCAGGCTGGTTCGGCATTACCACGGCAGGCGTTTCCTTGCGTATACTACTACCAACACCACCACCTCCCGCAATCACACTCGGCTGTTGGAGTTCCAACCACTCGGGTTCAACCAAAGCACTCTCCATTTCAGTCTTGACCGTGACGCCAAACGACTCGCCGGGTTTCTTGACAATGGTAATGGCAAACTGCAAGAGTTCGTGCGTCTGGCTGTAGGGAGACGGAGGTTGCATGGCGTCGGCCAATCGTGCCGGACCCTGTAGAGACTTTGGTGTAGTCGGACGCGACGCGACAGGACGACTCGATATTACACGCGACGCGACAGGACGACTCGATGTTACAGCAGCAGGCATCAATCCACCATTATACAACAGTGGAGGTTGATAAAAGCCAGACGAAAGTGGAGGGTAGCCACTCTGTTGTAGTTGCTGATGCTGTAGTTGCTGCTGTTGCATGCACCACGCGTGCTGCAACTGAGGAGGAATTATACCCGGGTAGGCATTCTGGTACGGATAGTATCCTCCTCCGTAGTTCATGGTTCGGTACATTGGTTGGCCAACTGGAGCGGCGGACTGCGGCATTCCCAGAGCTGGTGCAGTGGTGGAGTACATTGCTTGCTGTTGATGCTGCTGATGTTGCTGCTGCGAGACCATCATCTGCCCGTACGGAATGCCGTCGGGCAATGCTTTGGATGCAACTGTCGTGGCCGACACGGCAGTTAGAGGATTAGTCCTTGGTGCCGGCGTCGTTTTGGCCAAAACAGCGTCGAGTGGGGAGCTATTGGTCAACTCGCTCTGGAGCTTGCACTGTCCAGCCACGGCCGACACATGCGACGCCTCTTTGCTTTCTGACGGCGACTGGCTGGGGTTGGAGACACCGAAATCTTGCTCCATTGTGGCCGCGAGCGAATCTGGCAGCAACCGACCAGTAACGGGAGCGGTGGCAACATCTTCCGTGACTATTGGAGGAGTCTGTTGTTGCGGGGTCGTCGTCGTATGTGCTGGTGGCGACGCAGTTGGGTGCTCGACGACGTTTTGGACAGACACATTTTGCATCCGCTTCAATGACGCCAGAGTCGTCTGATATGTAGTTGCAGGAGTCGTTGTCATTGTCATTGCTACCGTGGTAGCATACGCGAGCTGTTTGGCAACGACCGGAGACGGCGTCACGTAATGCTGCCCGGCAAAGACGGGCGTCGCCTGCTGCTGGACGGGTGTCGGAAACATTGCGGCACGTTGATTTTGATTCCAAGCTGCAACGTGCGGTGGAACAAACTGACCCGCGCCAGACGGCGAGGGATGAAACGGCGGGGGGTTGGTAAAGAGTGATGCGGCTGTTGTGCCAGCATGATAGACTGGTGGCGGCAGTCCATCAGGGACTACCGGCGGTCGCTGTTGCGGTACGACAACTTTCGGCTGCCGAGAGTTTTCCTTGTTTAGTGTCACAGGTTGCTTGGCTTGCAGTTCCACCATGGTCTTTCGCAACTCGGCTTCTTGCTTGCGCTTTTGCTTTTCCAGCACCTTTCTTCGCTGTACGTCTTGGATGCGTTGCTTCTGCAGCAGCTTGGCGCGCTTGAGATTCTCAATGTCTTTTCGTAATTTAGCCTTTAGCGACGCGGGTTTCATCAAAGACGCCGCCAATGGAGCCATTTTAACCGAAGGTACTGCCTTGGTGGTTATTTGAAGTGCTGCAGAGGTCTTTGGCACAACCTTACTGGCGCTTATTGCGGCGACAGGTGCTGCTGCTGGTCGTTGAACGTTTGCTGCTGTAGACGCATCCACATGCTTCTTTTTGTCAACAGTTGCACCACTGGATATTCCAGGCTTTGAGGCTCCAATGGACTGGTGGTGGGATGCAGGCTTGCGAGCCTTGGCATACGGGTTAATGGCCTTGGGGACCGTCATTGTCTCGCGTGTAGAGTACAGAGTGTGTGCTGTGTGCTGAGTGCTGTGTGCTGAGTGCTGAGTGCTGAGTGCTGTGTGCTGAGTGCTGAGTGCTGTGTGCTGAGTGCTGTGTGCTGTGTGCTTCGAGCACAAATAGAATGATGATCGTTGCCGCTGGATCTGGATGGGCGTCGGACTCTTTGGGCGGGAAGATATTTGAATCTTGGCGGGCGACTCTGAACGGAACATTTACTGACAGTGTTCCAATTATCTGGCTGGCGTCACATACATGTCAATGTCACGTCATTATTCTCTCTTCGTTGTCGTCTGGCATTCATTCGTCTCCAAGAATTTTCAACCATCCACGACAACAAATGAATAATGTGAATCAATCGAATCCAACTACTTTTTCTGCCAAAGAAGAAACGACAATGAAGAGATCACGTCGTTCCTGTACTTTTGTGCCCGCGCTTGCACTTTTGTCGCTGTCGATCTTACTAAAGCGGAGTTTTGGTCTGGTACAGCCATTGCCAGCAAATAATAATAATGCGGTTGCTTCTACGGCTACCGCTGCTGCTACCTCTCGAGGATTGCACGTCGAACGAATGACGGTCAACAACTATTTAGCTGAAAGGCGACAACCTGGAGGAGCGCGTGCTTTGGATAATCGCCCCATTTTGATTACGGATGCCATGTCCGCAAAGGATTGCGAAGTTATATGCGAGGAATGGATCCAAGCCGTCGGCTCCGAGACGATTACAGTGCAACGGAAACAGCAACGGAAACAGCAACAGCAAGAGCAACTACAAGAAAACAATAGCCAGCAGCCTACTACACATACACAAACACAGATGCAACTGTACGAATGCACCGTCGCACAATCTCTCGATCTCATGATGCAATCATCTCCTCAAAATTCAATCTTTGCCTTTGTCGAAGGCCTCCTCGAGTCCGACTCGGTCGAAAAACCAAAAACACGACAAGTACTCCGTTCCATTGCGGGCCGACTCACGGCAGCGCGCGAAGCACTTTTTGTGAACGACCCCAATTGGTTTGATTTCTTCCCTGAGAACGTTCGGCCCTCGGATTGTGTCGTATTGGCGGGAGAAGGTGCTACCTCCACGTTGCACCGCGATCCCTTTGAATGGACGGGGACCAGTTTATGTCTTGAAGGCCGCAAGGTGTGGCGCTTTTTGTCGCCTGTCGGTACTGGAAATGACTCTGATAATATGAATCGTAGTAATGATGGGTGGGATGATCGGCTGCGATCCTATCGATTAGAATCCACAGCGTGGAGTTCTAGCTATGGGGATGACGATCAAGAAGAAAACGATAGAGAAGATGATATGGTATTGAGTGCTGGATGGCAAAGTGATTTGTCCTTATTTACCTCTTCGTCATCGTCTCTGCGGACCGCAAGATCGTTGGCGGAACTAGCAGAGACAGAAGCAACGGCCTATTTGGACGAATTGGCGTCCACAACGCATCTATTGACATCCCACGACGAGATCCAACCAGCCATCACCATGGGGGTAGACTGCTGCTCCGTGGTGCAACATCCAGGAGATTTATTGCTGATTCCTCCTTATTGGTATCATCAAACCTACGCCCCCGAGCCGAGCCTTGCCGTGGCATCTCAACGGTGTGGGTCCTCGATAGATGCCCCTCGAGTCCTGCGTCATATCCTTGCCTTGCAACCAGGAGATTATGTGGATCCGTTGCAGATGCCAAAGCAGTTGAGCGGCTTGCTGGATGGTTCTATCGACCCCCTCATCGTCGATCCCAAAAAGGCTGTGGATTTTTTCTTTGAATACTTTCAGCAGTCCAATAAGAGTAGACCATGATAGGCGTAAAGTGTCCTTTCGAAATTCGGAGCTTCTGATGATGTACATACATACAGAATGGGGTAGATTTCTGTTTCATCGCCTGCTGCCTAAAAGGAATAGCCTGTGGCCTGTCTCAAAATTTATAGACAAGACGATAAAAGGAGGCAAAGGTAGCCACTCATCGAAATGGTTGTGCAGTAGAATAAATACAACGCCCGTGGCTTGACCGGCAGTTCCTTGCGACTGTATTGCATAGCACTGTGTGTGTTGGTTACATATGAAGGGAGCTGGTGCCATATGCTGCTAGCGTATGATTGCTACTTTAACTTCACAATAGACGATCGGAAAAATTATGCCGCGGGATGGTACAGTCTGATAACACGTGGATATATAGTTTTTAAAATTCAATGGTAGCGGTACCTGCACCGTACACCCATCTACTCGTTTCGAAACGGCGCTGCGGCTAAGGTAAGTCTATCTAAGAAACGGGTACCCCCGGAATACCCTACTACTAGTAGAATTCTTCATCATGAGTTGGTAACGAAAGTGCGACTATTGTTTAGCGCGAGAATAAAGAATAACGACCGTCTCCCAGCGCCCGCCGGATGGAACAACAGCTCGCGATCATCCTGGGGATTTGGCCGTTGTTGATTACTCATAGTATGATACAATACTGAGGGTGGTTAATGGGACAGTACCAGGTAGCCGACTTTCGTCTTGAAGGGCCTAACGCGACTGACTCGACGTCCCTAGTCCCTTCTCCCTCTAGACATAAATGTGCCGAAGCTTCATGAGATCCCAGTATGGCTGGTTTCACGTTTGAGCAAGATTCCGTAGGGGCTCGTAGAAACTGTACCAGAGAAACTTGCCACTTTTTGCCTGCACATAACTCGCCAACAATAAAAAGCGGGACGAATCAAACCTTACCATTCAGTCAGGCGTAGTCTTATTTATGGGTGAAATGCTTACAATGCTCCAATCGGGCTTTTGCTAGATTAGAGATGACAGTCTAGACAACAGTTTTAACTAGTGCTATCGCGCAGTAGCCGACTCGCTTTAAAGTCTATCTTGAGGGAAAGAGTCGGCTCACCGAGCGGACTGTGCTACGAGACTGAAAAACCACGGCAAAATCCCATTGTAAACGCTCGATAGCTTCGTCTAAAATATTGGAAGGCATTTTCGCGCCAAAAGATATTCTACCAAGTCTACGTAATAGATCGAGCTTGAAGGTGAAACCAGCCATATACGTCGTAGACTAGTCCCATCTCTAGCGTGCTAACTGCGTGCTAACGGTTGACCGTTACTCAGCCGGGGACGGGACTGATGACTCACTCCAAGAACCCAGTTTCAGAAAAGTCTTCGTGGAACAAGTACTGATTCCTTCGTCTGGAAATCAATGGTTGGTGGGGAGCGCGAAGTGGAAGCCCATGTCAAGTTCCTGACACTCAGGGGTAATCGTTTAAATCTGTATAGACTTTTATGTTGTGATGCTTGTTCTTTAAGTACACCTGGAGAAGTCGGAGTTCGGTCTTACGATTCAAGCTGCACAGATCTTGCACCCCTGCGCAGACGTGAATTTCAATCATTGTCGTGGAAGACACTTGTTTTTTGAACTATAGATAGTAAATCAATGTCATCTCATTGGAATAGTTATGAATGTAATAAAAATATTAGCTGAGTAGGCTGACGTACGGTAGAAGCCCTGCTTGGGGGTGAAAGAATGCTTGATAACTATTCCAAGGTGACACAAGGGTGACACAGAGTTCGGTATACTTGTTCTATCCTGATTAAATTTATAAAGAAATAAGTGATTAAAGGTGTCGTGCAGCCCCGTGGAAAAACGGTTTATAACGTGCCAAACGTGTGCCAATAAACAATAAAGCCTCTTCGAAAGGCGAAAAAGCGATCTCGAAATGACCACACAAATCGGAGGCCGACAAACAGCCTAACATTCAAACCGTTCAACGAATCTCCTCAATCACACCATGACCAGCACTTTTCCCAACCACCGCATCCTCGCAACAGCTCACCAGGAGCACATGAGAGTCTCCGGAGTCTCCCCGTTACGGTCAAGAAGCATTCCCATCAACGGCGGCGGCATGAGACGCACTGCCTCGGAGTTGCAGCTCTCCCAAGAGGAAGAGGTAGCTGACTTTCGCGATTACATCATGTATTCTCGCATCGTCGCTGGAATCTGCAGAACCCAAGAAGGAACCAACGACTTCCAACTCAAACAAGAGAACAACATGTGTCTCGCGCACGTTATTGGAACGCGCAACGATTCCACCAAGTTCCAGCAGCTTGATACGGAAAACGATAATGCCCCACAGACCCACGTGATTCACTCAGGAGACGACTCGGCTGAAGCCAGCCTGAGAGAATACGAACGCTTGAAAGCTAAAACCATGGCTACAGGAGAACCAGAGACTCTCCAGTCCTTTCTCAATTCCACCTTCTTCGAGAACGAACTCACGACTGAGGACGATCCGGAAGATGGAATGTTTATCATTGATGACTTGTAGGTCCATTTCCCCAAGTCACCCACGCACCTTTATAATTTAGACAAATACATCAATAGATCCAACTGCTAACTTCCAATACCATCATGGTCCTCTAATCAAGTTGCACTAATCAGCAACAAAACACGAGGTTCAAAAGGTTCGTCTCAAGATTCGCTCTTGCGAGAAAGGTTAGACTAGACCGTTTTGATTGGCTTAGCGACAGATGTTGACGTCAGTGTGATCAAGGGGATTATATGGGAGGTTTACTGGCGCGATAGTTCCGTAATAAAAATCCTGACGATGATCTGTACCGAAAACCTGGATTTCACGGTTCGAAACTGACGTCATCGTCACCACAACACGGCAAAACAAACGGTAAAACTTGCTAATGACCATGGCGGATCGGGCACCTTCGCGTGCCGCTCTCCTCGCAACTTCTGGGGCGGCTGCTGCTAGGAGGGCGGCAATTTTAAGCGGGAAAAAGGCCATGGTCAATAGCAGCACGATAATACCGTGCTATTGACCATGGCCTTTTTCCCGCTTAAAATTACCGTGGTGTAAACAGCAGCTTCAGAAGCTCTTTCGGTAGAGTCTACTAGAAGAGCTTTTGGGGCTGTTGTTTGCACCACGGCACGCGAAGGTGCATGATCCGCCATGGTCGATAGCAAGTTGTTATCGGTTGTTTTGCCGTGTTGATGTATTTTGTCGTTTGTCGTTACTTTTTTGAATGTTTTCGGACCGTGAATCAGGGTTCACGGTAGAGATCATCATCAACGCACTAACCCTCCCATATAATCCCCTTTTTGTTGTGATGGACGACATTCGGATTGAAGCACGCTCCCAAAAAAAAGGAATGCTTTTGGTTGGTCAATTCTATTCACGTATACTCGAATCAATCGTGCTGTTGGTACCCTGGTACAATGGGGCTCGTGCTGCATTGTGCATTGCTTGTTTTCAACATTGCGAGGGCACGATTAGAGGCAAACAACTCCGTCTCACGGATTCAATTTTTTTGCCTGCTTGAAGATAATAGAGATTTATGATATGGCTACGGGTATGTTGGTAGATTCTTTACTGGGTAGTTTCACACACCACGTGCATGTCGAAGTAGCTCTAACGGCGACCTCCGCGTCTTCGATCACCGCCCCTCCAATCGCCTCTTCTCTCTTCCATCGGAGGCCCTCTTCTACCCCCAGCAGGTCGATCGGGCTCTCTACGATCATCCCGTCGGTCGCCTTCCACGGGTGGAGTCGAACCTCCTCCCAGACGACTAATGGATCGATCCCCCTCCCACCTATCGTCTCTTCGGTCCCCCCTAGGACCACCACCACCACGCCCACCAGCAGGTCCATCGTGTCCAGGTCGTCCTCCCGGTCCAGGCCTGGATCCGGCTCGATCGCGTCCCTGTTCATCAGGCCCGTGCCGTCGTCCATCGCGGCCTGGTCCGTCTCCTGGACCACCATTCTGACGGCGATCTCCAGCAGGTTCTGAACGCCCGCCATTAGAATAATTGTGGTGGCCTCCTCCACGCTGCTCTTTACCGCGGGGACCGTCACGGCGGCTTCTGCTGTTGCTTCGGCGCGGTTGTGACTCTGTGGGAGCTGCATCTTGGCTCTTCGAAGCGTCTTTTTCCATGACTTTATCTTTCGCCACGCTTTCCGGCTTTTCGACAGGGTCCTTCGGCTCGCTTCCGGCACGAGCGTGCCCATTCTGGTCTTGCGCAGCAGCCGTCCCGTTCTCTGCTGGAGCACCTTTATCCTTGACATCGTGTTCCTTTACGGTCGTCTCTTCCACTTCCCCTTCGTCTTTAGTCTCTTCTTCCTGAACGACTTGCACGGAGATCGGTTCATCGTCTTGAGATTCTGGGGAGGACGCCTCCACCAGCATCTTTTGAGAATCCGGATGCTCATCTTGATCCGATCCGGCAGCAGTATCGACCATGGCGATATCTTTGGTGGCATTAGCTCCCTCTTCACTGTCTGTAGGGGGATCGTCCACTGCCTCTTCGTCTTTCTCGGGCGGCGGATCTTCAGGGCATTCACCAGGAATATCCACTCCCTTTTCCTCCTTGTATATTTGTCGAATGGCTGGTTCCAAGTCTCCGGTCGGTCGCACCTTGGCGTACGCGCCCAAATGATCGACCGAAAGCAATCGCAACGCGCGCCAACAAAAGAGGGTGTCATTCTTGGGATGGTACTCGGCTTCAATGCCCGAGTCGGGATCCAGTGCTTCGACAAATTCATCAAAATGCGTTTCGAGCGCGGGTACCACCTTGCGCATCTTTTGGGATATCGCAGGCAGTTCCGTCTTCATGACAATCAACTGATACGCTTCTTCTTCTTCGTCGTCGTTGGTGTCTGTTCCCAGCAGAGAACCATTTATTCTGCGCTTTCGCGGGTTGCTATTCTCGTTGTTGTTGTCAGGATCCATAGTATCAACGTCATCATCAACATCATCCGCAACAACAGGAGCAGGTTCCGACACGGGTTTGTCGATATCTGGTTGGCATCGATGTTTTTTCCAAGTACGCCATTGCTTTTCGGACGACTCCAAGACGTATTCCAACAATTTCAAATGCTGCGCACCGTTCGGTTGAATTTGCCGCATCAATCCCTTGGCTCTTTGCAGGAAATCGGCCAGTTTGGTACCAAATACTGGAATTTCCGACTGCAAGTGATGGGCCGCAATCAAGAATTGCGTCAAGACGTGGATGCGAAAGTCGGGATCCGACAGTTGAACGTGTAGCAAGCGACTGCTCGTCAAGTATTTGGTGGGCTGTCGTGGCGCTGTTGTAGTAGTAGTTGTAGCGTTAACAGTAGTATCAGAAGCAGCACTGCTTGGTTGTAGCACACCGTGACTCTCTAGACCTTGCACGAGACTGCGCACCCGCTGCAAAAAGTCGGCGACGGAGATCTTGGAAGGATTGCTAAAGTCGTGCTGCAGCGACCAAAAGGATTCGTAAAAGGTGTAGTCGGGGACCGCACCATCATCATCGTCGTCATCATTGTCGCGTTCTAGAGCGGCACCGCCATTGGTCGTTTGCTGCTCTTGAAACTCTTGTTCCGTTTCGAATTCCGTCACGGCGTCCGCATGGTAGCTGCCCCACACTTTAATGGCCGATTTTTCTTGAATCGGAAAGACCTTGGCGGTCGTCAACATGATGCGGGCTGCATGCTCTCCCGACAGTCGTCTGATGAACTTGTTTGTGAGTTTGATAAAGGGCAACCAACACGGATGACTCGTGGGGGATGGGGTCCACAGGGTCTGACTAAAGAGTATATCGTACGCTGGTTCCACGGCCGACTCCCACAGCTCTCGACACTGCGGAACGGGCAACGTGTCCAGTGCGTCTTCTAGCAAGTTTAGCGGCAACTTGCGCACGTTCATTCCTTGGTAGCGTTCATCGGGTACGTCATTTCGTTTCGTTTCGGAAAAGTACACCAAATGCCAACAGAGTTCGAGCGAGACCCTCCAAAAGGCACCCACGGCTGGTAAGGTCGTCGTGTCTTGCAGTGTCGTTTGCACGAGCGCAAAGAGGTGCTGGCGAAGGGCAATCTCGAGTCGGTCGGCACGAGCGGCGGCTGGCGGCAGCGGTACAGCGACAGCGACAGCGCCATTTGTTGTCGTGTTGTTATCGGATGGAATCACGGCAAGGGCGATCGATTTGAGGGGTTCTGGAAGACAACTCAAGTAATTCGGGTCTTGCGGTTGCATTGAAGCGTTCACCTGCATGGAAACGGCAGCGCAAGCTGAATCTTTCCCCATGGTGATGACACTACTGTCAGCTTGTATTATTGTGGCGCGTGGTATGGTATGGTGGATCGAGGGCAGAAGGCAGAAAAAGTGATCCGTTCGTCGGACGGACCATTTGCTACAGTAGCTCTCTTGCTTATAATAGTATTTTTACGTCGTATGTATGTACCGTACGTTATGCATAACGACTTCGTCTAGACTACAGTACGACTGTAGCTCTTGAACGAACAAGCGAACAAAGCATCTTCCTAGACTACCGTAGTCGACTTGGTTCATGCATTCGTTATAAATTAAAAATAATAATGAGATTGCAGGGAAAGGGGGACGGATCTGTGCAACCACAACCGCTTCTCGGAACGAACAAACGGCACCGAATGAATCGAATCAATCCTGCGCAACCGCTGCTGCTGTCGCAGCGGCAAAGCCTGCCACCACCCATGGTGCCACGGCTCCCGTGCAAAAGTACGAAACGGCAAATTCCAGTCCCTTGCACGACAGACCTCGATACACTCGCGTGAGCGAGAGCTGACAATCGTGCACGACGAATCGGTACGTGGCCTGCAATGGTCCGTAGGCGACCACCTGGTGACTGCCCACGGCCATGCTGCGTTTGACGGCCGCGTCGACGGGATAGTCCACAATTACGGCTGCCACGGCCGCTAGGGCAAAACGAACCGACTGCGATTGCGGCCAACCAGTAGTACCAGTACCAGTACCACCAAGTTGCTGCAGAGAGTGCTCGGTACCAAAAAATGTGGCGTCAAAGATTCCGTTGCGCAATCCCGCGCCTCGGATGCGGCGCAACAGGGACAGCGTGTTTCCGTGGCGTATACTGCTGGACACCAACCGCAAGGCGGACTGTTGTTGTTTGGATTGTTGTTGTTGTTGTTGTTGCATGATTCCCTGCTGTACCTTGGCCCATTCTGCTGGCGACGCTATACAACCAGTCAAAAAGCCGCTCACCCACGAGCCTGCCGTAACAGAGACAGTGCGCGACCATGTTGTTGGCGCATGGTCTTGGATGAGCTGCGTGCAGGCGGCCGACGCCAAGAACATGGGGCCGCGCGTGAGGACCTTTTGTTGTACGGCCGACCCTAGTCCCGCCGTGGGATTCTGCCAGGTTTGTTGTGCAGCGGCGCGAAAGAAGTGGAACGAGGAATGTGGTGTAGAAGTTGCACTAGTAGCAGTAGTTGTGGTTGTTGTTGTCATCGTCGATAGTTGCAGACGAATCTTGGTCAAGTCGAGCGGATGGGCAGCCACGGTGCCTGGAATGGCGCCAAAGGCACCTATACATCCCTTTTGGAAGCACTCCTGCCAATCAATCGTCATGCTGCTTGATCCATTCATTCATATCATCATACTCATAATATTATTACTGTTATAGTCTATCATCTATCATAATGGCTATCCTTGATACCGTAGACTACTACATGACTGTAAATGTTAAGATCGAGCAAGAGCGTGTCAACGAGGGAAGAATTTGTTCCAAAAGGGCGCGAAGTCTTACACGCCAGCCGAGTCCGCGTCGATTTAATTCGCTGACAACACTCGAGTCGAAAGTCGCATTCAAAATCCCAACGACCACACAGAATCCACGGTCTATTTCACATTATTTCGATAGTCGTAGACAGTAGTGACCATGGCCGCCACCTCGTACAAGCGCAAGGGCAGTAACGACGCTGCTACTCGTTCCGTCGTCGTGAATACTACTACTTCTACTACTACTACAAGCAACGGCAGCAGCTGGCAAGACACCAAAGCCAAACTCGCAGCGCTTCGTCACGCGCTCCAAACGGAACAATCCGAACCTGCGAATACTAATAAGAATAATAATAACAACGCTCGTTCCGCGTGGTCCGTCGGACCGACCCACTGCCTCGACCACGCCGCTAGCATCGACGAGGCTGCTTCGGCCATGACAATGCAAGCTGCAGCCCTTTTGGGTCAGTTGGAAGAGGCCATTGTCGCGGCGGAGCAACACGTGCAACAACAGTCGCAGCAGATGCGCAAGGTGCAATCGGCACTGCAGCTCTTGGCCCAACAGCGCACTACGTGTCTGCAAGAATTGACCATGACGGACCAACAGATTCACGTATTGAATACAGAGATTGTGCGCTATCAGCAACAAGCTGATGAACAGGTCGAGGCCGTCGACCAAGTGCAGCAAGAACGGGCTCTTTCGGTGCCGCGCTTGCAGCATCTCATTAGCTTGTACGCAATGTGTTCCGGTATCGAATGGGACTTTGAGCAGGAACGGGTCTTGGCGGGGTGTGTGGTACGTATTGCTGTTGCTTGTCTTTTATCGTATCGCTGTATGCGAAATAGTCTTACCCTTACCCTCGTCTCTATCCACCATCACAGGCCATTCCTTCGCAGGAACGCTTGCAGTCCTTTCAGTTCGACCCACAAGAGTCGTCGCGCTTTGAGATTGCCAATGGATTGTGGAACATGATGGAAGGTGTGCAGTAACGAAGTAGTGTCTAGTAGACTAGTACCTTAGTACGGTACTGGCAGTCGTTTCTACAGTAGCACTCATGTAGTAGGGTCCGATCCAATGGGGGAACGAATATGAATAGACTGGGGTAATAGTATCAGACTACTCACAGTAACCCCCCACCTCTGCGGTAGCGGTAAAGCTAGTGTAACGATTCAGTTTCAATTTCAGTTTAGCAACGTGCTGGCTCAACTAGTCTCTTGCGTTACAGTTTACAGCTGGTTAGACTCACTCAAACACCGACCTCCGACTTGATACCCCACGACCCATAAACTCTTTTGCTAGAGTTTTGATTGTTGATTGCTTGTGCGTACCGGTAGATTGACCCCATTCAGGTACTTGCAACCTGCAACCAAGCTTGCTGCAACCGTCGCACAGGGGTATTACGATTTCCGACATCCTTTGAATGCATAAAATATCTCTATCCTAGCAGTCTATGGTTTACAATTTACAGGCATAGTTATACTGTTACATATTGTAGGCTTACGTAGTGTGTAGTGTTGCTTACGGGGTGGGTGGTGGGTAAGATCCGGGAGATCATTTCCAAGGATAATGCGCTACACTGTAGGCTCTCCACTCCCGTTCCCCGTTCGAAGCAACTGCTGTGCTGCATGATATACTGATTCCCTTACTCGCAAAACGAATTCGACCGCTTGATCATTCCTCGGTTTCGCTTCCAGTAAATGACGGGGGAATCCTCTGCGGCCTTTTTCTTTTCCTCTTGGTGCTCTTTAAAGATATCGTCATCTTCAATCGCTTCAATCTCCAACGCTGGAAGGAGATTGGAGGACTGCGACCAGGAGTGTTCCAACATCTTAATCACCATATTAATCTCGGCGTGGCGCACTTCTTCCGTACTGTACTTGGAAACTTCAAAGAGTCGAGCCCTCTTTTCGTCGTAATCCATTCGTCGGGGCATTTGGAAGCGCTGCGAGCGTTCGCGACTGGTCTCAATGTCCCAGTAAAAAAACTCTGGATTAAAGTTCCAGTCGAGTGTAATGGGGAGACCATCGGAGCAACAAGGATGATCTCCAATTGTCAAGGCGTAGAGTCGTACTTGTACCAGAGGCTCAAAGGCGACTCTTAGCTTTTGCGGCAATGGGTCTTGCGGCTTTTTGAGAACGGGAGAGTCGCAGCAGCCACATCGACTGCTGGTCATTGAATCCTCGTCCAGTGATGATAACTCCGAATCATCACTACTGGACATCAACGCTGGTGGCTGTAATGACGATTCTAGCTTGTCTATTGACAGAGAGCCTCGCTCTGCATCGGCGTTGACCCAGAAAAAGTCGGAGGAGGCGTTCATGGTGGAAAACAGAATCGGTTTTGGTTGAGTCTTGAAAATTGTGTGTTTTGGGAAAATCCGAAAACGCGTTGGCGAAATGGAGGGTCATTGAGGCGTGCCACCACGTAGTGCGGCCCGATGCGCCGAACAGCAAGCAAGACCGGCCAAGATATAATTTATTGCCCTTTTGTGTCACTTAGCCGATCGCGACGACGCTCTTATTATTGCCCAAAATGTCAAATCCAGTC
>Ga0307981_1002663_pt1 | contig 14153 bp, 13 predicted proteins | sample OrgLakmetagen987_FD_201849 | JGI IMG/M metagenome (GOLD analysis project Ga0307981, IMG submission 201849) | Saline water microbial communities from Organic Lake, Antarctica - #987 | ecosystem: Environmental > Aquatic > Non-marine Saline and Alkaline > Saline | place: Antarctica: Organic Lake... | reverse complement strand
TTCGACTAGCTCCTCAGTCTCGGGCCGGGGGATGAGCGCGCGGCTGTCTGTCTTGTATTCCCGGCGGAAAAATTCCACAGTGCCTAACAGATGCTGAAGCGGTGTGCCTTCTCCCCTGAGTTTGAGTTTTTCTCTAAGTGGAACCAGATCTACTTCGTCAAGTGGTTGATCAAATCTAGTGTAGAGCTGGATTTTACTAATATCTAGTTGATGGCAGATGAGGAGTTGCATATTTCTCCGCGCGTCTTCGATGCCTTTTTTCTCAAGCCATTGGGTGCCACCGTCGAGGGTTTCTAAGATAGTTTTCATGGAGTGTTATCCCATTCCCGCGTCTGCAAGACGTTGCTCCATTTCAGCTTTTTGGAGATTATCTGTGAACTCATTGAGTTGACCGTTCAAGATGCCTTCTAAGTTATGTGATGTATGACCGATACGGTGATCGGTTACGCGTGACTGTGGAAAGTTATAAGTTCGGATCTTCTCTGAGCGGTCACCGGAGCCAATGAGTGATCTGCGCTGAGCTGAATACTTCTCTGATTCTTCGCGGACTTTAGCTTCGTAAAGCTTGGCACGCATGATTTGGAGGCCTAGCTCACGGTTCTGAGTTTGGCTCCGACCATCCTGACATTTCACTTGAAGGCCAGTGGGGAGGTGGGTGATCTGCACACAGGAGTCAGTGGTATTTACGTGCTGTCCACCAGATCCACCTGAGCGGGTCGCTTGAATGTGGAGATCTTCTTTTTTTAGCTCTATGTCTACTTCCTCAGCCTCTGGGAGGACTGCTACAGTAACAGTGGAAGTGTGGATTCTTCCCTGAGTTTCAGTAGCAGGGACACGCTGGACACGGTGTACTCCTGACTCGTACTTTAGATAGCGGAACACTTCTTCACCAGTGACCTTCAATATTACTTCCTTGAAGCCGCCTACGTCTGAAGGACTACTCTCAAGGTACTGTAGTTTCCAGCCACGACCTGCGCAGTAGCGTTCATACATGCCCATCACTTCGCCTACGAAAAGGCTCGCTTCATCGCCACCAGCGCCAGCGCGGATTTCTACAAGCGCGTCACGGTCCTCGTTCGGATCTTTAGGAAGCAGTGCATACTGCACATCTTGAGTGAGTTTTACGATACTAGATTCTAGTGCGGGTATTTCTTCCCGTGCCATCTCGACGATTTCGTCATCGTCCTCTTTGAGAAGCTCTTGGTTTTCTGCGAGATTTGTTTTGCAATTATGGAGCTCAGTCCACATCTCGAGTAAATTTTTGAGTCTGCCATGCTCTCTCATCGTCTCAGTAGCCTTTTTCTGATCGGAGAAAAGATTTGGGTCAGAGATGGCTATCTCCACCTCTGCAAATCTCTGCTTTCGCATCTCTACTAACGGTCCGTAATCCATAGGCAGAGACTCCATGCTAGAGATTGAAGGTGCAAGAATAAATAGTGGCTATCTGAATTTAATGAAATTTCTTCTGTGTGCCTAGAGAAGATGATGATAAGTTAATTTAAATTACATAAACAATAACTATGAGAATATTTCTATACATAACCACGCTCTGTGTTCTTAGCGCTGCTTCTGGCCTAGCTCAGAAAAAATCACCGATACAAACTACCTATTTATATCAACTCAGGAATGAGGATGCCTCTAAAGGTTCAGTTTCTGTGGAGCGATTAGGTTTCCGTGGTGGTGTCCCTCTAATCACTGAGGAAGATAATTTACTGGCTATCGGCTTCCGCTACGCAATGGATCGATATGATTTCAATGGTACTACCGCGGATTGGCAAGCGATTCATCACGCGAATATAGGTTTGGCCTCCCGATGGCAGGTCAACGACGACTGGTTGTGGGGGAACTACGCGTTAGCTGGAATCTCAGCGGAAGAAGGCTCCGATATGGGCGAAGGGTTAAATTTCAACTTTATCAGTATCGCTGGGTATCAATTTAACGATCGTCTCACTATCGGGCCTGGAGTGGTGATCGCTAGTCAGTTAGATCAAGATATTAATATCATCCCGATCATTGCCATTAAATGGCAAATCAGTGATGAATGGACCTTTGCGTCTGGGCCATCTGAATTGGCTGCTGCGGGAGCGAATGTTTATTTTGGTTACACTCCGCAATCGCTCAATGAAAAATGGATGTTCACCACCGGATTCTCCTTTAGCAGTCAGAACTTCAAGATCGATGATAACTTATTTGTCACGGATGGGTCCGGTGAAGAGCGGCTCGGATCAGCTTATCTAGCTGCTAGCTACAAAATGGATAGCGGAATAAAACTCAGCGCCATTGCAGGTTATCATTTTTTCCAGAGCTACAGCATCTTTGATACCGCTGGTAATGAACTCTCTAAAGAGACCCTAGAGGATGCACCTTATTTCGGCGTTTCCGTAGGGTTTGAATTTTAAATTCTATCCAGAGTATGATGATGCTTGACAGAAATCCCAGCTTAGAGACTCTGCTGGATCAGTCAACCACATCCTAAAACATGAATATATCTCAGCTGCCGATCAAGGTGCGCAACATGCTGCAAGAGTCTAACTGGAAGCATTTTTTCGATAAAAATCGCTTAAGCCGTGGGCATCAGATTTTCAGAAGTAATGCGGCGAAGTTTACCGGAGCTGAAGTCACGGAAGGCGAAAATTATTATTTCGATTTCGTTGTGACAGGCACCTTTAACTATGAAACTAGTATTCATCTAGATAAGAATTACCAATTTGGAGTTGATTGTTCTTGTCCAGACATTGGGCAATGCAAGCACGTCGCAGCAGCATTTTATTCACTACAAAAACGTAGTTTCGCTGGTCTCCCTCAAGCTGCTGTTCAGGCTCATCTAGCAACCAAAGCAAGGCCTGGCAATTCCTTGGAAGAATGGGTGAATAACTTGGGTGACTCACTCCATGAGACGTCAAAGTCTAGGCACCCTAGTGACCAAGATTACTTTGAACCAAAGTATAAAGACCGTGTTATTTACATCATAAAAAAGCAACAGTATCATCCTTACAGTGACCAACTGGTAGCCAAGAAGGGTAGGTTGCTGAAAGATGGGAGCTATTCGCTCCAGCATACAGGGATCACCAATAATTTAAGCCTATATAGTAAGCCCAAGTATCTGACTCCTTTGGATTTTGAGATTCTGATGGAGATTTCTGAGTCAGGTCGTCATGGTAATTATAAGGTGGAAAAAGGCGCCATATTTTTCCAAGCCATTATAGAAAAATGTGGACTAACCAACCGTCTTTGTATTCAGGCCGATGGTTATCAAGAAAAATTTTATCCATTTAAATACAGCGCGCCGCGCGTTTTAACACCTAACTGGCAAGCCAATAAAAAAGGGCTGCTTAAGCCTTCGGTTAGCATTCATCCCCCGATTACAAGCTACATAGAGTCGTCTCCAAAAATATTTATTGATCTTGACAACAATGAACTAGGGGTGCTGGAGCAATCACACCCAGACGCATTTGTAGAAAAATGGCTGCAAGGACCTACCCTGAAGCCCGAAGAGCTAGATAAGGTAGAAGGTCTAATCAAAAAAATCCAGCCAGTTAAGACGGCCGATGAACAACCGCAGTCTGATCTCTCGCCCCCGGCGCCACAAGTTCCAGTGCCTCCGAAGCAAAATCTCCTCTCAGGTGCACAACCTCGTCCGCTGCTCACTATCGAGCGGCGTGACATCTCACCGCAAGGGAACATATTTATTAATGGGCTATTTCTTGACGTAGTGATCGGGAAGGTATCATTTTATTATGAAGAGCACCTCATCCCATCGGGTAAAGTGAGTAAGCATTTTTCCAGTGAAGAAAATAACATCATCACGACCATCGAGCGTGACCTAAAAGCGGAGGGGGATTACCTCAAGCAGATGACTGGTCACCATTTAATGAAAGCCGAGTCTATCTTCACGGAACAAGTGAATTTCCATGACACCGGCGGCTACCTCTTCAGTGCGGACAAATCAGCGAACACTATCCAGTGGCTAGGCTTCTTAGCAGCGAGTGAAGAGTCCTTAAAGCAGCAGGGGTGGCAGATAGAAACTATCGGAGACCTCGGCTACTTCATCCAAGAGTTCGATGAGCATTACGAAGAAATTCAGGAGTCAGGGTCTGACAACGACTGGTTTAAATTTGATCTTGGAATCGAGCTCGACGGCAAAAAAATAAGCCTCATCCCAGCGATCGCTGCCGCCTTCAGCTCTGGTATTTATGATAACTACCAATTTCCCGATGATCCAGAAGCGCGCATTCCTATCCCATTAGAAGAAGAAAACCATTTTGTAAACTTTCCTGCTGCAAGATTCAAACAAATCCTCGAAAAGATCCAAGACCTGTTCCAGCATATCAACGCAGATGGAGAAATAGAAATACCAAGACTCCGCGCCGCCACCCTCGTGGATGAACTAGACTTAGCTAGATCTAACAAAACTCTCACAGACCTCGCCGAGCTTGGGAAACAGATTAAAAACATCAAGGGACTCCCAAAAGCGCGTATTCCTAAAAATCTTAACGCTGAGCTAAGAGACTACCAAGTCACGGGCTATCACTGGCTGCAATTTCTAGCTAATTACAAACTCAACGGAGTCCTTGCAGACGACATGGGACTGGGTAAAACCCTGCAAGCACTCACTCACATACTAGCAGAAAAAAACTCCAGAACTAAAAATAAAAACAAACTTCCCACCCTCGTCATCGCGCCCACTAGCGTCATCCCAAACTGGCGCTCCGAGGCTGCCAAATTCACCCCGTCACTCAAAGTCCTCCTGTTGCACGGAGCCGACAGGGACACCCGATTTAAAGATATCCCCAAGCATGACATCGTGATCACCAGCTACGCGTTGCTCCAGCGTGATGCAGATGTTCACTTAGCGCAGCCCTATCACATCGCGGTTCTAGATGAGTCCCAATACATCAAAAATGCCGCCACCAAAACCACTAAGACCGCCAACAAACTCAACGCCAGCCAGCGTATCTGCCTCTCAGGCACACCCATGGAAAACCACCTAGGTGAGCTCTGGAGCACCTTTAATTTCCTCATGCCCGGAATGTTGCAGTCGCATAAAGCATTCAACGCGACCTTCCGAAAACCCATCGAAAAAGATGGCAACACCGCTGTCCAGAAATCCCTCAGCCGCAGAGTCAGCCCGCTCATTCTTCGCCGCACCAAGGACGTGGTCGCCACCGAGCTGCCGCCCAAAACCATCATCCCGCACTACATCACTCTCAACGAAGAACAAGTGGACCTCTACGAAACTGTCCGCGCGAGTATGGATAAACGTGTCCGAGACGCCATCAGCCAGCAGGGATTCAACAAATCCCACATCCTCATCTTAGACGCATTACTCAAGCTCCGCCAGATCTGCTGCCACCCACAACTGCTCAAAAACGCAGCCGCTAAAAAAGTGAAATCATCGGCGAAGTTAGACTACCTAACCGCTCTCCTCGAGACATTCCTCGAAGAAAAACGCAACATTCTCATCTTCTCCCAGTTCACTTCAATGCTCAGTCTCATCGAGAAGCACCTCATCAAATCCAATATCCCCTTCGTGAAAATCACCGGCTCCACCAGAGACCGCCAAACCCCAGTAAACCAGTTCCAAACTGGCGAGATCCCCGTCTTCCTTATTTCCCTGAAAGCAGGAGGCACCGGGCTGAACCTCACCGCCGCTGACACCGTCATCCACTACGATCCATGGTGGAATCCTGCCGTTGAGAACCAAGCCACCGACAGAGCCTACCGCATCGGCCAGAAGAACCCCGTTTTTGTTCACAAGCTCATCTGCAAAGGCACCATCGAAGAGCAAATCCAGCTTCTCCAAGAGAGAAAAGCAGCTCTGGTGGAATCGCTGCTCTCTAATTCCACCAACAAACTAAAACTAGACCAATCCACTCTCAGCGGCCTCTTCGCTCCCATTGATGTCTAGCCAGTTTCATCGTAACTTTCCATTAATAGAAACGTAGCTTACATTCAGCGACCTAACCACAGAAACTCTTGATTACTTCTCAGCATGTTTAGAAACATTATCCTCAGTATTACGCTACTTCTGCTAACTCCAGTATGGGCGGCTGAGCCATTGATCGTTGCTCATCGGGGAGCTTCAGGACAGGCGCCAGAAAACACTGTGCCAGCATTTCAGCTAGCTTGGGAACAAGGTGCTGATGCGATCGAGGCAGATTTCAGGCTCACTAAAGATGGACATGTGGTCTGTGTGCATGATCACAACACAAAGCGAGTTTCTGGTAAAAAATTAGTCGTCAAGGATTCGACACTGGCAGAACTTCAGCTGTTAGATGTCGGCAGCTTCAAAGGTCCTCAATTCAAAGGGGTGCCTATCCCGACAATCTCTGAAGTATTAGCCACCGTGCCTGAGGGGAAGAAAATTTATATAGAAATCAAAGCAGGCAAAGAAATAATCCCTCAGCTCCTAAAAGAGATTCAAATAAGTAAGTTGAGTAATGACCAAATAGTTATCATCTGTTTTAATTCTGATGTGTTATTAGAAATTAGATCCCGCGCTCCAAAGCTCAAAATTTCATGGCTAGTGAACTTCAAAAAGGATAAAGAAGGCAATATTTCTCCTGATGTGGCTGTTGCTTTTAAAATACTGGGAGTGATGAAAGCGGATGGAATTAGTACTTCGAAGAGATTCGTGGGGGAGGAGTTTATCAAGCGCGCCCACTCACTCGGCTACGAGCATCATATATGGACCATCGATGACATCCCCACAGCACAGCAATACAAACAATGGGGGAGCCAATCAATCACCACGGATTTCCCCGCAAAAATACGCGCAGCGATGATACCTATTAAAAAGGAAAATTTGGCTCCATAATTTTTCTGTCACTTTAAATGTGTATTTTGAAAAAGGGTTAGTGGTGAGTGGTGAGTGGTGAGTTGTGAGTTGTGAGTTGTGAGTTGTGAGTTGTGAGTGGAGAGTGGAGAGTGGAGAGTGGAGAGTGGAGAGTGGAGAGTGGAGAGTGGAGTGTGGAGTGTGGAGTGTGGAGTGTGGAGTGTGGTGAGTTTGCGATTGAGTGGGTAATGATGATGACGGTTGCTATCGCTGTGATGATATCTTTTTTGACTTGGGATGATTTTCCGATAATGTAATATTTTTTAAAAATCTATCAGGATGCTAAAAAAACCAAATAAATGAGCGATTTCGCTTGAAGACTTGGCTCATGTAGGTTACGTCCCGCGTCCGCCCGAGGTGTATCACCATGATTTCACCACAGGATCGCGCTTAAGCTAGCATTAAATATAACATTTAAGCTGACCCGCAAAATTATGAAACCATCCATGCAAACATACTACGAGGATACAGTCCGCGCAGCTCTCAAAGAGGAGCTCGGCTGCACCAATCCTCATGAGGTGCCCGCACTTGAGAAGATCGTTGTGACCACACACTGTGGCAAAGCGACTGACCGCAAGCAGGCAGTTGAAGACTCCGTTGAGGAGATATCTAAAATCACCGGCCAGAAGCCATCTGTCTCTTACGCACGTAAGTCAGTTGCTAACTTCAAGGTCCGTGAGGGAGAAGCAGTAGGAGCCCGTGTTACCCTTCGTGGTAAGACAATGTGGGAATTCCTAGACCGCTTTATTCACGTTACCGCTCCGAACATCCGTGACTTTCGCGGTATTTCACCGAAGAGTTTTGATGGTAATGGGAACTACGCAGTAGGTGTCCCTGACCAGTCAATTTTCCCTGAAGTAGAACTAGATAAGATCAAGCGCGAGATTGGCTTTGACCTTATTTTCGTCACTACAGCAGATACAGATGTTGCAGGACGCGCGCTTTTGAAAGCGCTCGGTATGCCTTACCGTGAGCCTAAGAAGGAAGATTCCGCAGCTTAATCGCATCATTTCAATAACAATTTTAATTTAGAAAAGGATAAATATTATGGCAGTACTTAGTGACCCTATATCCGATTTCATTACCCGCTTGAAGAATGCTTCACATGCCGGTAACGAGTCATTCACAGCACCATTCTCGAAGATGAAGGCGGAAATCGCCCGTATTCTCACAGAAGAAGGCTACATTTGGAACTACGAGACCAAGACTGATGGGGAATTCCCACAGATCTTTGTGAAGGTAAAATACTCTGACGCGGGAGAAGCAGTGCTTCACAACGTGAAGAGAGTGTCGAAGCCAGGTCTTCGTCAGTATGTTAGTGCGGGAGCAATGCCGCGTGTTCTCAGCGGCCTAGGCATCGCGATCATCTCTACCTCTAAGGGATTGATGACCGGTCAGAAAGCTCGTAAAGCAAAACTTGGCGGTGAGCATATCGCTAATGTTTGGTAGTCAAAATTTAATCAAATAAAGGAGATAACAATATGTCACGCGTAGGATTAAGATCAATCACACTACCAGAAAAAGTCACTGTATCTGATAAGAACAGTCTCATCACCGTAGAAGGACCTAAAGGTAAGCTAGATTTTCAGCTTCCGATAGGAATCACCCTTTCACAGGAAGATGGAGCTGTCACAGTGAAGAGAGCCACAGAGGGCCGCTCACATAGAGCGCTTCACGGCACAGCTCGTAGCCTTGTCCAGAACATGATCATCGGTGTTACTGATGGTTACAGTAAGGATTTAGAAATTCTCGGAGTTGGTTTCCGTGCAGCGGTAAAGGGTGCAATCCTTGACCTCAGCCTCGGTAAATCACACCCAATTCTTCACCCAATCCCAGCAGGTGTCACGGTAACAGTTGCCGATAACACGAAGGTAAAGGTAGAAGGAATCGATAAGCAGGAAGTAGGACAGTTCGCCGCTGAGGTGCGCGCCTACTATAAGCCAGAGCCTTATAAAGGTAAAGGTGTCCGTTATGTTGGCGAATACGTTCGTCGTAAGGCAGGTAAGAGCGTAGGTAAGTAACCTAAGCATACCATTACAATTTTAATCTCAAACTGAAAATCAGAAAATGAGCACAATCAATCGTAAAAAAGTCCGCCAGCGTATTCACCGCCGTATCAGAAAGAAACTTTCTGGAACAGCAGAACGTCCACGCCTAGCGGTAAGCTATTCAAATCAACACGTCTATGCACAAGTCATCGACGATGTAGCTGGAACCACACTTTGTGCGGCTTCTAGTTTAGACAAGTCCATCGAAAAGGGAGCTTCCAATGCAGCAACTGCTGCTAAGGTAGGATCACTCGTCGCGGAAAAAGCCAAGGAAAAGAACATCGAAGCAGTCGTATTCGACCGCGGTGGTCATCTTTTCCACGGAAAAATCAAATCACTCGCTGATGCAGCTCGTGAGGCAGGACTTAAATTCTAATCAATCACGAAACAATGTCTGAAAATAAAGAAAACACTCCAGCAGGAGACAAGCCAGCAGCAGAGGCAAAGCCAGCTACACCGGCGGCAGCCCCAGCAGCAGCAACTCCAGCAGCAGCACCTGCTACTTCAGCAGCAACTCCAGCTTCAGTAGGAGCACCAACAGGTAACGATCGCCCACAACGTGGTGGCCGTGACGGTGGTAGAGGCGGCAGAGGCGGCAGAGGCCGAGCAGCACGTCAAGCTCCAGCTAAGCCTAAGACCGAAGACGGTGTTGAGCTAGTAGAGAAAGTAGTATTCATCAACCGATGTGCGAAAGTAGTAAAAGGTGGACGTCGTTTCAGCTTCTCTGCTCTTCTCGTATCTGGCACTGGCGAAGGCCGTGTTGGAGTAGGATACGGTAAAGCAAACGAAGTAGCAGAATGCATCCGTAAGGCTAGCATTGACTCACGTCGCACGCTACACCGCATTTCACTCGTGGAAAACAGAACAATCCCGCATGAAATCTATGCTGAGCATGGTGGTGGCAAAGTTCTCATGAAGCCAGCGGTTCCTGGAACAGGAGTCATCGCAGGTGGTGGTGTCCGCGCAGTCTGTGAAGCAGTAGGTATCAAGGATGTCCTTGCTAAATCACTCGGATCAAACAATCATGCTAACGTTGTAAAGGCAACTGTCGAGGCTCTAAAGATGCTCCGCACTCGCGAGCAAGTTCTTAAGTCACGTGGTCTTTACAAAGAAGAAGCACTCTAATCTTAACTTATAGAAATCAATATTATGAATCTTCATACAATGAAGCCATCCAAAGGCTCAACTCACAAGATCAAGCGTCTTGGTAAGGGTGAAAGCTCTGGTCAAGGTAAGACATCCGGTAAGGGTCACAAGGGTCAAAAGGCTCGTTCTGGTAGCGGCGTTCGCGTTGGCTTCGAGGGTGGTCAGATGCCTATCCACCGTCGTCTTCCTAAGCGCGGATTCAACAACGTTCGCTTCGCGGATAAAGTTGTTGTAGTAAACACAGCTCACCTCGAGAAGTTCTTCGATGAAGGCGCAACTGTAAATGAGGAGTCACTCCGCGAAAGAGGCCTTGTAAAAGGTGCTTTTGACCAGATTAAGGTTCTCGGGAACGGCGTGCTTACAAAGAAGCTCACAGTCTCAGTAAGTGCTATCTCAGCAGGTGCTAAGACTAAGATCGAAGCAGTTGGCGGAACAATTTCTTAATTGTCCCTAAGAAGCTAGATCGAATAATAATTTAAGTATTTTCTGCTAGTTTACTAGGTAGCTAGAAAGCCTAGTAGAGATACTTTTTACCACTTTTTGGTAAGGAAGCGCAGCGTTTAGAGTTGCGCTTCCTTGCTGGTTTATCACTAAACGTCCGAACAATTTTAAATACATAAAAAATAATGATCTCCGCTTTTGCGAATACATGGAAAGTAGCTGAACTACGTGAGCGTATTATCTTCACCTTAGTGATGATCGTCGTAGTCCGTCTTGGTGTTTACATCACGATGCCTGGTGTTGACTCCAATGTCATCGACCTATATCTAGCTGATAAAGAAGCCAGAGGCTCTGAAGGAGGTGGTAATATTCTTAACACCATGATCACTATTTTCTCAGGTGGTGGTCTTCAGCAACTTGGTATTTTTGCTCTTGGAATCATGCCTTACATCTCAGCATCCATTTTGATGCAGCTGATGACAGCGGTTGTCCCTAGGCTTTCTCGCCTTTCTAAAGAAGACGGTGGACGCCAGAAGATCAATCAATACACCAGATTCATCACCATTCTTATTGCATTAGTGCAGGGTGGATTTCTTGCGAACCAAGTCTATACTTCACCTCAAACCTTACCATTCTTTAATGGAATTCAAGAGTTTGGTTCCGTGGTAACTTCAAGTTACTCACACTTCTCTTTCGTCGCTATCTTCACTCTCACCATCGTATCTGGAACACTGCTTCTCATGTGGATCGGCGACCAGATGACAGAAAATGGAATCGGTAACGGAACATCGATCATCATTACCATCAACATTATTTCTTCACTTCCGTCCGCACTTGCAGTGCTATGGAGCTCACTCATCGTAGGTGGTGGCACTGGTGGAGCTATCTTCGCAGTAGGCTTATTTGCCTTCCTCATCTTCATCATCGCAGCAACGATCGCCCTAACGCAGGGTCAGCGCAGAATCGCTATCCAGTATGCAAAACGCACACAGGGCAGAAAGCAGACTGGTGGAAACACTCAGTATCTACCACTCAAGATCAACTACGCTAACGTGATGCCGATCATTTTCGCAACAGCGATTCTCGGTATCCCAGTAGCTCTAGCCACGATGATCAGTGGGGGTGCAGGATGGGTGAACACGCTCAGCGATATCCTTTCACCAGTAGATATCTGGTATTACCTCATCGCAGGTGCCATGATCTTCTTCTTCTCATACTTCTGGGTGGCGACCATGTTTAATCCATCAGAAATTTCTGAGAATCTCAAGCGCGGCGGTGGTTATATCCCGGGGATCAGACCTGGGCAGCCTACAGCGAAATTCCTCGATTTCACGATGACTCGTTTGACCTTTGCAGGTGCGATCTTCTTGACGGTCATCTTCATCCTGCCCTATATCATTTCCCAGATGCCACGTGGTATTATTGGTGGACCACTGGATTATCAAGTGACGCAGTTCTTCGGTGGCACTAGTCTCCTCATCATGGTTGGTGTGATTCTTGATGTGATGCGTCAGGTAGAGACTCATCTACTTCAGAAGAACTACGATGGATTCCTTAGAAAAGGTAAGATTAAAGGTCGCCAAGAGCGCAAGCAGCTCAATGCCGCTAATAAGTCTAGTAACAACATGACCTACCTGATGGTAGTCATCGCGATCCTCTTTATCCTTGGAATAGTCGCCATGACTATCCAGAGCAACTAGAGCATCTGTTACCAACCATAGATATTTTATAAGTGGTCGTCCCAGTATTGGTGCGGCCACTCTTTTTTAGTAGTCAAACAGTAGCATCGTATAGAAAATGACAGAAAATAATGTAATCCTACTTGGACCACCCGCAAGCGGCAAGGGTACACAAGCAAGACAGTTGGCAGCCCATCTTGATGTGCCATGTTTAGGAACAGGTAAGCTGCTTCGTAATGAAATAGATAATGGTTCTGTGATCGGTCTTGAGGCAAAAGAATTCATAGAGAGTGGCCAGTATGTGCCAGATGAGATTATTTTGAAGATGGTAGAGACTTGGCTTAGTGAGAATCCTCATGGATGGCTCATGGATGGATTCCCACGCACGATTCCCCAAGCTGAGGCATTGCAAGAGTCTGCCATGCCTACGCGAGTTATTGTGCTGGATGTGCCTCAAGACGAACTAGAATTCAGAATCACCAAGCGTAGAGAATGCACTTCATGTGGAGTGACATTTGCAGTAAATTCAAACGATGATAATACCTGTCCAGAATGCGGAACTAACACGCTTGTCTCGAGAGCAGACGATGCTTTAGAGAGCTTTAAGGTGAGGTATCAAAACTATAAAGAACTCACCTTGCCGTTATTTGATTACTATGCTTCACTCGGCCTATTAAACAAAGTAGACGGGACCAGTTCTCCAGAAGAAGTATTTTCAGAAATACTCAAGATAGTAGAAAGTTAGAAATATAAACATATGGGTAAGCGCAAGAATAAAGGTAGAAACGGTATCATCATCAAGACTCCCGAGGAGATCTTACAGATGCGTGTGGCGTGTGAAACTGCTAGCGAAATCCTCCAGAAAGTGGCTAAGCATATCATTGCGGGAAGAACCACGAAAGAAGTGGATCTCTATGCCGCAGAGCTTATTAAAGAGCGCGCCTGCAAAAGCGCCTTTCTCGGCTATCGTGGATTCCCTGGCAACGTCTGTATTTCTCCAAATATCGAAGTGGTACATGGTATCGGTAGTGACTACGTCATCAAGGACGGTGACATCATCAGCGTGGATGTAGGGATTACTAAGAATGGTTGGATTGGTGATAATGCGACCACCGTTGCTGTGGGTGACGTAGACCTCGAAACGAAGCGCCTGCTCGCTGTCACTGAACAGTCACTTTATGAAGCTTTAGCATTTGCAAGAGAAGGCGAATTACTCGGTGATCTCTGCGGAGCCGTAGAAGACTACGTCAAGCCAACTGGATTCTCTGTAGTCAAGGAATTCGTAGGTCACGGAGTAGGCAGAGATCTACATGAGGAACCTCAAGTACCGAACTATCGTCCTTTCGGCAAGACTCCACGTCTTAAAGAAGGAATGATCCTCGCTGTTGAACCGATGATCAATATAGGATCACCAAGAGTGAAAATTTTAGACGATGGCTGGACAGTGATTACTGCTGATAAGAAGAATTCTGCTCACTTCGAGCACACTGTCTTAGTCACCAAAGACGGCCCAGACATTCTCACAGCGAGACCTAGAGAAGCGACTCCAGAGCTGTTAGGGATCGAGCTGTAGCCACGACACTTTGTCGTGTGGATGACTCTAGACAAATTCCAAGACCCAGTATCTATTAAGGGACAGACCCAAATGGCACGTCTTAAGTCCGTGCCATTCGGGACAGACCCGAATGGCACGTTGACGGGATATAAAATTATCAATCATCCAGCTGAAATTGGAGAGGAGTTTTGAAATGGGACACAAAGACACAAAAACAGGTTTTTCACTAAACTATCCTATGAAAGATAATATAGAGAGGTTTAGGTAAATGACCTATTTTGTGTCCTTGTGTCCCTGCCTTGTGTCCGCTACCTATTTGGCGAGTATGCTCAAGCTAACCAATCTGCTCTACAGAAACTATATTTGAAGAGATCCTCATATAATAATAAGTATCATAGGTGAGGCATCTATTTACTACAGAGACATTAAGAGCATCTTTTCTAACTATA
>Ga0307981_1002658_pt1 | contig 14187 bp, 11 predicted proteins | sample OrgLakmetagen987_FD_201849 | JGI IMG/M metagenome (GOLD analysis project Ga0307981, IMG submission 201849) | Saline water microbial communities from Organic Lake, Antarctica - #987 | ecosystem: Environmental > Aquatic > Non-marine Saline and Alkaline > Saline | place: Antarctica: Organic Lake... | reverse complement strand
CTCCATCGACAGAGTAGCTGTCCGAGCTCTCGTGATTGTACTTTGTTTTCTTTCCAAAAAATGGATTGCCACAGTGCGAGCATCCCACCTTGGGGACCCACAAGTTGGACGATCCGGTATCAAAAATGACTTGAAACGTTTGCGGCGGCGATCCAATCGAGACGGATCCGTAGTACTGCGCGTTGGCGTAATCCTTGAGTTGTTCCGATTCGCCTTTTTTCAAGGCCACGTTGCCGCGAAGCTTGCGAGCGACGGAAAGCTGCGAAAGATCCGCGTTTGGGTTCTTCTGCAAGAGCAAGAGGGCATCGCGTTCGCGTTGCAAGTGGGAAAGGATCATTTCTTCATCGGAACGCTTCTGCAAGGAAACGGTGGTAAGCTTGGCATTGACCGTAACGGTCAACTGCGCAAGCGCCAAGACGAAGGCAGTGAGGCAAGTAGTGGCTGTATAAGAGAAGATCATGATCCATCGTGGGGTAAGTATAGGGAATAGAGTGGTAAAGAGTCAAACGAACTGATGGTACGACTGAAAATGTGAAGCGATCTTTCGCCGTCGTAGAAAGTACGTTGCTTTCGTACCGATCTTGGGACGAATGACTGACTGACTCGACTCTGTCAAATTCTACTCTCAAGCTCAAGCTCAACGGCTCTTGCTGCCAAGATCTCCCTTTGGCGCTCTGGGGACGCTGTAACTTAACCTCAACATTTCTCCCATTGCGTTCTCCTTGCATCTAACTACGAGATCACATTGCAGCGACGACAAGAGACTACATTCAGATGCGACGTACCGGTAATCTTCATGGTGAAAAAACAAAAACGATGTAGATTCGATCGATCGTAAAAGTGAAGATTCGGACCGCAAAAAAAGTGCTTCCAAGAACCGGAAAGAAAAGTGTCAATGAGTTTCGCGCAAAAACCAAAACAAGGAGACGGTATGCGCTCGGAAAGGTTCACTTAGGGAAGTGATTTCCGTTGAGTCGCTCTCAAATTGTTTCGCCTAAATATTCGATCCCCTTTGGATTTGTGAAAGGATCGATTGATTCGTTGGCCGTGGCAACCGAGCGGAACCCGTAGCCTGCTTCCCACACGACCGCGTGTTGGCTCTTTATTGCAGGTTCAGTGTTCCCAGTGTTCTGTAAACTTGGGCGTGGGAGAGACTGTATGTTCCCATTGTCCCGTGAGAAGCATCGCAACACTGCCTTCGCTGCTTAGTCAGTTACTTAGTTACTTACCGAGATTCGCATCGCAACCATGACCAAGTTTGACGGACTTTGGTAAGAAGTTATAAACGTTTCGTGGTGCAAGACCCACTCGTGCTCTCTTATCCGGAACGTTCTTACTGATCCATATCCTTGCTTACCCTTCTCTCGTGTTCTCCCAGCTCGTATCCCCACGGCGGCAACACGACGCTGGGTCTCTTTTTCACCTGCGGTGCCGCTCTCGCAGCCACCGCATGGGCCGTGAGCTCGTGTCGATTGCTCGTCATTTCGTTTGTTTCTGACGAGGGCGGCTTTGAAGAAACATTTTCCGAGTTTGCCGTTCAACAAGGACAAGCCGCTAGCTTTACGGCGGGCGTGGGACTCTTTCAATGGCTCCGTCCAAACGACGCGGACGATCCGGACAGTTGGAGTGACGGGAGTTGCGTAGGATACCAGTCGACAATGTTGGATGTCTTTTCCGAGCCACTCTTTGAAACGGCGCGTGGCTTTGCCGTGTTCTCCGTGCTCATTGCCATTGTGGTCGTGGCGTGGATATTTCTCATGGTTTGCGTCGCTTGGACTAGATTTCAAATTTGGATCATGTCGGCTCTCTTGTTGGCGGCCGGTATTGCCACGAGCATGACGCTTTTGATGAAGCAATCGGCGCTGTGTCAAACGACCTTTTTGGATCGTGACTGTGCCTTGGATCAGGGTGGACTGGTCATGATTGCTGCGGTTATCCTTTGGGTAGCAGCTTTCATGATATCCGTAGTATTTCTTAAACCCTTGCCTGACGACGAGTACGACGACGACGATGATGATGGGGATATATACGCTATTGGATTGACCAAGGCCCGCCAAAAGCAAATGGCAGCTCAACAATCGGTCCAACGATCCAAACAACAAAAGAAGAGAAAACAACAACAACAAGAACGCACTTTATCTCCGAGTGGATCAGGCGTCAGTCGTCGCGTACCACCTTTGACGCCGTCGACACAGGGCAGCTTTGACTATTCTTACGATTCCCAAGACTCTTGGCGGTCGCCCAAGAAAAAAAGGTCGCAACAAAGTCGATTGACGGTCGATGACGTTTCGAATCAGCAACAACTCGAAGTATACATGGCGGAACGAGTCGATAGAATCAGTTCCATGGCGGAAGTATGACGGGCGACTGTTTGTGTCGGCGGTTGCTTTGATGGATGCGCACTACCGCTACAACGCATGGAATGGAATGGAATCAATCCAGTGCTGATGACATTATCTCTCTCTCTCTCCTCTGTAACTATATATATTGTCGACCAACGCCAATACAGGCGTGTGTCAACTTTAAACCAGTCGTATTCAATTCTCTTTCCTATGTGATATGTTTGATTGCTAGAGCTAAGTGTCGTGCATGCGGAGTCCGCTGCCCAGAGTTGACTTGTCGCAAGGAGGATCGCTACGATACATCAAAGTGGAGACTTTGTACGATACCAGTCTATATAGGGATATCGTTGCATTTCAAAACGTTCTATTTTATATCAAAAGACACAGCTGCTGTCTTCGGATCCCTTTAGATTGACTACTCGCTTCCCAAGCGCATCCTCAAAACTTGAGCCGCTTCTTTCTGGATTCCTTCTCGGCAACGCCACCAACGACCTTGGCAAACAAACTCTTGGTATTACCGTCAGCACCTGTGGCAGTTTCGTCCGCGTGCTGCGGACCATCTTGACTGCTCGCTGGGCGCTTTAGGGCCGGGGAATGACTCATCTGGCTAAGGGCGGAAATCGCCTCCAAGTCGTTTTCCATAAGCGTCGCATCTTCTCCAAAGAGAGGTCGACAAGTCGGTGTTTTTGCAGGTGAAGGGCGAGATGATGTACTCTTGAATGCTTCGGGAGTCTGACTTTCAAACAAGCCCGTCAAGTTGTAGCCAAGCATACTATTGCCGTCGCTGCTGTTCTGGCTGTTGGTAATAATCTCGGCGGCAGCCCTTGAAGGGAAGCTATCGACCGATAGAGACGGACTACCATCGCTTTTAAAGGCGGAAGTTGGAAGCACAAAGCCAGAAGAGAGTCCAATTGGTGTACCTGTCGTTGTAAAGATGGTCGAGCTATTGGGCGTGGACGGCGGCAATGCTCTTGGCGGCTCTTTCGGTTTCCTGGTCGCCGGGGGAGATTTCTTTGTTGCAGTGGTTGCCCGCGAAAGGGGCGGGCGACTGGATGGAACCACCGCGGCTGGCTCTCGGCTGTCGGAAATCCCCTGCGCCTCTCGAGTCCGCTCAAGTACTCCGGCCAAGAAGCTAACACCCTCCCCAATAGGTTCCTTTGCCGGACTCGGCCCGTACGAATCGAGCATGGAAAAGCCGCTGCCCTCGTCGTCGTTCTTGTCGCCAGGGGCGCCAGCGGTGAACGTTCGTTGCCCGCCGGACGGCTTGAATGGAGATTTCGCTAGCTGCGACACGATTGCGTTCGCCACCATACTTTCGGTATCGTTTTCCATCATTTTCTGCATCCTCGACATTTGAGACCAGTCGCCATCCGTTTCCTTTACAAGTTGCTCGAATGCATGGCGCGAGCTTCCGTCGCTACCTTGGGGATCAGGCCGCGAGGGACGCGGCGCCAGAGTGATCGGACCAGTTACAATAGGGTTCCGGCCCTGCGCAATCGGTGGTCTTCCACCGGAGGCATGCATGGGATAGTGGCCTGCGACGGGCGAATAATGGGATAGGTGCGGTGCTGGAGGGGCCATCCTGGCCGTGGCAAGAATAGCAGCTGCTTGACCAATAGACTTTGCGCCCACCGAAGGTGCTATCGGGTTCCAGTTGGGCATTGACAAAGCCTTTGCTGGTGATTGTCGCTGTGGCGACTTGCCATATTTTGCCTTCAGCTGGTACGAGGTTTCGTGGCGGTTCGTTCGGGAAACGGACGCCTTGACACGTCGTTCCAGAACCTGATATCGCTTTCGAAGGTGTCCCCGATCGCGATGCGGCAACAATCGAGCTCCAATTTCCGCCCACATGTGTCCCATGATGGGAACAGCCCTCAACAGAGTCAAATCTTCTTCTAGACCTGCAAGGAAAGCAAAACAAGAAACACATGAGATGGATATATCGTGGCGCTTCCATTTAAGGGATCTTGTTCAGACTTACTCCATCGGTGAACATTCAGAATCGCAGGAGGAGTACATTGCTTCAACGTTGCGACCTTGGTCTCGTCAAGATCATCAACACTTTCCAGCTTTGGTGGCTGATTCATATTGCCTTCTGTATCAATGTCGATCCCATGCGCTTTGTACAACATGACGCAAAGCTTCGAGTAGCGCTGCGAGATAATGTTGACCGAACGATCGGGAAGGTACCTATCTGCAATCAAGCCCCATTGCTTTTCACCGTACAAATTAACACCTCGTAGCACAAGATTATCCTCGCCCGACGTGAACAAATTTCGATTTCGCCGCAGCACCATTTCATGTTCGTGTGTACACGGCGGTTTGAATGCGTCGCCAAGGAACTCTTTGGCGTCACAAAAGTTTTCGGACGGGTCCAGACCATCTGGTAGAGCGCTCTTATCGTACTCAGCCCCAGCCTCGTCCAATACCTGTTGACACGCTTTGGAATTCTGTAGTTACGTTACAACGAGGGAACGTAGTGTTAGACGCCGTGCGAATATACTTACTGAACGACGACTTGACGACAAAGGCCAAGGCGTCCTCTCTTTCACGCATACGTACCGACTCCAACTCCAAAATGTTTTGTGACCCGTTGCCGACGACGCCGCCTTCCACACTCTTATCCAGCATGGCAAATGTCTCTTTTAGTTTCCCAAGTCCCTGAACATCAAAGACTGTTCGCTGTTGACCGTTCGGGTGTTTTTCAAGCTTTTTGCTAAACTGCGCACGCGTCAATCGGCCTCCCCCTGTGGTTACCGGCGACGGTTCGCCAATCGACGACGCCTCTTCAGTAGCGTCCATTTCGGACAACAGCGACCGTCGTCGCGCCGGAGTATAAGCTGTTTCCAACTGAATGGAATTACGAATAGCGTCCTTGCGATTCTGATCCAAATCTTGCAGCATACCAACGGCACCGTCCAAAATCTCCACAAGATCGTCGGCAGTTTCGGTCCCCGTGGCAAACGGACTACGATTGGCGTCCCCTAGAGTCGTGTGCGTTCGGTGCGTTCGGTTGTAGTGCGCCCCGCGTGTCGCAAGAACTGCCTGTTGGATCAGCAACTGATAATGCTGGTCCATGAGATTTTGAAACTCGTCCATTTGTTCGGCCGTTACGATTGTTCGGCTGGCCCGTGCCGCATCCCGCAACGGTGTATTGGGAGAAGGACCATCCTGCTGTTCACCGTTGGTGGATGCAGTGGACTTTGAGATCTTGCTTGTATCGGTCTTGTGACTATCGGTCGCGTTTGCCGTCACGGGGGCTGCGGGTGTGTCTTCACCATCAGGTTTCTTCTTGGCGTGATCCAACAAGGTAGCTACAGCTGCTTCCATGTCTTCTTCTTCCAGACCCCCTAGCTCTTCTTCTAGTTCTCGATAAAAATTGGGATCCCACTCGAGTAGATCCAGCGCTATTGCCGACGACGCTGTCGTAAGCTTGGTCGTTTGCGTTTGCGTGTGATGTACCGTCGTTGACGGTCCACCGCGACCACCACTGTCATCGTTACCACCTCCACCATCGTCATCATCATCATCCTCCGAATCATTTTCCATGGCATCGATTAAATACTCTTCTTCGTCATCGTCGTCTCGCAGCTTCCAATCATCGTCCAATCCCAGACTCTTGACAAAGCGAGCGTAATCGTCCAGATCCCCTTCGGCATCCGACAAAGTGTCGGGCGACGTTGCGGGCAGTGATTCTGCTACTGCTACTGCTACTGATTCTGCTCCTGCTGGACGAGGGAACGATTCCGCAGTGCTCCGGGTGTGCGCATCCACAAAAGGGGCAGGCTCAACGACGAGTGGCGGTACATGGGGTCGTCCCCGACCCTTTGTGGGAAACACTGCGTACGCTGTCGCCCCTACTGCTGCTAATCCTGCTACTCCTGCTGCTACTCCTGCTGCTGGCGGTGGTGGTACAGCAGCTGGTCGTCTCGTCCAGGATATTGCACTGGTAGTTCCAACGGCATTACTTGCCGCAGCAGCAGCAGCAGCAGCAGATGCATTCTTTTTCTTTCCTCCTTGCCGGGTGCTCCCTGATAAAGCGTAGGCCCGAGCGGCCGCTTTCATGGCTGGATCATCGGCCGTGCAAGGCGGCGGTGGTGGTGGTTTTTCCGTGGCGTCCGTTCCCATACTGGCGCAGCAGTTCTTTCACAATACGTCTATCAAGTATCGTATTCGTGTTCGTATTCGTATCGCAGTCACTGTGGTCGTATATTGGTATGTATAATAGAGTAACACACACTCTATCTCTCTAAGTCGAGGAGCAAGGCGTGGCGTGGCGTGGCGTAGGTACGGTAGTCTACTACTGCGACAGCACACCAAACAGGTCAACGTCAATAACACACACAAAAAGGCCTCTATCGTGTGTGTGTGTGTGTGTGTATTTCAAACTGTACTGTACTGTACCGTACTGTACTGTACTGTTCGAAACGCTGTCTGCTGTAGTCAATTGTCAATAGTCAGTATCGTGGGGGTGCGGCAATAGCAACGACAACGACAACAACGACAACGACAACGACAGCGACAACGACAGCAACGACAATGTGCTTCCGCGGTGCTTCTTGTCGCGTTCTCGCCGTTCGAAACACGGCGCGGGAAAAGAGGCGTTTCGCGCCACGACAAAGCTTGCAGCGTGTCGACACATTGATTCCCTTTTTGGGGCCAAATTTACGGAGAACGCCGTCGATCTAACAAAGAATGTGGCGTTTCGATGTGAATTCAAATGAATTTTTAGTTGCCGCCATATTACTTATTGCATAAGGATTTCACATGTCACAGCGGTATTTTACTTCTTGACTCTACATAGGTAAAAATGGCGCGAAATCAGCGCGACAAACGTGCCAATCCAGCGCTACGGTACGGTAAACGCTAAGTACGACGCGTTGGGGGTCGACATGCATTGAGCTCCATCCAAATCGAAGATTCGATTTGGATCGTCGACACATTCTTTAACTGTACCTACCGGTAAAGTAGTGTAAACAACCCTTTGTCACCATGGCGCACATCCTTTCAGCCGTTCAAGGTAAGGCAATGGCAGTGAAAAGCGAGAAAGAAGGAACGAATAGGGGGAAATGAGCTCGTCGCATAACTGGATGATGATTGATGAACTTTATGATTGATGTTCGCATCCCATTGCTCACTCACTCACTCATTCACATTCTATCTCTATCTCATAGGCTCCACGGCAGACATTGTCCCAGTCACGCGCGCTCTCATTTCCGTTAGCGACAAGACGGGAATTGTGGACTTTTGCAAGTTTCTGGCCACGCAAAATGTCCACTTGCTTTCCACGGGAGGAACGGCCAAGGCCTTGCGCGAGGCTGGCTTGGCCGTCACGGACGTTTCAGAGTACACGGGCGCCGTAGAGTGCCTGGATGGACGCGTCAAGACCTTGCATCCAAAGGTGCACGGAGGTCTATTGGGAGTGCGGGGAAACCCGCAGCACGAGGAGGAAATGAAGGCGCAGGGAATTGAAAAAATTGACATGGTACGTACTTGTACGATGGAGTGGAATGGGGTGAATTGGAGTGGCAGTCGAAACGGCCGTCAGTACATGTATACTTGTCTCACACTACATCTTTCAATCCAATCGTAGACCATTTTGAACCTCTATCCCTTTGAAGCCACCGTTGCCAAGGGTGCCGCCTTTGAACAGTGCATTGAAAACATTGATATCGGCGGACCCAGCATGTTGCGTTCGACGGCCAAGAACCACGCCTTTACCGCCATTGTCACCTCGCCCGATCAGTACGCGGCCGTCCAAAAGGAAATGGAAGCCGCGGGTGGCACTGGCCTCGCCATGCGGAAAAAATTGGCGGCTAAAGCCTTTGCCGTCTCGGCCGCCTATGACTCGGCCATTGCCACTTGGTTCAATGGTCAGCTCGATGCTACCCCAGACGAGCAGGCTCCCGTGGTGGCGCGCGTGTACCAGCCCGAATTTCCTCTCAAGTACGGCTGCAATCCGTATCAAAAGCCGGCGCAAATCTTGTCGCGCTTGAATTCCAAGCTTCCCTTTCAAGTCTTGAACGGCATACCCGGATACATTAACTTGCTGGATGCCGCTAATGCGTGGCAGTTGGTGTTGGAGCTCAAGCAAGCGACTGGTTTGGCAGCGGCCACGAGTTTCAAGCACGTGAGTCCAGCGGGCGCGGCCGTGGCGGTTCCCTTGACGGACGTTGAGTGTGCCGCGTATGAAATCAAGCCCGAGGATGCGGCGGCCTTGACTCCGGTGGCCTTGGCGTATTTGCGTGCGCGCAACGCCGATCCCATGTGCTCGTTTGGCGACTTTTGTGCGGTCAGTGATACGGTTGACGAAGATACGGCCAAGATTCTCAAAAAGGAAGTATCGGACGGTATCGTCGCACCGGGGTACACTCCCGAGGCCTTGGCTATTTTGAAGGGTAAAAAGGCGGGCAAGTTTATCATTTTGGAGGCAGTCTCTGGCTACGACGCGGGCGAATTCGAGTACCGTGAGGTGTACGGCATGACTTTTTCGCAAAAGCGCAACGTTGTGATTGTGGGCAAGGACAATATGAAGAACGTGGTGACTTCCAAAACAAAGGAATTGAGCGACTCGGCCGTCAGAGATTTGATTGTGGCGTCGATTTGCATCAAGTACACGCAGTCCAACTCGGTCGGCTTTGCCAAGGATGGTATGATGGTGGGCGTTGGTGCCGGACAGCAGTCGCGTGTGGACTGTGTCAAGTTGGCCGGGCGCAAGGTGTCTACTTGGTACCTCCGACAGCACCCCAAGGTGCTTGCTCTTCCGTTTAAGGAAGGGGTCAAGCGCCAGGACCGCGTGAATGCTCGCGTGCGTTACATTGAAGGTGACTTTACCACGGAAGAAAAGGTTCGATGGGAAGCGCAGTTTACTGAGGTTCCAGCACCCTTGACGGAAGAGGAAAAGAACGCGTTTATGAAAACGTCAGAGGGCATTAGCATTAGCAGTGACGCTTTCTTTCCGTTCCGCGATTCGATCGATCACGCCTCCAAGCTTGGTGTTTCGTATGTGGCGCAGCCCGGAGGCAGTATCCAAGACCAGAACGTGACCGAGGCCTGTGACGAGTACAACATGTCCATGTGCCTTACCGGAGTTCGTCTCTTTCATCATTAAGGATAAAGTAAGGAGTGCTGGCAGCGGAGTCTCTAGTCAAGTCTATTGCTTGCCATTTACCACACTCGTAATGAAAGATCACATGGATGCATTGACGTTGTCAACTTTTCATTTTAGACTGTGCGACGTACCAGGTAGCTATCATACCATACCGGTTCTAGCTAGTGTCGTCGTTGTCGTCTACTCATAGTCTACAGTACTGACAAAGCTAAAACATGAAAATGACAAAATGACTGATATATATATGGTAGGCTTTTTGTCGCCTGGCTTGGCTAGGCTTCCGCTTAGAGTAGCAACGGGCGCGCAGCACGTGGCCTGCATTCCCCTTTTTGCGTTTTGTGTGTTTTTTCGGCCTGTTGGTGTCGTTGGTGACTCCGACTCCACACATCGCTAATCGCCGACACGTCATGTATTTACAAAAGCAGCGAGAATCGGCGACTATTTGTAAATACGTTTCAATAATCAGAAACTGATAACCTATTATTTGTTTTGGTGCGAACTCCAAAATTTCGTCGATTCGAATGCCACAAGACCCAAAAAGCAAAAGCGCCATCGAAATCCACTACAGTATTTATCCAATCCGATCACCGATAGAGAATCGAGACGACTGGTACGGTACCATTGAGGTGCTCTGAAGACGTTCGGATCCGCTTACGATGCCCATAGACACAGCAATGATAGACAGAGTTACAGATAGTAACTCCTTCCCGCCTTCGATGGATGGCTCCTCGCAGTCGACAGATGCCGATGTCGAGCATACCTCATTTCCCAGGATTGCAAGTCCTCGTTCCACCACCTCTACGACTGCTTCGAATACCGGTACTCGTACTCGTACTCGTAAACCCCAACCCGCTACGCCGTCGTCGTCAGTAGCCGACACCTTCTCTGGTATGCGCAAGGCAGCCTCGGAAACTCTGCTCAATCTCCAGGAATGGGCCAAGTCTCCCAAACACGGCACAGGCAACAATAACAGCTTTCTCCAGAGTCCAGTGGCCGCCACGTTGTTGAGTCCTTGCGCGGCGGCCACGGCGAACGCGGCTGAGGACGAACCGGCGGTCCAAATGCGTTTCTTTCCCGATACTCCCACGGTAGCCGACGGATCGCCCAAACACGCAGTGCACGCGTTATATGGCTCGGCCAGTGGCACTTTCGAGACAGTGGGAGTCTTTCGTTCGAGCCGACAAGAAGAATCCGCCGACCACCCAGGGGCCAATATCTTGCACGAATTTGCCAAACCCTTTGTATCTTGCACGGGTGGATCCGCCATGCCCCCGCTGGATCTCTCCAAAATGAAACACGCCGTGGGGAGAGTCGTACACGGCGACATGTCGGGTGCTCGACAAGCTTGGGGGGATGCGGCAGCGCCGGCCTTTAGTGAGAGCAACGAGTTTGAAGACTCGCGCGACTACGAAAACGACAACGATGAAATAAGTTTGCCGTCCATGACGTCGCTCGACGAGGAAGCCATGCGCGTCCGACGATTAACCTCGTGGAATACCAATGGTACTCTGGACACGGCGGGTACCATGGATACCTTTGGCACTGCCACCTCGGTCGGAGCCTCCTTTGTCGATACTAACACTGATACAGCAGTCAATCCGTTTGACGATGACGGCAATCCAATTGATCCCACGTTGATCAAGGCAGTAAATCAAAAGAAGCGACAGCAACAACGACGAAAACGAGTCGTCAAGTTTGATTATCCACCCATTTCGTCCGTGAGAGAATGTCCGAGACACGACGTGAATGATCTCGAAAAGCTTTTCTTTAGTGAAGCCGAAATGGATCAGATTGAAGCTGATCGTGCGGGTACCGAGACTGCCGACGATGTCGAAGTGGTGGCCGTATCCTCGTCGGCGAGTATGGATGGGGCGGTGGTGCAAACGTCAAAATACGCATCTGCGCATCCGCCGTCGCCTGCCGTGGGTGCCTTTTCAAGCTACGTGCCGACACCGCGCATGTGGAGCAAGAAAAAGGGCCAGGGTAACAGCTATTTCGGCAACGCTGAGTCTCCGCGCCGTGCTGCTGCTACAAGGAGGAGGGGTCTGGGACCTGATAATGGCGTCGATGCGACCCAGCCACCGCCCAACAAACAAGACCCGCGTATGGTCAAGCGGGTGCAAATCTATTTACGAGAGCGTTCGACAGCGGCATGAGCGAATACGTAAATGCCCTAGTCCCGGTCAGTCGAAATTAGTCTGGTATATCGCCAGCGGAATGAACTCGCTGGTCGGTGTATCGTCAAAGCAAGCCCACCACGCACGATTTATTGTCGACGAGGAGCCTCTAGAATATCCTACGCTCCTATAATATTACTAGTAGCAAGAGACAATTATCATCCTGCATGACTTGTTTCCTATACGGTGTTGTACTCTTCTACGTGGCGTGAACAGCATTCTGTTTTTATAGGATAGCATTATTTCTATCGAGGATCCAGCAGAACTGTGTGTACGTCGTACAGTACCGTAGAGGAGAACGTCCAACGACCAACGACCAACTAGCAGAATTCTCCTTTTTGGTCGGTGATGGGTACCTGTACGCTAACATTGATCAGACTCTCTGTATGTTGTTACTCTAACAACAGCGAACTACAGTACAGAGCTGCATGGCGGCGTTAACACTCAAGCTATCCAAAGCACCCAAACACCAACGAACATGGGATGAGGTGAGGATACCAACTGAGTGGAACACTATGGCTGCACTGGAAACCATGGGACTACAACTGGTGGCAGATGCAAACACGACAAAGAACAAGCTGGACCTCCAATACTTCCAGGACCTCCGGCACATCAAATTCATACAGCAAGGAAATAGGACACATGCAAAGATGCAATCGGCAACCATTACATGAGCAAGAACACCGGTACCAGCGACGCCTGAAAGATCGCAGATGGAGCAACCAACAACAAATACCACGCCGGTATGACCGCGATGACACACACGATACATGATGGACGACCTTAGATACATGGTCACATACCCCTTCACTGGCCAGGGTTTCTCTTCATGGCCGAGGAAACTCGGTAGACGACGCAGCAGAAATGCTGGCAGTTCCGACACGATTACGAAACCTGAATGTTGTGGAGAGACGAGTCCGGGGAGACCACACTGTAGGGTGGTGTGGAAATCCCAGTTCCCGCGCGAAAGCGCCCGTCTCCCATGCCCTCTTCGCCGGTAAATATTGGCGCTATGACAGTATTGACGAGCCCTTAGGTGTGGCCTTAGAGGGAAGACCCGCGCTCATTACTACTTAAAACTAAACAACACACACACACACACACACACACACACACACATATACACACACACACACACACACACAGTACAGAGCTGCGATAAGACTAAAAGCTTTCCCTGGAGACTTAAGATTGGCTGAATAGGTGAATAGGGCAATACCCCACGTGGAAATTTGAACGAAGAACAGACGAAGAAGGTCGAAACAATAAGTAAAGCTTGAAGGTCATTTTCTCTTCAAAAGAACCCTTCTTGCAACAAACGTCGAAGTCGAACGGTCACAAAAAGGATGAAACATGAAACACCTAGTAAGGCACACACAGCTTCGAGCGAAGGATCTGTCCATAGTGTTCAAAACCGAATCCACCCAGTCATTGCAAGTTGGTCATTGGGTTGGTATGCCGAAATGCGAAGCATGTCAAGATTAGAGTCATTCTCAATCTTGCACAGATTTCCAAAGGCTCACTTTTCCATTTGTCGCCACTTTTGTCAACACAGATTACCTTTCAAAAGCCAAATACCTTCAAGATGACTGATACTTTGGTCGACCGTATCCGTAACAACGATGGAGAGCTCAAGGAGCTGCGCCTCACTGAGGAGCCCCCTGCTTACTGCGCTAAAGTGTCGGACTTGACGGATGCGTTTCAGAGCAACTCTAACATTGAATACATTCGTTTCGATCGCGACTTTCTCCCGGCGTTGGAACCCAGTGAGTGCGACGGCTTCTTCAAGAGCATTGGGGGAATTTCGTCGTTGAAGGAGGCTCAGATCTGGCACGCAAGTTTGTCCGTAAAGGTATTGTCGACTTTTATTGCGGCTGCTCGCAACTTGGAGAGTCTCCAGCTCGGTTTTCTCCACCTCGAAGGTACGCAAGAAGACTTTATTGAAGTCGCCGATGCTCTCAAGGAGCACCCTTCCCTTCGCGCCTTTTGCATGCTCGATTTCTCCTTGAATGATAACTCGGTCTCGATGGATGGACTCATCGAAGTGTTGTCTACTCTTCCCAAGCTTGAGATGGTTAAGCTCGAGGTCACGCACTCCCGTCGCTCCAGTTTGGTCGGTGTCGCAATGGCCGTGAAGCCTGTTCAGGTTGTTCTTTCGGGAAATGCTCTGGCACACATCTTCAAATCTAAGTCACTTCAGGTTATGCACTTGGGGCGACTCGTACTACAGACGAATGACTATAGCGTCCTTGCCGATGCCATTCAGTCGGCACCCGCTCTCAAGTCTCTCAGCTTGTCCAAGTGCGGCCTCGATGATTCCAGCTGCGCCATTATCACCAAGGCTATTGGTAAGAACAAGACTTTGGAGCGCGTGGACTTGTCTTGCAACAGTATTTCCGACGAAGGTTGCAAGTGGATTGCCAGTGGTTTACAAGACAACCACACCATCAAGTTCCTTCGCCTGTGGGGTAATTCACAGATTACTAGCGCTGGCTTTGACACCATTTCCAATATGCTTGGCAGTGGCGTCTTGGAGCGTGTGCCTCTCATGACACCG
>Ga0307981_1002657_pt1 | contig 14192 bp, 9 predicted proteins | sample OrgLakmetagen987_FD_201849 | JGI IMG/M metagenome (GOLD analysis project Ga0307981, IMG submission 201849) | Saline water microbial communities from Organic Lake, Antarctica - #987 | ecosystem: Environmental > Aquatic > Non-marine Saline and Alkaline > Saline | place: Antarctica: Organic Lake... | reverse complement strand
TGCCGAAGATGCGAAGGGAAGATGAAACGCGCGGTTGGCGTTTCCCGGGGAAAACTGGATCAGACGTCTGTCTCGGACGGGTAGGTGGCAGACCACACAACCTCGTCGAACGTCCGCAGATCAACAAGAGTAAGACTATATGCACGACTCAAAATTCGTTTCGGAATTCCAACGCACGGGTTATTATCGGAACTCGGAATGACACGCGAGACGCCTGGAACTTCCTTCCTCATCACATCACAATCACAACTCAAGATACTTCCATTCACCAAGCTCTGTAGCCAACACAAGACACGAAATGACCACGGACGATCCTGATATCCCGGTAGCATACGGAACACCGATACCACCTCCTGCACCGACGGCACCGTTTGTCCCTCCACGTCCCGACTTGCAACAAGCGCAAGCTACCATGGGTAGAAGCTCTCGCTTCTCGCTGCCAGTAGAAGAATCCAATCGGATACCCAAATCAAGCATGAAGGCACTCGAGTCACAGGGATATACACGAGGACTTGCCGAGTCTCTCTGGAGAACCAAGCGCATGTTTCCCCTAAGAATTTGGATTGTCGACAATTCGGGTTCGATGAATACCAGCGACGGCCACCGACTAGTGGAATCCCCCAAGAACGACTCGATTAAGTTTGTCAACTGCACGCGTTGGGCAGAGATGCAGCAGACGGTCGATTACCACACCCAACTAGCTGCTTTGATTCGGAGTCCAACTGTCTTTCGAATGCTCAACGACCCTGGTGCGATCAATGGGCCCCAGCAGTTTTCTATTGCGGAACGCGGAGACCAGTTCATTGACGAAGACTTGGCTATTGCGCAGAGTACGATCATGAATTCTTCTCCGAGTGGTGTAACACCTCTGGTACAGCACTTGCGAGAGATTCGATCCAATATCCTCCAACTAGAGCCAGAATTGCGTAAAAATGGCACCAGGGTTGCCGTCGTTATCGCAACCGACGGACTACCTAGTGACAATCGCGGGTATGCCGACGCATCTGTCAAGCGCGAGTTTGTTGACGCTCTCCGAGCACTCGAAGGCCTTCCTGTGTGGGTAGTGATCAAGCTTTGTACGGATGAAGACTCGGTGGTTGAGTACTACAATGAGCTAGATTCACAGCTCGAGCTGAGTCTCGAGGTTCTGGACGACTTTGTGGGAGAAGCACAAGAAGTGTACGAGTACAACAAGTGGCTGAATTATGGTCTTCCGCTGCACCGCTTGCGAGAAATGGGATACCATGATCGCATTTTTGATTTGTTGGATGAGCGAAAGCTGTCGAAGGGCGAGTTGCGAGACTTTTGCCGCATTTTGTTTGGTGATGACCGCATGGATGGAGTTCCCGATCCGGAAGGCGATTGGAAAGCCTTCCTAGCTGCTGTGACGGCACTGGTCAATAAGGAGAAGAAGCAATGGAATCCAGTATCGAAAAAAATGGAGCCGTGGTTTGATGCCCGACGCCTCAAGAAGGCATATGGAGGCGGTGGATGGTTTCGATAAACACACATGCAGACGATGGTAGCGTATGATTGTGACTCGAGCACCCTTGGACCAGAAGAGTCACACGACTCTTGTGGTACGATCTCTAGTCTGCTACCGTAGTACGACAAAGAGATACATGTAGTACTGTTAATTGTGACGCTTTCGTCGGATATGTACGTTTTTGGTTGAAAGCAGATAGTTCGCCCTGAGCCCTGCCCGGATGCTGTCGGTTGAGCTCTTTAGACTGAATGACTTCTTTCAGGTGCATACAGTATTCTCCGGCTTATTTTGTGCAAAATGGTATGGTCAAAGTCGCCATTATCCGATCCGTTTTGTTCCCAGTTGAGTTAGTTCCAGTTCTCATTTTTCCGATTACTATACAATAATAAGTACTGGGTTTCACTTTCCAGAATATCTTGGCCTAAGTAAACAATTATTTTTCCTAGGTAAATGTCGCTCGTTTGTCTTATAAGCGACTGACGGAAGAACGGTGAGGTTCAAAACCACGAAAGAAAAAACGGATTCGTCCCACCATGAGAGTGTAATTGTTTACTGCAGTGCTACAGCAGTAAACCCAACCCAGATTCTCCACACAACCTGATAATTATGATGTCAACTGATCAACGACGCCGTATCAATAACTTTGAAAACTCCAAAAATCAATGCCTCGGCAAACGGGACAAGTCGGGCGCCGGTCGGATCGACCCCAAGGCCGTCGATATTTGCGCCGTCGTCAATGATCTCCCCCAGTACTATACGACGAGTTCTTGTGCCGGTCGATGCTTTCTATATAGAGGACAGGGCATCAAGTCGACCACCGACTTTACACGGTTTCGTGTCTCGCATGACAAGATAGCCGACCCAGATAGATACTTTGATCTGTCGACGCTAGTGTCGGACCCAACGGGAGGCGCCGATCCGGTACGATCCATTGGTCAGTTTAAGCACTCCGAGCGACTGAAAGAAATGGCAGTCGTCGAAGCTCGCGTAGCTGATAACAATGTTGCATCGGAGTTGGTAGGGGCTATCTCGGCCTCGGGAAAAGAGTCCACCACCAGTGAAGGTGATTCCGTCTGGTTGCGCTTTGAGCCCTTTATTTTGCATGTGGCGTGTTCTTCTATAGCTGCTGCTTCGAATCTTATGACAGCTGCTCGTCCAGCGTTCAAAAACGTGGGCCTCACAACCTGGAAGGACTCGAAATATCTCGTGGCTGTCTGGGGAGATGAAGGACTTGACATGCCTGTCAGCACACCAGACGGTAACTTGTTAAGTTCTTCCAATACCTCGCTACCTTTGTGGTTGGCAACTCTAGTCAATGAGCGACATGAACGGAATTGGAACAAGATCAATCGATTCGTCCAAGCTGTTCGAGAGCTACCATTGTTGGAAGCTGTAGATTATTCCGTCGAGCCAGAGAATTTGGAGCAAGGTAATGCGTCGATTGTTCCGCGAAGCTTTGACGTTGTTGGGGACGTGGCACTCTTGCACAATCTCCTTACAGAGAATCCAGAGGAACGACGAGTCATCGGGAGTGCTATTATGCGAAAGAACAAGGGCATCAAAGTAGTCGCCGTGCGCCTCTCGAATCTCGAAGGGACGGAACGCGCCCCGGGAGACCAAGGTCTTTCCATCATTGCGGGAGCTGAAAGGTCTCCCTTGCTTACCACACACAGCGAATATGGAACCAAATGCGTTGTGGACTTGAACAATACATTCTTTAGTTCTCGCATGGGACCGGAACGACTGCGTCTTTGTCAACAAGTGGCTCGAGGCGAAAACGTTCTGGTTCTCTTTGCGGGTGTCGGCATGGAAGCCTTGCAGATTGCAGGCAGAACTGAAGCGAGTTCAGTCCTGGCTGTGGAGCTCAACACCGTTGCTGTCAATTGTGCAAACAGGGCGCACCGCATGCTAGAACGAAACAAGGGCCTCAAATGTGTTGGCGCAGCTGATCGTTTAAAGATTGTCCAAGGCGACGTGCTTGAGGTCATTCCGACTCTCAAGCAAAACTATTACGATAGAGTCCTTGCTCCGAGACCGAAAGAAGGGGCTCTGGACGGTGACCTGGGAAGTGGCGATGGTGGGGCCACTTTTCTGAAAGCAATCCTACCCATCATGAAACAGGACGGCGGAGAATGTCACTGGTACGACTTTGCTGCCGACCACGAGTTCCCCACTTGTGATCGGACACGACGGCTGATAAAACGAGTGTGTCAAGAGCAAGGTCTCGAAATGGAAGTCATTCACGTTGCCAACGTTGGCAGTATCGCCAAGCGACAGCTTCGAATCTGTATGGACTTTCGAATATCTACTACCGTTAGTAGCACTAAATCATAATGACACATACTCGCTTTCTCCCTACTTTACGTATCTAGTACCTACCACTAGTCTCTCCATGTCTCTTCCGTATTCAAGGCTTGGTACTCTCGAGTAACTGGATTCCAAACCATGCCGGGTTTAGCTTCCGTCTCCTTGCTCATGGCGGCCTGTCGGAACCGTTCGCTCTCCTCGGCTTCCTCTCGTTTACGAGCCCTTTTCTCCTTGGCCTGGCGTTCCTTGGCTTCCTCCTCCAGCCGAATATCACGCGCCTTGACCACAGCTGGATGAATCTGTTGGAAAGACAAGAGCTTGAGTTCGAGCTCGTCACTGAATCGAAGGTCGTCTTCATCTTGCTTCACGGCAGCCTCAAGCCACGGGAGGTACCGCACAGTTTCTTGCTGTAACAGCTTTCGTTCCAGTGCAATATCATAGAGATTTCTCCGCTGAGACGCCAACTGCTGACGAAAGCTAACCGTCTGACGATGCGTCTGCTGCAGTTCATCGCCCACCAAGTTTTCCAGTTCTGCCGCTGGCGTCTTGGACGTTACAGTCTCAATCTTGTTCAAGGTCATGTGCGCGAGTTCGTAGTTTTGCTGCAATGTATTGAGGCGCGTCCACACATCCAACAAGTTATTGTTGGACAACGTCGAGCGACGACGTCGTTTAAGCGACCCCGAATGCGAGGACCCAGCGCTGGCAGTACTACCGCGACGGCGCTTGCTGCTGCGGCCCTTGCTGCTGACGGGAGTCGACTGCTTTTGGGACAGGACCGAATCAATATTGACTTCAATGTTGAGCCTCTGGCCTCTCTCGTAACTTTCAAGAAACATGTTATCGTCTTCATCGTCGCTGCCGTCGTCATTGCTGTTATCGCTCCCCTCTAGAATATCCATGATTTCGTCATCGTCAATCGTCTTTCGGGGTGGAGCGGAAGGTTCCTGCGGTTCCTCTGCCACGGGCGAAAACTCGGAAGCGTCTTCGGGCGGAGGCAAGAGACTCGGACCCCCACTGCTGGCTACACCACTGCCACCCTCGTCACCCTCTGTTCGATAGCGCTCGAGGCCCTTAAGCAGTTCTTGGACAAAGCGAACCGAAAACACCCGCCGATCTCCCCAAATCTTTACGGTTCTTCGAATTCGTTCGGTTTGCGATAAATCTTTCTTGCACATTATAATGAGGCTCTGTCCCAGAACGGGCGAAAATGCTTCCAGAAACTTGCTACCGCGATTGCGCTTGGAGATTTGCAACACTTCGTTGGTAACGTACAAGAGCGGCAAGATTTGGTCGCGAGTGGCGGACGACAAACAGTTGCGCCATTCCGTCACGGCCACGACGGCCGTCGTGTCGTAGTGCTTCATCATGGCACTAGCCGTGTTGCGAATGGCAGGCTCCGAACCATCAATGCGCTGCAAGAGCGAACGAAGTGACGATGCGTTTGCCATATTGTAGTAGACTATAGTCAAAGAGTCGAGTGAAGTCGATATAGAGAACGAACGAGAGTCTATCTTCTCTTTTACGGTGGTACACAACAACTACAGAAGCTACCGTACGACTATATTATATAAGAGGTAACTCAGATAGTCTTCTTTGTGAGCCGCAGCAATTACTGGAACGTTGGAAATGTATGAATCACACGGGACGCAAAAGCAAGAGATTAATGATAGCAGCAACAGCAGCAGCACACCTCGACCCTTTGAGTAGTTGAGCGAATGATCATAAGTTGCCGGTACCGTAGTGTCGCGCGTTGCTGTTGATTCATTCTTCGATGGGTGGCGCTCGTTTCACGAAATGGCGGGCCGTATCCGCTTTATGGAATCTGGCACTTTGATACGCCTACTTTCCTTTTTTAGCCTTCTCTCCGAGAACCAACGAAAAAAATCAAGCCCCCTGGTTATTACTTTTTTCCATTTGTTCTTTCCCAAACAGACCATGGGAAAACGAGTCCAAGGAGCGGCGCTTCGTGCCAAGAAGCGCGCCAAGGTCAACCTCGATGAGGTTCAGGAGAAGCAAGCCGAACAAGTCGCGTCTGCCGGTGTCTCTACGAAAAGAAATGCGGACTTGTTTGTCTTGGATGTAACGGGCGGTACGGTACCGCATTCGGAGCAGCAACCCAAAAAGAAGCACAAGAAAGAGACTGGTTTGTCGGATAAGGACCAGCAAGCGATTGCCAAGCTACTCGAAAAACATGATTCAAAGGAATTGAAAGATCTGGCCTCCAAAGGAAGCGCGATTGTCAATACGAAGAATCGGGTCCGTACCAAGGGTCTCCGAAGTCAGACCAAGGCCAACTATGATCTGTGGGACGCTGCCGATGATGATGGCGTGGCCGCCAAAAGAGTCACTCCTGCCAACACTGGAATGCGCGATCGATTGGCTGGTGTCAGGCCCGATCAGCACGCGCTGGTAAAGGCGCGTCGCGCCCAAAAGCCGAAAAAGGCTGGTTTGGCAGTGGACGTGGCCAAGGGTGGACAGTCTTACCGTCCCGATCCAGTTTCGCACAAGCAGCTGATTGAAAAGGCTGTGGGTTTTGAACAGCGCCGCCAGGAAGCAGTCAACTACATGGAAGCGCCCATTAGTAAGGGACTTTCGGAAGAGACCCGAGCCTTGTTGCTGGGTGACTCGGACAGTGAAGAGGACATGGATGTTGAAGAAGACAATGAACAGGACGACGGACCCGTTGGAGAAATGCCCAAGAGAGCCAACAAGCTGACTCGCGCACAACGCAACAAGAAGCAGCGCCTGCGTCAGGAACAGGCCGTGTTGGACAAGCGCAAAAAGAACAAGAGACTCATGAACGAAGTGGGTGAGATTCCTCGTTACAACAAGGAAATGAAGCACCATAGACGTACGAAACAGGGAGAGCGAGAACTTGTTGAAACGACCAAGCGAAATCTCAAACCTCTCGGGAAAGATGTGGACCACAAGTTGTCGCAGAAAGATCCTGTAGGTGCTCCCACACTTGCGGTGGCACTGTCGTCGGAATTGAAATCCAACAGTTTGCGTACCATTCGACCCAAGGGCAGCTTGGTGGAAGATCGTATCTCGAGTTTGCGCGACCGCAAGCTGGCACCCACCCGTGCCGTTTTGGATGGTAATGCCAAGAAATACTATGGCCGAAGACGAAAGCTTGCCACCAGGGGCACCAAGAACAATGAAGCTTTTGGAGATGACTTTGCCGTCATGGGCTAAATGCTGCTTTTAAGACTCTATACAATACTGCTTTGCTCTATTCTAGGTGTGCAACTTTTTCCAAGCTCACGGTAGCTGTTCGCAAACTCTGTGCGGCAGCTTGAACGTCCGCCTGCGACACTCTTGCCGACGATGCAAGTGTAGTTAATAACCACTCCTCGTCAATTATCGTGGCAGCATCCCCAACAGCAGCTTGTCGATTCCAGTCTTGTCCAGACAATAGGACAGCTGCAACGGCCAACGCCAAGATACCGTGGTGCAAGGCTGGCACGAAAAATACGGCATTGTTGAGTCGCTTCCAGGCTCCGACCGTCATGACCGCGCGCGTTTCCGCTGCAACGCGGTCCGTGATTTTCTTTACCAAAAAGACAGTGGCAGCGTGCACTCGTCCAACGGCCACATCAAACGCCAACCATCGGAGTACAGTCTGTTCCGCGTGGACCAACCGTTCCTTGGATTGCCAGTAGGTTTCGTCCAGACTGGGTGGTTGTGAATTCCAGTGAATAGATATTGCTGACACGGTCCCGGCTCGGCGGCAGCGCCAGTCCTTATTCTCCGTGTCGACGGGTGTCGCGGAATCTTTGTGGCCATTAAGAGTATTCGTATTGGGGGTACCCGTTAGCTTGTCTACGGTTCCATCATTAAGTCGCTGTCGTTTGCAACTACTTACCTCGGCTGCGGCAGGAGAGATATCATCAGCAGCAGTCACATCAGCAGCAGCAGTAGTAACGTCCGCAGCAGCAGTAGCAGCATCAACAGCTAGAGGTGCGGTTTTGGGTTGTTGCAGCATGTGCGCACAGTTGATAATGTCCCGCAACCTCCGAGGTTCTTCTTGAGATTTGCAAGCCAGCAGAATACAAACTACTGTTATTACAACTGCATCATCCTTGCGGGATTGTTGGTCGGGAGCGGAACACGCAATGCAGTAACGATGCAAGAGAATGGCGGCTTGCCAGCGTGTCTCGACCGATACTTGGAGCTGCGCACAAGCAATCCAGAGACTGCACAAGAGTGGGCGTACGGTACGATCGTGTAGCTCGGCATCTTTTGGAAGATTCAAAAGAGGTGGTCGTAAGGCTCCTGAACCTGAAGGGACTTTGCGGCTACCATCCAGCGCCGCCATGGTGATGGAGTGTCTTTTTTCAAGTTTATGTCGGTTTTTGGTTTTTTGGTTCTCTGCCACTGTGACTACGTGACGACATCACACTAACCCAAAAAGTACAAAATGTGTAGACTTCCAAGTTTAGTATAGTAATAGTAAATCAGGTCCACGTTTCGGCTAGTCTAATATCTCGACCAAGCGAATTCGTTTCATAAACATCGTGATCTGCCGTCTCTACCATGGCGGAACAACAGTCTGCAGCCATGTCCTTGGCTCCCAGTCAAACTTTAACGTCCAACAATGGAAACACGCCTAATCCCAACCGAAAAAGGCGAAACAGAGGCAAATCAAAGCCAGAAAGCGGTGCCGAGACACCAGCTGTAGCAGTAGCCAACAAAGCATCGGCACCAGCTGCAGCCAACGATTCCAACAAGCCTCCAGCCGCCGCGGGCAAAGCCAAAAAGAATCGGCAACGAAACAACAAGAATAAGAAGGAATCTTCCAAAAAAGAACCTGCTGATACACCGTCGAAGAAGCAACCAGCTGCCAAAAAGCGCAACAATAAGAATGAACGCAAACGATTTCCATGGCGCCGGCACCTTCCGACAGACTCGGTCGATCCCATTACGCTGGAAACATTGGAGTCACTCACGTATCCTCCATTTGCCTTGGTAGCTTCGGAGCCGTATGATCCAGTGCCAGAATGGCCCGTTCCCGAGGCGTCTGCTCCACCGAAGCTGGCTTTATCGGAAGAAGATCGCCAACGGCAAATTATTCGAGAGCAATGGGGCCACAAGCTGTCGGACGACGAAAAAGAAAAAGACGATGACACTACTGCCAGAGATTTGGAAATAAGGCAACGGCATTACAACTTGTTTGATGGCAGAGCCTTGGCGTATTACATGGTGTCGCAACTACAGTTTATTGATCCGCTCAATCGCCGCGACTTGACCCGCGACGAACTGGTCAATTTGGATCGTTATTTGAGGCGACACCAGTTTACCGATCTCAACGTGACGGAAGCTTACGATGCCAAGGGAGTGACTATTTCGACCGCCGGTGCGGCTGCCAATACTGCCGCGGGACAGGCCGCTATTTTGCAGCAATTGGCGGGGAACCTGCTGAGTGGACTGTTTGGTGGCGGAACATCTGTAGCATCGCGGCCGCAACCATCAGCCGCGTATCAGTCAACGAATCGACTCATGGCGCAGTACCAGGCGCACGAAGCGCAAAATCACAGCGGTCGCCAGAATAGCAATGATACACGACGAGGTGGTAACGGTGGCACTACTTTTCCAGAGGATGTGGGTATCTACGGAGACTCGGGGATTCTGATTATTGATGACGATATGAATCCAGGCTTGAGAGGGAATGCTCCCACCTTTGTTCCTATCACGGATGGGGGTACCAGGAGTACGGGTCCCAATGCGCTGTGGTCGGCCAGTCATATTGCTTCGCGATATGGACATGCCGCGTTGGTGCAGCAAGACAACTTTCCAGCTCTTGCGGTAACGGCTCCAGTCGCCGCGGTCGCCTCCGAGGCACGGCCAGAACCAGTGAAGAAAAAGCCAGCGCCTTCATCCAAGACATTGTCGCGCATCACCAAGACTGTAAAGAAGACCAGCCCCGAAGAGCTCCAGAAACAGTGGGAGGCTCGAGAAGATGCCCGACGAAAGGCGGCCTTGTCGCAGTTGACGTTTGGCGGCAACATGGCTGCTTGGGAGACCGAGACCAACCAAGAGATTCCGTCGACCATTACGACAAGTACTGACGCTTTCGTGTCAGAGGGACAATTGGAACGGAACCGTGCTTTTGCGCAAGCGCTGGGTGTGGCCCCGGCTACGGTTCGTGGCAATATAAACGCAGGTTGGGCCAGACCCACCGGGGCTGCAATTGAAATGGATGAATTCGGGAACGAGCTCAACGCCACAGTGTATCCCGACGCTTTGATTATGAAAGTTCGAGAACGAATCGGTCCACTGCTCAAGTTGGAACGAAAGTGGAAAAACTTTCTAGACGACGACAAGGCAGCGTCTCTGCCGTTGAATTACATGGATAAACCGATGCGCAAGTCTGTACACGAGTATTCTGATTATTGGAAGCTGCAGACGGAGAGCTTTGACGCCGAACCGAAAAGATACATTCATTGCGTCAAGTTGCGTGATACCTGTGCTCCCTATCCGCTGCTGTCGGATGCAGCTCGCAACTGGCGAGGGCCTAGACCGGTGTTGCAGAGTACATCTTTCGCTGCCTCAGATCACCCATCTCGGCAGACGGCTGGTCAAACCACTCGAGGGCGAGACCTGCCTGCTCCACCGGAACGTGTCCCTTTGTCTCTCAAACCAAGGTCCGCTACAACAGACCCGGATGCCATCGAATCTTTACCACCTGGTATAGCCATCAGTGGAGCTCCTACCCGCACCATGACGGAATCCGATGCTGAGCTGGAATCCAGGTTTGGTGCTCTGGCAGTCGGACGGGAACGGGCCAAGCTGGAACTGTCCAAGCGCACAGTCCCCTTGGAACTCCCACCCTACGAGGAAGCATCCAAGGGCTTTGACTTTTCGGAAGAAGTACAACGTCAGAAAGAAAGGGTAGAGCTGAAGGCTCTTAAAGAACGCGAGCGAGAGGAAAACAAGCAGAGAGCGCTGGAAGCTGCTTTCGCCAGCAGTGACGAAGAGGAAGTAGCAAATGGCGTCGCCGGTGGAGACGACAGCGAATGGAGTGAAGAGGAACAAGAGCCTATGTATGCTGGTGGCGATGAAGACGAAGAGTGAAACTAATATACTCTCTAGCTAATTTAACTGATACTTACTGGGAGTCAATCAATTTCTCAATTTTTTTCTTCATCTCCTAGCACTATGCGGCCAAGAAAACCTTCTATGCTTCCGTCACTTGATTCAGAGCTCCTCTCAAGCCCATCAGCGTCGTCAAACCATAAATTCCCACCGTAGGATATACATAACTCCTCGTTTTGGGGAATGGGTTTGTGACCCGAGCTGTAGACGATGCTGTCACTGCCGATTCGGTAGTCCACATTCGGACTTCTCGAGTGATTAAAAAGTGATCCGTAACCCAAAGCTAGTAGCTTGTTCCCTCCTGAATCGTTGAATAGATAGTGCTCAAGGACCGTAAAGCGCATATGACTTTCGTATTCCTCCCGGCCCACTGGAATGCAGGGTGCAAAGTGGATAATCGTTCTCGGAGGGATGAGGGATGCTGCAAAAAGACCGCGCCCTTTGGGTCCGTCGTTAATCCGAAAAAGGCCGTCGACGGGGCCTCCTGCTGGACCGATGTCTTGTCTACGCACGACATTATCTTGCGCTGGTGTAGCTTGGTCCATCTTCGAGCAAGCAGCGACGGACAGATAGGCAACGGAGGATAATGGGTGAAAAGTGAAAAATGAGAATAGAAAATCGAAAGGCGACTGACGTACGAACTGTATGTAGCTCTCACCCAGCACCCATCATCGCATGAGCAATAAGCACCTTCGCTATTTGAGTTTGGTGCCAAACTGGAGCTCCTAGATCGAGTCTTAATATGAATGGTATTAATCAAGAAAGCGAATAGACACAAACTTGCACTACATTTCTTTATTTCTCTATGGAGACCAGCAGTCTAACGACGCCAGCGGCTCCCATGAGGATTACTACCAGTGAATCTAGCCATCATAGGAGCGATCTAGGCATCTTCGTCGGTAATGGTCATTCCGTCGACTTCTTGAACAGATTTCGCCGTCGCAGCAGTAGCCTTCACTTCTTCAGTGGTAGTCTTGGCTTCGATAACAAGATTAGCAGGATCCTCTATCTGCACGGGAAGTCGCTTGATGATCTGTTCGCGTTTCGGAGCGGTGACGCGAAGGATTCCTGCCAACAATGTGACCTTCAACCGTTCGGGGTCCACGTTTTCATCAATCTGAAAGACTTGATCAAACTGGGTCTCGACACGTGATCCATTCTGTGTTGAGGTACGCGATCCCTTGACCCGAAGAAGCTTATCATCCTCCAGTTCCACAGAGAGCTCTTCCACCGACACACCAGGGATCTCCATGGTCAATTCAATAATCCCCGTCTCGGGATCTTGACTGACAGTATAAGGCGGCGTCATCGAATGACCCACACTGTGATCACTGACGCGTCCATCCTGCTGGCGCATCATACTGTTTACGTAAATTGGCATGCTGAATATATCACTCACCAAATCGAACGACGCGTCTTGGTGGGCACGATTAAATCGGTAGGTCCGAGGAGCAAGAACTCCTTGGTAGGTTCGTCCGTCAACTGAGGTCACGACTGCAAGGAGAGGCACGAGAGAAAGAGCTGAGAGACGCATAGTTGTTGCTTTGATGTCTTGTTTGTTTATTGCTGGCTTTGTTTTGTTTGCGCCTGAGCGAAATTGTGAGCGGTTTCAAAGCTGCGATTTTGTGCACACCGCTCGAGAAAATGCAACGTGGAGATTTACACGTGGAAGAGAAAGGGGGAAATAATAGGCGATTAACACGGAATTATGTATCATAGTCGTATGTTATCTATCGTCAATCGTAACCGACCGACCCCCAGATACTGTTATCTCTGCTACGACGTACAGCATGCAGTATTGCACATTGCACAGCTTCTAGCTAGAGACGGTCTTTAGCTCGCTAATATTAGCGTTGATGGATTTCCTCTAATATTTACTGATTAAAAGGCACCCGATCGAAGAAAGTGTGACAACAAACCTGAAACTCCAAAGGCGTTCTATCAGACATTACGAATTACAAATCCTTTGGGCTGTCTTCCGGTTTGCTAGCGCGAGAATTGAGGGTAACATTATCACCCAACATCAGTCGAAGGATATTCGGGTGTTTGTGGAAATTTTTGGTGCCTGCTCCAACACCAACTTGGCGCAAAGTAAACGACGGAGGCTTTCCAACCATTCGTGTTTTCCCGCCGTTCATTGTCAGTACGCGGAGGAGTGCAGCTGCCGTCGGTGTAACAAGCTCTCCAGTGACTCCAGGTGGACCGGGTGTCACGGGCATACCGGCCATGAGATTGAGTGTAGCGGGAGCTGGTACTGGAAGAATGCCGTGATCCGTAAAGACGGTCCCTTCTCCGAGTGGCAGACGACTGCAACTAAACGTCTCTACACCCAACGAGTATAGAGCTAGCAATGTACCCACAGTATCGACAATGGAATCAATGGCTCCAACTTCATGAAAATGCACAGCGTCCATACTTTCGGCGCCGTGTACGGACGCTTCTGCTCTGGCAAGTGCAGTAAACACACCAATCGCCGTGTCACGAACCCACGCTGGTATCCACTGTGATGGGGCATCCTGTAGCATCTTGCGGATATCTGGTAAATTACGAAGCGGGCCGTCCTTATTGTTTGCAGCGTGTCCATGCGAGTGTGCGTCGCCGTGTTGATGGCCGTGAGAGTGAGAGTGTCCTTCTTCTGGAGATTTTGTTTCGGCTGCTTCCAACTGCTCCTTTTGCTGGTCATGATTATGAGAGTGTAAATGACCATGAGTATTCGAGTCTGGATGCGAGTGATCATGGGTACTCTTGTGTCCATGAGAATGAGAGTGGTCATGCCCATCTTTCGCCTTGTAGGCGTTGTCTTTTTCTGGCACCGGCACTGGTGCAGCCTTGTGCTTGTAGTGACTTTGGACGACCACATGTGTGGCGGTTATTGAACCCATTCCCCGCCAAACACGTTTGCAGGAAATACCAAATTCATCGGCCAACTCGGGTATCCCCTTGCTGATACATTGAGCGACATGATGCATCAAACGGTCGCGGTCGTCCTTTGCGGCATCGAGGCATGACGCCAGCATCATGTCACCAGCAGCACCACTGAAGCAATCAAAGTGGGCATGCATAGGATCTTTTGGTCGCACCCAAACATCCGCATATTTGGCATCGGAGGCACTTCCAGCGATCTTTGTGCGCTTCGATGGGCCGTCGCCCTGATCATCAATGGACTGTTTCGGCTTGGCCATTCTTCTTGCCAACAATCAAATACAGAAAAAAATTAGTCGCTGGAAACAATAATGTATGAACAGATGCAGCAGCCAGCGGGTCTACCGGTATGACTGTCACGGTCTGGGGTAATTGGGAA
>Ga0307981_1002656_pt1 | contig 14194 bp, 6 predicted proteins | sample OrgLakmetagen987_FD_201849 | JGI IMG/M metagenome (GOLD analysis project Ga0307981, IMG submission 201849) | Saline water microbial communities from Organic Lake, Antarctica - #987 | ecosystem: Environmental > Aquatic > Non-marine Saline and Alkaline > Saline | place: Antarctica: Organic Lake... | reverse complement strand
CCTTTCGTATTGGTCAAAATGGCATTGGCTCCGATGATGGAAGGGTGGCAATGGAACTTCAAGCGCTCATGGTGTTATCTGGACTGGCGGCAAAGGGGACGGATCCCATGAGTTTATATAATGGAAATGCCAAGGTAGATCCAGCAGAACCTATCGATTTGACAGAAGATAGTGATGATGATGATGACGATGATGATGGAAACGGAGATGTTGCAATGGAGGAATCTATTTCGTTTAGATCAGTGACGACCACTTCGAACCCAGTTACCACGTCCAGGACGAATCAGCAGAGTGCAAGTAAGAAACTGCGTCGGCAAGACTTACAAACGATGCATAAGCTTGATCATTTGTATAAGGTTAAACTATCCCAAGCTCAAAAGGAGACCGTCGAATGGTTGCAGAAGCAATCCCTCGTCAAGGCTTCCAATCTGTGTAAAGTCGCAAAAGATCTGGGAGGCGGAGAAATTATCTCACATTTAATTCCTACCGTGTTTGATTCGAAGCATGGTATTGAGGTGCAAAAGACATTTTGTGTCATTCTGTCCATGGCAATGCAAAATTGTACTGGAGTCACGCCGAGAGATTGTGCCATGTCACCGCTCCTGTCCAAGCTAGCGTTTCATCCTACTTTTCTTGAAACATTGTGGAATTGTGCCAAAAATCAATTATCTTCTGTCGAGGGTATGATAAAGGCAGGCGGTTGTTCTGGAGGAATGATTGCAGATGCATTAGTCAAGACGTACAGCTCTATTGTGTGTTTTTGCGATTTATTTTCGCATCACTTAATGGCGTTGGACGATGAAGAATTCTTGCTCTCTTTCACAAATCTGAATCCAAATGGCAAGTCACGAAGTCAAATCCTTGCAGCAGACGTGGTTGCCATGATGCGATCTTTGCTCTACGAATTGTATTGGAGCAAACCAGTCGTGTCGATGGACTATGATTTCCCTTCGTGCCAAGATTCTATTGTGAAATTTCATCGGGCACGATTACTCTTATCAGGAACCAAAGTTTGGAACTCACTCCACATTCGATGGTCTAGACTATTACGAACTGCAAAGTTTTGTGATGAGGAATCCTGGTGGTTTCCGCATTTGATTACGAGGCACCAAGATGAAAGTGGGGCCATGGATCCCAGTGTTGCAGCTATGAATGTGGCGATGGACGAGGCGGAGAACGACAGTGTAGACTCTGCAATGGAACTGGACGATAATATACAGTCGAATGCAGCTGGGGAAAATGAAGACTTGGCTTCTTCTTTTAAAGATCCCAAAATGGCAAGAATCTTGGTCTCTATACCTCATGCGCTACCATTTGATAGACGAGCGAAGTTGTTCAGTTCCTTGCTTGCTGCCGATATTATCAAGACACAAGATGAATCTGCTGCTATGCGAGATATGATGTTGAATATGCAACGAGGAATTGAAGGCGCTGAATACAGTGGAAGGGAGAGAGTGAGAATCCGTCGTGATGAACTGTACAACGATTCCTTGGACCAATTAAGCGTCTTGGGACGAAGGCTGAAGAAGAAAGTCCAAGTGACATTTGTCAGTAAGCATGGTAATGAAGAAGCTGGTGTCGATGGTGGTGGTTTATTTAAGGAGTTTCTAGATGATCTTATTAAAGATGCATTTGATCCAGAAGCTATGCGAGATGGAACACTCGGGCCTCTCTTTATTGAGTCTCCTTTGCGAACACTTGCAATCAATACCAGTATCCGGCCAACATCAGCATCATTAGCGCACTATCAATTTCTCGGAAGAGTGCTTGGCAAAGCTGTCTATGAATCAATATTGGTTGATCCACAATTTTGCTTGCCTTTTCTTAATCAATTACTGGGGCAGCATAATACAATTGATGATTTGAAGAATCTCGATCCTACGTACTACAAACACTTGAGATCCTTGCGAACAATGAGCGAAGAGGAGATTAAAGACTTGGACCTTACTTTCGAACTCACTGTTGCGACAGAGAATGGATCATCACAAACAGTTGAATTAATACCAGGTGGTAGTTCGATTCCTGTTTCCAAGGGGAATGCGATTCGATACGTACATCTTGTTGCTCATCGCCGTTTGAACAAAGAAACTGCAATACAGACAAATGCCTTTCTTTATGGATTTCGCGATTTGATACCAGCAAGCTGGGTCCGACTTTTTTCTCCTTATGAGTTACAAAAAGTCATCAGTGGAGATGACGCTATACAAGGCTTCGACGTGAAGGGTCTAAAAAGTGTCATGCTATATGGAGGGGGTTACCATCCTTCCCAACCCGCCATTCAATGGTTATGGCAAGTTATCGAGGAGATGACAGCGGAACAAAAGAACAAGTTTCTGAAGTTCGTGACAAGTTGTTCTCGCCAGCCACTGCTTGGATTCGGTGCCTTAGTACCGCTTCCTTGTATTCAACAAGTTCGATTGCGTGACGACGAGCAAAGCATGGACGAAAGGCACCTCAGACTCCCAACAAGTGCTACTTGTATGCACTTGCTCAAGCTCCCTAATTATAGATCAAAGGAGATTCTTAGATCAAAGCTGCTCTATGCTGTCGAGGCTGGTGCGGGGTTTGAGCTATCCTAAATGAGCAAAATAACACGGATTTGGAAATAGTGAGACTGAAAATTTTCAGAATCTCAATGCTTGAAAATAATACCGAAGCACACACTATCTAGACACAAATATACTTCTGGCGGCAACAGTCTGAATAGAAGGCATTGCTCAAACCAAATTAGAAAGCTATTCTATTTCTACTCATGTCTTCATTTTTATCCAAGTAGTTACTGTTTTTATCATGAGGTCTCTCTTAACAGTTCAATCATGCATGGACTATGTAGATTCCTCAGTTCGGTGGCGATCAATATTCACTCTCTACTTGAGCTTTGAATTTGGCGATCTCCTCTTGATATTTTACTTCGTTAATGACTGGTTTATTCTTGATCATTTTGGCATGACTTGTGTAACTGCACCAGTAAAATGTCAGGTTGACTAGGAACAGAGATAGTAAGTAGAGTTGGCATGGCATAGACTGGACATAATTTCATAAGCATCTTTGCATTATCTCCTAGAGTTAACTTTGAGTCGCGGTATTCCAAATTCCTAAGTGCTGACAGGGAAAAATTGATGTTATATTGTCTCCGTGAGTCTCTCACCAATAGAGAATGTCTCTCGTATCCTAGTAGACCAACCACATTACCTGTCCCTTCTTTTTCCTTCTGCATGCCGCATTTGATATAGATACTGAAAACAAAATACGATCTTGACGACCCAGCATTCATGATAGTCGTTTCTAGGGATCGATGCTGTATGGCTATGTGTACGACTCGATCAATTTCTGAGAAGGATATGAGAGATACTCACTAAGATACCAGTATCAGTCGCTTCCTTGAGTTCGAGAAGACATCTCGAACAACAAATGTTGGAATTTCATGGATCTGTGTGTATTACAAATCCGTCATTATTCAGCACTGCAATTTGTTCGAATATTTTTCTCTTGTTGCACTGTAATATGATATGATCATTTACAGGTAGGTGCCTGCAAGTATGCGTTCGAAAAGAGTAATCTAAGCCAAGAGATGTGTCCCAGACTGCTCCAATCCATACCAATGGTGCAGCGAGGCATGGTCTCGGAAGTACTCGTTTCCAGACAGACCTCTCGATCCTTGCTATTTGTGTAGAACTTGCATTTCGTCAAGGAAGTAATCAAATCAAGCATGGCATTACAGGTAACCCTTCAATGAAACTTTGATCAGGTTGATTTCTTTTATCAGCGTCATACTAATAAATTTAATGAGAGCGCACTTTACTAAAGCTAACGTAAACATGCACAATATTTACAATACTTTGTCCGATACTTCTGTTGAAGGTTAAAGTAGAGTGCAGCATCCATTCAAACAAATCATCTTTGTCAGATTGATGAAAAAAAAATCACACTATTCTCATCATGCCCTGTCAACGATACATACGAAACCTCATGAAAAGAAACACTGATTAAAGTAGTCATTGGTCAACAGAAACTAAGTCGTAAACGTCCCAGCATTGGCACCAACGATCTTCTTGATATCCAATGGTCGCCATTCAGGCCGTTCTTTACGATGACTTCATTGGCTATCGATGACAACTTCCCACCACTCCCTATACCGAGCCGCGCTGCTCCATTCTGATCTCAATAATACTTATACTTGCTACATTTCTCCTGATCCCCCATGGATGTCATTTCCTTGATAGACACAAAGTCAGTTGACGCGCCCGCCATGCTTGCTTTCTTTAAGTCAAGCTGTATGTCATGGCCTCCCTCAGCCTCTAGATTGCTATTTTCTTGGAAGCCATTCCTCAGATCCTCCTCACATCCATCAATCTCCAACTTAATCTCTACAGCACTGTTCTGAGGGGCGTATTTGTTGTCAATACCACAACAATCCTCAAACACGAAGTCTAAATTATGCACCTGTGGCGAATCTTCCATTTCATCAGGATATAGAAATACTATGCCAAAGGCTTCACCAACTGCCAGATCCTCATCTGATCGAAGACACATGCAGACTTTGTGATACGCAAAGATGACTAGATTGAAGAAACCTTGCAAAGGTTGGAAAATCATCGTCAAGACGGAAAGTAACTCCTTGTTATCGTCGCCACTGGCCCTCAACACAAAATGAACGAATCCAAATACCCATGTTATCAAGAAGGCAGAAATATACATGAGGGCCTGTCCTGTGATAATACTAGAAGACTCTTGGGCATGTTGGAATGCTTTGTATTTCGCATCAATCTCCTGGCTCGGTTTGTCCTTCAAAGCTTTTCGTAGGATACGTGCATTCCTATAGAACGAATGGACGATGAGAGCCATTGTGATCATGAGAGTGAAGAAGAAAAGAGTGATTGTGCAATAGAACAATGGTACAAAGGCACCGCGCCCTCCATCACCTCGGCATTCAGGATTGTCAGCTTTCGTACAGTCGAGTGGATACGTACTTGAGACACAAACAGGATAAGATGGGTTTGGGTTCAGCAATTCTTGATTTAGCAGTGCTGTGGAAGGTAGAGTAATAGAAATCGCAAGAGACGCAATGTAAAGGGGAATCTCCAGATAACATCGAAACGTTTTTTCCGTCATGTTATACCTCAATGTGCACAAATAGTAAATGTTTAGAATACCGTTCATGCAAAAAACTAGCCCGGTTCCCATGATGAGGATGAGTCCTTGAGCCTCGCACGTGGCAATATTTCCATATGATGGCATGTCAAAAGGGTAGATGACATCTTTAGGCATTGGAATTGTGGTCAAAGCGATCGCTAAGGATGTTAAGCAGTCAGCTGAACTCATGCAGAGAATGATTCGATGATATGTTGTTTTGATACCACTCATAGAGCGAAGAACTATAGAGATAATAATCATCGAGGATAGGAAGGATATGGATCCAGTCACCATTGCAATAATAATCCCAGCTTTTGTAACTATAAATGATTCCACTTCAGTATCCTCTGACATAATGCTGGTGTTTGTGATGCGTACTGTCAAATTAATTTAAAGCTCAATGAAACAAAATTGATAAGATCTTTGTACTTGTTATTAATGGACCTACGCACGATCCTTTTTCAACCGCCAGCTGCTGCTGCCACCTAATAGCATCGTATTGTCGATCCGGTCATGCTTCAGCAAATGGCATCCAGAATACATACGATACGTCAGATACGACAATAATTGACCAGGCATTTTCCAAATTTTGTTCTCATCATATCTAAACTACTTCAACCACTTCAACAAAAGCACAGATAAAATAAAACAGTCAGTAATATTAGAACCAAGTGTAGATTCACAATTGAATTAGAGTCCAGACTATTCACTTTCAGAAGCCACAAACATCCACAAACCAGCAGCCAGTTACTATCAAGCTACAAACGTGAATATACAAACATCAAGCACTAGGTAGATCAATATTGCACCACTGTACTAAAGTTGTGATCTTAAGAATACAATGAAAATGACTGTGGAAACGAAGAAGAATAACTTTTGTGAAGACCAAATCCTCGCGAGAACTACCATTACCGGTTGTTGAGTCCCTTTCGGCTTCCGTAACGATGGCAATGAGACAAACATGACATCGTCAAACGTTAGTAGTGACGACGTGACGATTCAAGAACAAAAATGAGGAATGCAAAATATTGATGACCATGACAAACATGTAGTCGACACTGCAATATTGGTAGAAGATCTATCTATTTGGACCAAGCTAAGTTCTGAAAAACTAAGCGAGAAAATTGCAACAAGAAGAGAAATCAACCTGGAGTTACTGCGAAAACTTAAAAATTACACTTTGAAAAGCTCGTGTGGTATCATCGAGGGGAGGAGATACTGCGCAAATGCCGAGCGACAATTCCAATTGCTCAGGTCCTTTCAAGAGCTTGATCCCAGATTCCAAATCAAGGCCTACTTTGATGAAGTAGCAAAGAAGAGTGATGCTGCATACTTTGCACGAGATCCTCTCGTTGCCATTCTTCAGAAATAGAGACACTTCTTCAAGGATTTGCTCAAGAAAGGGCCGCCATCCTCACCGTATGAAGGCCAACAAGCAGTGTCGCCATTGCACAAATGATGAATGGTGAAGCTACTGGCAAGGGATTGGATATAAAGGGCAAATCAGCAAAATGTGGAAATCTCCCTGGCTTCATTCCTTTCCTTCAGATATACCGTAACGACCACAAAGCTATGGTATCATGGCTGCCAAGCAATGGACGTATGCGAGTATTTTATAAGAACTTTCAGCTCCGAGCCACAGCTGTTACAGCTCTTAGGACTACTGCAACGGAAATGTAAGCCACGAACATTGGATCTGCGCAGCTTGAACACGATAGACTTCGAAAGTGCTGTAGAAGATGGAACGTGTTTGTTGAGGATTTCAACAACTCCGAGCTCTCCGAGAGTGGAATAGTTCTTGATGACCCCGAGCGCATCTTCTTTCGAACATACATTACGAATCAAAATATCAGCCACATTGACACTGCGTACACGACTGGGCGATCGTCAGAGCCAGCGTTCCAGGATATGAATTTCAGCTTACTAGAAGCAGCAACTTCAAAGGACGTGGACCACAAGCAATTGTCTATCAAACTTCCTCTAAAAAGCTCTCTATTCTCACAGTGTTGTGATCGCGTGTGAAGAGAACTCTATGGTGACATCAGTAACATCGGACTTTGACTGCTTCACTCTGGGGACTCGGTGTGTTACATATGACGAACCATGAACAGGTCAATCTGATGAAGTGGCTGGTAAATGAGATTGATTTGATTCTTGACAATTTAGGGAATGATCATTGGACTAATCGATGGCTTGACGTCCTAAAAAATAATGCTCGCAAACGGCCTTTGCACTGCACTAGTTTTAGTGTGGGCAGTAGAAGACGATAGTAAAAATCAACATTCAAATCGGTTCGAATGACTCCACAGAAGGCTGTTGAATACCAACTACTAATGCAGTGTTGTCAAGGATAACTAGTCGTGTGTTTTCGATGTCTTGCATGTGGACGCAGGTGCTGGATTGGTGTAGATAATTGATAATAGTGATGGAGTGAGTGAAATGACATCTTTTTTGAGTATTTTAACTTTTTGGTATTTTGTTATCTTTAAAACCTCAGTGAACTTTTCGATCGAGGTGGCTGTGGTGAAATGTTCCCGATAATAATAGGTGTTTACATTGCTCTCAAGGCTGACACGCATGTGCACAGAAATTGCAGACTCGCACTGTTCACTCTTTCGTATACAAACGGGCAATTGAAAATGGTGCAGTGTCGGGGCTGGAAATACAAACCATGATGTAAGAATGGGCAGATGCATTATGGCATATGACCTTGATGTCAATCAAACATATTCAATGGGTGCATGAACGTACCAATAAAACTTTAATTCTCCTTCTAAATTGAATCCATCTTTCCGATGATCAAGTACGCCATCAATGGTAACCAAACGAGCCCCAGTGGGAAGTGGAGACAAACCATTTCTGCCCAGGGCCTCTGAAAGTCTCTCAAGTTTTCGCCCTGGTATCCCACGGCACCACGCAGTGGCAAAGCACACCGCTAGCGTAGTCTGTGAGAAAATATCCTTCAATTCATGGTCTGGCTCATAGCAATTTCCCAGGTGGAGTGACGTTTGAGGACACATCCCAATATATTCTTCCGATTGGTCCATCTCTATAAATTCTTCCAATCTACTCTGGAAGACGATCGAACGCTCATGCAAATCTGGAACAATTTCAACTCCTTTCGAAACTTTTATAAATTCTGGATAGAGCAAGGACGCTCCGGTAACCAACATACCATCTCCTGCTCCAATATCCAAAAACTTGTCACCTTCATTCACTCCTACAGCATCGAGTATCGTTGCTAGAGCATCAATACCCAGTTCCCCGTAGACCAATTCATCTTGTGGCATCTGAAGAGAGGCGTCTTCCTTTCCGAATATTCTAGCTTCGCTGCGACGCTGTTGCCATTGATCTGAGTGTTCTGTGCCATAGACTTCGTCCAGCACTTTCTTCGCATTTTGACGCTGGATTACTGTTGTTTCTGGAGCAATTTGTGAGCTGAAACTTGATGCAAAACGAAAGGTAAATACCAAGGAATTTAGCAGAAGAAGCTGATGGTGAAAACAGGTGATCATGGTATCATACAATGGAAAATACGTTAACAGAAAGAATTTATTTTATTTGTCGTGGTGCTGTGATTGGTGATTATGGTATGAATGGTGATTATTTCATTTGTTCACCTCTTTTGCTTGAATTACAACAGAGAAGAAAATGGCGGGAAAAGTTTAGATTCTGGCGCGGGCGGGTACGAATGAGGAAGAATCATCGTCTCAAAACCATTCACAGACGCGACCGACCCAGTCATCATCACAACATCGATCCTGCATGTCTCTCCATGTCTGCATAAAGATATTAGATAATCAATAGATAGACTGTTCACATAAAATTATAACAACCTAACAAAGCATTATATTTTATAAATAACCCTGCCCAAATATCAAACGAAATGAATCACCTCATCAGAAATACCAGCCGCTCCATGCTCCAGCACAGCCGATTCGAGATCAAGTCCAGTTTCTCAACTCTCTCATCCCTCCTGAAAAGAGAAATTGTCGAAGAGACTGAAACGAATCCCATTGAAATGCCGAAGGATCTAGTGGAACTCAAAACCTCTTTGAGCACCAAATGGACTATCGTAGAAGGGTCTGCAACCGGAGACGACGGTGCAACCATCAAAATGTTCAAAAAAGAACTTACTTCCAATGGCTCAAAGGTGTTCCTCAAGTTCCATTGTCAGGATACAGTGCAAGAGGAGAGCATCCTTGACGACGAGGAATTGAGCGCCCCCCTTCAATTCGAAGTGGAAGTCTCTCGTGCTGGAACAACTATGAAAATGGCATGCACTTCCGAGGATGCCGTTGCTTTGGTCGATGGAATTACTATTTCGTCCGATGCTGAAGAAGATGGAGAATCGTATCGTGGACCTATTTTGGAAGATTTGCCTGACGATGTGAGGGAGGAGTTTGAATTATATTTGAGAGAAGAGTGCGGAGTAGATGACGACGTTGCAGCGTTCACGGCCATGTGGGCTGACTATAGAGAACAGGCTGAATACGTAAGATGGCTGAATGAAGTCATGAAAATTGTGGAGTGATGAAACTCATGCCTTTTAAAAATCGATAATTGCAGATCTTGATAAATAGTAATTTCAAATAAGCCATCAAAGACATAGTGTCTTTTCTTGCTACAGATTCCAGATAGACGAGGCTGCATTTATTTTCTCAAGGAGGAAAACACGCAGTTTCAAGAATTTCTATATCCCCACTCAGATTGCCATCAGGAACAATTGGAAGTTCCGACGAGGCTTCTTCCCTGATCCCTGATCCATCCAGTCGTTGGGAAAATCCAATGCAATGTCACTAAGTAATTTATCTCACAAATCAAAGAGCAAGAGAATGAAGATTCAAATCGTAACTAATATATATCACTCATCCTTTGCACAGCTGCACGTTAAAATAAAGTAAATACAACAGGACCATATTGGAAAAGAAATAGATAAAATAAACTATGCAAATCTCATCAGGAGGGAAGGATGAGGATGATTTCAGCAACAAAATGTCTGAGAGGCATGTGAGGGTTGCCGTAATTGGAAATGTGGATGCTGGAAAATCGTAAGCATTATATTTACTTCCTCTTATTTGCTATTTGGTGGCCTGGAGAGCTCACATTTTTTTCTTCTCTTTCTTGTTCATCACGCCTTAGTTCACTCATCGGAACGCTAATAACTGGTCAGCTTGATGATGGTAGGGGACTTTCTCGCTCGAAAATTATGATCCATAAGCACGAGATGGAGTCTGGGAGAACATCTACTATTTCATCGCACTTGTTGGGCTACGACATGGATTCGAAACCAATCTTTACCCACAGTAAAAATGGAACTAAGAAAGAAGTTATCAAAACCGATGCCGATGTTGCAGCCAAAGCAGCAACCCTGGTCTCTTTGATGGATTTGGCTGGACACGAGAAGTATCTCAAGACAACCATCCACGGAATTTCTTCGGGAATGATTGAATATTCACTAGTGTTGGTAAATGCAAATCATCCTCCCACCCACATGACTCGTCATCACATAAACATATCAGTCGCTTGCGGTATTCCAATCATCATTGTCCTTACCAAAGTCGATAGGTGCCCATCACATGTCCTTAAATCCACCAAAGATGAGATCTCAGCCATCATTCGGTCTCCAGAAGTAAATAAGAAAATTTACCAGGTGAAGAAGGACTTTGACATTTCGATTGTGCAAAACAAGTTGCATGCCATTACCCCTATAATTTCGATTTCATGCGTAACGGGCCAAGGTATTGATCTTGTGCATATGCTGCTTTCTTCGCTTCCCAAAAGGCGTCGTCACCATCAGAAGATAAATAGGTCATTTGAGTTTCTTGTGGACGAAGTCTTCATTGTCACAGGCGTGGGAACAGTTGTTTCTGGATTTGTCAATGCCGGACACTTGGTCTTGGGTCAAAAAGCGTTTCTAGGACCTTGCGCAAATGGAAAATTTATTCAAAGTCAGGTTAAATCCATGCATATTGCAAGCACTCATGTCAATTCTATCGTTGCGGGCAACACCGCATGCCTTGGATTGACATTGAGCAAAGATGAGAAAAGGCTTGTACGAAAGGGTATGACAGTCCTTGAACATCCTGTCGAAACTTCCTTTGCATTTGAGGCTGAGATGACTATTCTTAGGGGCAAGGGAGTAGATGGCACAACAATTAGACCAGACTATGAAACAATGGTGCACGTTTTGCACATCAAACAACATGCTAGAATTGAGACCATCGAAGTTATTGGCGATGCTTATGGTGGACTTGGTATGGATTTGGATGCTGATGATAACATTATTCGCCCTGGTTCGAGGGCGAAGATTAAATTTCGGTTCCTGCAGCAAAAGGTAAAGTGACCCAGCCTAATCTTTAACTCACATCCAACATCCTTGAGCCTCACCAATCAACTAAGTCTCTATCATAATTCCCCCCTTCAAACATAGGAGTACATTCGTAAAGGAATGAGAGTTCTGTAAGTGCTTTTTCTTTTAATGTTTGACGCAGAAATTTAAACTAAATTTAAATGCTGTCTATCTGAATGTTTGTCATATACACCAATAGCTTTCGTGATGGACATTTGAGGGGATATGGAGTAGTTTCAAAAGTAGGAGATTAAAGAATAAGCTAAAACCAAAATGGTGTCAAATCGTGCGAGTGGGCAAAGAGATGAAATATATGTACAAAAACCCCACTTAATGGATAACATAAGAATCGCACAATTCATACTAAACACTACTAGATCGAATCCCAGACTTTGTGCCCTGGCAACAGTTTTCTCTGATTCCTCTTCATTCATGTTCTTCTTGTACTTGTCTCCAAAGATTGTGTTTCATCAATCATAGGATCACTGGGATCAAAATCCATTTCAAGGTTTGTGATACCACTTCAAGTACTGGAAGTAAACTGCGTCAATGGGTTGCATTTCCATTGATAGGTACATCAATCTCAGGACGGCAGATTCAAGATTAAATTTTGTTGGCATGAGCTGGCAGTATCAGAGTTAAATATGACCAAAAAGTGATTGACATGGGACATGCGACATGGACAGTAATAATAAATGTTGGACCCTCATAAGTACCTACGAAAAACATAACGTCATCACCTTTAAACCGTTTCAGTATTTTTTAACGTTTCCCAAATCGGCTCTTGACCATCAATCAATATTTTTTACAACAACAACAACAGGTTCGCAAGCAATCGCAAGCTAGCAAGCGACAAGCAAATACGCAACACAACAACAGTAATACTACAAACACAAAGCCTGATATAAAAGGGTCCTCGATATATTTCAAACTGCACCACTGTAACCTATCAATCATCGAGCATACAATCATCGAGAACTCCTGGCAAGGACCAACGGAATAGCATCAAAATGAATCTCCAACAAGAAGATCCAGACGATCCGTATTCCAATGTATCCAAACAGTTAATCGCCCCTGCGCAAACACCGCAGAAAATATCCCACTTACAATTTGGTCTCCTATCCCCTGCTGAAATTCAGCGCGTCGCTGAATTTCAAGTAACATCCAGAGAACTCTTCTCCATGCCTTCCCGGACTCCGGCAATGGGAGGATGCCTCGATCCACGCTTGGGCGTCAGTGACAAATTCAGCACCTGCGCCACGTGCAAGCTAAAGCTCACTGATTGTGCGGGACACTATGGATACATTCGCCTCGCTCTTCCGGTCTACCATATTGGATTCATCAAACATACTCTTAACATACTGCAATGTATTTGCAAAGGATGTTCTCGTGTGCTTTTACCAGATAACGATAGGATGAATTTCCTCCGAAAAATGAGAAAGACAGAGGAAGCACTGCAAAAAGCTGCTCTGTTCAAAAAGGTTATTGATAAATGTAAAAAATCGAAACATTGTCCTTATTGCCATGTACCGAATGGGGTCGTCAAGAAAATTACCGGGGTGCCGACGCTCAAAATTATTCATGAAAAGTATAAAGCCAGGAATATGGAGGAGGAGCTCGATACGCTCATGGGACAACTTCAAACCGCCATGACATTAAATAAGGATGTGAATAATTCAATTGCACACGTGATGGAAGATTTGTTGCCCACCCGAGCACTGACTTTGTTGCAAAATGTCACGGATGAGGATTGTGAAGTCATGTGGATTAATCCGTTGATTGGTAGACCGGAGAATCTAATTTTGCAGAACATTCTTGTGCCACCTGTACCTATTCGACCCAGTGTCGCCATGGATTCTGGTGGAGGAAGTAATGAAGATGATTTGACTGTGAAATTGCAAGAAATTTTGGATGTGAATGTGGCACTCGAGTTGGCAATGAGTCGAGGACCACAGACGAGAACAATCATGGAAGAATGGGATTTTTTACAAGTGCAGGTGGCGCAGTATATCAATGGAGAGATGCCTGGATTACAAAAACCGATCGGTGCAAAGCCCATCAGAGGTTTGTGTCAAAGGCTGAAGGGAAAGCAAGGAAGATTCCGTGGAAACCTGTCGGGAAAGCGAGTTGATTTCTCAGCGAGAACTGTCATTTCGCCTGATCCTAATCTTAGGGTAGACCAAGTTGGTGTTCCAGTACACGTGGCAAAAATCATGACTTATCCAGAAATGGTTTCAAGATACAATATAGAGAAACTTCGAAGTCGTGTGAGAAATGGGACCGAAATTCATCCTGGTGCAAATCAGATTCGCATGGGCTGCGAAGGTGGTTTTGTGAAATCCTTACAGTTCGGTGATAGAGATAAAGCAGCTGAAATGTTGAGGATTGGAGATACCGTAGAAAGACATATGGAAGATGGCGATATTGTCTTATTCAATCGTCAACCATCACTGCATAAAATGAGTATTATGTCCCATCGTGTCAAGGTGATGGAGTGGAGAACATTTCGTTTCAATATTCAAGTTTGTGCTCCTTATAATGCAGATTTTGATGGAGATGAGATGAATATGCACTTACCACAGACTGAAGAAGCCAGGGCAGAATCCATCTTACTCATGGGAGTACATCATAACCTTGTCACTGGTCGTAATGGAGAGCCCCTTGTAGCTGCTGCACAGGATTTTCTTTCTGCAGCTTACATGATTACAC
>Ga0307981_1002654_pt1 | contig 14203 bp, 10 predicted proteins | sample OrgLakmetagen987_FD_201849 | JGI IMG/M metagenome (GOLD analysis project Ga0307981, IMG submission 201849) | Saline water microbial communities from Organic Lake, Antarctica - #987 | ecosystem: Environmental > Aquatic > Non-marine Saline and Alkaline > Saline | place: Antarctica: Organic Lake... | reverse complement strand
AAAAAATTTCTTTTTTTGGTTTTGTAATTTTTCTTGAGTTTTCTTTTTACAGAACACACAATACTTAACACGACAACACAAATAAGACAGGGCAAAAGGGGTCCGAAACATTGAAAGAGAGTGGGGGGCGGACGAAGGGAACGAATGAGCGATATCGGACGTGACCCACGCTTTTGGGAAAGATGCACATTTGTTCATCTTGTTATCCATTATATATATATTTGAATATATATATATGAATATATTAATATAATGCTAGATTATGTGGGAACTTGCTGTTCCCGCTTTCCTGCAACTTCAGCACTCAGTTCTTGGATCCGAGCTTGATGGCTTACAAGCTGTGACCTTACAGCCGTCAGTTCATCCTGAAGATTAGTATTTGCACCCTCAAACTTGGCATTAGCTTCACGCAGTTGAGTATTGGCACCTTGGAGCAGTTTGTTGGAAATCTTGAGAATGCTATTCTCAGACTTATGATTGTCCTCCACATCATGAGTCTGTTCAGGTGTCTCGGAAGAAGCCTCGCTATAATCATGCTTGTAAGAGCAAGTTGGAAACGGCCTTGTCTCACAATACGGGTTCTTACATTGCACATTTGAATAATATACCTTCGATTCCTTATAACCAGGTTGGTTAGGGTGAAGAAAACGGGAACATGACTTGTTAGTGCATCCGTTTTTAGTTTCAGCGAAAATACATGGTGGTGTTGGTCGAGTATCAATCTTGAAACCCGCAGGAACCTTGCGAGTCTTATGAGTATTGTGAGCCGTAGTAGCCGTGTGAGCCGTAGTAGCCTTGGAAACCATAAGATCCGTATGAACCATGTTAATATTGGTGGTCGCATGAGCCATATTAATCTTAGCTGACTTGGACGGCGGTCCTTGTTCCCCACATTGCTGTTGCTTGATATGGTAATGGAGGTAAGCCGACAACGGTGGCATCGAATATGCCATTACCGTCTGTGGTGGTGGGTATGGCGGCGTCGGGTATGGCATCACCGACTGTGGCTGTGGGTATGGCTGCTTTGGGTATGACATCACCGATGGTGGTGGTGGGTATGGCGGCATCGGGTATGACATCACCGACTGTGGCGGTGGGTATGGCTGCGTTGGGTATGACATCACCGATGGTGGTGGCGGCGGCGGGTAAGGTATTTGTGGATACATGTGTTGCATCGATATTGGTGGCGGGTATGGTGGAAAAGATGGACGCTGGTAATCGGAATTCACCGTATCACCAATCTTAGATGGGTTTATGTTTGACATAGCCATCAAACCTGTCGAGTAAAGAACAAGCAAAGATTGATAATTAGCAGAGAGTTAGGGGAAAGTTATAAGAGGTCAAGTGAACCTTAAAAAGAGGAAATTAGTTATTAAAATTAATCAATATCATTTTTGGTAAAAAAATATAGAAAATGCCAAAATATGTAAAAAAATCGTTTTGGTTTTGTATTTTTTCTTGCATTTTCCTTTTACGGAACATACATAAACACGACAACACAAACAAGACAGGACAAAAAGGGCCCTGAAACATTAATAGAATCATGGGGCAAATCTAGCCAATCGCAGCTTTATTTGGTATTTGTCCCACTTGTCATACAAATCGCTATGCAGAACATTTATGGCAATGGAAAATTTGCGAAGGGTCTTTTTCAGCTCGATACGCATGGTATCAACAGTCATATCAGACAGTTCCATTGTCGGTTGTGTCGATGCAAGACGCTCCATGTATTCACTGTGGTTTTGAAAGGCACCCTTTTCAAGCACATGCTCTACAGCCGAGACGGTGTGAAGGGCACATGCAAGTTGCTTGCGGAGTAAATCTGAAGCCTGAGCCATTGTGGTGGCCGCGATTGAGGATGGGGTGAGCGAAAGAGAATGAAGATTGAAAAGATAGATAGTAAAGATAATGAATGTAGAGGGTGAAATATAGTAAAGGGATAATTAATTATTATATATAATTAATTGCATTTTTTGTCAAATATATACAAAATGATAAAATATGCATATTTATATACACTATACACGATATACACTATACACGATATACACTATATAGGCTATATGCAATACACGTAATACACTATATACATATACATATAAGCTATATAATAAAAAACATGCTAAATCTTTATTCTTTAGTATCAGAGTCTATATCACGTACCATTGCACTGAGCATTATACTCTTCGTCAAGGCTATTAGCTATCATGAAAGCTTTTGCTTTCTCAAGCTCAAGCAACAATTCCTCTATAATCTGTTGCTTCTCCTCAAGCTCTCTATACAGTATATCGACAAGACTTGCCTCTACACTATTTTCAGACGCTGCATCCTCTTCAGCCTCATCTTCATCATCTTCATCCTCTTCATCATCATCATTCATAAAGGGTGGGATAGCCAAATCTAAATCTTTATTGTTCGTAAGCCAGGCATAGTCTTCAACCGGTAATATGCTACCACTTGCCACACTTGTTGCAGCTGCTGCAAATCCTTGTACAGGCCTTGCAGCAGCTGCAACATCATCAAAAGTAGGTGCATGATGGGATATCGGCCCTGTGGACATTGGTAATTCACTCCGGAGCCTTGCTAGCACTTTGCGGAGTTCTTCCATATCTTCATCTTGGCTAGTAGGTGGTACGTGGGTAATGGCTTCGGTGTTTTGCACCAATGTCACCGATTGTGGTGTTGGAACAGTATTGACATCTTGTTGTAAAGCATTACACGTATCAATTTGACATGGGTGCCACTTGGTACAGGGCTTGCGTTCTCGGTTGATGTTCCAACAATCATCGCCGTGAGAGCACATATTGTGTTCAAAATGGCATTTTGCTCCATAAGGACACTCATCAATTGAAGGTCCGTACTTGCAACGACGTGGCATCGTTGTTGTATACTAGCAAGAGTGAGTGGGTTAAAGTATCATTATTGATATATAAATACTAAATACACTTATTGTCAATATTACTAAAATACCTAAAAAATACCTAAAAAATACCTAAAAAACTCTACATATAAAAAAATACATAAAAATGCCTAATTGTCAACATCAATTATCATATTGGTATAAGGAGTCATACGCTGGTTTGGCTATAACAATCCTCATAGCAATCAATATGATAATTGATGATGCTTAATGTTTTGTTGTAATATCCCACGTAGTATGTTTTAGACAAACGTACAATGACATATATAGAGTCTTTAATACTCATAAACATATTCATGTTATCATTGTTTATAAAGTTTGTAGTATTGATAAACTTATTTAACATAGTACGTAATTTATGATCTACGGGAAGGTAAGACATACAAACCATTGCAAAAGCTAGATGAGTATATTTGTTATTATACTGCAAAATCTCACGTATTCCACACTTAAATGCAGAATTTATTTTGATTGCATGCATTAACTCTTCTATATAATCCATTGATAATGTGGTTGGTGTCTGATTTACCATTTTACAAGGGTTACGTTTTGCTGTAAACTTATTACCCATGACATTAGACAGTAAATTATTTATGTATGTAAATATTTGCATCTTTATGATATGTGAAAAACTTTAAAAATATAATGTAATATAAATTATGTTTGTATGTTGTAGGTTGTAAGTTGTTAATATATGTATTACAAAATATGGGAATTAAATGTTATTTATAAATATCCTACTAAATATTTGCATTTATTGTAATTATTACTAATATTGCCAAAAAATATTAAATCATATTATATCATATTATATTATATTATATCATATTATATTATATCATATTATATTATATTATATCATATTATATTATATCATATTATATTACATTATGCGATATCATCATAAGTTCAACTACATATAATATACTCGCTACTTTATTCCACTAATTACCAACATTGTATTTGCTAGATTAACTTATGCACTATACCCCATGAAATACACCTATCTGCACTCAATTCTAGCTCACGTTTCAATATACGGTCTAGCTCCTTTCCTGGCATATTTGTATGGGTCCTATAAATTTTACGCAACGTTGACATAGCTTGACGCTGATTTTTAATCTCATCTTCATTATTTTCAAAAGTTCCCCATAACCCACCACGTAATTGATGTATCAATACACTACTGTATTTTTGCATATGGCGCTCATCTGCACAAACCAATGGTAATGTACCTGCACTGGCAACCATACCTTCCACTATAGCCACTGTTTTGCTACGACATGCCTCCACGACTGATGCCATACTAAATCCTTCATGTAAATGCCCACCTGGTGTATTTAAATGCATATATACTACTGCTTCGGTAATTTCATTCTTAGCCATTTTGACTTGTTGTTCTTCATCTGCTTCCCTTAGTAGCCTGCTAAATTTTAATGCATTTTCCGGAGTAACTTGGTCCCAAAAATATACATGATTTCTATCCTTTGTTATTGTTTCTTCATAGATGTTTCCAAAACCCGCAAAATTCTTACTTCCCTCTAGTTGATTTCCCATACCACCTCCCATAATAGTTTTCAAAAATTCACTAACATCCACATTTATTTCATTAGCGTCATCATCATCCTTATTACAACGTTTCGACCGTTTTGATGCCAATTGTCCCCATTCATATTTGTTTGTTTTACCACTCCTCGACATATTTATATATTTTATATGTTATGTTACAACTGTTTTTATGCTATATATGTTATATGTTATATGTTATATGTTATGTTTTATGTTTTATATGTTACAACTGTTTTTTATGATATATATACTTAATATTTAATATTTATAATATTTTTATATTTTATATATTATGTTACAACTGTTTTTATGCTATGATATATGTTTTATTAAATGTTAAACAATGGATGCTAGATATGGATGCTAGATATGGATGCTAGATTGTAGTTATTATATATATATAGTTATTATAGTAGTTAAGTCAAAAAAACTAATATTAAGCATATTAAGCATATTAACTAGTTTCGGTCCATTCTGAATGAGTGCGCAACATACGCGTATGTGCCTCTAGCGCCTCCCGTTTACTATATCTGTTATTCCACTTACTTTCATCTAACCGACCACTTTTAATATATGTCGGATCATCGATACAATTGGTTATGTTTGTCACAATATCTAGCAATATCTTATCAAATGTTAATGCTGGACTCCAACCCGATATCGTTATTAACTGATTACATATGCTACCTCCAACGGTTATATGTCCTGTCTGATACGCAAATCTAGGATATACAACTCTTATAAATGGTGGCACAAATGGATACCTATCCGAAAATTCTACCTCAAAATCAACCGTCATTATATTGCGCTCCATTAATTGCTTATATAACTTGTTTTTTGGATGCTCTGTCGACTCATCCAGATCCATAAACTTATCACGCATCACAGTAACATACCAACATGTTATATCACCTGGTGCACTCTCCTCCTCACTAATCTTAATATTAAACCATTGCTTCTCCTCTTCAATATAGCTCCTACTAACCTCTACTACAATCCCCCCCATATCTACTTCCTCTTTAATACTTGGTGTCATAATATCTAGTTTAGTACATCCATTATCACTATCCATATTATCAACATCTATACTATCGTCTATATTATCAATATCGCAGTCTGCTTGTGTGGTACTAGCATCATCATCATCATCATCATCATCATCATCATCATCATCATCATCATCATCATCAGCACTATCTTCGTCATATGAATCACAGTTGTCATCACTGCTATAATACTCGTTGTCATAATTTACGTTATTACCACTAGATACTATTTTATTTATTAATCTAGAATCCATTGATTCCAACATTGTTGATGTATCTAGCCTAACACCATTTTGGTGCCTTTTATCGGTCGGAATGTTTTTAGAAGGACCATTTTTATAAAATTCATATTCACGCGTGATACGCCTAATTGCTGCTGAACTAAATTTACTTTCCTTCTCCATAGCACATTGTTTACTAATATTCTTAAAATATTTATTAATATGTATTGAATTACTTGATATTGTTGATTTATCACATATAATAATATATTTAAGACATAATTTATCAACATCCGGTACCACATATATATAATCGTTTTTCGCATATGTACTCATATTTGGATCTACTTGAAATACCCCCATCATTATATCACTTGAATCAGAATTAGCCGAACAATATGTTAAGCTAAATCCACTATCGTTACTTAGATATATACCTATACCATAGGCACTACCATTAAAATGTACACCTTTTTTTCCATTATCACCAATCTGTATACCATTGCCAAATATATTATACCAATTACCTAGCATAGATCCATGAAATCCGTAATTGGAATCACCAGTTTCACTACAGAAATAGTCCAAATTATCAAAGCGTGATTGTTTATCGATATCGTCAGATGAACAATATTTAATTTTATATACTGTTATTGGAGCCACTATTTTTTTAAGGTCTTCATGTGTTGTATCTATTGGTTCAACTATAAATTTGTTAAAATGTAAACATGTAGACGATATTATTAACCATCCCAGTATTGCTGTATGTTTATCATCTTCTGTACAAAATATAATATCTAACAATGTAAACATGCAAATCCCATGGTTTGGTATGATATTATCGTTAGCACTATGTGCATTATTCGCAGTATTCGCAGTATTAAGCCCCTCATATATTAATTTAATTGCATTGGTTATATCGGCTTTTGTATATACTTGATCACTAATTGTGATAACTGACGTGTTATTTTCAATATTAATTATTGCAGGGCGGGGATCCCACACGCTATTAATATATATACTATTTATAGCACCATTTAGCATTTTATACATTAAGTGCCAATAATCGATATTTTCGATATTAAATTTAACAAATATATTAAATAATGGTGATGTACAATTTATCATATATATCCTTAGGTACTTACTACATATATCACCAAATATACGTTTACTAATCTCTATAATATTGTTATAATATAAGGCACATACATCAGTATATGGTCCATTTTGTATTTTACCAGAGTCAATCATATTAATAATCTGCATGGCTATATTGTCTAGTTCATACATTTCATTATATATATTATATCCTGCATTATCATGTTGCCCAAATAATCGTATACCATTAAATATTACGGATTGCATCATTGCTTCAATTCTATCCGATAAATAATCGACATTTCCAACATCTGTTGATGCTAATAGAGTCTTATTATCTATATCTAGATTAGTAGCATGTTCATGGTATAGACCTAGCATAATACTAGCATAATATGTTATAATATTTTTTTCAGTTTGGATAAGATTCGGATTCGGAATATATGCTATCAAACGATTATTTTCATCTATCCTAATTGTTAAATCTCTACCAGTATGTATTTTTGACATTGTTTGTGCTATATATATTGTTTTGTATCTATCCGTATATGTATATGTATATGTATATGTAAACTATATCAAAATTTAATAAAAAACACAATATAAATAATAAATTCATTTTTAATTATATAAATGTATAAATGGCACATTAGTAGATATACCAATATAAATTATACAAAACTATTAGCTAGCACATTAGTTCAAAAAATTAATATATATACCATAAATAACAGCCTCATAAATAGTTATATGTATGGTTATGGTTATATTTGTATATGCCACGATGAAAAATATAGATAGCTAGCAAACCCACCTTTTGATATAATATCTAATATATTATATACTAAATTACGTGCATCTTCATTATCCAATAAATATATAACACCATACATTGACCATACCACGGTAAATACCCAAAATAATTTATTATTGTTTTCCGTATGTTCCATATTTTGCCATATTCTATAATATAATACTATTAGCGGTATAAATCCCGCGATACATGCTAGCCATTTATTTATAATTCCTATTTCGCCCAAAAATCCAAATCCTAACATTACTGTATTATATACCAATATTTCACCAATTATATTGCTATTAAAAATACGGTATGTTAAACATAAATCTATGAGTAGTAGTGGAGTAGTAAAAAACCAATCTAGATATCGATATGCAATTATTTTATGAGGTGCTTTAATTATAAGATAATAATGACACGATGCAATAAATGTTATGAGTGATGAAATTTGTAATTTTAACCTATGTATATTATCATCTATTGGATTTAATGATATTGTATTGAATGACCGTATCGTTGTTAATAAGGTAGCTGACATTAATAGTATCATAGCTACTTCAAAGCTCTTAATTGTAGCTAGCTTCATTGTATTTTGCGTCATTATGTATGTTTATGTTTATGTTTATGTTTATGTTTATGTGTGACCAGACAGTATTTGTATATATTACTTACCTTATTTATAGATATATTGTATAGATATATGTATTTTGTATTTTGTATTTTGTATTTTGTATTTTGTATTTTGTATTTTGTATTTTGTATTTTGTATTTTGTATTTTGTATTTTGTATTTTGTATTTTATATAAATATGTTATTTTGTATAGATATATTATATATTTTGTATTTTATATAAATATGTTATTTTGTATAGATATATTGTATAGATATATGTATTTTATATAGATATAGATATAGATATATTGTATAGATATATTGTATAGATATATGTATTTTGTATAGATATATATTATATCTATATATATATAAAATACAAAATATATAATATATAATAAGAATATGTCAGAAAAAAATAATAATACTATAACGTCATTAGCAAACGGTGCTAATTATACAGGTAAATGGGATTTATGGGGTAATTCAGGTGTTACTAATCTAGGTAGTGGATTTCTTAATGTGTCTATATATAGTGATCAAAATACATTAGTCAGTATCCAGCAAAGTAATGATACTATTAATATAGCCACAAATAGTAATAGTACATATAGTGCAAATGCTAATGATATTGTTATTACAGAAGCATTTAAAGCTAGATACTATCGTATATATATAGAAAATACTAGCGCTAATGCCCAAACTAGTCTACGTGTTTTTACTAATGAAACTAGCCAACCCGAAACCACTAATGTTTATGCTGGTGAATTTAGTACTCTAATTAACCTATCCAATATAAATATACCTTTAAACTCAGTCAACACATCTATTACGGCAATTACCACAGCCGTCGATGGCGCAAATATTAACATTAATAACGCCAACACTAGCATTACTAATATAAACACTACTCTACTGAATGGTATTGATGTAAATAATAATGCATTTTCTAACCTAGTTAATCTAGCTAATCTAGATATAACTTTAAGTGCTGTGACTACGGCTATTACAGCAATAAATACTACTTTAAATGGAACAATAAATGTAGTAGATATTAACAGTAGTGGTGGTGAAATTAGTAATGTATTTTTACCTAATCTAGCTAGTTTATCCAATCTAAATGTAACCTTGAGTTCTGTGAATACATCTATTACGGCAATTACCACTGCAGTTGATGGCGCAAATATTAGCATTAATAATGCCAACACTAGTATTGCTAATGTTAACACTACTCTACTGAATGGTATTGATGTAAATAATAATGCATTTTCTAACCTAGTTAATCTAGCTAATCTAGATATAACTTTAAGTGCTGTGAATACATCTATTACGGCAATTACCACTGCAGTTGATGGCGCAAATATTAGCATTAATAATGCCAACACTAGTATTGCTAATGTTAACACTACTCTACTGAATGGTATTGATGTAAATAATAATGCATTTTCTAATCTAGCTAGTTTATCCAATCTAAATGTAACCTTGAGTTCTGTGACCACGGCTATTAATGAAATAACTACAGTATTAAATAATACTATAAATACAACTGATACAACAACTCATAGTAAATTAACAACTATTGATGGATCATTAGCTGATATTGATGACAGACTAGCTGATATAAATACCAATGCAACAATAACTCATACTAATCTTGGTACTATAAATACAACACTTAGTGGTACATTAGATGTATGCCCTATGTTATGCCGACCATTACTAGTAGCAACTATATTTAATACTACTAGCGGAACCACTGCCGTTAATGTTCTTGATGGTGCTTTAAAATTGGTGGGTTTTTCATATGCTCACAGTGATAACCAAGGTTGTCTAAGTTTTTACGATGTTGCTGCCGCTGGTACAGCTCCAACCTCTGCAAGTAGTGCATTATTTTCAGTTGCTGCCACAACTTCGGTTTTATCATCTCCAACATTTCCAACATCTAGTTATATAAATTTTGAAAATGGTTTATGGATTCGTATAAATCATAATATAGACCCTTCAAATACTACAAACGAAGCGGGTACGGTTACCTTATATTATGAACGTTAAAATTATTATATTTATAAACAATGAATTCCAACTATACATAGGGTTTTACTAGAACCCAACAATCAAAGGTTAATAATAATATTAAAACAAACCATTAGAAAATTATATTTATATATAACAAGTAAAGATTAAAAACAAGTTTTGTTTCTAGCAAAAGACTTGCTATAAATAATAAAATGTTAAAATAATATAAAATTATGTTTGATATAATATCCAATATCCTTAGTCTAGCATTTAAAAACTTACCTTTATTAATAATAAAAAACATATTATTGATAAAGGTAAAGCTATATTTTTAAGAAGTGGTATCCAACCTGGTAATAACTCATTTATTGTTACTAATGTTTGCTATAAAAACTAGCGATATTATAAATAAAGATATTGCATAATAAACCATTAAAAAATATAAAAAACATCTATTATAAAACGATAGTAGATTGAGTTCAAACAACAAATGTGTAACATCATACTTCTAAAACATCAATTGACCCTATCAGATAAACGTAACTTTGCGCTACATCTTGGTAAACACTCTCACTATCCTTGACATAATTTCGTTTTTCTTCAAAAATTCTAACTGCCTCTTCATAAAGTTTGTTAAGGCCCATACATTTGTTAACAATGTATTGTAGGTCAAATTTCAATTCACAACAATCTTCAACATCACCACAACTCGCAATTTTGTTTATAACCGCTTGGTGTTGCTTTTCTGCCTCAATGATCCGATTTTTTTCATTAATCATGAAACGCTTTGCCGTTACAACATTGTCCACAAAACCCTCGCAAATCATGGCATTGCTCAGCAAATTATAAAGTGCATCCATTTTGTGTTTTTCCATATCTATGGCATTTTCCTTTCCGTCAGAATCATCATCCTCCAGCTTGTCAAATATGGCGTATTTTTTCATACTAGTGAAAAGCTGTTGTGATTTTCGATACATCATCCTAATGTGATCTACACGGTGTCGGATTCCACATAAGTGTACACGTTCGGTTGCTAGAACCATCACATCTTGTAGCATGTTGTATCTTTCGACACATTCATCCAAAGCTTTTTTGGTATCGTCAACCAATCTCTTGGCTTCGCGATACTCAATTTCAATTTCAATTCGTTGTATATCCGTGGTAGTAAACGTATGGTGGTTACCTCGCAATGTTGTATTGCGTTTTTTTCCAGCAATGCGAAAGCTATGTATGGCTTGTTCATATCGTATTTTAATCATTGCGACACAGTCTGCTGTGACCTCTATATCTTTTTTGAGGCTCTTTTTTTTTGAAATAGCATCATAAAATGCTGTTTTCCTAGCATTTCGCATCGATACAACTTCTTTTGCAACTATGTGTAAAAGTTTACAGTACTTTTTGTATTCTGCTTCATTTTTTTCCTCATTTTCAAGGTCATTGTCATGCGCAACATTATTGTATGTATGGTTAAAGTTCATTGGACTTGTGATTATCAATAATGCCTCGCGCACATATTCAAGAGTATTCAAAGTATATACCCGTGAGTTTTCATCTCTAGGGTATGTTTCTTCATTGTTGACATCAATACCATAGCGACGGATTAATCGCTTGGAATTAACAACATCTGTGTGATATGCCATGTATCAGGTGTGGTGTCGAGAGAGAAAGTAATTGGGACAACAGGGAATGTTCTATGTCATACACAGTGAGTATGTTGATGGCACAGAAAGGTAAGTATGATAAAATTAAATAATAAGTATAATACATTTTTTGTAAAAATATCAGTTTTTGCTATTTTTAAACCCATTTGTATAGCTAGTGTTTGTTTGTATAGCTAGTATATTTACAAAATGTAATGTTATTGAAAGACATATTGAAAGACATATTGAAAGACATATTGAAAGACATATTGAAATAGATAAAACAAAAAACAAAATATATATAACACTGTAATAACATAATAAACGATGTCACATAAACTAAATTACTGGGACACAGACATATACTCTAAAAACATAGCTGGACCAACCATATCACAACGTTCCAAAATTTGCCTTCCAACATCTTCATTGAATATTCGAGACTGTGCTTGTGCACTGGCTCTTGCCTTCTGAATAAGTTTTTGAGCACGTTGCATCAAGCGTGTTTGTCGGTTTGCTAACACCATATGTATGGCAGCTGTCTTTTCATCTTCGGTTGTAAGATTTGCAATTGCGGCAGCAACTTGTGCTTTGGTACTAGACATTGCACGTTGTTTGGTAGATTTGATAACTACTGATTTGAGCAACTGTACTAATGCACTGTTATTGCAAGTTGGAGAACCGGAAAATAATACATTCAGTTCGCTACAGGTTTTGCCACAGAAATAAACATACATCTGGTTGATATCATCGTATGAATCAAATGTGTGATGTCGCAACGCACATAACTTCATAAATACCAAGTAAATTTGTGCTAATTTCTCAGATATTAGCGACACGTTTGCTGCTAGGTCACGAAACAGGTTGCGGGCCTCGTACAACTGTTCTTTTGTGAGACCGAAGTTCTCACATTTTGTGCATGCATGCATGCTATCGGTGCCATCTGGAAGATGACAACAAATGTTGCATACGGCGAAAACATGCTGTCTACAATGGAGACACTTACCCTTAATAGGCTGTAACATGTCAATTCCAAGAGCCTGAAATTTGGCTTCAATTATATCAATTCCAGTCATGGAGGATGGCATTTCAGGGTCTTGTGGTGTTTCAGGCTTGGTTTCAGCGGAACCCATTTTTGGATTTAATGAGTTGTGTGAGGAAGAATGGTGAGGATTGCGCTAGTGTGATTCACAATGTTGAGTCAATGTAAACAGTATAGCACGGGAGAATACAAATATAATATATATATAAAATAAAGCATTTTTAAGTATTTTAGTAATTAATGACAATAAACAAACAGTATCTAACCACTAATACTAAAACTAAATACTGATATGTTGCAACCTAATGATATGCTGCAACCTAATGATATGTTGCAACCTAATGATATGTTGCAACCTAATGATATATATGTATTAATATAAAAACCAACTAACATCTAGACCAAAATATATACCGATACGCTGATATGCTGATATATAATTTTTGAATTTGTTTAAATATATAGGCCAACATACAATGTATGTGAAAACTCTAGATACACATAAAGCTACATACTAACCATATACATGGCTCTGTCCCGCACCTCGCCGACTTTTTACCGATAAATACACGGCTAGCTTTATGCTAGTATATTTGCCTTAGAAAACCACGTGTTTTGCATTGGAATTTTTAAAGAGTATTTTGGAAATAAATTATTACACACATTTAGCTCAAGATATATAACACAAATAAATGATACGACTAAATAATTATATAAGTATATATTTTGCGCTAGATCTAGTTAGTGCTTTTTAGTTTGATTGGTTAAAATTAATGAATTATAGAATTAAATAATTACCTACATCTAGATCTAGTTAGTGCTTTTTAGTTTTATTGGTTAAAATTAATGAATTATAGAATTAAATAATTACCTACATCTAGCGCAAAATATATACTTATATAATTAAGTTTTGAAAATAAATACCCAGATATATACTTATATAATTAAGTTTTGAACATAAATACCCAGATATATAAAATATAAAATATAAAATATAAAATATAAAAAAATCTAACGTTTTATGAAAACGAATAAGAATAAACAAACATGTACAAACATAACAAACGTGTTCCAATTGCTAGCCGCTAGATGTCAGTGATAACAATCCTCACCGGCCTTCTTACAGTTGAAACACGGTGGTAGTCTAGCTTCATCTGGTGGCTTTTGCAAAACTTGAGTCATAACCGGCTGAACATGTTCGAATGAGGTCTCGCGTTGTCGGTGTACTATCTTGCAT
>Ga0307981_1002650_pt1 | contig 14216 bp, 13 predicted proteins | sample OrgLakmetagen987_FD_201849 | JGI IMG/M metagenome (GOLD analysis project Ga0307981, IMG submission 201849) | Saline water microbial communities from Organic Lake, Antarctica - #987 | ecosystem: Environmental > Aquatic > Non-marine Saline and Alkaline > Saline | place: Antarctica: Organic Lake... | reverse complement strand
CGCTTTGATCGTGCCATCACAACCACAACCAATGCCGGTTGCATCGATGATATAGGGAAAACAAATATGATGCTCCTCAATGGTGGGGAGCGAGATCAAGGGTCCTTGGTGCCGCTATAAATCATCTGGCCAATACCCTGGGGGTATTTGGCTTTTCCCGACACAGTCCAACACACAAGGGGGGCCTTAGCCTTTAACTTACTTGGTTGTGATACTTCTGGAATCGACGTCGGAGGGAGCTGAGCGGGAACAACCGTGGTAGCGGTGGTGGAGGTGCCGGTTGCCTTCTGGCGTTGTTTCAGCGCCGCTGCCGCTGCTTTGGCTATGACGGTTGCTGGATTGTCGGGGCCTTCGGCGGCCTTACGCTTCCTGTCCTTGGCGGACGCTGCTGCTGCTGCTGGCGGGGTAATGAAGCGCATGAAAATCGGAGTGGTGGCTAGAAACGCTGCCGCCGTCGGTGAAGCTGTCGAGGTGAGCGCCGCCGGACTGAACCACGCTCGGAATTGGGTGTGCCACTGCTCCAGCTTCGTGTGGAGGTTGGCACCATCATAGGTGGTGGCACCCAGCACCACAGGATCGGCGCGAGCACGGTGGGCCTCGGGGGCTGCCACAAAACAATGCGCTTTTGGATTCAATGGAGTGGCCCAATCGCTGAATATCTCGAACAACTATCCCACATGGAAGAGGAAGACGAACGAGTTTTGGCGACCACGTGTCGGGTTCGCGCGAGCGCTCGAATCCCAGGCCGCGGTGGTACGCGGTTGGGCCAAACATTGGGTCACTTGCATGAGGAGACCCGCAAACCTGGCACGAAACATGAACGGTGACGTGTCCGGAGAAAGATGAGGGTAGAGCGCTGGATCCGCAAAGATGCAGTGCAACAACCAACCGAGATTTTGGACAATGGTGACCATGGATATGGCGGAAAACCCCGATGAGGGGATAACCACCGCGCCATTGTCGTCGACCAACGCAATGAAGTGGAACAGTGTGAGAGAGTCCGGCAGCTGGTCCATTGCGAGTAGGCAATGGCCACTGGTGTATGATCGCAGCATTGTGGAAGAACGCTGGAACATACGCCGGAAAGAACGCTCCCTCAATTGGGTCCATGGCGCGTGTGATCCGGTGCCAGTTGAGAGATACGACGTCACCTAGTTGTTTTTGATGGTGGAGTTCAGGACGTTGGCACACCAAGCCATGCTCACGAGACCTGGGAGAGTGAGCCAGAGTGGATCAAACGGAAGATCTTTGGCGGCCGGATCGGACGCGAACAGACGAGATTCAGCCGGAAGGCGGAATGCCCCAATATGGGCAAGGACCGACAGCGACTTCCGGAGCGACTGCTGGACAAACGCTTTGCGCGAGAAGCGCTGCGAAACAGTTGTCTCTTCATCATCCGGAGAGTCGAAGACATAGGCATCCGCGGCGCCCAATAGCACCGCTGCGTCGTGCTGTCTGAGTGCTACCGACGATTCGATAGGCAAGCACCACGCGGACACTAGCAATCGAGTGGTCACTCGATGCTGGGACGGAGTGAAAGTGGCTGTTGCGTTCGGCACCGCTGCGGGCTTCTTAGAGTTGGCACGCGTGTGAGCTGGGGGAGAATCAACCACCTTCACACTGGACAACGTGACCGAAGACGACTCCTTTCCAAAGTCCAAGACCATGCCTGACCTGGAGTCCGCCGATGGCGCTTGTTTTTGGGACGATCAACGTTGCGGGGACTTGTCAGGCGTCGTGGTAATCGCATTTCCGAGCATACTCAGGAGTATCTGACAACGAATGGCAAGGGAGACCTGGGAGCCGGATGTGGCTCGGCTTTTTGGCGAGCTCACGCTGGATAGCTCCGCTTTGGACGTGAGCTTGCTGAGCGACGGAGGGAGGTTCGGATTGGCCGGCACCGTGAACGACACGAGGGTCCTCACGTTGCTCGGACAATGGACGAGATCCTGCATGGCTTGGAAGCCGTACTTGGACGCCCAGGCAAGAGTGCCCGGGTGAGCCAGGCGATAGAGGAAAGGTTGCATGGCCGGGGACAGATCTCCAAGCAGAAGCGCACTGTTATGGCGAAATGCCGCCAAAGCGCGAGCTTCAAACTCGAGGAACTTCGGGAGCATTTGCTTCGTTGCCTTCGCGAGGAGAGCATCCCGGAACACACGATGACGAAGCAACGGGAAGACATGTTGGAAAGGGTTGACCGTGCCGGGCAACCAGGTGCTTTCCTGATTGGTTGGCGGGGCATCCCCAATCCAGCGGAGCCAGTCCGGTTGAATCTGCTGGACTGAACAGGTGTCCATCACGAAGGTATCGGGTGCCAGCGACTGGGCAGCAAACCAAACATCAAAATAGGGATTGATCATCCAGTCCCAACAAGCATCAGTGATGCCGGACCAGAGCTTTAGCGCTGACATATGCGCTTGGGCCGACGACATGGCGGCTGGGTGAGCTACAAAACCCAGCGGTAAGCCGTGATTTGGAGGTAGCGGAAGCGCTGAAAAGTGGACAAACAAGCCCTCCATGGGGGTGTCCGGGTTGTCGGATGAAAACAATAACTGGGGCGATTCCCCTTCCGGTAGCGCTGGGTTTCCCGTGGAGAAGCGGCCGCTGCCGAGATAATCACGAGCTTCAACGCCTGGAACGAGTCCAAAGCGAGAAGAGTGTCGGCGCTGCCCTCGATCAATTGATCTACAGCAACGCCGGCGTTAGCGTTGGCCCGAGTCGACCGATGAGTACAAAAACCCATCGGAAAACTCAGGGTGGGGCAGCTCACCACATTATGAGGCCCCAGCGTCGCTCCGACACCGAGAGACAGACGAGGCACTTCCTCGTTGTCCCACGGCACCAAAGGAGCGCCCAACACGATCAGGAATGGCTTCATTTTTGTATTCGCCGGTAAGGCCATATGAACCACAGCCAGGAATGCTCCGACTTCCTCTTGCCCCAAACGAACCAGGCGGTCCGCCGGGGAGAGAAACGTGCCATCATGCACGGCCAGACTTATGCACAGTGCTGGCACCGTTGCTACATTTTCCTTCCCTTTCGCAGATACCGAATCCGTAGACCCGTCCGCAGAGGATAGGGTCTCCGGGGTGCCTCCCAATTGGGAAGCAAGGCCTTGGGCCGCGATGGTCGCGTCCTGAGGCTGAACAGAAGCCCACGAACCTGGAAACGAAATTTCCGGCGGCAGCGAAAGCTGCGCGAAGAATTCCGGCCCACTATCCGCAAGATCCGACATGGTGCACGAAAAAAAAAACGAGACCGAACAAACACAAAGCAAAAAGCTCAAGGAAAGTCTTAAAGAGCTCAAAGAAGGTCTTTCTTTCGGTTTGTTTAACAAGCCGAAAGGAAGACAAAACAATGATCTCAGTGTCTCTCTTGCTGCAGCCTCGTGCTGCAGCAGCGGTGCTGACCCCTGGGACACCCGACAAAATGACTCCTTTTGGTCTTTTTGAGATTTTGAGGCAATGCGATATATTTATGACGTCACATGAATGACTGCGGGCCCCAAAATATTTGAGACTCCGCGACAAATGGCGACAAATGGCGACAGATGGCGACAAATTAATCATGGCGACAAATGGCGACAGATGGCAACAAATGGCGACAAATGGAGGCGACAGATGGTGACAAATGGAGGCGGCAAAAGTGGACGACAATTCACCACGATCACGATCACGATCACTTGTCACAGGCAGGCGAGTATAGAGAAGCAATTATAGTTTGGGTACGTAGTCCAAGTTTCGACTATTTTATGATTGTCTACGCATTTGTTGTGTGACGTTGCCGTAGCTTTTCACGCTTCTGCTCGAGGAAAAAGAGGAACTTCTGACGACGAGATTCTTGATAGATCCGATATTTGAATTTCTCGGAGTCAAAGGCCATGTACTCGATGCGTGTTCGTTGTAGCTCTGAAGGCGTCATTCAGGTGTGCTTCTTGTCCTTGACGTCATCCAGAAGAAATTGCTTTGCAACCGAAAGATCGAAGACCGGTTCTCCACGATGATTGTGTGTCTGTCTTGGATAGAGCAATCGATCATGAGCAAGCGCCTGTGTTTCCCTTTCTGACTGATTGATCCTTGCCTTCACCTGCGGGCTTAACCGTCATCTTTTATAGAAATACACACCGATGACTTTATTTTATCTAGTACGCGGGCCGTTTTGAGAGGGCTTGCGACATCTATAGTCCCTAAAATCAAGACTGCGGTTGAAACTTCTTTTAGTTAAAAGAAGATTCATGTGAATCTTCTTTTAATAAAAGTAGAAGTAGAAGAAGATCTTCTTTTAAGTCTTCTTTTTAGTCTTCTTTTAAGTCTTCAACTATTAGTCTACTAGCTCCATCAGGGCGAAAAAACTCGGTCCGTCTTTTAACACGAAGAAGCACGTAGAAACGAGATTTTCTCGCGTCATCGCCTTACAACACGTGTGGTGTGTCACCATCGAGAGCAGTCGACCATGGTGGCAAGTGAGATCTGAACCAAAGGTGTATTGATGTAATAAAGCTATCACTAGTTCAAATGTTATGTCTAGCTGTTTATTATAACTGTGGTTGATAGTTAACGATGCCATTCATGTATAAAAAGGCCCTCTCCGATGACAGTGGCTCGTCTCGTATCGACCGTTGTTACCAGCAACCCCCTCCATCAAGTCTTTCCTTTTGAATGAGAGACTTCTCTCTCTCCAAATTCAATCATATACTCTCGAAGCGGTTCCCCTACCCCTCTGTGAATGTCACATCCATTGTATTGCCTCTCTACGTCGTGTTCAGGGGCACCGTTCGATCGGTCCGTTGTGTCGTCAAAGGAAAGTACCCGTTGTCAAACTGTTGCCTGTTGCCCATTCTAGCACCTCTTTGGCCTCCATACCCTCCCTCCAACCCATCACTTACAACCGCAGGGTAGTATGTATCACATCTATATATCAAGCCTTTACCGCTGACTAGACAGAATAGGTCTTTCGTGGGGGTCCCGACAAGGGACGGCCATTTCAGCTCGCCATTCTCGTCTAACTCGTCAATATTTTTCAGAGCGCTTTCTCAGCCAGAACCAATCCCATTCCAGCACATCCGCTTCATATTCGTCTCCAAAGGTTCCAAAGATGATAACATGACGCCCACTTATTGTTTGGATGTACTCGGGGTCGTCAATGGCCAGTGGCCATCGACGGTCTCGGTAGCAAACGGTCCTACGTAGTTGAAGACTTAAAGTAGATCTTCTTTTAACTTAAAAGAAGATTGAGTCAATCTTCTTTTACTTAAAAGGAGAAGAGTCAGGCTGACGTGGATAGGATCTTGGCGCACTTGTCAAATATTGGCGAAGCGCCAGGAGCGCTTTATTCTTTCAACGGCACGCCAGCACGAGAGGAAAAAAACGGTCACGAACAAAATGAAGTCACGGTCCCTGCTTCCGATAATCTTTCAGACGCGGTTCGAACTGGCTAAAAACGACACCTACAAATGCGATACTCTCTCCAAGCCTCCTTTGCCGACGTCTAGTCCTTGTCACAAGAAAGGACCCTCGCCTCCAAATCGTCCATGAGAACCTGCCTTGCTGCGCTGTTTCTCCAATCAATCCAGTCAGGGTTTTTTTTGGATTGGGGCATTGTAGCTACCAGAAGAGGAGGCAAGTAGCTTCAGCGGCAAGTGTTGAAATTTTGTATTGTGGCGCACGATGCCTTCAACGACTTTCGCAGGTGGTCTGCACACGCCTCCCCTTCTCAAAAGACTCCTCCTCCAACGGATGATAATTAGCGACCTACTTTAGCCTTGAACTTTTCATTTGTTTAGTTGTCATCCACGATTATACTTAGAAACACACATGAAGCATTTCTGAATGTACATATTCGTACAGCTCGCTTCCCCTTCTCGTGAAAACGTGTACAGTAGTTAATCGGCCCTGTTGTCGTGGCTGGCGTCAAGAGCCGTCAAGAACGTAGCCATAAGTCGGCGGGAAATATCTTTCTCTTCACAAACAGACACGACGCAATCATCTTTTCCAGATACTTTGTAACTGCCGGGAGTAACTGTTCCACTCTAGCTGGCAGAGGACTACATGAATTTGGTTGTTATACAAACTGTTTCATTCGCACTATGGCTCTTCTCCCCTGGTTTTGGCCGATCAAAGGTGTACGCTCATGGTTACGGATATTCCTGGAGCTAAACTGGAAGAGAAGGACAAGTCAGAAAAAAAGGGTTTCAAGGGTTTCATGGTGGCGCACCACTTTCTCTGGACTTACCAAAAAAATGCAAATCTGCTGTCTTCTCACTTTGGCATTAGCGAAAGGGGCTCACGAGGGGATCCAGTGTGGAGCTGGATTGCGAGAATCGCAGCCTTGAAGGCTGTGAAAATTGTAAAGGACACTAGCGCCACCGACATTTTCATAATGACGCTGGACGGCACTGACTTCAGAATGTGGGAGACAAAGCACCCGACTTTGAACCAGAACCCGCAAATGTGCTCTAAGAAATTCAACCATGCCGCGGTCAAGTACGAGATTGGTCTCTCACCCTACAGAAACCAGATTATGTGGTTGAAAGGGCCAGTGAATGGTGGGAAGCATGACATGACATTATTTCGTTGCGAGTTAAAAGGCAAGTTAAACGAAGAAGTCCCTGAAAGAAGACTCGTGATTAGCGACAGGGGCTACGCTACGAGTCGAGCTGACGAGGGAATGTTGGCAATCCCCAATGCAACCGATTCAAGAGAGTTGAACAACTTCAAGAGTAGAGCCCAACTCCGTCAAGAGACCTTAAATGGGCGGGCGCCTCAATTTTTTTCGATGCTTGTCGGATACTTTTCGCCATGGAGTTGCCAAGCACAAGATTGCTCTTGAGGCGGTTCTCGTTACTGTCCAGTACCATATGGATAATGGATCCAATCTCTTTGACGAATAAGCAAGTAGTACTATCTTTTACGGTATAAAAAATATCTTTGCCGCCACTTGCAACTATTACGCGGGTCTTCGGTTCAAAATTGTTGGCAGTATCGTGACCCTTTTCTCGATCCATATATACCGGAGCGCGATAAAAAGAGATGCTATGCAGTCTCTATAAGTAATGTCTTTGTAAATTTGTCTCGATCCGCTGGTGCTTTGGTTGGAATGGTTGGAATGGTTGGAACGAGAGTGCACCATGGTGGCTCGGCAAAGGTCGTCTCGCACGGAAGCGGTTGCAGTTGTACAGTATTACAGTAGTAGTCAGATTTTTGCGGATTCGATATGCTTATTGTTATGCTTATTGTTTGCCACGTGAGTTCACGTAATTGCTATCTATTACGATGCGTGGAGGCAAGGTGCCCATCCCTTAATAATTAACGAGATTGGCGGCATTCCGTACTACTTTACCTAGATACAGCAGTACAGCTGTACAGTAGGCAGGTAAGGCATGCCCACTGAATAGTTTACAGTATTGTAACTCGTTTACACATATCATATACGACGTATTTGAGACCCCGTGACAATGGCGACAAATTAATCATGGCGACAGATGGTGACAGATGGCGACAAATTAATCATGGCGACAGATGGCGACAAATGCCAAAGGTCTCAAATATTTTGGGGGCCACAGTCATTTCTGTGACGTCATGCATAAATCGAATTGCCAGAAAATCTCAAAAAAACCAAAAGGGGTCATTTTGCCGGGTGTCCCCGGAGTTGAGTGTGTGGCTCTGAAAAAACTACGAGCTCTGCGAGCTCGTATCCTCCCTTCAAATCGTCCACTCGACACACTCGATCTGAGCCGGACCAGCAGAGAAAAATAATTTCCGTAGAAAGAAGACACAGAGCACGTGTATCGCATCTGTTATTACTTATTACTGTACAAGCATGAAGCACGAAGCAAGTCCAGTACACTAGAAGTGAGACGTGAGAGTGAGACCATGGTGCAAAATCCATTAGCCAAGGACTTCTGAACACTGATAAGGAGTGAGTTAGTAGTCTACTAACCACTAACCATGCCGTATTCGTTGGGCTTACGCCGACGGCCCGAGCGTCTCTTTCGGCCGAATGAAAGCCCATCGTCAACGCTTCCAATGGCGGCGTCGCCCGACAAGGCCAAGACAAACATGCTTTGGACCTTTGCTCGAAGTTCACGGTCAGAGGCATACCTTGATCGATTCGTCACTACCGTATGCATGATTTCTGCTTTAATCTTTCTCTTGCAGGTTCTCGCTGCTCTGGATGGAACGCTGAGGGGAGTTCCGGAAACTATTGTCTTTCCCTCCCGGAATGCGCAGACTCTTTTCCCCAACCAAGTCGGCGTCGCAAATCCGCCATTCTTGGCTCTACAGTTATCCAGTAAGCATAGCAAGGAAGAGTCAGACTATGGGAGCTTGACAGTAGGATCCAGTAGAAAAGACTCCTTGGAGATGAATCCAGAGGTTGACTATTACCGTCACGAAATGTATCGACACCAATTGCTGGAAGCCATGAATGCATCGCAACCAGTCTTGATGGAAAAGTACTGGCACAATGATGAGCTTGCTGGGACTAAGCGTCACTGTTATCGAAACAATTGGTCGCGATCCGTCCGGCCAGTGTGCAACAGCTTTCACGAGATTCACATGGAACTACCCTATACGCAACAAGGCGCCTCGACGAACATTCACCAAGAAAACAACATGTTGTTGCGAGCAAACGGTTCCTTCTTTCACGTATGGCTTCTGCTACGACCCCATTTTCATAATGAGATCGTGGCATTCAAGAGTTTTCGGTACAAAAATCTCTTTCCAATCGATGCTGTCGATTTTTACGATGCGCAGAGAGATGCAATCATTATGGAGCGACTTACTTCCAGCGACCGTATCATGAATATATATGGGTATTGCGGTATCACGTCCATCACCGAAGCAGCCGCGACCGAGCTGGTAGATGAAGTCATGCCGATGGGTGGCTTCATTTCCAAGGAAGAACTCGCAAAGCTAGAGACTGAAGATGTAGTGCCGCTCAACAATCTGACCTTGATAGAAAAGTTGGATGTAGCCATTCTCATGGCGGAGTCACTCGCCGAGCTACATGGGCATGAAGGAGGTGTAATTGCTCACGGTGACGTATACCCTTCGCAATGGCTGCGGACGCCGGGCGGCAAGATAAAACTGAATGACTTCAACACGGCAGAATTGCTGGATTGGGACCCCTGGAATCAAAGGTACTGCACAGTCGAGCGCTGCCATCAAAACTGGAACCGCGCTCCGGAAGACTTGACTTGCGGCAAGTGGCCGGCCAATGAGGGAATCGATACGTATTGCATGGGAAACAACATCTACACGCTGTTAACAGGACTTTGGGTGTTCTACTGGTCCGCGCAGGATAATGAGCATGCTGTCATGATGATGGTCCTGTTTGGCCAGCGAACGTACGTCAACCCGCGGTATCGGACGTCGAGTTTGGTAGAGCGCAAACTTGTCGAGCTTATGGAGGAGACTTGGGTCCAGAATATCGATGAGAGAATCTCAATTTTTGATATCTTGCGGCGACTCCGTGAGATCAAGGAGTTGTATATTCAAGAGCTGCGTCAAAGTAGTGTGTCGTAGCCCGTAGACGCCAAAACTTTCGCCAGCTAGCCACCAGCTGGGGCCCAGTGAAGTGTTTGGTTGATGCTGTCTACCACGCCTGGCGACTAATGTAGTCATAACCTTCGTTGTAGGAGGTATAATTGTTAACAAATAGACATGCAGAATATAATTTAGATGGGTACCGGTACGTTTCCACAGATTATTCGGAGCTGGAAAGGTTCGACTCCTCTTTCAACGCTTGGGTTCCGTGACCTGTGTCAGCCATAGCAATTTCGTCTTTTCCATCTCTTTTTCTAAACCATCCCTGGCATTTGGCGACAACGCTGTCGATCAGGGCGGTCGGTTCTGCGGGGCCGAAGCAGTCGGTCAAAACCAAAAAGACAATGAAGCTGCCTGCAGTCGCCTGTAGAACTGTGAGGAAAAGCACGACGGCAAATTTTTGAAAGAAAGATATCACTGTAAAGAGCATGATAGTTGCTGCACTGATGGTCGTAAAGCCAGCAGCCAGAATCGAAGGCCCCATTTCAACGAGAGAGTACAAGGTACGCTCGCTGCGGGCCACATTGCCTGGTAAGGAGCTGTACGAGTGGGCGAAGTGGATAACGAAATCACACGAGATTCCGATCAAAATCGCAAAGCAAATGGATTCCAAGAATCCAAGCGTCCAGCCAATCGCGACAAGTGTTGCTGTGACGGAAGCCAAGACGTAACCAATGGTCACGGTCGAAAATATCGTCAACACCACACTTCGTGACGAGAAAAGAATTACTAGAGCTCCCGTACCGATCGCAATCGCGGCAGCCGTGTACGCAGTATCAAGCATGGATCCGTTCGTGTCGTACCACCAGAAATCTTCCGATGTGTGGTATTGGTTCGTTACTCCTCCTGGTGCGGTCTCTGCGTTCAGCCAGCTGTCGATGTCTTTCCATTCTCGGTCCAAGTCGCCAAAAGGACTGTCGAAACGAACACGGCTACTGAATGGAAAATACATGATCTCCACCTTTCCATCTCGGGCGAGAATGTTGTTCTCCCCAATTTGTTGGCTCCACTCGAAGACACAAGCATGGAACTGGCCAGGTGCGACAGGAAGCTCCGTCGCGTCTCCACAGTTCTCAACGTAAATCATGTCAGGGGAGGTGCTGTTGGCTTGATCCCGCAGCCAAGCGTCGAATCTGTTAATGGGACACTCATAGTCAAGTTCTGTTCGCTTGGCCCACTCGTTGTTGTCAAAGAAGCGGCCGCAAAAGTCACGCAGGTAGACTTGTGCTTCTTCGCTAGACGGCTCGAAGGAATTGTCCAGTACAAGCTGGCTCCAACTCTCCGGGTTGTTACGATCTCCCGTATCTGCTGGCGTGGTTCCCCACATGATATAGGCCGTACTGCCACTCTTCTTGACCATCACGTCGTAAAGCAACTTGAGACGCCACTGGTAGTTGGCCTCGAACTGACTCTTTCCTTCATCCAAGAGACGAACATCGGAGGACGTTGGTAGGCCAATCTTGGACCCAAAGACCGCTGCTAGTACAATGGCCACTGCGCAAACCACCAGCACCACCCAGCGGACCTTGTGCAAGCCGCGGTAAAATCGAGTCAAGACGCGTCGGATAAAACTGGGCTTGTCTTCGACCATGTGGTGGCGACTGTCTTCGTGCCTCTCGGTTTCGGAGCCACTGCAGCAGTGGCATTGGCAGCAGTGACTGCGACTGTGTCGGGCCTTATCGTAGACACACAAGGCCGGGAACACCAATAAGACACACATGATGTAGTCAAAGACGATTAACAAGCCGCAAAAGATGGCAAAACACTTGATGGGTGCCTAATACAATAATCAAAGAGGGTCAAGAGTTAGTAAATGGGTTCTGGACAACATTCGAGAAACAAAGACTTTGAGGCTTGCACGTACAACGGGACAAATGGCGGTTCCGAAAAACGCCACGGCTGTGGTGAGAGTCGTCAAGAACATGGCACCCGCCGCGTCGGGCAAGGCTTCGGCGGCGACGGACGTTGTGTCGGCTAACATTCCCAATTTAAGACGGGCATTCTTCCACTTGTCGACTACCACAAAGATATCGTCGGCTCCGAGAGCAAAAACGACAAAGATCCCGATAAAGTTGAGAAAGGGAAAGAAATCGAGGCCTCCAATAAAGGTATAAACAAAAAAAGCCAGTGGAAAAGAGAGAATGATCTGCAAGAGTCCGACAATTGTGAGAAAGGGGCTGCGCGTATGAACGACAATGGCAACGGCCGTAATCACCGCACTGCCCAATGCCAGAAGCATATCGTTCAGCAGCGAATCGTCAATCTGCAAGTCGACAAAGTCTTCGTACTGAGTATCATAAACTCCTTCGACCAGGTTGGAAACTCCCCGACTGTAGCCACCCAAATTGTCAAAGAGACCATCAATGTCCGCGACAGTCGCAAATATACTTGAGGAAAACTCGACTCGTTCCGTCACGTCGTACAGCTCATCAATTAAGATTGGACTGAAGCCTGTAGGACATGAATCGGGAAAGTCGGCACCGTCGCGGTCCGGTTGGTATAATGTACGAATGTCGGCAACGCACTGCAGCAATTTTTGTTCCACCTGGTCCGTAAAGTAACTGCCCCAAGCTTGACCTAGCTGCTCGCAGTCCAGCGTGAGACCGTCAGCGACAGACAAACGGGCAAACAAGACGAGTGAATACGGTGGCAAGCACGTGTTGTTGGGACAACCAAAGCACAGTCCTTCTTCGATCAGAGTCTGCTGGGTAATCTCTTCCGACAAGCAAATGTCCGTGATACGGTCTGCGTCAAAGAGGCTGGCCGTGCTCTTGTCCTTACGCGTGCGCCAAATGGGCCACAAGCGTGCTTCAGTAGTCAAAAAACCCGAGGTGTACCAGTCCACGTCACAACCATCGAGAATACCACCATCGTTGGCTGTGCTGGAAGTCTGCAACTTGCGCTGCAAAACGGGCGTCCAGTTGAACGGCAACTGACGCGGCTGCGACTCGCCTTGTGGCTTGGCCAACTCCTGCTGCTTCTTCTGCTGCTTTCGTTCGAGCCACGGCTGGTTTAAGGCTTGCTGCAGTTTGAGAGCACGACTTTGCGGTTGCTCGAGTGCTTCGTTGACGAAATCTCTATCGCCGTTGCCCGTTTCCCAGCCTGGCTGCACATTGTCGATTAGATCACGCCAAACATCGCCCGTTTGATCGTTAAAGAGTCGCTGGCGATTCTCGTTCACGAGCAAAAACTGCGTGTGACGATCGGCAATGAGCGTACCTCTCGACTGCCATCCGGCGTTATCCACAGCGACGGCGAAATCGCCGACAATCAATCCAATGAAACTGAGCGCGAGACTGAGTATCAGAGCGACCCAAAAACAGTAGCAAGGGTTGCGACCCGCGGCCATGTGTGCGGCACGGCGTTGGAAAAAGCCATACGTCGCTGGATCGCGTGGCATCACTGACACCGAGAGTGATGCCTTGACGCGAAGTTTCTCGGCAGCCGTCCTCTCGGCGTTGTTTATATTGCCCTCGGAAGAAGAGGACGAGGGAGACGGTGATGATGCCGGCACCACTTCTTCCAAGGGAACTTCCTCCATTGCTTCCATCGTTTCGACAGCGGCTGCTTCTTCCACGGGACTCTTCTCGTTCGACTCGTTCATTGTACAATACAGTGAAGCAACAAAATGAGGGATTATGGTAGATCTCGATTACTCCCACTTGCAGGCACGACTGATGACTTGGAAGAGATGATCGATGATCCTTTGCCTCGTAGACTATTTAAAGTTGCTCGCTCCTCCACAGTAAAGGTACCGGTACGGTAGACTAGTCTAGTCTTCCGCCGGTATCATTCCACTTGATCCTGCCTTTCTTTTTTCACGAACAAATAATCCTGTTCCTGGCGGTTCCAAACAGTAAACTACGACTACGACTTAGACGACCATGTAGGACGAGGAGGACCAAACTGACGTAGAAAGAAGGACGATATTCACAGGGACATCCGGCAGTACAGTAATCGTAGTAAACAATTGATGGTAGAATCCGGATTTTTGAGGATTTCAGGTCATTTATCGAATGTCAATATCTTCAACGGAAACAACACTTTCTGAATTTGAAATCGCCTTCAATGCATACCAGGTACCGGTACGATAGTCTTGCCGGGTAGTATAGTCATACTGTAAGTACCGTATGCATGTACCCGAGGGCATGCCTAGCCTTCCTTTCCATTGCTTTGCTCTGGCCTCTGTACTGCATGAATGATATGATACCTTGTCGCATCGGCAGATGCCTAGCGTCTAAATGCAGCAACATTTTCATCTGAAAGGGCGATGGATGGCAGCCAGGATTTCGAGGAGTATTGTTGATCTGCGGACGTTCGACGAGGTTGTGTGGTCTGCCACCTACCCGTCCGAGACAGACGTCTGATCCAGTTTTCCCCGGGAAACGCCAACCGCGCGTTTCATCCCTTCGCATCTTCGGCATTCGATTGAGCGCCAGACACACATGCTTCAAGCGGGCAGGTTTTTCCGAGCGGTCATCGAGATGTCCCTGTAAGATCGACGATTATTGCCCGATCGGCCACCGGCGTTTTTCTCGGAAACGGACCGCTCTGTCGAGCGAGATTGCGTCTTCGACGCTCACTTTCCTTGCTTCAGTCGCAAGGACCACCATCGACCAACATCGAGCCATTCAATAGCCTTTAAAAATCCCACCATTCCCACCCTGGAGC
>Ga0307981_1002648_pt1 | contig 14221 bp, 15 predicted proteins | sample OrgLakmetagen987_FD_201849 | JGI IMG/M metagenome (GOLD analysis project Ga0307981, IMG submission 201849) | Saline water microbial communities from Organic Lake, Antarctica - #987 | ecosystem: Environmental > Aquatic > Non-marine Saline and Alkaline > Saline | place: Antarctica: Organic Lake... | reverse complement strand
TGCTCTTGATGATAACGTTCACTGCATACTAGCTAGTCTACTCGATAGCGCCTCGTGCAGAGTGACCCGATTTGTCCTCTTTATTGTGCTTGCTAACCTTGCGTATTACCGTCCTTTCATTTTGTTAAGTCCTCGCGGGGTCTTAAGGGACCCCGAAACCTTCAGTTCGGAGGTCTCGTCATCGCTAGTGGCCAGGGTGTCTCTAACACCGCGGGTAACGTGAACGTTGGCCAAACTGGTTCTACTCTTCCCACTGGAGCCGGAAACGCCTTCGGAAACGGTGGAGCTGTTGGAACCTCTAGTGGTTTCGCTTCCTCCCAGCTTGGTGCTCTACTGCCACCGGTACTTGAGGCGGTAACTTTACCGCGGCCACGCAGTTTACTCTTCTTGATGCCACCGCAGCTGGAGCCAGCACCGGTCTCTCCAACTCTATTGGAACTGGAGGTGGTGCTGCCGGAGGTAATGCCGTATTTGGTCCTTCTCTTGCGGCTGCCATTGCTGCCGCCACCCCCGTCAACGTTCCTGCCCCGGTTGTTGCCGCTGTCCAGACCAGCGGAAAGAAGAGTAAGGATGGTGGCGACGCTGTCGTTCTTCCGCCTTCTGTCCCCGAGACCCCTCCCTTCGCATTTGTACAGGGATTGCCTACTGGTGGAGGTGGTGGCGGAAACGGATTCGGATCCGGTATTACCGCCGCTGGCGTCACTAATGCGGCCGGAGAGACCACTGATGAAGCCTACGGTACGAATCTTGCGAACGGTTTTGGTTTTGGTGTCGGATCCGGTGTTGCCGTCAACAACGTAGGTGAACAGGCCGGTGGACAGGAAGGAGGTACTGCCTTCGGTCAGGGTAATGTTGTCTTCGAGGTCGATGAGGCCTTTGGTGCCAATTTTGCCAACAACGGTCTCACGACGTCCAATGGTGGTGGTGGTGCCTACGTTGGCTTCGACCCTCCAGATGCCCAGATCTTCGGTGCTTTTCCGGCGGCTCCTTAATCAGTTAAACTGAGGAGAGTGTTTTATAAAAATATTGCCTAGTGACCCCGTTATCTTTAAAACAAATATGTTCAGATTATTCATGATTGATGAATGCTGCAGTAACTAGAATATTTCCAAGGCTGCAGCTTGCTCTACGGTTGCGAGAAGTCATTCAAGTACCAGCCCACCATTTACCATCCATAGACATGTGTGAAAAGGCTGACAAGAAGTCAACTGTAGAGCAGAGCATCTTAATTTAAGGTATCTGTAACGCCACCCCTCTGTTGTAGGAACTCTGATATGTCGTATGGGAGTACTAAACGTCAGATTTTAGACCAAAGCAAGCTGTATGTATACCACGAACAACAGGCGATCTGCAGGGACTCCATCAACACCATCCTGATCAAAAGAGCAAAAGCGTTCACATTCCGCGCCCATACAGAAACACGAAGACTCGAATCAATCAACGAAATATTCATGATTTTTTTCACCCATTGAGCAGTCGTCCGACTAGCTCTGGGTAAACAGCGGTCAGGACCCTACCTACCCATCCGACTTGCGACTCTCACTCCTCACCTCACTCCTTCACCCCCTCCACCACCTAATCCTTTATGACCGGCTGTGCAACTCTGAACAATGACGTTTGTCCTCGGATTTACTCAGCCGGTCGTGTGCCTCCATGTGTGCCTCCTCATGTGCCTCCTCGGCATAACTTCCTATCTTTCCCTATCGGTTTTTCGTGTCCGTGAACCGGCGTAATCGAAGTTCACTCTGGGGCAAGCTATATGGATCCAGTATCCTGGCTGTATCTAGGTGGCCCGGCGCGGTTTTCATGCGGTTGAGTCTTGTCTAGCTTTAATTACAGTAATTATCACTTTGCAAACATATGAACATCTCGCAAGTAGACTGCCGGAGCCGCCTACGAACTACAGAGCCTACTTTTTCTCAACTAATTGATGTACATACCTGGTACTGGTACGGTGCTACCAGGTACTACTGTAGCTCTCCTCTCTCTCGCTTCTATCTGCGCGTGAAGGCATAATTTCAAATTTGGCTCCAACTCCAACAGGCCCACAGATTTTTTTGGCGGCACCAAAAACGCCCAAACGGATTAGCCCGTGGGTCATCGTAGCGGTCATTATTTGGACGGGCACCGCTCCCATCCCAACACACGACAAGAACAAGACCGAGCCAGAACGACGCTGCTGCTCCATAAACTCTAAACTCGCTCATCGTTGTAGTCTTTGTCACAATCAAAAGGTGCAATCCAAAGCTAATCAGCAACCATGGACGACTATGATATGGGACTTCTCGACGATACGACTTTTAAAGTCAGTGTCTTGCAACAGAAAATGTTGGGAATCGCCCCGGTGTTCATGTACCGCGTGCCCAAGGAAAAGAAGAGCGGCCAAGAATATCTGTACGTAGTGGACTGTCAATGCGTTTGCGTCTAACTAGTGTTCATAGTTCTGTCTTTGTACCTGGATCGACACTTCGGACGATCACATTCTCACACTTGATATCACTTTTTCTGTTTCATCTTCAGTGCTGACGAATGGAACTTACGCAAACCACTCCAAGAGTGCAGTCTCCGAATCGAGCGCCGTGGCGACCTTCTTCTAATTGTTTTCTCCTTTCAAAAAGATGGAAAAGGAGCAAGCTCACTCTTTGCCCTGACCAAAATTGATCTCGTCGGCACCAACTATGATATGGATCATTACGTCCAACCTGTTGGCGACAGCTCCCGATACTTCGCGGTGCGTGTGACGGACGAAAAGGGAGGCCGTGAGGCCGTGATTGGTCTAGGATTTCGAGAGCGTGAGGAGGCGGCCGATTTCTCTCAGTGTTTGACCAACTACAACAATGCCATTGCTCGTGAGCGACTCAATAAAGGCATGCAAATGGCAGCACACCAATAGACACCCCGCCGGTTTGCGGTCGTGGTACCCAGTTGCGCATGTCTCTGATATCATCGTCACACCCTATCTATTTAAATCGTTAATCTGTATGATAAGACACGACCTTTCACTCATTGGTGAGGCGTTCCTCGCGTGCTCATGACATCACGCTGGAAAAGCACCCCCCCTGGCGCATTGCCGCCTGACGCTAGCTACTAGTAGTAGAGGAGTCTAGATGTAGTAGTACTCCGATAGCTATAGTATTATGTAGGAGCGAAGTAAGCCTCTCAACAAAACTCGTCGCCACAGAATACTGTACATTAGTAGAGCACTGGCGCTCGCGAGTACTGGTAGTTGGCGGCGAGGCAAGCTATGTACGTCGTAGAGCTGCAACAATGAATCTCGTAGACTATTCTAGTCTTACCGATCGATCGATCGATGATGCTTGCCTACCGTCTGTACATAGCCCGTACCGAACACTCCAGTATCATCGTGATTGGGCGCGGTCATCAAAATGACCCGAACCTTCAGTGTCACATCCTAAAATATTATTTAATAAGGGTCATACTGGAATAAGTAATTGAAAGAGGGAAAGTCTCTTGCCGTGTTGCCCTCACGCGCTTTTCATGCCCCGTGCGCGTGCTTCGCTGGGACCCAAGTCCGAAGTGAAATCCGATTAGAGTGACCCCATCGCGTCCATCAAACTGGACCGCGAGGAAACCAGACATTAACTGCAGGGAGTCATTGTACCATCCCAACTCTTTCCAGACCTTGAGCCTACAAGCCTTCACTTTGACCCATGTCTGATAGCGATAGTGATAGCGGCAGCGGCAGCAATGATGACAGCTCGTCATCCGATGAGTCCGACTCGCCCGGAATGCTCGGGTCATTCATGAGCAAGGAAAAGAAGAAGCGTGGAGACTTGGCAGGGTATGAAGGATTTGATGACGGCGACGACGGCACCGTCGTGCAGAAAATGAAAACTATTCTGGCTTTACGAGAGTCGCTTGGTATTGACAATGATGTGCAGTTCTGTGCCGACCAAGAGAAAAAAGCGTTGGAAAAGAAGAAATTGGCCGCGATGTCCCCCGAAGAACGAATGGCCCACGAAAGGGACAAGGCCGGAGATGCCATGTCCAAGATCCGGGCAAAGCACGCCGAAAAACAAAAGGAAGCACAGGCCAAGAAAGCTGAAGAAGACGCAAATCGTAACGCGGCAGACGCAGTGAGGCTGGAAAAGGAGAGAATCGCGGCCGAGGAAGACGAGAGACTCGCGGCCGAGGAAGCAGCACAAGAAGAGGCTGAGCAGGCCGAGGAAGAAGCACGAGATGCCGCTATGCGGGCAGAGATGGAAGCTAAAGCTGCTAAAGCACAAGGAGCGGCTGCTGCAGCACGAGCAGCGGCTGATCTGGCAGACATGGAAGCAAAAGCTGCTAAAGAAGCAGCTGATGGGTCAGGAGGCGAGAAGAAGAAAAAGAAAAAGAAGAAATCAAAGGACAGCGAGGAGGAAGAGCCGGCAGTCGAAAAGAAGAAGAAAAAGAAAAAACCAAAGGAAGGAGAACAAGAGAGCGAGGAGTCGCCTCCAACTTTGAAAAAGAAGAAGAAGAAACCAAAGGAAGGCGACGGCGATGCTGCCGCCTCGCCAGATGATGGTGAAAAGAAGAAGAAGAAGAAAAAACCCAAGGACAGCGACGTGGAGGATTCGCCCAAGAAAAAGGTGGTCAAGAAAAAGAAATCAAAGGAAGGCGAGGAGGAGGCTGCTGGAGACGGCGAGGTCAAGAAGAAGAAAAAGAAGAAGGCAAAGGATCCCTAACGCCTAACGCATTATTTGGCCAGTTCGTCTGGTGGCTCAAAAGCCAACCCTCTGCAAGTTCGATCATTTCGGAGAGGATGGTTTCATCATTAGTCTAGTCAGATCAATGCCACCGTTCATGGCCATTCTATTAGGTATTTTATATCGTTAGGAAGTCTTTGGTCGATAAAGGTATTCGCAGAGTCACAGCCACACTGTATTTCGCAAGCTCTTGTTCGAGGACTAAATCTAGCAAGCAAATAGACTAGCCAAAACATCCTCAAACATTCTTTCGCTTAAAGGCTCATCATACCATTGACAAAGTTACCCAGCGCATCCAGAACTCCTCCCGACTCTCTTTCCGACATGTTGCCATTCTCAATATCATAAATATCTTCCACTTCGGGATTGGACGGCAGCCGGTCCAAGGTCTTGATCAATCTGTACCCCGTTTCGATATTCTCGTCTTCTTGCCAGACCGTGTACGCGCATGGCCACTCGCGCGTTAGGGCTCCCCACGCCAGCGTTCGGAGTGTGTACGTGTACGTGAGAGTATCAATCAATCGCTCGCGCAACAAGCGGCCCGCCATTCCAAACCCGGTCACGCCCATGTCCACCAAGTTGGGATTGACAAAGACTGTTAGTTTGAGATTACCAGAAGCAATCGCGGTTTCTTCCATCTTTTGCAAAATCGCTTCCACTTGCTCGGACTCGGACGCCTTGGGGCAAAAGAAAAGAATCAAGCAGTCGTTGGCGAGCACGTCCAGTGGCGGTTGCACGCCACCACAGCTGGCCAGTTTGACGCAGGCGGGTACTTTGGCTACGTCCGGAGATCCCGTGGGATTCCAGTCGCGGCGTGCCAGGGCCGCGTTTCCTTCATCGGGAAAATATACTCGGACGGTTGGACCGACGTATTGATAGTCTTGAGCGCGACCGCCGTTGGCAATGAGTTGCTGGAGGTCGCGAACCTTGACCGCATCCGTTTCCTCTTGCTTCCTGAGGGCTCCAAGTTCTGCCGTTGCTTCGGCGACGGCCGTGATTTCCTTTTGGCGCTGCTCTTGCAAGCCTGGGACAAGGGCGTACGAGAGAGCCGAGACGAACTTTTGCATAAACTCTGAAGATGTCTTGAGTATCGGAAACGTTTCGTCTCCTACCGACGTGTCAAAGTCAACACGACAACGGGCTGCTGGTCCTGCCTGTTCAGCAAAGGCTGCCGACGCTGCGGCTGCTCGGACCGCAGCGTCATCGAGAGAATCGGGTAGTTCCGTCGGAGCGGCCGCCAATAACGTTGGCCGTGATGCGCGTTGTTGTTGTTGCTGTTGCTGCTGCCGTCGGCAGAAAGCGTTGGGCTGTTTTGAGACAAAGGCAGTCGCGCATGATGCCAGGAGCAGCGTAAGGAAGATAGTCCGGTGCATGGTGATGAGCTGATGGTAGGAGGCTCGTCTTGAGGGCTTGTTGCGGACAACTACAAAGGTATGAAATTATACAGCTAAACAGCTATGATACGGTTTGACTGTACAGTAAGAGTTGTGGAACCATGTTGAGGTTGAAGTTTGAAGGGTGGAATGGTGCGATGCATGGTGAAGAAAAAGATAGATCGGCGGGTTCGCGCCACAATTTTGAACTTTGCCGTCATAATCGGCTGGAATTGGGTTCCACGTGGAAGGATGTGCAGGTTTATTCGGCAAGCTAGTACCGGTACGGTAGTCTAGTCTATTCTAGTCTACAGTGTACCGGTAACAGGTACGTACCGTACGATTAAGAGGTTTAGGAGGACCACGGTTGTACTGTTTCAAGTAAACACGAACGCCAGCACCGGAGGCTATGCTATTGTCAGTAAACCGGTATGATTGTGTGCGCACAAGCAAAGAGAGAGTGTATGTATATATATATATATAAATCTACGCTAGACTTACTACACCACCGTCTTGACCGACACTTGCGCACCCTCGAGCCCGGCATTTTGAATCGTCGCGGTCGGTTCCGGCAAGGGCTTGGGCGGAAATCCCGCCACCAATTGGAACCGTGCTTGCTCGCCCGTGGTGCCCACCACTGCCGCCGCCAAGTCGGCCACCGTGGCATCCAAGGCAATCCGCACAACATGTCGTTGTCCCGACGGCAATCGCACTTGAATTGACGTTTGCGCGGCTCCCTCTTGCGCAGCACTTGCCGCTGCGGTACTAGCAGCAATCGTGACTGGATCAAAGACACTGGGGTCCCCGGCCGCCGCCGCGGCACTCCCGAGACTGGCGCCTTGTCCCGAAAAGGAACGAAACTCCTCAACGTATTCTTCCTTTCGCTTGTCCACCAGACCCACCGTGACATTACCCGCATTTGCAGCAGTACCAGTACCATCGGCTGCAGTACCACCAGTACCTGGGTCGGCGAGCAATTCCCGTGGCGTTTGTCCGCGCGCCAAGTCGCGCAAGAATTCCGCGTTGGTGGCGTCGTCCAAGCGACGGTAGGGTCCATTGTCCACCACAAATCCGTCGCGGTACTATATACGATATAATAATAGTAATAGTAACATTAACAGGAGAATAGTGTGAGTGTGAGTCTATATAGTTGGGGACTAATATATGTATAGACACAAAAGAGAGAGAGAGAGCAAAGTGTACAGTCAGTGTACGTACCATGGTAATGGTCCGCCGGACCTGTTGGCGCGATTCGGGCGTTGCGGATTCGGCCCGGCCAAAGAGGGAATCGCGATTGTCCTCGTCTCCTTGTTCATTGTTGTTGGGGTGCACGGCCAAGCCACTGCCTCCGCCACGGTCACCCACGCCGCCCACGTAGCGGTTTTGGCTTTCGTCGTGGTCGTCGCTGTCGTCGTCGGAATCGTCGCCAGCCTTGCGTGTAAACAAGCCGTGAACGTTGCTCATGGTGATTGTATATTCGTGTACAGTGTACAGTGTATGTGGATAGTGTATAGTGTCTTGGAACAACAACAACAACAGAGAAAAGAAAAATATATGGAACCGTGTCGATGGTCGCGGAAGGTGAAACGGTTCGTTTGGCGTTTTTCCCGCCTTTTTTTTCCGTTCTGGTGGGCCAAACGAATGAGCCCCCCAAACAAGACGGCGCCATCGCAGGTTGCGACTTTGGTGCATACCGCCGCCGCAAAATACATACAACATACAACAGCAACAGCACACGCCGCTACACTGATACTGTTCGACATCACTCCCCTACCTTTGTTGTCTCTAACGACACGCATCCTCGCCGTACAAGCCAAGCCAAGCGTGATTCATTCGTTCCATTCCTTGCGTAATAAAAAGAGAGGTACGCAGCGCCGACACGACAACGAATATAGAGCGCCGCGCCGCGCCGTATAGTCTATTCGATCGATCGATCAATCGAAACCAAACACTTTCAACACTTTCAACGCTCAACACTCACTCTCTTTCATCCAGACGTTTCCACAGCATCGATCGATCGCTAGACTCTTACCGTATAGAGACATATATACACATAAACACACACGCATACACACACACATTCACACAGCATGTTTTACTCGCAAATCATTCTGGCCAAAAAAGGCCCCCTGGCCAAGGTTTGGATGGCGGCGCACTGGGATTCGAAAAAGCTCGGCCGTCCCGCCGTATTTTCCGCCAATGTCGCCGACCTGACGGACAGCATCGTTCATCCCACCACGCCCCTGGCGCTGCGAGTCTCGGGACACTTGTTGCTCGGCGTGGTGCGCATTTACTCGCAAAAAGTCACCTATCTCTATCAAGACTGCACCGAAGCCATGGTCAAGCTCAAAATGGCATTTTCAGCCGCATGCAACAGTAGCAACAATAATGATAACAGCAACGGCACCAACCATACCGGCATTGACTTGGTGGAAACGGCCAACAGCCACGCGGGTGGCGGTAACTTGAACGTGGCCAATTTTGGAGAGTATTCCGTCTGGCAGCAAGTGGACGCCACCGCGGGCGGCGGCTTTGGCATTCCGTTTGATATTTTGGAGGACGATGCGGCCGCGGACGATTGGGTGCCGGCCGATACCACTGCTGCTGCTGCTGCAGCGCAGGAGCACGCCAGCGACGATCGCGATCGCGAGTACTACGAGCAATCGCAGCAAGACTTGTCGCTATCGATAATGTCCAAGACGACGCGCGAAGAAGAATGGACGGCCTTTGATCCGGACGATGAACCTGTCGATGAACCTGTCGATGCTGCTGGAGCTGCGGCTCGTGATGAGAGCCACGTGTCCGACATTGAAGTCACGCGCGCGGTCAATGATTCCATTGCGTCCGAGGTATGTACGACGTAACGTAGACTAGTACCATTCGCTGGTTGGCGTTCGCTTTTGCTTTGTTTCTCACACTCGCAATCGAATCGAACCTTGTCTTTTTCGCACACCATTCCAGGTTCGTCGCGCTTCCGTTCTCGAAAAGCAAGACGGCGAGCCCCCCGTCACGCCCGCCTCGGACAGTGAGTTTCCGCTCGCTGACGACGATGGCGATTTTGGCAACATTCCCTTTGACGACGACGACTACGACCGGGGCGGTGTCCAGCAATCGCCTCTAGCTTTGCGCGAATCGCTCAATCTCTCCCTTTCGCGAGACGATTCCACGGCAACTGCCAATGCGGGTGGTGCCGTCAGCGTGGGAGGGTTGGACATTTCCAACGCAACGGCCGACACTACCAACAATACAAACACGACGACCAAGCGCAAGCGCTCCGTCACAACCAAGACACGCAAGCGTCGCAAGGTGGTGATTGACAACGAGCACACGGAACTGTCCAACCAGCACATCAAGAACATGCTGGCCGACACGAGTGACATTGTCCAGCAGAACCGCTTGCACCCGTCCACGTGGATTCCGACTGGCCACAACAATGGCCACGACGACAATAACTACTTTGAAACCATGGCGCACACGCGGTCGGACAAGGAACTGCTCTTGCGTCATTTGCCGTACGAACGCTTGTTTTGCCGTCCGGCCGTTGGGGATGACGGTCAGTTGGCGCCGGCCTTGTTGGACTTGTGGGCCAAAAATACGGCGCCTGTTTTGGGAAAGCCCTTTCCGTACCGCATGCGAGAACAAGAAGAAGATGCCTCGGTCGAATCGGTGGAGGTGGCGCGTCAGCAGCGTGAGAGTTTGGAAGACCAAGAGTCTGTCAAGCATCCCATGGACCAAGACGACGACTTTCCGCCGCCCGACGATCAGGATGACGTTGTGGCCATGGATGACGATGCGCCAGCGCCGTTTGACGATGACGACGGTGGTGTCACACCCGCGCCGCAGGACAATAGTGGCTTTGCGAATGATATGGAAGGCATGGTTCAGAGTAAGTATTGAATCACTTCAATAATATTTCGACACTCGAGTTGCTGTTTCTAACTGCGCGCTGTGTTTCTCCTTTTTTCCTGTTGCAGGTCCAGAAAGCCAGCGTTCGCTCGAGTCTAGCTTGTCGCTGGGTCTCGTCAACGCTCTGGAAGACGACATTTTGGGTGACGACGACGACAACAACAGCGAACAGGATGATCCCCGCCAGGGGGCTGGTGACACTGTCTTATCGAGCGCTGCCAAGTGGCATCGCCACACAGTCAAGGTCCATGGCATGTTGCAGAACAGCATGGCCGCGTCGGATGATGTTGCTACTGCTGGCAACGAGAACAAGCCAAAGTGGCTCTCGTACGACAAGATGAGCAAGGGAGTCTCGCGTCGTACGGCTGCAGGGGTGTTCTTTGAGCTTTTGCAGCTCAAGACTTGGGATTACATTGATCTCGACCAAGATGAGAGCTATGGGGACATCAAGGTGCGTATTCCGTTTCTGGCTTGCTGTCACTCTCGCTCGTGCATTACATTTCAACAGCTCTTTGCTCACCAGTCTCTTGCTTCTCTTTGCAGATCTCGCCGGGTGCCAAGTTCATGGAAGATCCACCTACCAATTAGGAACTTGAGCGTGCTGACTGATAGGCTGATGGGAATGTGGGAATTGAATTTGCTGTCGAATGGGAACTGTCGAAGCAATCTTATGATTGCTCGGCTATAGAAGATCCATTGTCACGATGAGTGACAACTCGAGACTCTTTTTTGAAACTAGTACTTGTTTTGTGTGTGCGTGTGTACCATTTGATGTAGCTACTCTAGACTTTCATTGAGTCTAATACTATATCAAGGTAGAGACCTAATCGTTCGCCTCCTGAACCTGAACGCGACGACGACTCTCTCGTCGGTCCGTCACACGTGTGGCAATTGTCCGTCAGTCTGTGAAAGTTCTAGTTTGCTTGCGGTGCCCTCGCAGCACGACAATCCTGTTTGCGTCGTCGTTGGCTCGCTGCGCTTGATGGTCTTCGCGCTTCGCGTCGTTCTCCACAATGGAAAGCAGCCGAGCGCCGTTTTCTTGTTGCTGTGGTGCCTGTCGTATTCGAAGCAAGCAAGCTAGCTAGCTAGTACTGTAGTATCATCAATATGAGTTGGAAGGCTGGTCTATCCCGCTACTTGCCGAGTTTGCGGTTCTTTGCCTGTCCGGAGAGTCCATCTTCTACAGGTGTCATGTAAGTCGTTTTGCTGCTGGTGCTTCCAGCAAGAGAGAGAGAGAGATTGATTTGAGCGAACGCCCATGCCTCGATGATGACGCTCCTCACTCTAGAGGCAAACGCACACACACACACACACATACGATTCGCGTTCAGTCACTCACACTCTCCACGTATACTCTGCTTCAACTCGAACCAACAGGAGGTTCTACGCGGACAATTACGACGAACTCAAGCTCTTGAATCCGTACTTTCCCTTGATGATGCGAACCGTGGAAAACGCCATGCCTGCCGTCACGACGGAACTGGAATGGAAGATTGACGATTTGCTTCGTTTCATGATCCAGACGGGTCGTTTCCGCGACCGCAATGGGTCTATTGCGGCCGACCGCGTTGAAGCTGCGAAGACGTATCTTGGCACGGACTGGGACAAAATGGCCATTGAGCGTTGGAAGTCTCCCGGTTTTGATCCGGAACGACCGGGTCTCAAGGAAGACGTGCCTGCATGGCGAGAAATGCCGCAAGTCCAGAATGACTTGGGAACCTACTTGAGCATGAAGGATGCTGCGGAAGAGCAAATGAAAGTCTTCAAGGGCGGTCCCAACGAGGAGTACACGCGTGCGGAAAATGCCTTGCTCATGTGCCAACGAGTGGACTTGTGGTGTGCTGGGCCTACGGAAGTGGAAAGAGCTGTGCAGCACTTGTACAAGCTAGGTCGTTCGTTGAATGAACGGGAGGTTGACTATCCCGCGTTCATTTCCGAGTTTACTCCTGGTTGCGATGACATGGAGAATGTTTAAATTCTGGATCACTAGACTAGTCTACTCTACCGGTATCTAACACTATTACTAAAACTGTCGTTCGTTCGTTGGAGCTGCCATTGAGATGCGCAACAGCTTGTATTAGTTAAGCTATCATAGCTATACACCAGTAGTCTCCACCCGTACTACCATGGAGAAGACAAATGGCTTAAAAAGCTTTTGATACCGGTAGCGGGTGGTAAGGGGTAAGTAAAACACATGAGTGAGTCGAATGGGTCACACAGACGCACCTACCAACCACCGGCACAAAGTCTAGCGGTACGGTACTACCGGTACTGTATCTTTTCCACCGCACGACAACCGCCCTCGCGCGAAACACGCGAAGGCCATCGGCACGTCGTCGTCTCAATACCAGTCTATTCCTATACACGTCGCTTGCTGCCATTAGTCGCACACTGTCGCTTGTACCGGTTGTACACCCAAGTTGCCGCAACACCTCCAATCCTCACCATGTTTGCCATCTCTCGCTCCTCCATTCGTCTCGTCACCCGTGCTTCGGTTTCCCGTAGGTGAGTCTCTCGACATATTATTCCGTGCGTGTTCCTTTCAGGGAAACAGCAACAACAACAGACACTGTCGACGACCCGTCTCTGGGTATTTAGTAACTTGCCCCAAGTTGGACCAACTGACAGAAACACCTCCATTATCATTTGCACGTCCACTTTTTGAATCACACGACGCTCTATCTGCTATAACTCCTGTACCTGTACAAGCTTTGCCGCCATCCAGGCTGCCGACAAGCACACTCTTGTCTTGGTCCGTCACGGCGAATCCACTTGGAACCTGGAGAATAAATTCACGGGCTGGTATGACTGTCCCCTCAGCCCCAAGGGCCACGAAGAGGTCATTGAAGCCGGTCAGCTCATCAAGAAGGAAGGAATCAAGATCTCGGTAGCTCACACGTCGCTCTTGCAGCGCGCGATTCGTACCCTGTGGCACGTTTTGGAAGAGACTGGTTTCATGTGGGTCCCAACCTTCAAGGCCTGGGAGCTCAACGAGCGTCACTACGGTGCCTTGCAGGGTTTGGACAAACAAGAAACGGTAGACAAATACGGTAAGGACCAGGTCCTCGTCTGGCGTCGTAGTTACGATGTCCCCCCGCCCACGGTAGACAAGACGAGCGAGCACCATCCGGCCAACGACCCGCGTTATGCCGACCACGAGTTCCCTGACGACTTTACCGAGTCGCTTGCGACAACCTTGGACCGTGTCCTGCCTTACTATGATGCCCATATTGTCCCGCACCTCAAGGAGGGAAAGACGGTGCTCGTGACAGCGCACGGAAACTCCCTGCGCGCCTTGGTCAAGCACTTGGACGGTATCAGTGAAGACACCATTGCGGAATTGAACATTCCTACTGGAATCCCATGTACGTTCTTGTTGTGTTGATATTTGTTTCTGCTGTTGCTGTTATTAGTCTAGTCTGGTTCAATTGTTTGCAGGTTTGCATTGGATTGTAGGTAACATGATCAGTCACACACTAAACTCCTTGTTGCGTTCTCGTTTGTTTGTGTTGCGCAGTGGTTTACGAACTGGACGATGATCTCAAGCCCATTCCTCAGCCGGGAGCCATTGCACCGCTGCAGGGCCGTTACCTTGGTGACTTGGATGCTATTCGTGCGCGCATTGAGGGTGTCAAGAACCAGACCAAGTAAACGCGTCGTGCGCAGACACGTTGGAACGAAAATGGTTTCAATACTAAAAAAAATGGTCTACAGTAGCCCTTGTCGCCGTGAATCGCGCGCTGTGATAATTCATTCTTTTTTAACTAGTCTATTAATCATGAATGCCTGTATTTAACTGTGCTTTGTAGTAGAGTTCTAAGTGGAGTCAGTTGAACTTGTGTTGTAGCCCTTGTAACGGTAGACTTCTCAGACTCGGCAGTTGCTTCTTTTGCGGCTGCACGCTGTAAGCGATGGTACGAATAATACCGGTAGGCGCTTTATTGCGTTAACACGCAGAGGCCTTTGGAGCGCGGCTCGTTCTCTAAAAAATATCGTCAGATCTGTACAAATCGTCTTGCGGGACATAGTAGGAAGCGGATCCAGCATCCAAACGAGGCAGTGACCTTGGTACAAAACCGAATTGTGTGACGCGTTCGGCAACGTGAAACAGATACGCTGCCTCTTCCATTGTCGGAAATGGATTCCTACTGTGTTCCACCGGCTGCATTCGCCGCGCATTGTTCCATAGCTGTGACGGATCCTTGCGAACCGCAACGGACCATTGCGGCATTTTCC
>Ga0307981_1002646_pt1 | contig 14231 bp, 10 predicted proteins | sample OrgLakmetagen987_FD_201849 | JGI IMG/M metagenome (GOLD analysis project Ga0307981, IMG submission 201849) | Saline water microbial communities from Organic Lake, Antarctica - #987 | ecosystem: Environmental > Aquatic > Non-marine Saline and Alkaline > Saline | place: Antarctica: Organic Lake... | reverse complement strand
TGAAGCGATTCAAGCACTGTCAAAGAAAGAGCAACGCTACATCATTGAGACGCTTGATAGGCTCCTGCAAACCGCCTCGTAGCCCACTGAGTATTTTTTCGAGAAGCCCAAAGAGATAAAACTGGAGAGGCTCAAGGTGGATCGCAGCGAGGAACGAGCGAGAAGACCTTGAACCGCGTAGGTAAAATCTCGGCGGCGTATCGAAAGAAGGGATTGCCCGTTGCTCTCGATACCGCGAAAGAAAGCGCTCGGGGCAAGGCCGAGCAAGACCGGGTGCCGGTCGCGTCTGCGCGACGGGCATGGCTTTGATTTTCCCTGCGGCCTTGGCCGCGTAACTTTCACAGAGGCTCTGCGCAGGGAGCCTAGGCGACTGGAACAGTGCCTCTGTGCTGCGGTGGATTGGCCAGCGGCGGCGTAAGTCTGGGTTGACGCGCGTGAGCGCGACGCGGGGGCAACCCGCGCGCTGGTGGCGGGGGAAAGCCCCTGGGGGCTGCGTGGCGGGATCGGCAAGACGATCGAGGCGCAGTCGGCGAAGCACGACGAAGACGGTCAAACGTCTGCGCTCTTCCGGATCGGAGATGAACGCTTCAGACGGGTGACGACCCGGGCGTGGGGGTTTGAAAAGGATGGCGAAGCCCTAACTGAATGACGGCGATGCTCAAAACGTAGACGGTGGAGACCCGACCGAAGCGCGGAGCCGTGGAGCCCCCTGCTGACTTGCTGGATGACTGCCCAACACGACGTTATGTCCAGTCTTCGTAGGAGCTCTGTTTGAGCACGGGCACCGTGCGAGTGCTCCGTTAAGCGAAGATTGGACATAACGTCAGTTGGGAGAGGCAAACGGCAAAGGCCATCATAGCCAGGGGGCTCCACGGCGGAGCGGTTCGGGCGGGGCGGTAGATTGGAAGTTGGACGTTCGGACTTGGCGGGAGCCGTTGCGGCATTGACTCGAAGAGCGGCTAAAATCAAGAAAACGTGGACAGACCCCATTGGATTTCCCGATTTGTGGATACAAACAGTGCCAAAGAAAAACAATGATTTACGACATGACCACTTCGGGTTTCCCCTTGCGAGTTAAATTCTGAGAACCCGCGAGTTAGGCAGCTATCGCTTAGCCAGCAAGAATACTTTTAAATTTTGTTATTTTCCTCGATAAGTCGCCCCATTTCTTTAACGGCCCCGACTCGCTTACAGCATAAATGCATATGTGTTCTGGCACCGCCTGTCACTCCGATATTGCTATCCGTGAAGAAGCTAATTCATAAAATAGGAAAGCATATTAAAAAAGACGAATAGCAAAAATATCACCCTATATTTTTCCCATGGCTATCTAACCGATTACTGTCGAATAATGCTAAATAAGCATCAATGGAATACCAATGTATATCGTGCCTGAGATGCTTAAGCATTAATATACCAAAAGTGATGAATCCAACATAGAGTAAAATACGCCTATAATCATAAGTGCCGAAATGATGGATAAATGCGATTTACTCCAATACAGTAATCTAAAAAGCCTTAACAGTTATAAAATTCAGGAATATAAGCCCAACTCCCAAAAATGGAGATATTACTAATTTTAGCCCATTCCGCCGATTCGAAGAAGACTCTGCATATAGCATAAAATTCGCCATAAACCTTGCCGAAAAATAACCCATGAGAATCGATGTAATAAATGATATTACAAAATGATCAGGAAATTCTCCAGCATATGGCAAAGCAAATGCAACGATGACTATAAAATACGAATAAATTACTTTTTGGGCGTCCGATGATTCGCGAAGTTTCATAACTAAAATACTGATCCGATTTAATCGTTTAATTGAAGGAAGTAAGAAGCATCGAAACCATAACCAAAACCAAGAGTTAATGAAAAGTTCACGACTTCCCAACGTTCATTAAACTCAAGCGTGAGAGATCCCCCTGGACCAGTTCCTCCAGTCAAAGAAATCGATTGAACAGCAGACTCAGAAAAAGGTTGGCCCCTAAATGTAATGCCTGTAGCAGCGCCTGCTCCAAATCCACCAGCAGCACCAACATCGAAATCAATATCCCCATTCAAATTCGCCTCAAGACTGCCTGCCGGGCCTAGACCAAGACCGTTCGACATTAAAGGTATTATTGCAGCTCCCTCTGCACTAAAGCTTACATGCTTCTGCAGGCCATCTCGTGCGCCAGTTAAAGCTGCAAACATATAATCGGTCAAAATATCATCTTTGGGAATCGTAACCACCATTAATCTACCTCTATCAACATGACTGAGGCTATTAGCATATGAAGAAAATGCTGTCGAATTAAGTGCAGAACCAACAATAGTCTGAGCCATGCCAAGTGATTCCAACCCAGAGTTCATCGCACTAATCGTGCTTGCTGTTCCAAGACCAGTCGGATCGACAAAGTTGATTGGATTACCGGCAGCATACGCATACCAGTTCCAGCCATCTTGTGCAGGATCGGCGTTGATAAACCTTCGAATTAACGGATTAAAATAGCGGGCTCGCACATAAAACAGGCCGTTGTCGTCAGTCTGAATCCCAAAGAATCCAGAAAATAGGAAGGGCGTGTCAAAATTGGCCTCGCGGTAAATAATTCCCCCATACGGCGAATATTCCAATCGGTCGATAACCGTTTCACTTTCGTTGGTAAGGGCTATTGTATTTCCGTAATTATCATAATGATAATAAGTCGCTACCTCAGCCGTGTTTACTTCATAAAGTAGGCCGACTCCCCATACATAGCGCACAGTTTCACCGTTTTTAGTGCGTTGTATGACTTTACCCAACCCCTGATTATTCTCTGTTACATAGCTGATATCGAGCCCAGTCCCTGACACAGAAATACGTTCTCCTTCAGGATCATACCCATAGGTGAGTCCTCCAGCGGTTTCTAGTCGATTACGGATGTCATACCCATAGGAGGCAAGCGTCCCATCAGGTAGAGGTCCGAACGTCATGTTCCCATCTGGGTCGTGAGTGACGGACTGCCCCTCGAAGCTTGAAAGTTGATTATCCGCATTATGCAGCATCGTATCGACCACATTTGGTTTAGCCGAAGAAGTATGCGGCTTTGGTAACTGATAGACGCTTTTAATTTCGTCAGACTGAAAGTATTCGTTCTTATAGAGTGCTATCAATTTCCCAGTTGAGGTATATTCTTCGACAATCCAAGGGCGTCCGGCAGCATCGTATTTAACCTTCCGCTCAGTTCCATTAGGACGTTCGATACGATCCAAATTACCATCGTTATTCCAGTATGTGGTCGTGATGCGAGGAGCAGTGATGGAGTCAAGCTTATCAATCACTTCCTTTAATCGTCCCGTCTTCCAGTAGGTATATTCAACATGACCCACTCCGTTTTCAGAACCACCTGGATAAATAATTTTAGCTAACTTCCCTGACGGATAATATCGGTAGCCGATTTCATTGCTGTTTATATCAGTGTAGCTTTTTACCCTATCCAAATTATCGTAGGTGCGGGAGATAACCTCAGAACCTTCACTCATCTCTTTTAGATTTCCGTTGTTGTCATACTCATCATAATTGACGATCTCAGTCGTGCTTCCGTCGGTATATGTTACTGAGTCTAAGCGTCCAGTCACTTGATCATAGACATAAGTGGCTGTCTGCGCAGAAGGCTCGGTGATAAGTTCAGCTTCTCCTCGATGGTTATACTGCACGCTTCTGGATCGACTATTATCAGCGTCCAATGGTGTAATTGTATGCGTGCGCCGTTTAAGACCATCATAACGAAACTCAAAGACTTCGTTCCGGGTATTAGTATAGTATCGTAATTGACCATTTCGATTAAATTCGGAAGTGGCATCATGATTAAGCGCATCAGTGAATACGCTGCGTGGATAACCTCCGGTTTCATCGCCCTCTGTGGTTGATGTGATTCCATAAGCATAACCGCTAATTCGGTTATTGGGAGCACCCGGGACAGTGCTAGAAAGCATTCTATTATCGCCATCATACGTATAAGATGAATCCCGATTCTCCGGTCGTTTTAATTCATCCAACTGGCCATCCGCGAAATAGATGAATTCCACTTCACGAAGAAGGGCATCAGTCTGTAGCGTCTTCCAGTCGCGTCCGTCATAATCCACTTCACTTATGATGTCGTCCTCTGAGGAAGCTGTCTCGTTCACTAGAGCAACCGCATCCAGCAAATCTGTAGGGGTATAAGTGAAAGTTTTAAGTGCCCGTTGTCCATTGTTATCTTCAGGAGCTGTTACGGTATAGAGCCTCCCCTGATTATCGTAGGTTCGGTCCTCTGTTGCCTCATCAGCACCCCCATAGTCATATACAACTTGAGTGACTTGACGACGCTCATTATAAGCAAAATCTGTCCGTATGGTACTCGGGCTATCCACATAATCCAGATCACCCCGTGCCGTATATGAAAAATCGGTTTTAAAATCACCGGGTGACTCGCTCCAATCAAGCTGCCCGTAAGCGTCATATGCCTTCTCAAACTGAAGACCATCATCATCTGTCTTGGTAAAAACGCGTCCGGCTCCAGCCCCAGAATCATAATAAGTAAAAATAGTCGTCCCTTCTTCGTCAATTACCTTCCAAGGACGATTTTTATCCGCATGAAATCCTGTATCGAAATAAATTAAATCTACAACATTACTCTCGGGATCAGTTGTATCGTCCAAGCGGTGAAAACTATCGTAATGATTAATAGTGCTACCACCACCACGAGGGTAGTCAACTTGCACCAGGTTATGATCAACATCATAGTGATAAACTGTTGTTTCATCCTCGGAAGTAGTGGTCTCAACCACTTGATCCTGACCATCGTAAACCATGTAGGAACGATTACCCAAGGGGTCTTCTTTACCTGAAGGCCTTCCTCGCTTGTCATAATAATAAATGGTGACATCGCCATTAGGATTCTCCTCGAAGTTGGCCGTGCCGGTGTATCGCAGTTTCCAAGATTTAGCGGTATCGCCATGCAGGTATTGCTCCTTAACCCGACCAAGATCATCCCATACATTCTGAGCAATGATTTCCTTGTCGTGATTACGCATGCGAACCATTCGGTGCTCTGAAGCTTCAGTCGCCGATGGATCCGTCGGAGCCGCCCCATTGGGGTCATTAGTAGCTTCATAAATAAAGTATGTAGACTTATCTTCAGGGTCCGTGTAACGATCCAAGTTTCCAGCAGCGTCATAGCGATAATGCACGTCACGGCCCGTAGAATCTGTGATTAAATTAATACGGTCTCCATCATAACCAAATGTGTAGGTGCGGGTGTAGGCATCCTGTACAAAATCAAGTCGATCATCCGCATAATAGTTAAAAGTCATTTCCTTGCCATCCACATCAACGATGCGTGCTAAGCGTTGATCGGTATTCTCAATATATTCAGTGTCTTCAAAATAAAAAGTATTCCCAAGCCGATTCTCTAGCACAAAATCACCATTAATTTCAGTAAGTTCCATCGTCGATCCGGCGGGCGGTTCATAAGAACCATCAGGCTGGCGAATAAACTGAAAGCGATCCTTACCGATAACAATTGAGACTGCATTATTCGTCATTTGATCAGTAAACCACCCTACAGTATGTACAGCCACACCCCAATCTTTCGGACTGCCGTCAGAACGATATAAATCACTTCCAATCAAGACAGTTGTTAACCATGCCGAAAATTGTTCTATCGTGCCCAAGCCTAAGGACTCTTCGACTGCGGTACGAGCTGCCGCCCTAACATACATTTGGTGTGTCCAGCCATACCCTAATCCTTGGTTATCACTATCTGCATTCTCACTAGAATAATTACGACTGAAACTCAAACCTCTGGGCGCAGATTCCGTTCCAGTTTGCAAATCGACATGTGCATAGACAAAAGCACCCGTTCGCATATCAACCGGATCACTTCCATAGAAAGTGTTGTTCAATCCACTGGTCGGCAAGGGGGCGAAGGCAGAAATCGAAGAAGGCGTATAGGCATATACTGGATTAGTATATGCACTTCCAACAATTGTGTTGGAGTTTACTTCAAGATCAAAAAGGCCTGGCCAATAAGAGTAACCTCCGCTATAGCCACCTTGGATAATCATACCGGCTTCACTTGCAGAACGACGAATCCATCCCGATCCAGTCCAATTCCCTGGATCGCCATTGGGTAAATCTGGAATGACTGCTGAATTCTTCGGTAAAAATATTTGAGTGCCGTTATTGATTTTGACTTCGAAATGCTGCTTCAGTGTCTGGTCGGTAAAGGGTTCTCCAAGATCATATTTCCCATTTGTATTGGAATCTGTGTAGGGCTCGGTATCGTCATATACACCGTTCATGGAATCATAATTTACGAGCTGAGTCTTAACTGAATTCCAATTACTTGAATTACAGAGATATAAACGCTGCCCACTGTTATTTGCCTCTCGTAAAATATTGACGGTGGAAACTGCAGAAACATTTGATTGTAACTGCTCGATGATTCCATGCTCCATCGCACTGGCGAGAAGTGCCCCGAAGTGAAATGTAGCTTCGAAGCCATTCAAATCGGATAAGCCACTACGTGGGTATACTCCTGAGTATACTAAACCGACGTCGATATAAAAGCCTTCCTCCTGTGCCATACGCCCTATACTATGGTGCAATAAGTAGGACGTATCATTAATATCAGACATGAGTTTATTTGAAAGGGTAACTTGATAAAGCCAAATTAATCCCATTACATTCAACAATTCAGAACGAACTTCATCAGAGTCATCTGCGTAACCATCTTCTAAAAATTCATTGAGTTGTTCATTTCGCTTTTGAAGCAAACGTCCAGATGGAGAAAAGCCGTAAATAATTGCATACACGTCATCGTCACTCTTTTGGTATTTTTTGGTTTCAGAGGACACCCCCAAAGAGCCCGGATGACTCACACTCACACTCAAAGTAAAATCATTTGCGGTAATAGTTTCTGTCAAGAATGGGGCTTCTTCATCGAAACGCATAACTACGAGATCAGAAGTTGAGCTTAAAGAAATTTTGCGCCCATCTAATTCCGAAAGCGGTATCGAATAATTAGAAGCGCCAACCTGAAACGATATGGTTGATAAAAATAATCCGTTAATAGTCGCCCCCTTAAATGAACTATATGCAGCGTTCGTTAGTGGATTTGCTTCACTCAAGTTTGAAATATCATCAACTATAATACGACGGCCTCCAATTATTTCAGCAACACTCGCCTGATATTCGTTCTGTTTCAAAAAGCTTAGCAAATCCATCGTTCTATCAGCTAAATACCCTTGTATTGCCGATTCGCTCAAGCCCAATGAATAATCTGCTGTCGAATTGCCCCCAGCAACCTGTAAAATCTGACTTTTGTTATAGCCCATTTCACCGAGTAGATTACTTACATTATCAAAGATTTCATATTCTTTGTATGCGGGGTCCAAAACATAAGTTGTCCCACCAGTTGTTGTATACTCTAAGACCATTCGGTCATAAATAATAGAAGCCTTTTCTGGCAACGTGCCTGCATTGATAACGACATTATTTCCAAAACCACGCATTGATCCTCTTTTAGAAGCGAAATTAACTGCATGGGCAGCTTGCTTAGCAACAAGGTCGCTAAGGCCAGTGGCGTACTGTCCAAAATACTGCGCTTTAGTATATCCTACTGCTTCTTCGAATGTTTCGCCTACGTATGGCTCTTCAGCTAGCCCCCACCAGTTTATAATATCAACATAATCAATCGAGACAGCACGAGCATCATAGAGAATATTAGTATGGCCAGCTGCCTTCAAGAGTTCCCCCAATAATGCACACTGATCGAAATCATTTCCACTCCCCTCAAGCAGTGTAAGTTTTGCTCCCTTTCGTGAACCGTGGTAATGCTCGTAATCAATGTGATTACGAACGTAATTAAATATCTCCACGGCATCGTTATTAAGTGCGACAGCTAACTCTGTGAATTCCGCATCAATTGATGCCGGAACACTAAGTAACATCGACTGCGCAGCAAATGGCTGAGGTGCTTGTTGAATTGGATCGACTAATTCAGAGGGGGCAAGAACTTCAAAAACAGTAAAATCAAGCTCGCTATTGGCCCAAGGCGGGTTCTGACCGTGTAGACTTAATGAATTTAAGAATACTGCCGCAAACCAAAATGTCCGCATGAGTTTTTTTATGGAATTGTTCATTTAAAGGGGGGGCGGATTAGTTTGCTGATTGAAGATTAGATTCATCATCAAATAAATAAGTCATTTCGACCGTGCCCGTAGTTGTGACTATTCGACCTAGTGCATCGTAAGTATAATTACTTAGGTTGATTCCAGCTTGAGTTTCGTCATCGTTTGGGTCTGTTCCAAACTGGCTTTCATATTTGTCGAGGATGCCATCTTGATCTGCATCTCCTTCTCCGTCCTTTGCAGAAGTGCTTCCAAAATGATAAATTTCCCAGTCATCGTACAAAGCATCAGGCTCTGAGTTATCGAGACCAAAAGGATTTAAGCCTAAATCCAGCTCATTCTTATTACTCACGAAATCTCCATCGAAATCAGCGAGCAAAATCTCAGCGTTCGGATCATCGGTGAACTCAATCCTGAAAAACAGCATTGAGGATGAACTGTCGAAACGGAAGCCCTCAACATCACCCAAACCACCTGCTCCAGCAATGCCCTTGACGGCATAATCGTGGTAGATCCATTCTTCCAGAAGGTCATTGGTTTGGAGGACGAAATAATAGAAATTAGGGCGTCCCCAAAACGTCAGCTCGAAAGGCAGCGTCGGATTGCCGACGGAATCGTGTGTAATTTCAAGGCCTTCGTTTAAGTCGGTTGCGGTTTGAGCGGAAAGTCCACCGCATGCTACCGTAGCGAGGGCGAGTGCTAGAATTTTGTTTTTCATGGAATGGTCGGGCTGAAGTTTTAAAGTGGTTTATCGGCGTGTGCTTTTATCGATTGGCGCCGAATTTATAATTACGTCCCTCTCCTTGGGCGGGTTAGCCTCAAGATACGCCTGACGGGCAATCCGCAGTTTTTGGGCGTTCTCATAGGAAATCTTCATTCGCCTCGAATTCTTCTGGTAGTATTCCAGCATGCGCGTTAACGGTTCAAGGGCCTTGGCATCGGTGCCTTCGATCCCGCTCGATTGAACTACATAATATTCGAGTTGGCCATCAGTGAAATCTGCATGAGTCGGTTGCCACTCGGAAGTGCCTTCTGTGTCGATTCGTAGTTTACTGCTACCTTTAACCACTATAAGGAACACAGAATATATCGTTTCGCCATGCTCGATATCCTCAGTAAACCCTGAAAAATACAGAAAGTTCGCGTTTGTAAATATTTTATAGTGCTGCCCATCAAATCTCCACCAAAGCTCTGAAATTCCATCGCGGACAGTGCCTGAGAGGATCAAACTCTTATGTTCTTTGACTTTAGCACTTAAAATAGCGGCTTCGTCAAAGACCGATTCCTTTATTTTTGTAGGTTCGACAAAAAGAGTATTTTTATGGCGAACACGATTCATTATTACTGTTTGGTGTCCAAACTCAGCAACTGCTGTGCTAGTAATCCGTGCGTTCAGAAGCTTTGCTTCTAGGTCGTCTTTAGCCTTTTCCTTCAACTGCTCTTGGGTTTGCACTGTCGCTATCGCTTCTGCTTCTGAAATCGCTCGAATGTCGAAGGAGTTGTTATTTGCAGCGAGTATTACCACTGGCATCAATGTGAAAATCAGTTTTAAAATTGTTTTCATGGTCTTCAGAATAAGTTGATAGACTGATAAGTGTCGAGTGAAAGATAAGCTTTAATTTAGTCGAAGTAGATTCATCCTTACACCGTTAGAAGGCTATCAAATTTTTTACCTATTTAATTTTCAGCATATTAAAGTTTTTCTACAATAGCATGCATACTACTGCTTCATGGAGATAGGAGCGATAAAAGACACCAGTTTTACTTGTCCGAAATAATCGAAGAAAACGTTTTGAGTTAATGATGCCTACTTTCATTAAGTAGGTAGGAATATGTTCCTATATCCGTATCGTCAAGCCTTAGGTATTCTAAGGTTCTGAAAACTGAAGATGCATTCGCAATGGCTTTAAAAAAGTTACGTTTAGAAATGAAATTGTCACAAGCAGCCTTAGCTGATATCTGCGGATGTGACGTGAGTTCCATTTCAAAGTTAGAACGTGGACAAACTCAGCCGTCACTTCACTTTATGCTATTACTAGCGAAAGGATTAGATGTTGCGCCTGAAGATCTATTAGAGGAAACGCTCAAAAATGACCCAGAAATACCACTTCACATACGCAAAATAGATTAGTTGGCTCAAAGCGTTTACCGCACTCCTGAACCTTGATATTCACGATGCAATGAGTGGCACTTTAGGTTTAAAGAACTCGCCTGATTATTCGACCCTGCAATCAAAGCGCCCATAGACGGGTTCACCATTTATTTGAATTTGCGCAAACATACGATACCAACCCGGGTTCGGAACATTGAAAACAAATCCAAAAGCCTCGTCCACGTCCACAGGCACGAACCCCGCACTGGAAACTCCTAAGCTGGCCTCCGGATGCATGTGAGCGAAGCCGCGTAACTCTGCGTCAAAGGCGACCATGTGTGCCTTAGCCCCCATCACAGTCTCTAGCTTCGCCGGTTCCCCCTCCGAAGTGAGAACCTTCAATTCAAAACGATAATCACGTCCGGTTTCCAACTCCAATGGCAGCCCAACGAGTTCAAAACGTAAGCCCTCGTTAACGTAAGACCGGGTCGGTTCAATGAAAACTGGTTCTAGCTCCTGACCTTGCACCTCAGTTGTGCTCACAGCCAAAACTTGCCTGCGCGAAACCAAAGGCACCACTTCAGTAAAAAAACGGTAGGCCCCAGACATTTTCGGGGTGAAGGAGAAACCATAGTTCCCATCAATCCCAATCGGCTCCGGATGAATGTGATGATAATCTTCCAGTGAAGGATCAATCGCCATCAAATGCATCTGCTTCGTATGCGTATACGCTAGCTCATGCGGAGCAATCGACATACCGCCCTTCGTCTTTAACTCCAGATTCACCTGCACAGACTTTCCCACAACCGGAGTATCCGAAGGTTGCAGTTTAGTCCGCACGGGGTAATCCAATTTAGTTAAGTCTAAAAAGCCCGCATGGTTCGTCGCACAATACTCAACCGTGCCGTCAGGATGCACGATCTTCTCATAATGCAAAAATCCGCATTCCGCATCCGGTAAAGCACGCAAAACAAAATATGCACTAAAAAATACGCCGGTCAGTAACCCGACCGATGCCCACGTCCGCGGGCTTAATGTGCGTTTAAAAATCATCGTCTATAGCTCTCTAGCCGCTTCCATAAATTCATTCGTCGTCCAACTGGCGCCTTCTTTACGAAACGAAACGCGTCCATTCGCATCGATTAAAAAAGTCGCCATCGTGTGGTTGATCGTGCCGTCCTCTTCCATCGTTAAAATTCCAAATTGACGCAACAAGTCATCGACCACTTCCTGAGTTGAAGTCATTAAATAAAAGTTGTCCGAAGCAATTCCATAACCCTTCGCATACTCACGCAATACACCCGGAGAATCAAATTCCGGATCAAAGGTAATTGTGACAAACTGCAGATTTTCTAAAGCCATCTCGTTGCTTGCGATATCCTGCAAGCTCGCCATCCGATTCGTCGAGGCCGGGCACATCGTTGGCACCGTGCATCGCGTAAAAATAAAATTAAGCACGAAGGGCTTACCTTTCAACTGGTTCATCTGAACAAACTCACCGCGCTGATCAATCATGGCAAAGTTTGGGATGTAGTCACCTACCCTTAAGAATTTTCGGCGACTCATACTAGCGGTTGCGTCGTGTAAGCGCGCATTTAAATCCGTCGCCGCCTTACTCCCTAAACCATCAACCGGAAATACCTGCTCTAGGTGCCAATTCTTATTATAATATTCAGCTTCTGCACGAATCTCACGCCCAAGATAGCCGATCTCGATATCCCCAGGCCCAGCCCTGAACTCTACCGTAGCGCCTAATTCAATGCCTTCGGGTGCACCTTCTTTTACTTCCAATTTAAGTGAGCGCGCTTCCGGTAACACCTCAATCACACGCCCCCGTATCGATGCCGCATTTAAGGCTGCACAAACCGATAAAAAAACAAAACTGCAGATGGTGGTTCGATATATCATAGCTAAACTTTACACTGCCACAGACACGACCTGCATCAAGTCAGTTCCTAAATACTCGATAAAACAACGCATCCTCTACTAAGCCTCAGTAAATCTCTGAATGCGCTCCAGGACTCGCGTGCGCCCCATCACTTCCAGCATCGGCAACAAATCCGGCCCACCACCCTGGCCACTCAAGGCATAGCGGATCACTGGAAAGTAAGCAAAGACCTGATTACCCTGCGCTTCGGCGTATTCTTCTAGCCCAGCTTTTAAAGTATCTGCTGAAAATGGTTCACTCGACTCGAGCACCGGAAGAACTTCTGTAAGCAGTGCCTTCGGATCACTCTTCTTCGCTAGCTTCTGGCCAACTTTTTCATCCAGGGCATACGTGTCTTTGAAAAAGTAAGCGCAAAATTCCGGCAATTCTTCCAGTGACCGAGCTTTCCCTTGGCAGAGCCCCAACACCGCCTGCACGTAGTCCTCGTCCGCATCTTCTTCCAGCACGCCCGCACCCGCCAAAATAGGACGCGCTAAAAATGCAAAGCTCTCGATATTTAACTCCCGCAAATACTCGGTATTCAATGCCGAAAGCTTGCGCTCGTCAAAACGTGCATTGCCCTTATTGATTCCAGGAAAATCGAACAGATCGATAATCTCCGAAATATCCAATTTCTCGCGCTCGTCCTTTGGGTTCCAGCCTAATAAACTAATGTAATTCCGAACTGCCGAAGGCAGGAATCCCCTCTGCGCATACTCCTCGATCAGCGCGCCCTTATCTCGCTTACTCATTTTACCTGGCCCCGACTCCTTCAAAATCAGTGGGATATGTGCAAACTTCGGTGGCTCCACTCCAAAAGCTTTAAACAGCTCCACGTGCTTGCTCGTATTTGAAAGGTGGTCTTCGCCACGAATCACATGCGTAATCCCCATAGCTATGTCGTCGACAACATTTACTAAGTGAAAAACCGGCTCACCATTCTTTCGCACAATCACGAAATCCAACTCCTCAGCGCGTTCGACACGACCACGCACTGCATCATCGATCACAACAGGCTCGGTTTTAACCTTCTCGACATCTGCCTTCTTGTAATCGTCGTATTCAGTGTAGCGCTCACCTTCTAGCTTAAACCAAACCGCGCCATCTTTTTCATAGGTGCGCCCGGCAGCTTTCAGTTTTTCCAAATATTCGTCGTAAATCACTTGGCGTTGACTCTGAAAATAGGGACCATACGCGCCACCCACTTCAGGACCCTCATCCCAGTCTAGCCCGAGCCAGCGCATCCCCTCAAAAAGCACCTTCAACGCTTCCTCGGTATTTCGCTCCTTATCCGTATCCTCTATCCGCAACACGAAGGTGCCTCCCGTATGCCTAGCATAGAGCCAGTTAAAAAGAGCCGTGCGGGCACTGCCTATGTGAAAAAAGCCAGTAGGACTTGGAGCAAAACGAACACGAACATCAGACATAAATAAAATACTAGGATAAACAGCCTTGCGCAGCCAAAAGCCGCACAAAATAAGAAGATAGCGACTCAATTCAATTCCCGATTCGAGTCAAACGCTTAGCACTAAGCAAGCCTTCTTCAGATTTGTTTGACCTCGGTTTAGAGAACCGAGGCTACACGAAGGGGCTCTTTAAGCATCAAACAATTTTTGAAAGCGATAGCAGCCCAAATTTAGGACATAAAAAAAGCCCCCAATTAAATGGAAGCTACGAAAACATGCTACATGTACAAAAAATGGCGCACTTCCTACCCCTAAGAAGTGCGCCAACCATTGTCTACTTTATTCTGTTACCCCAAACTCCCTTGCGGGAGAAATTGTTGATGCTAGGAACAAATAGCATAAGATTTCGTAATGCAAGCATTTTAAATAGAAATCTTTAAAAAAATTTAGAGGCTATTTTTTTGGGGCAGAAAGTGACGCGGGACCTACCCCTAAATCCCGCGTCACACTATTTTCTGCTTTGTCTTATTACCCCAAACTCCCTAACGGGAGAAAATCTTAAAGAACTAATAATACTATAACATCTACCGTGCCAAGTGCTCCGAAAAATCTAAAATATTCATTTTTTCCCAAAAAGGTATTCGCAAGTATCATAAACGAAGTGCTTAGATA
>Ga0307981_1002645_pt1 | contig 14237 bp, 8 predicted proteins | sample OrgLakmetagen987_FD_201849 | JGI IMG/M metagenome (GOLD analysis project Ga0307981, IMG submission 201849) | Saline water microbial communities from Organic Lake, Antarctica - #987 | ecosystem: Environmental > Aquatic > Non-marine Saline and Alkaline > Saline | place: Antarctica: Organic Lake... | reverse complement strand
TTGAAATAGCATAAAGTCAAATCAAGGCAATTTTCAATTTTATTCAACAAGAAGAAGGATGGAAATATTATGTACAATATATCTATCTATGCACTATCTACATTGAGGATTTAGGTTTGGCTTGTTGCCTGTTTGTTGTTGCATTATGACTAAAAAAGTGACCAATGAGCTTTAATATTCCTCCTCCTTTACCTCTTTTCTTTTCTTTCTCGTTTTGCTTCAAAAAAGCAGTTCAAAGCAGTGAATCCAAAATTTGCACTAAAAACAGCAAACAATGCACAACACCACCATCGTTATCGGTTGTAGTATTTGATATCTTGTTCACAACAACAACAATACAACAATAGTGTGGATCAGGTCCATAATTGACAACAAACGAGGTAACGAACTACCTTCTTGCGCTTCGAGCTAAGAATACATACACATTTCGACGTTATAACTTGGTGGTAATTTCTAATTTTCAAGAGAAGAGAAAATTGTAATTTTTCATCTCACTTCTAGCGATAATTTTCATTTCCGGAGATTCAAGGATAAGCACAAGTTGAAACAGTTGAAGGCAGGATATCAAAATAAGCATGTCTACTTTTAAAGCTCGGCGCAAGTATGGATCATGTTACGGTACACTAATGAAGCAACATACGGCAGTGTCTACTCCGTCAAACCTATCGGAATTCAAGAATGCTACGGGAGATAAAAACAGTATTGCAACCCTGACTGCGGCACTTGAAAAGAACGAAAGAAGTAAATTCCACGAATTCTGCGTTTTAATTGGGAATAGTATGACATGCTATGAAAATTTGACGTCTTTTCGTAGAGGTGACCATCCATCGGTAAGTAAAGATGTGTGATTGTGCAGCAATTTTCTTGATGAACTAGGAATGGCAACTATATATTTCTCTTCCTCTTTTCCTCATTCAATGTGTATATTCCTTTTCTTTCAACATGGCATTAGTCGGAAATAAGGATTGTTGGTGCTTCAGCTTGGAACCCCCCACAAAAGTCTTCGCAGGGGAGGAGGCCACTCTCACCACCCCACTCGTATCAGGGTACTTCCAGCAAATCAAACTCAAATCATTTACCTACCTTCCGCCTTCTCACGCATGCTGGGACACACGTGTATTGCACTGCACCGGATTCGAAAGATTGTGATATTTGGCTCGCTGCATTGCATTCTGGTTTGGAAATTACTTATGCTGGATACGAAGACACTCTCACGATATTGAAGAAACTACAGCTATCTCCGGAAGGAGAAATTCATTCGTTTGATGAGGATATCACTGTTGCAACTCCAAAGCCTCCAAAAAGTCTCGTAGCATGTAATATTGTGGCGCTGGAGCCAACAATGCTTACACCGCCTGTTGCGAAGCGCACACGTGTGAAGAATTTGGTGAAGCGAGCAAAGTCTCATGGTGCAACACATACACCATGTGCCCATAACGTAGCATTCATGGACCCATACGAAAGTGACTTTGGCCAAATATCCCGAACTCATTGTTTGTCATGTGGTAGATATCCTCCGGAAAATGCAATGAAAACTTACTCTGGCACTCCAGTCCCTCATTATGGTATGGAAAATAGAATTCAACTTTGCCATCCCTGTCTGACCGGACAAGGTGTACTGAGACATGTGACATCTTTAACTGGACTATATGCATCTGATGCTCATGAAAGAGTAGCTCTCATGAAAGGAAGAGATTTAGCGAATAGAACTGTTGAAAAGGTTACCCGTGAAAGCAATGATGCACCAGGAATTAAACCTTCAAACTCTTCAGAAGCTCTGAATAATGTTGCCATGACACCAGCGATGATTACTGGGGTGATGAACATGATCAATGGAACAAGTTTTGCTGCTTGTCGACGACGTTCCAGCACTCTTGATCACATCTCAAGTAAACTTGAAAATAGTGAATTTGGTGCTGTGGAGTTTTTGGAACATTTGAATGAGTATGCGCTTGAAGCGATTGCATCGTCCACCATGCAGACTAAGACAATCCAGATGAAAAAAGAAGCTCTCATGGTAGCGGGTGATATGAGAGCTGCTATAAAAATACTCCACGAAAATGCGTTACCGAAAGCAAGTGGAAGCGGAGGAGTTGCATCTTCAAAAAGCACAGAAATGTTATCATGTATCTTGGAATTTTTCCTCGATCTGTGTGAACAGGGAGAGTTGCCTTCAATTGAATTTTTCTGGCCACAAATATGTCAAATACATTTGCAAATGCTTCCAGCGACAGATTCAGAATCGTTGGCAAGAGTTGAGCTCGTTGAAGATTTTCTTCTTACTGCCTGCTCGAAGCACAGTATCCATTTGGGGCTTGAGATTGTTTGGAGCTGTGTGGCCGATTTAGAGGAAAGCATAGGATCGATTTCAGCGCCCCCTTCATGTCGACGACGTAGATTTGCCCTTATGAGATTTCTTTGTGAGCTTGAGAGTTTGATTTTTGATATTGATGGCGGATGGGGTGGAGGGACTGTCAGTATGAGAGAAATGTATTCTCCAAGTGATCATCAATCTACATTAATAAAAAATGCGATGGGGATTTTACAGATGCACCGGAGATTTGGCAGTCATCACTTGAGCCGAAGTGTTAGATTAGAAAAGCTGAACATCGAGGCTTCAAAGAATGAAGAGCATCAATTACCCGACCAAGATATGTCAACTGAGATTGCCATTGATGCTGCTGAGAGAAAGCTCGTGATCGTCAAAAGTGCAGAATACTTTTCCACCCAGCTCATGTTTTGTCGACGCTTGGGGGACATTGCGGAAAAACTTCGTTTCATGGAAGTTGAAAAACGTGTCCCTGCTCTTGAAAACGAGCTTGAAAACTTCAACGCTAGTGGTCGTCTTGGCGGAGATCCGTTAAATACTATTTGTAGTCAGGGTAGCAGCTTTGTGAACGTGTTGAAGATACCAAAGACTGAGGGTCATGTATTTAGAAGCAAAGAGAGAACCCCGCTTCTTTTATTGATGGAAGTTTGTCGTGATGATAACAATCTGGACGACAAAGAATGTGCATTACCACGTGCTAAAATAGCAGCTGGTGGCTCTGATGCATTAGTTGATATATCTGACACGGGCAAGAAAAACGACGGAGAAGAAGGAGGCCTTCGGGATGATGATGATGTTGAGTTCCTTCATAACGACGCAAGCTCGTTGGAAGGTAGTATGCCATCGACTCCAAAAGGTGAGATCTCTATGATTGTTATGAATGCATTTCTAATTTATGTTGAACAAAATTATGGTAGTCTCACAATTAAATCAAGTTTTAAAAGCTCCTATGAGTACAGAGAGTGATGCCACGGGTTCTGTTGCCGAAGTAGAGAACTTGGTTGCTGATGCAGTCAAAGAGAAACTAAAAAATGCTAGTCCTGACTTAAAAGGGTCGTCGAGTCATAGCTTCAAATCGTGCGATTCTGATCTGTCGCAGACAGAAAGTATTGGATCAGCGCATCTTGAGGTTCAAGTGTTGCCTGAAATCGGCCCGATTGACAAAGCGTATGTGCCAGAAGTAACGAATGAAATTATTTTCAGTGATGAGTCCCAGTTATCTCATGCTGATGTTGAAAAAAATATCACAAGAGATAATGGGATCGAAAAATTGTGTGAAGATAAAAGGATTTCCTCCAATGACTTTACGGTGGATGAGGCTCCACTAGTACGCAAAGTCTCTGCATTTGGGTCTTTAAGGTCGAAGTATGGAAATTGTGCGCATCCTACCTTGTCTCCGGAAAATTTAGCTGCTCATGGGGAAGGTCGTAGGTTGGTTTTGACGACAATGTTTACAAAGGGTCAACGCAGCAGCAACCTTATTGCTCGTGGTGTTGCCCCTGCTGCTCGTCGAGCCATACAAGCTATGGATCGGAAGCGAGCACAGCTGCTCATGAATGCGAAGCTTGGGGAAGATGAAGATCACATTTTGGACTTTAACTTCAGCGATGACGGTTGGAAAGGAAATGGATCAATGAATGATTTCAAAGGAAATGGAACAACTGACGAAATTACAATCTCTTCTGAAGACGATGAATGTGTCGAGGCAATCCGGTTGCTTCTAGTCCAAAATAGTGTTGCCCTCGGTAAAATATCTCCAGAGAATGCAGTGAGAGCTTTAAATCTCCCCTACAGCGTAGATGAAGAGAAGAATAAAGGCAGAACCGGAAAGGTTGATGTTGGAGAAACCGATGCTGGTGATATAGACCCTCGTCTTGCCGGATGTGGCACTGTATCTAACGCAGTATTAAGATCATTGGAACTATGGAAACAAGGACTAGTTAGCAATGCTGAGCTTCTTGATCTGATTCAAAAGGATCTACAATATACACGACTTGCGCTCCCGGGAGCTGAAAATGAATCAAAGTTAAAGGAGGACTCTGTTTTCTGGGGCAGGTTTGCATTCGGAGAACGGTGGGCAGAGAAAAAAGCTAGAATTCAAGCTACCAGCATGTTCGGAACGCAAATTGGTTGGGATCTTACTGGTGTGATAATAAAGTCTAACGATGACCTACGACAAGAGGCCTTTGCCATGCAACTTATTGAGCTTAGTGCTGAAGCATTTAAAATCTCTGGGCTTGAACTATGGACGTACCCTTACCGCATTCTAGCAACAGGTCGGACGACAGGAATTATTGAAATGGTTCGTAATTCCATGTCTTTTGATTCTCTGAAAAAAAGACCGGGATTTGAAGTAGGAGGGCTGCTCGGGCACTTTAAAAAGATGGCAGAATACGCAGCAGATCCAAATGAGGCTTTGAAAACAGCAAAGAAGAATTTCGTCACGAGCCTTGCAGCTTACTCATTATTGTCATATTTCTTTGTATTCAAAGATAGACATAATGGCAACATACTGCTCGATACTGCTGGCCATGTCATCCATATTGACTTTGGTTTCATTTTAGGGATCGCGCCTGGTGGTAACTTCAGTCTGGAACAGTCTGTCCCTTTCAAACTGACTGAAGAAATGATTGACGTTATGGACGGACTTGATTCGGTACTCTTTTCCGAATTTGTGACTCTCTTTTGTTGTGGATTCCTTGCACTTCAAGCCCATTGCGATACCTTTGAAACAATTGTCGGAATTACTTGTGAAGGAAGTACGTTCAAATGCTTTGAAGGCAAGGACTCAAAAGAAATCACGACAAAGTTGAGAGAACGATTCTGCCCACACTTAAGTAAAGAGGAAACTGTCAGCCATGCTATGGACTTGATCCGGCAAGCATGCAATGCTACAGGGACAAAACAATACGATTTTTTTCAGTACATGTCTCAAGGTATTGCTGCTTGACTGAAATCCTAATAGTGAATATTTTTCTAAATTCTGTCAATCATATCTATTATTACAACAGTCAAAAGCATCAATGATGATTTCTTTACCAATTGTTTTGCTGCCTCATCTATGCGAATGATAGGAGAATGGCTGAGGCAACACTTGTTACGAACGCACAAGTAGACGTAGCTGTAGTGTGGGTGTTTCCAGAAATTTCAACCGATTCAGTTGTTGTGCCAGCATTTACTCCTAAAATACTGGTTGAGGTCGGAAGAGCAGCTTTGCTTGGGGCCGAGGATGGCCGTTGAGTTGCACTTGGAGTAGATGTAGGTAGTAAGGTGAGGTGGGTAGAAGGCGATTCGGTTGGTTGACTAGAAACAGTCAGGCTGCTCGTTGGTTGAGCACTCGGCAGTGTAGATGAAGAAGTTGATGATTTTACACTAGGAATTCTCGAAGGTCTATCACTAGGCCAGGAAGTTGGATGAGCCGAATAAACTTCGCTAGGGATGAGGCTGGGCAATAGAGAAGGACTGAGTGTAGGAATTCTGGATGGGGAAATGGACGGCTGCGCGGAGGGAGACATACTTGGCGTATCTGATGGTTTGGAGCTAGGGATCTGACTAGGGACAGTTGTCGGAGATGGCGAAGGTGATAAGCTGGGTGTGGTAGACAATAATACGGTTGGTAACGACGAAGGTTGCATACTCGGAGTAGGTTTTATACTACGGCTACTTGATGGTTTATCACTAGGCTGAATAGTTGGTGCGCTACTCCATGAAGGCGACAAACTTGGAGCTGGAGAAGAACTTAGAGCGGTAGAATCAGAGGGAGCTACGGAGAGAGCCTCTGAGGGAAAAATGCTTGGTCCGAGTGATGTAAAAATAGAAGATTCGGCGTTTGCAGTTGTTGAAGGCTGACTTGTGACTGACGACGTTGGAGAACATGTAACCTCTGATAGTTCATAAACGTAGGCAGAGCCTGAAGAATATCCATTATAATTGCTCAAGGGAGACCCAATCACCACAGTCTTTCCACTTTGCGACATAGCGACTGAAGCACCCATAAAAACGCTTTTGCCTACGTCGCTGATTACCTCCCCTAGCTGATGCCAGCTGCTAGAACCTTCTATGAATTGAAATACCCATGCAGTTCCTGTGGAGTCGTCGTCACCATAAGCACCTGTCGCCACGAATAGTCCACTTTCTGATGACGATAGTGCAACAGATGAGCCAAAAAAGGAATGTCTTGAAGGACCAAGAATGTCACTGCCAATTTGAACCCAATCTCCATCTTGATAATTGAACACTTTGACTACTCCTGTGTTAAAATCAGTTCCTTCAGCACCCACCGCGAGTGTGAGATTATCTTGAGCTAACGACACGCTTTTACCAAAGTAGGAGAAGCCTTGGGAGCCATAGATGTCAGACCCAACTTGCACCCAAGCTCCATCTACAAACGTGAATACTCTCACTCGCCCGTGCTCTTTCTCACCGACACTTTTCGCTTTTTTGCTGTTTCTACTAGATCCTATTACAATTGTATTGCCGTCTCTAGACATTGAAACAGAACTTTCATCAGAAACAAAACCTGTTGATTTCTCATTAATAGGTGATCCTTTTGGGGTCCACTTGCCGATGTGTACATCAAAATAGAACACTCGAGTTTTTGCATGCACTCCAACAGCAGAACCAGATGTTGAGAACACATAGCTTAATCCATCACCAGCAAGTGATACTGACGCGGTAGTTTGAAATGCGGCTCCATAAATAGGTTCCAACTCTCCAACCTGGTCCCAAACGTCTGAGGTATCATTCAAGGCGTATACACTTACTCCCCCGCTCATAAGTTCAACTCCACTTGGATTTTTATTCTCTACATTTGCTACTGCAAGATATCGACCATTATCAGACAAGGACAGTGAAGTTACAGCGATGGGTTCACCTCCTCTATTCTTGGGCTCAATTTTATTTCCAAGCATCTGCCTAGTTTCTGTAGTAGGATCAAAAGAGAAGACTTTGATGTATCCAGCATTTCTTTCGGAGGGCGCGGAGACGGCAATAACATCTCCATATCTTGACGTAGTAACAGCTGATCCGAAAAAATCAAGAGATTCGGAACCTTTCATTGTATGTCCTAATTTTGTCCAATAACCACACATAGCAAGGTCCCTAGAATGGTGGTCTTGATGTGAGATAGATCGCAGAGATTTCTTGAAAGCATCATCAGCAGAGACTGCATTTAAACAAAGTTTCAAGGAAGCAAGAATAGCGATACTCAATATCTTCATTTCGTAGAGTAGGGTGATGTGTTGGAAGAGAGTGTACGTTTACTTTACTATGCGCACGCACGGTGTTTTGTGAGAAGCGATCTTGTTTCTTTCGCCGTTTGTTTTTCAGTTTGCGAACAACAACGGCGAAACATAATTGATGATGATGATTCACCCGCGAATGATTCCGATTTAAATTTTTTTATGTCGTCGAATGTGAAAATGTACCAGTAGAGCTGCAGTAGTAGAGCAAAATACTTTCACTTTGATAGATTTATTTGTGATGATAGGTTAAATCGAGCGATTATGGATCGTGGATCTAAAAAAGTCGCAGATGATTCCAATTTGGAACTTGGAAGAAATTCATGGAGCTTCCTATCTTTTTAGAAGAACAACCAAGAATCAAGTAGGCAGCTTTGTCACTTTCTTAGTTTACTCAACGGTTCGTCTCATAATAAAAGCTGCTGCTGCATTTACGCACATACAAATCAATTGAACAAATCAATTGAACATATATATTGAACATACATAAAGCTAGTGACAACCATTGAAGATGAATCTTTTTGGGGAAGGAAGCGGTCTTGAGAGCATACAAACTATGGGACTCGTGAACTCCCTAAAGACAGGAAATGTGATCATTGATATAATCTTTGCAATGCTTTTGCCTCTTCTTATTGGTGTTGCCCTGAACAGCGCTACCAAACTCCAAACGTTAATGCAAGAAATCGATTGGCTCTCGTTCTTCCAGAAAAAGAAGGTGCTGCATGAGCGGCGCATTCACCACTCCACAGTCACGTCAGCGTATAGAACCACAGACCTTGGTGGTGGAGATTCGCAAAACGAGTTGCTGATCAAAGCTATCCAACTATATCTGGATTACAAAGGAATTTTAAAGTTAAAAAGTGCCGAGCTCGAGCTACAACAGATAGGTGAAGATGATACTAAGAAGAACAATTATTACTACTACAATGACGATGAACAAAATAGTACGACTTTGGCTGACACGTTGAGTAAATACAAGGTTGTAAAGAAGCCTTTAAAGAACATTTGGTTAAACCTTGGAAAGCACGGAGAAGGAAAGGGATCTGACGACCATACTGTAGATTTGATGGTGCAAGAGAGCAAAGAGGACATCAACAACAAGAATAGTGACTCTATGCAGCAAAAACATGAGCTCACGTTGTACTTCAAGTCTGAGGGCAAAGATTCCATTGACATCTTTATTGATAAAGCATACAAGTGGTATCTTGACCAGCTCAGGACGCTTGAAGATAATTCCAGATACCTATACGAGTTGAAGCAACCTGGAAAAGAAGATGAGGACGACAGCCGCAAGTATAAGCGCTATCAATTGAGTGATGAAAAAACTTTTGAGAGTTTGTTTTTCAGAGAGAAGGAGAACATATTGAAGATCGTTGAGAACTTCACGAACAAGACTGGTAAGTATGCGATAAAGGGGTATCCGAACAAACTGGGATTGCTCCTTCATGGCCCACCTGGAACAGGTAAAACATCTCTCATCAAAGCATTAGCTCAACTTACTGGAAGGTCTATTGTCAATGTTCCTTTGGCTAGGATCTCTACAAACGCGGAGCTTGCATCGATCGTCTTTGATCAAAAGTACAATATTGAAGGTGAAAGAGTCCCTGTGAAGCTTGGATTCAAGGATGTTATTTTTGTGATGGAAGATATAGATGCCGTATCTAAGGTTGTCCATCGCAGAGATGGTAAGACAACATCTGAAGTGACATACATGAAACATGTGGAAATGGCAATCACCAAGAGCATGTGGAAAATGATGCTCGAAAGTACGAACGATGATTGTAAAGAGCTTGTAAAAATGTTGATTGAGAAATCGAAGCGTCTTAAAGATGCAGCAAAGGATCCATCTTTGTTGTGTTCTGCAGCGCAAAAGCTGTCCGCCATTCCTGGCCTCGCCTTGGTTGGTGAAGACATTGAAAATGAAACTGCGTCGAAAATTGCTGCCGAGGCTATTAAATGTGCGCAAGAGCAAATGGAAAGGCAAACTGTTGTTGATGAGTTTATTGGAAACCATGCGAAAACATTGAAGCAAATGGTAGAAGGTGGTACTGCCATTTCAGAGGACTTTGAAAATGAATTACTTGGTCTTTCTTTTTCTAGGCACTCGATGTCCAGTTCTTTCCAAAAGCCCTCTCTTTCTCGCAATGTATCTTACAAAAAGGAATATGGAGAAGCCGCAGACTTTGTCATAGATAACTCTGATGGTGATGACATGGGAGAGGATTTTGGTCCCAGCCTAGGTGGTGCGGATGCTTTAAGAAAGAGCAGTGATAAGGGCTTGATGGGAATAGGTTCTGGAATCTCGTCATGGAGAGCAAAAAGAGACGAGCTAAATCTGTCTGGACTCTTGAATGTGCTTGATGGAGTTGTTGATACACCAGGCCGAATGCTGGTAATGACCACCAATCATCCAGAATTGCTAGACCCTGCACTTATTAGACCTGGACGAATTGACAAGAAAATGCTTCTGGCGTATCTTTATTGTGCTGATTTGGTAGCAATGCTCGAACACTACTTCCAGACAAAATTGAGTGAGAGCCAGGTAGATAGAGTCAATGACGCGATCAACGATCCGCCACAGTTAAAGTTCACACCCGCTGAAGTGGAGCAAATGGCTTGTGAACATGACGAGATCGACGATATGATTGCTGCAATCGAAGGGAAGAAGCACCCTGAGCATGGGATTGCCCGTGTCAATCAGATAGTATATAACTCATAAACAACTTTGTTTTCCTTGACAATAATATGTCATTAGTACTGTTCAAAGAACGTCACCTTTTGTGTTTGAGAGCATCTGTTCATCATTTGAAGTTTATACAGCAACATGACAAACACAAGCCATCAAGACTCTTCATTCGCTCATATCTACTAGCATAATATCAGTATGATCCAATTTTCTACACTGATGAATGATGGATCAGCATGGATCATGCATCATGGATCATTCATTCACATATTATCTTACGCATGTATGATAATAATAGTGAAAGCTACCATAGTGAATGTCATTGTCATTTTCATTGATAAAATGTCTTCTTGTGCCTTGTGCTGCTTTCGAACGCCACTTTTACAGTGACAACGTCATCCATATTATAATATGGGTGCGAACGTCGCGCTTTTTCGCTTGCTTGCTTACTACTTAGGCAAAAGCCAGATCGTTCTCTCTGCTGGTTGGTAGCTGGTACGTACTTTCTCTACAAGCTATTTACAAGTTACAAGCTAGCCAGACACCAGACAGCTAAAAAATGAACAAAAGCCAGCAAAAGCAACAAAAAAAGCGACCGATCAATTTAAATATGAATTTCCATAGCAAACCACCACGCTTTTCCATCCTCGTTTTGGGACTTGCTTGCTATATCACTGGTGTTATCACCAGCATTGGAGCATTTTCTCCTACGCGTGGCATTCCTTGGCATAGATTGAGCAGCTGCAGCAGACAAGGCAACCGGCTAATTTTGTCTACTATTAAAGATTCGGATACGGCGGACGCTGGACAAAAGCGTCAACAAGACCGATTGCTTTCACTGCTAGAATATATTGAGAATCGAGTGGCAGAAGGTCGACTTCCTTGTGGATTGGATGCCACTGATAATGAGCAAGACCTAGTGGCCTCAGTGATTGCAGAAGTAGAACAAGATCAAGTCAATAACCTATCGACCCTTCAAAGCGGAAAGATTACCGCTAAGGACTTGTTTGGAGACTGGCAACTCTTATATACGAGCTCCCAGACAATGATTATTAATAAGAGTCTCAGTGGTCTTGGACGTTCAGCTTCAGAGTCGGCACAATTTACGAGCCTGGTGCAGAAATTGGGAGGAAGTAGGTACGTACTAGTAAGCTTTGTGAAGTATACGCATTGATATCAATGCTGCTGCGGCAGCGAATACTTATATTGTGATGGTGTTGACTGACGTCATCAATTCCAATAGGTTCCTTGGAACTGTTGAATTTGTGGAACAATTTGGGAAAGGTGAAGACGTGCTAGAGGCTTTTATAACAGGAGAATGGTATACCAAACCTGAACGCAACCCTTTCACGGGCGCGCCCATCACAGTTATTGATATAGATCCTAAAAAGGTTGTTTGCGGGCCATCCACCCAAAATGGCGACCAGTGGGGTAGCCTTGGCCCAATCAAACGATTGGATATCGTATATTTATCGCACGACTTGATGATTTCGAGAGTAAACGTTAACCCAGAATATGTGTTTGTATGGCAACGGCTGTGAGTAACAGAATCGGATACAAATCTGAAACAGTGAAGCTATAAAGAAGAGGAATGTGAGAACGCAGCATATGAAATATGTGAAGAAGGAGATAACTGGAAAGCGAGTGAAGCAATTACAGAAATTGGCTAAATTTCCTAACAACTGTTTTCTCAAGCAGTGCTTGATCAAATAGGAACTTTCTAAATCAATGATTACACTGTACTTCAGTAAGAGGCCCCGCTTTTCTTTCACAATCATAGAGTGCACACATTATCTTCCAATGTTCTTCTGATGACCATCTCACTTTATAGCAGGACTCTAGGACAGAATTGTATTCCTAAGCAAGGCTCAGTTTACAATGATGATTTCGTCACCAAGCTGCTAGGAAGGTGCGAGCCCGTGAGTTTGCAATCTCTTTTACAGCACGATGAAGGATATTATTATCGGCTGAGGTAGAAACTTACTGGTTAAATATACAGCATTCGTGTATGATGGACTTTCTTTTACTTTGATTTTGCACCTAATTGGTTGTATCTACATGGCGTCGCATTGAGCCAATAAAGCCAACTATTTTGGAGAGTGGGGCATGAGAAGAAGAAGCCAACCGATTCAGCCGATGGGAAGTCAGTTTGAGGCAGACAACCACTAAATTGATTGCCACCTGGGTAGAAGAGGACTATCAAATAGTTGGAAAAATGATTGTTATGGAAGTTGTGGCAGAAAAATTCTCCACGTTTTGAGACGATAACACTGGTGTCTAGCTAGATCAGGTATTGCCGATTTAAGCACTTGCACTTTTCAGATGCTGATAAGTAATGCACAGAAATGAAAAACTCGACTAAATCTTGAAGTGGAATGAAGGAACGATGTGGAGATTGCTAGACTGTAGAGACCTCACTACTGTTACCTTGTGTATTATTTACTGCAATTAATGGTTTGTAAAGATTTGTATGTATAATTAGAGAAACATATCATGCTTTCTGATAAATGACGAGTGTAACAATGCCAACGAGTTCTCATTGATTTAGGCTCTGTACTTCGAATTTCAGGAGAATGTAGCCCTAAACCGTCCTAAATACGATACACGTAAGTATAACCCGTCTCACACCTTACCAAAAACATGTCAAACAGTCTATCTATCAAACTGTTTTGCATGAAGACAAAGTAATAGAGTTTATCAAATGACAAAATTGATCTGTTCAGCAATAAGATTTTGTGCATTGGTTGCTTTTGGAACAGGCAATTTCAAATTCAATCCAGAAGGCAGATCTAAAGATTCACAGCTTGATGGTGCTAGTGCTGGAACGATGATGTCAGGGTCGGAAGCGTTCATGAGGATAGTGGGTGACTTCTGCGGTGAAATAATGCGGACCCTTTTCTCTTTCTTTCGCCTCATCCTTTCTTCGTTATTCTTCTTAATCTCGTTTAGTCTTTTGTTCAGCTTAACGACCTCTTCTTCCAATTTTCTACTTTCAGAGATTTCATTTTGCAGCTCTTCCAGCCGTTTCGGGGTATCAGAAAATTCTTGTTGAGACCTGCTTGTTGTTGTTGAAACTTCTTCTTGTGTCCAGAATACAAGGCTTTCGTCTGTCTCCTCATTCCTACGATGAAGGGCCGCAAAAACCCCAAGAGAGTCGTGCCGTTGGTAGAAAGATTCAAGTGACACTAGCTCAGAAGTGTTTTTGGAAACGTCCATTAACAATGAAGATCCAGGATTTCTAGAATTAAAGATTGTGTCTTCTCTACGAATAATCGCTTGAAGGGTGGCAAATTCAATAATACTTGATCGACCAATGTTCGTCTGCTCGTGAACTAATCCGAGCGTACAATCTTTCCAGGAGTTAGGAATTTGTTCATTGTATATACCAAGTAAACGGGAGACCCCACAAAGACCATCATTAGCTGTAGCAACCATAACAGCAATGCTCATAAATGGAAGAAGAATGTTTCGAAACTCTTGATCGCCTTCTCGAAGTCTAATGGGATAAGTGTCATCCGCTGCAAAAGTCATCGCCAGAGGATCAGTTGGTAAATATGGAGATCCCCTGTGTTCATCAATTAAGTACATGAACTGATTCTCGAAAATCTTTATCAATGCATTTGTACTTTCATTTATCAATATAGAAGCAGCTTTAACAGGATCTCGCATATATGACCGCGCGTGAGAAATGCTCATCTCTTCGTCAAGCATGTCAACACAAATAGGCTCGTATTTTTGATCACATTTTATCGCTGCCACAAGCTCCTTCGCTATAGATACAGATCCCTCCGTTCTTGCACGTCGAATCCATTTCATAATTTTTGCATTGAACTCCTTCCCATTAGATTCAACTAAATTTTCCTTCACACGAAGCCAAAAATTCAATTTGGCGGTGAACATATTGATCCTTAACAAATGTTTCCCAACCATTTCGGCTAATGAAAGATTCTTTACATCCACTGGCGCGTCGAAGGTTTCAGTT
>Ga0307981_1002640_pt1 | contig 14258 bp, 8 predicted proteins | sample OrgLakmetagen987_FD_201849 | JGI IMG/M metagenome (GOLD analysis project Ga0307981, IMG submission 201849) | Saline water microbial communities from Organic Lake, Antarctica - #987 | ecosystem: Environmental > Aquatic > Non-marine Saline and Alkaline > Saline | place: Antarctica: Organic Lake... | reverse complement strand
TCCCGCAGACGTTGGATAGTAAATGGCAATGTTGTGGTCTTCAGCGTTGACTGGCTTTTCAACAAAGGGCTTGTGGATGGTCACACCATTAATTTCAATGTGATCGTCATACTCTTGAACTTCTTGATCGGCGCGTCCGTCACCGTCTCCGGTGCCAGTCGAAGCGTAGCCGTCGCGACTCAAGTAAACGTGCCGGGGCACGTCAATACCCGAGGCTTCCAAGTGATCGTAGACGCGACGACGGTCCTGTAAGAGCTCTTGCATGCCTAGATCATTGAGAATGTTTGGCTTGCGTAGTTCAACATAGGCTTTTGCTTTTTCGAGCGGATAGCCTTTGCTAAAGAAAGCGATAAGGACGTTACACACGGGCCAGTCTTCAATCGGTTTGTTAAGAATAACATCGTCTCCAAAGAAGACTACCTGAAAGTGGTCTTCGTTGAGTCTCGATAGAATTTCTGCCATTGGCTTGGAGCGTGCCTTTTTGTCCATGGCACAGATACCAAGACGAATCCTGTCGGTAAAGCGCTCATCATCTTCGCGACTGGCAGCGGCTGGAATAAAGGGCAACGAGCCCTTTTTGCTGGACGACTTGGTGGCGAGACCGGGCCGTTTCTTGGCTTCCTTTTCTGCCGAAGCATCGTAAGCGTCGGCATCGATATCACCAAAGTTATCCGAGGAATAGGTTCGAGTGTGCGGTCCTCTTGGCTTGGCAATCGTAACTTGCTTTCTTTCGGCGGGTGGAGCGACCGGTACGGCGATGGAATCTTCCTCGGGTATCTGAAGGAGTGCATCTTCTGCCATCATCTTCTTTCTCTTCCCCTCCGAATCCGACAACAGAGGCGACAACGGAGGTGGATCCTGGGCTTCTGATGCACTAGAGAGGTCTAGGTCTAGGTCTAGGTCTGCGTCGCTGCTGCTCATGGTCGACAGCGGACACCGGGTTGTGCAATGAATGAATCTTCTCCGATCGTTTTTGTGTCAAAACAAGAGGTCTTAGCGAAGCCGGGACTAATTCCTATTCGGGAATAACAAAGGAGGCAGAAAAGAGGCGCGAAGTAGAGAAAAAGAAACGAAAAAGACCGCGAACGAAGCCCCGGTCCCGAAACCGAAGGGCGACAATGGCAACAGAGTTCTGTGAAGTCGAGCTCACAATTCTCGACCAGAACGCTCTCGTAACCATCGCCGCCATTGACTTGTCCTGAACGAGACTAGTAGCACATATAGCGTCTTACCTGAAGCATTAGACGACATGGGAGCAGGCGCCAGCAAGCTTAAGGATCCTCTCGAAGATTCCAGCACTCGTAGCTTCGCCCCTGGTATGCCTCGCGATAGAGTATGGTCCTTTCACGAAGCATTAGTCAGAGAACGAGATCCAAAGCATGATTTCTACGACGTCTACGAAGTCCTAGAAGTTATTGGGCGAGGCGGAAATTGCACGATATACAAGATCAAAAAGAAGGACCAAATGGTGGGAGGGTCCGCGAGAGAAGAGAACGTTCGAAGCAGTCGTAACTTAATCAGAAGAGTCAGTCTCAGTCCCAGGTATACCTCCAAGACCTTCAATAGCTTAATCAAGAGGGTCAGTCTCAGTCCCAAACTACACTCATCCAAGTCATTAAAGATGATATATAGCGGTGAAGCGCTTAGTTCCAGCGAGGGCTTGGATGCACACCAACTGCACCAACTGTACGCGCTCAAGGTTTTTGATCTCGCCTTGGTACCAGTCAAGCAGATTGATCAACTCAAGAACGAGATTGATATCTTGAAGACTCTGGATCATAAGAACATTATCAATCCGTACGAAACATTCACGGTCAAGCTTACCAAGAAGCTAATGATTGTCATGGAGCTGTGTACGGGTGGAGACTTGCTTGCGAGATTGCCATACACGGAGCAGCAGGCGGCCTCTGTCGCAAAGCAGATCCTCAATGCCATATCCTATCTTCATTCAAAGTCCATTATTCACCGAGACATCAAAATGGAGAACGTGATTTTTGAGAGCAAGGATCCCGACGCCTGTATCAAGGTAATAGACTTTGGACTGTCAAAAAAGTACAAGTATAAGGGGGACATTATGACGGAACGAGTCGGTACACTGTATTCCATGAGCCCTCAAACGATGCAGGGTATCTACAACTCACAGGCTGACTTATGGAGTATAGGCGTCTGCACGTACATGCTGCTGTCGAACGGACAAAGACCCTTTGAAGCGGACACGCCCAAACAACTCGTTGCGAGAGTGTTGCTGGGAGACTTTAACTTTGACGGTACAGTCTGGTCGTACATTTCCCAAAAAGCAAAGGGTTTCGTAACCGAGCTGCTAAGTGTCAACCCGCAAAATCGCCCGTCAGCAGATCAAGCGCTCTTTCACCCTTGGGTGACTGACGTTAGTAGTCTAGAGGGATACAGCACTGCACCCGAAGAAGAGTTCATACAACGAGTGCGAGAGAGCATTCTCAGGTATGCGGATCAAGGGGAGTTTCGAAAGCTGGCGTTGAACGTGGTGGCCAAAAAGTCTCGGTCGACAGAGATATCGGAACTGCGGAAGGTATTCGATCGGTTTGATACCAAGAGCACTGGCACCATTACACTGGAGGAGTTTCAAGACGTCTTTGCTCGATTCGACTACTCTGAAGACGCTATCAAGGCCATCTTTCGTAAGATCGATATCAATTGCAATGACGTGATCAACTACACCGAGTTCTTAGCAGCTGCTTTGGAGACGCAAGGTACAATCGAAGAGTATCGACTCGCCGAAGCTTTTGACGTCATGGACACAGACGATAATGGGTACATATCGAGAAAGAACCTCAAGTACTTGCTTGGGGAGCAGGTTGAGGATCGGTACATCGACAGTTTAATCGCCGAGGGCGACTTTAAGCGAGACGGACGAATAAGCTTTGAGGAGTTCTTGCAAGTGTTTGCAATTCCGGGTGAAGAGGAAATGAAAGGATGCGATTCGGCCGACGTTGCGCTCTCTAAGAAGGGGTTCGTATCGACCGTGAGGAAAGGATGGAGCTCGGCATCAAATCTTGTCGGTTTGGGCAATAGATCAACCAGTCGGTGATGCAGTATGCATGCATGGCATGCCTGTACTCGTAGGCAATAGATTAAACGCTTCACGAGTATAACGTGACTAAAAAGTGTATATTTACCGTACGTCCACATTACTTTTTCTGTAGCCGATCAACTTGCAACTGGAGACTCGGGCTAAGATTCGAGTCAAATCTTCCACCAGGGATCTTTGCATCGAGGCCGACAAGATTGGCTTCACTATTATGCGTAGAGTGCTTGCCCAACTGCGCGACATGCTCCGCCATGTCGCGTGTCTCCTTCCGGAATGCGTTAAGGAACTCTTTGTATGAAATCTTACCGTCTCCGTTTGTGTCCGCGCCCTTCATCACTGCATCAATCTCGGCAGCGCTGCAGTCTTTGCCAAGGACTTCACGAAGATTCTTTTTAGAAATGTAATTTGTGTCGTCGCTGTCAATTCTGTCAAATGCTTCTGCGACGCGATCTTCCTCAATATGACCGTGCGCCTCGATTGTTGCTGCTAGAAATTCCGTATACATGATCTTTCCATTTTGGTTCACGTCCTTAAAGAGAAGCAAAAAAGGAGACAGTAAAAATGGCATGAGCAAGCGGCTTTTGTACAAAACAAACGTCACCGCGATACGATACCAACGAGTGTTGCTAACTTACAATGCTCGAAAAGATCTCCTGCAAGGTTTCATCTGGGTAGTTCATTTTTTCCAACGCTGCCTTGAATTCGGCAAAGGAAATGATCCCGTCATTTGATTTGTCAAACTCGCCAAAAACCCTTCGCAATTCCAGAATCTCCGATGAGGTGGATCGGTGAGCAATCACATTGAGCGCCAGCTTTTTGAGAGCCGACGTTTGTCGATAATTCAGCAAACTATCCTCGACTTGCCCCAGCAGAGCTTCCGACGGTTTCTCATCGGACAACTGTGACTGGTTGACAATCCACGGATGCGTTAGCGCTTGGGCGGCGTCCGAACGATGCCGCGGGTCCACGACAAGCAGAGTGTCGACAAAGTCTTTGGAGTCTTGTGACAGGACATCTTTCCAAATCGGTGCGTCAAACACATAGTCGCCTCGCATAATCAAGTCAATCATCTTGCGTCGGCGCTTGCTGTAAAAGGGTTTGGAAGCTGACAGCAACATGTAGGCTATGACTCCGACTGACCACAAGTCCGCCTTTGAGCTGTAGATACCCTGGAGGACCTGCGGCGCCATGGTGTATATTGTTCCAACACGCTCTGTCATGTATCCTGGCTTACCATTAAGAAACTTTTTGCTCAATCCAAAATCAATGACTTTGATCTGTGCGTCGTCGCTGTGATTCTCAAACTGCAAAGCAAGAGAGAAAAGTGAGTTAGAATTAAATTGATTGACAAGGTCGTTTCCCTTCGTTGGATCTATCGTAGAGCAGAATAGACAACGGGCAACATACAACGGGCAACAGACAACGTACCATGATATTCTCGAACTTCAAGTGAAAGCAAGTGAGAAACGTGTTAGAATCATTCTTTGACAAATAAGGTCGCTTCCCTTCGTTGGATAAATCGACGAGCAGAATAGAACAGGTAACAGGCTACAGGCTACAGACAGCGTACCTTCAGGTCTCTGTGCACAATATTATTTTCATGCATGTATCGAATTGCACTAAGCAGAGATGCCGTGTGCTTGGCCGACTTTCGTTCCGAGTAGGGAGAACGCGTATAAAGGTCACCACCATCGCAGAGCTCGAGCACGAGAAATAACTGCTTCTTGTAGGAATACAGCTCGTGTGCCTTGACGATATTTGGATGATCCATACTCTTCAGGATATCGACTTCATTCATGAGTTCCTGAATAAAGACGGGAGAGACACGATCGAGAATGATACTCTTGAGCGCATAAAGATGATCCGAGTCGCTGCGTTCCGTGAGCGTGTCGCCCGTTTCCCGGCCGCCCTTATTGCGACCGAGTAAACCAAAACCAAAGACTCCACCCTTGCCCTTTTTGACAAAGGCTGATCCTCCAATCTTGTCCGTCTTGATGCGGACGCGACAGACGGCCCCCATACTTCCTTGTCCGAGAACTTTCATCACTTCATACTTCTTAAAGACATCTTCTTTGGACTCGCGGAGCACCAAACTCGAATGCTCAAAACTCGTCTTGCTCGTGATGGGCGTCACCGCCGAAGCTTTCTGCTTTTCTTCACACATTCCGTAACAACAGTCCAAGCCTCCAACTAGTAACATGTACCGAGCAAGGAGCAACACACAATAAGACTCTGTCGTGATTGCCTTCGTCGCCTCTAGCAATGAACTATGAACCCTACAGTAGAAACAAGAATGAAAACGAAGACCCGCAGATAGACGCAGACAGCGACAGAACTTTATGCCCCTACCGGTAGATACAAGATAGATAGATAGTCGTAGATGTCGCCGCGACCGTACCGGTAAAGTGACATTTCCCTCCGCGGGCGCCCGTTTTGTCCGTCCGCCGCCCGTTAAAACGGACAAAATCAAACCATTCCCGGAATTAGACCGTGTGAAAAGAGCCGTCGACACCATGAGGATTGCCTCGGATCGAGCGTCACTTTGGACGACTTTGGGGACTCTATCGTCCTGAGATAGTCTCATTTATCACTATGGATCAGTGCTGGCGTTTTCGACCACATAGCTAGTACTAAACCTCGGACGTAGTACCGTATAGTATGTGTATTAGTCTATTCTATCATATTATGGGTCAGGATGAGTTCATTCGTGACCAATCGCAAGAGCGTCTGAAGACCCAGCTCTTCGTCCATGGATCCAGTTGGTAACCAGTGTGTTCTCACGTAGGCCGCATTGTTCCAGAAATCAAAGTCCATCATTGTGGGAAAGTTTTTCTTTGCCGTCTTGCCGCCAACAAAGCTTTTTTGATCGTTAAAGAAGAGGATGAGACTCGAATCTCGCGGGAGGAAGGAGGCGATGGAGGTCGATCCGCCAATGGCACTGACAAATATAGTGGTATCCACCACTTCGTGGATCTGCTCTTCGAGTGTCAGCTTGGCCATCTCGTAGACTTTGACCTCGACGTCTTTGTTGGAGAATTCATTCCTCACAGCGGCAATCTGCTGCGCAAAATCTTTGCGTCGATCTGGATTGTTGGACGAGTTTATGGAAAAGGACACTCTGAATGGCTTGGGTCGTCGGGTCCCTTCTTCAATCTTCATGTTACGAAGCATCCATTGCCGGAAGTCCCAGAACATTGGACCACGTCCTGCGTTATGGACCCGCTTGTAATCGGCCACATTCTGTCCGTGCCGCGTAAAGCCATGGTCGGTGAGCATGCCAATCCCTACCGCTCCTTGCCGAGCGCAGACCTTGCCAGTTCTCGGTGCGCCTTCCGACACGCGCAAACGTTGCTTGTAGAAATCTTGCACATTCGTACCCAGCAAGGGAAGGAACTTGGCCACAACCTTCTTGCAATCTCGCATAAAAGCACACGTCGAATCGAGAGTGGTAACCAAAAGGCGCTTGTCTGTCGCGCCGTACATTGCGAGCAACGTGTAGAAGGGAAGAAAAAAATCCCACATTAAATGCCCTGGATTCTTTGCATACGAGAGCTCTAGCGTAAAGGGAATCCATACAACATCCGAGGGTAGTTCGTAAAACGATACCATCGAAAGCTCGGATACCGACGGAAACCAAGCATTCTCAGCAAAGCGAATCGATCGGCCCTCGAGCACTTCCGTATCCATTCTTGTAGAGACGATAGCATAGTCGCGGTGAGACTGGACCAAGCTTGTATTGAGCTCTGACTGTATGGGCGACGAGAATACCTCAAAATGGCTCTCTTTCTCGTGGCAAAGATGCTGGATCTCGCAAGAGCGATAACAAAAAGCCTGCTTGTCAACGAAATTGTCGCCCAGACAGTGTACCGCCGACGCCTGCGATCGTTCCACATACTGCACATCCAGTCCACCAAACGTACCGTCGACTGGCGATTTTGGACGAGTGCGTTCGTGTCGATCCAACGAGGCTCGGTCGTTCAAGTAGTCCATTTCGTTTCGAATCAAGTCCACCAAAACTCGCAAATCGCCCGTCTTGTTCATGGTTCTGAGCGGTAACCAGTGCACGCGCAAGTGCGACATGTTGTTCCACAGATCCCAGTCCATCATGATGGGCTTCGTGGCATTGCGTCTCACACTTTCGACTGTTTCGTCATTGTTGTAGTAAAGAATCAAAGTTGAACCGCGGGGCATGAAGAACGCAGGTATCGCTCCGCTTCCCACGACGGAAATATAAAAGTTGGTCTGGACAGCCAGCTCTATACGTTGCCGAAACGTCAACTCTGACAAGTGCTGTTCTTGAAGGACAAGCTCCTTGGGAGAGAATGCTTGTTGAAGAGCTGCTTGTTGCTGGGAAAAGCTGTGTGGTCCCGACTTTTGGGACGCACTGACCGAAAGCATCATTCTGCGGGGACTGCTCTTTGCCTCGAACGGCTTGGTCTCTCGGTCGAGACCAAGATTGTCTAGCACGTACTGTCGAAACCTAAAGTACATGGGCCCTCGGGCCCCGTTTTGGGCAAACGAGTAGTCGGCCCCCCGCTCGCCGTGCGACTTGATTCCGTGGTCCGTCAGTCCTGCCATTCCGGCCACTCCGTAGCGTGCACAAATGCGACTTGACAGTGGCAAGGCACTGTCGAATGAAAGCGTGCTTCCCGTGCGTTGCAACAGCTGAGCATGCCCCGGTGCGAGCTTCATTGTTGGCAACAGTGCCTCAAAGTTGGCGCTGCAATTCGATTGCGACACTGTAGAACCAGAGTCCGAGACGTGACAGTCTTCGTTGAGGGTCGTCAATAGCAGCGATCGATCCGTCAAGCCAAACATGGCTAGTAAATTGTAAAAAGGAAACAGGTAATCAAAAAGCACGGGGCCGGTCGAGGCAGTCAGGGAGGGATTGGTGAAAAAAGGTGCCCAAACCACGTCGACCGGTAATTGGTAGTATCCCCTGTCGTGATCTTGGGATGCATCGAGCGGTACGACTCGTGGAGACCACTTGGGATTGTTGCCTCGTCTTAATTTGTGTGGAACGTTGCCAATGGGAGATACTCGTTGATCGAAATTGGTGGAGCTGGTTGCGTACGGCGACAGCCGAGGGTCGGTAAAACGTGCCTGCTGTTGTTGTTTGGATTCAAATACAACAAAGTCTCGCGTGTCAGTGTCCCAGCACAAGTGACGATACTGACAGGATCGATAGACCCATGCGTTGTTCAAAAAGTTATCTCCCGCACAGTGTACGACGGAAGGTCGATTGGTGTCGACGTATTCAAGGGCGAGGCCGTGAAAGCTAGTAGAGCGAGAAGACGATGGAGGAGGCTCCGAATACTGGCGACTGCTACTGCTACTGATACTGAGGTTCGACGACGAGGACGACAAAGAATCTTGCGTGTGAACGGTCCAGAGGAGTCGAAACTGCGTCAAAGCAAAGAAGAGCACGACGACGGCCACTGCAAAGCGAAAGAAGGCTCGTCGATAAGAGAGCGTCATGATGGCGACAAAGCGACTGACGAAGACGACTGACGAAGACGACTGACGAAGAGGCTGACTTATGTAGCTAAAAGATACCGCGATGTCACGCTCATTGGTAGTGATAGAGACCCTCTACAAGTATGAAAGGGGGAGCCTACTGCTGCTGCTGCTGGCGCTCATGGTCGAATGCGTAGAGAATGGATTGTTTGTTTTTCTTTTTTCTTTCCGCAACACAAAATTCTGAAATTCATCAACGGAAACGTTTGTACATACACCCAAATCGATACAAATAAAATACTTAGACGTCTCTCGAAAATCTGCACCTCAACGGTACTAAACTGTATACTGGTATTGTAGTCTACCGAGTGTTGTGCATAATCTATCTTATCGTTGTCTCTCTTTCGACAATGATGGTCGACAGCCAACAGCCACAGTAAACAATACTGTAATACAATAGTCTAGTCGTACAATAGACCATGACGTTCACCTCTACTACTGACTGCGTTCAGTTCCTGGCGAGCGCTGCAGTGTGTCTCTTGACGAGCACAATGTTTCGAGCGTCCACGCAGCAAAGCCGTCCTCTGGCGCAGCTCGGTACGTTGACTTTGACGTTGACTGATGTTTACTGTATTATATTGTACTGGCTGGACTGTACTGGACTGCACCGCACTGTATCGTAGGTACTGTAGCAACAGCAAATCGTTCAGGGAAACGAATGAATGAACGAACGAATTAATGAATGAATGCCGTTGGATATCGCTTCACTTCCAACTTGCGCACTCGACTAACACCAACCGGCACTCCAATCATTCCTCAGGCCAACGCCCCAAGGGAAAGGGTCTCTTTTCCTTATTGTACCATCACGTTGCGGATGGCGTTGGCGTCGTTGGTTACGATCCCATTCAAGGCGCCTTGTCGCCACCCTTGCGCCTCCGAGCGCACCTTGCGGGAATTCTATTTGTGTGGTCCACCGTCCTCTGGTTGCTTTCCAACACTGCCAACAGCATTACCACCACCAACACCAGCATCACCACCAACACCTTGCAAGCGCTCTCGCTTACTTGTTCCGTACTGAATTTGCCAGATATATGTTGGTACTCTGCAGCTGCCGCCTTGACGCTCTACGCTGCAACATTTTTCGTATTGTTTCACGTCGTGCCCGGTGTATCGCTACCCAGTGGTCCCCGACCCCACAAGATTCAGAGAATTCCAATCTGGCCCGATCAAACGGTCCACTTGCCACCGGTATTGGCAAAAACGTGGCGCTGCGCCAACGCTCAAGAATCGCACCAATTGACGCACCGAGGCTTGCAAGGAACCAGCGCCGCCTTGACGGGAGAACCAGCGGGTCGCGACTGTTGGACCAACGTGCCAGTCACTACTACTACCACTACTACTACTACCACCCTGAACGGTACAGTCGACGAACGGTTGGTGCAAGAAATGGCGGGAGGAGGCCGCCCAGCCGGCTTCAACCCGGCCGTCAATCCCAACAGCTGCGACCAATTGTTTCGAGCGCAAATGATTCGAACATATCTCGCCGCCGGCAATCGGCCGCCCGATACCAAAACCAAACCGGCCACCGTCAAGGACGCGCTCCACAAGGGGGTCCACTTTTACTCAATGTTGCAAAGCGACGACGGACACTGGGCGGGAGATTACGGGGGTCCCCTCTTTCTCATGCCGGGCTTGATTTGTGTGTGGTACGTCATGGGACAACCCAACAACATGCTGGGAAAGGATCAAATGGCCCTCATGAAGCACTACATGGTGGTGCATCAACAGACGGACGGAGGCTGGGGTACGCATCTCGAGTCGCCTTCGACAATGTTTGGGACGACGCTCAATTATGTGGCTTTGCGATTGTTGGGCATGCACCAGGACGATCCAGTCTGTGTCAAAGGACGTAAGTTCATTCAAGATCAAGGTGGCGCCACCATGACATCGTCGTGGGCCAAGTTTTACCTCTGCTTGCTCGGTTGTATGCATTGGGATGGTCACAACTCGGTGCCGCCCGAGATGTGGCTCTTGCCCAACTGGTTTCCCTTCCACCCGGGTCGCATGTGGTGTCACGCTCGAATGGTATATCTGCCCATGGGCTACGTCTACGGCTCTCGTATCGTTTACGACAAGGCCGAGACAGATCCTATCATTCTCTCGTTGCGAAAGGAGCTTTACTGCGAGCCATACGACAGCATTGTCTGGATCAAGACACGGCACATGGTGGCTGACATTGACAACTACTCGCCGATTAACACCATCATGTCGGTTGCACACAATGCTTTGGCGCGCTACGAAACGTGGCCCATCTTCCAGCCAATCAAAGACTTTTTGCGAAAGCGTGGGCTTGCCTTTAGCTTGGATTACATGAAGGCTGAAGATCTAATGACAAACTTTATCGATATCGGTCCGGTAAACAAGGTTCTCAACATGCTTTCCATGTTTCACGCGGCAGACGGCGATGTGAACCACCCGACGGTCGCCAATCACTTTGCACGCGTGGCAGATTATCTCTGGGTAGCAGAAGACGGCATGAAGATGAAGGGCTACAACGGAAGTCAATGTTGGGATACGTCGTTTGCAGTCCAAGCCATCTTTGAAGCCGATCTCTTGGACGAATTCCCCCAAGTATCCAAGAAGATTTGGAGCTATCTTGAGCGGTGCCAGATTCTTTCAACGCCGACTTCACAAGGAGCTCCGGCCTATCAGTTCGAGTCGACCGACAACCGACGCAAATACTATCGCCACGTTTCGCAAGGTGGCTGGCCGTTTAGTACCAGCGCCCACGGATGGCCCATTACGTAAGTTTGTTGACGTACTCGGTGGCTAGTTGAAAGCGTCGGCAGTCGTCGCGCTTGGCCATGTTCTCACCCTTCCCGTTTCGATTGTCGACACAGTGATTGTACCGGTGAAGGCTTGAAAGGCGTTCTCTGTCTGAGAAAGTCAAAGACCGTTGCGGAAGGAATAAATAATGGTACGCTCCAGCCAATCGGTGAGAAGCGATTGCAGAATGCCGTTGAGGTTCTCTTGTCGTACCAGAACGAAGATGGTGGCTGGGCAACTTATGAGAACAATCGCGGCTTTGGCTGGTACGAAAGTCTAAATCCAAGCGAAGTCTTTGGCGACATTATGATTGACTATTCGTACGTTGAGTGTAGTATGGCATCATTGACCGCCTTGGTCGATTTCAAGGAAGCATTCCCAAAGCACCGCACCAACGAGGTTCAACATGCTATTACGAAAGGTCGCGGGTTCTTAAAGTCGATACAGCGTGACGATGGCTCATGGTACGGCTCTTGGGCTTGCTGCTTTTGCTACGCGGGCTGGTTTGGTATTGAAGGTCTCATCAAATGTGGTGAACCTCTGTCTTCCAAGAGTATCAAGAGCGCCTGTGAGTTTCTGCTCCGTCAACAGCGGTCGAATGGTGGCTGGGGTGAAGACTTTTCTTCGTGTTACGACAAGATCTATTCGCAGAACGGGATGGACGCTTACGGAGACGACGGTAGTGGTGTCGTCAACACGGCTTGGGCTCTACTGGCACTATCTGCTGCCGAGCACGAGGATGTGGAGGCTGTGAAAAGAGGCGTTGCGTATTTAATGCAGCGGCAGCTTCCATGTGGTGATTGGCCCCAAGAGGGTATCGCAGGAGTCTTCAACAGAGCTTGCGGAATCACGTACACTAGTTATCGCAATGTCTTTCCGATCTGGGCGCTCGGACGGTGCCGTTCCGTCTATGGTGCTTCGTTGGATGATTAAGACAGCTTACACATGAACACAACTCCGTTGGTCGATTCGTAACAATGGAACTAAGTTAAAGATTATGGAACATGTGTATGACGCTCACAGCAATTGTCTACAGCAGAGTGCGGCCTCGGGCCCGCATTACTATTGTTTCTAAGCGCTCAGAGGCCGCAGCCTTGCGCGCAGCACTCTCCCGTAGCTGTACTCTAGGACTCTTCTCGCGGTTCGTCAAGTCAACTATTTTGAACGAAGCTCTCTCCAGCCTGTAGCTCGAAAGAGCATTCGACAGCTGTCGAAGAGAGTCGAAGGCTTCATCGGTTTTGTTTACCCCGCCAACAGCGGACGACACCGAAAGCATCGGTAGCGGCGGGAGGTCTAGTATCGACGAACCTGTTGCCTCTGCCTTCCAGTGCGCAGCTTCCTGAAGTGCACTCTGTAGAGCGGGTCGGAACAACGCAGCTTCGAGAGCCCCAGAGCTTACTTGCATCTCGTCTGTACCGGTACCACCTGGGACACGGGGAGACAGCTCGGCGACAGAAGTGACACTGCGACGTGGAGTACGGTTGCCGCTCTGGCCTCGTTTCGGCGACTTGAAATCTTTGAGCACCCGAATCTCATTCTCGTACTCGTCCACTTGACTTTGCATTACATCCATAGCCTCTGTCAACTGGTAACAAACAAAAATTAGCAAAGAACCGATTAGCGCGATTTCAATGATAGACTACCGAGACGGAGTCGACCACCGCATAAACCCAAACTTACCACACGATTTTCCTCTTTCATGCTGTTAAACTCTTCGGAGGACTTCAAGTCCGACGCCGTACCACGACCGAGGGCACCGGAGTTCGACTTTGCCAGCAGCTTTTCGAGCTCGGAGAGTCGCGCGTTTTGCATAGCAATTTCTTTGGAGCGAGTCGACAAATTCTGAAAGAATCGAAAAGAGAAATGACAGCGTGTCAGCGAGCCGTTTGCGAGTTCAACACCCATCTGTCTCAACAACAAGCTTACCTTTTCCAAGCTTGCCAACTTTACGTTGGCCAGAGACAACTTCGGGACATCCTCCACTGCTTCGCCCAGCTGGTGCTCAATCGCCCGTGCGCGAAGCAAATAGTTGACGTCTTCTTCGTCCCCGTCGACGGCACGAACACTCCGTGATAAGCTTGATACTCCTTCCCACACATCGGTAGCCTCGGGCGAGAGTGCATGGAAGCTTTCGTCTTCGTTTGGAGCCAGGTTTGAGAACCGTAATAGAGAGGACAGACGGGAAAGATTCTGTAAAGCACTATCGGCGGCTTGCACGCAAGTCTCCATATCACCTTGACTCAAAAGAAGACCTTGAATCGCACTAAAAACAACGGCCGATTTGTTTTTCCACTCCGCTGCTACCTTTGACAGCTCGTCCACTACTCCATCGCTGTTGACATCAAGATTCGCAAGCCGCAAGCAAACATTCACTGATTGGGCAGACGCCTGCTCTAGTCGATTGTACAACGAAACAAGACCGGGCGGGGCAGACGTATTGCCTACCTCATTCACCACCAGCGACAAGGAAGCTGTGGCACCCATGCACGTAAACTTGGCCGTAGAAGCGTCTTTCAAGAGTTGCCATCCAGGCGGATTCCAGCTCGACGACAACGAAGTACCATCTTCGCGTTCAATGTCATTTCGGAGGTTTTGAATGGTCGTCTGAACAGTCTGTCTCAGCGAATCAATACTCGATTGCTCTGGAGTCAGAACACCCTCTTCCTTCATTGACTTCAGAACAAGTCCCAACGCACTATCGAGCTCCGAAATAGAATGCCCGAGCATGGACCCAAGTTCCGTTGATGAGTCCGGGTTCAATAGATCTGGCCACTGGCCAGCCGAAAGGAAACGCAGCAAGTCCGACGAAGCTTCCACAACTAAAGTAGCGAATTCAGCTTGATGAATCATGGTCGCAGCCTCTTGTTTCGTACTATCAGAAAGCTGCAGGACAGCAGGAGTAGAAGCA
>Ga0307981_1002638_pt1 | contig 14267 bp, 19 predicted proteins | sample OrgLakmetagen987_FD_201849 | JGI IMG/M metagenome (GOLD analysis project Ga0307981, IMG submission 201849) | Saline water microbial communities from Organic Lake, Antarctica - #987 | ecosystem: Environmental > Aquatic > Non-marine Saline and Alkaline > Saline | place: Antarctica: Organic Lake... | reverse complement strand
TGGACGATTGTGGGTACTTTAGCGTGTGCGATGTTGCTCAAAATGTCTATTCTAAAAATGTCTTCAAATACAGAAATCCGCGAAAAAGGAGAGTGCGCTGCTGTTCGAGCAGTTGGTCAAGGCTTATGGTTGGTTTTCAGACAGCAGTTTTGGATGCCTGCCTCCCCACTCTTTTGAACCTTGATAAAAATCCCCCCACCCCTCTGCTCTAGGGGTGTAGGAGCTAAAATGGAAATTATACAGACCTCTTGAGGCCATTATTTAACACCCCTAACTATTCTATTATTTTAAACTATCTTCCCGGACTTCGTACTAATAACTGTAATCATCAATGTAAATATCTATTCTTGCTAAAATTGCAAGGTCCAAATATTTATAATCTTTCGCAAGAATCATCATCATCATCGTCATCATCCTGCATTAAAATACGAGAAAGCAAAAAGAACACAAGTGATCTTCTTCCCTGTTAATCTTGCCGTACTACTGTAGCTTTGATTCAATAACACAATCAATAGTATATGATGATGCAGTCGTGGGTAAATGTTGCAGCAATTGTGTTGACCTTGTTAATATCAGCTACAAATTCAACAGCCATGGCAGCAACTAGTGACACTTTCAATGAAGATTTGGATGGCCCCTCTCCTGCACGACTAATTCTTGACAAATCTTTACGTGGGTCCACCATTCAAACTGTTGGAAATACAGCCAAAATTGTTGGAGGATCAATAGCATCTGTCAATGAATACCCATGGTATACCGCGTTGAGCACATCTGGTAATTCGTTTTACTGTGGGGGGCAACTTATAAGCCCAAAGTTTGTTTTGACAGGTAAGTCATATCAAGTGTAGTAGCTAGTTCATATAGCACCTCTCTATAAATGCATTATTGATCACACCTCATTGGTGTTACATTACAGCTGCACATTGTGAGCCAAAGGTTGGCGACAAGGTACAAGTTGGTGCATTATGCCCAGCATCTAATAATAATTGTGGACAGGATTTCGAAGCCAGGATGTAAGTATCAGGATTTTGAAAATTGCCTTTGTTTTGTTTTGTTTTGTTTTGACTCTTTGCCACTGAAGCTATTATATCGCATTTGCTTAATAGGGTCAAAAGTGTGACACAACATCCTGATTTTGTAATACACATTACGATTGCTTTGGAGGTAACTTTCACATCGTGTCTTGTGTGCGTATTATGCGTGTGCGTATTATGCTTTGCAAATTTATCTTTCAAACCTAATATCTCGATATGCGTTCATTATTCATTGATTATGGTACGACTTCATGTTAATAGAACTGGTAAGTCCACATTTTAGACCATGATGCTTTTTATGAGGGATTTTGATTATTGTACATCTAATGCAATCATCGGTTGTCACACTGAAGGATGAAGCTGTCAATAATATCAACCCCGTAGTGCTAGACAATGGATCGTACTCTACTTCTTATAATGCGGGTAAAAGTCTATGGGCAATTGGTTTAGGAATCATAAATGTCGATCAAGGAACACTTGCATCCCGACTACAACATGCAGTATTTTTGAATATGTTCCACAAGACACTTGTAAAGAAGCAATGAAACCTACTCTTCTTGGACCAGCTACAATCTGTGCTGAAGATAGTGACAAAAGGAGCGACGCGTGCTATGGAGATAGTGGAGGACCTCTTTATGATAGTCAAAATCAAAGACTTGTGGGGCTGACCAGTTATGGGGATCCCATTTGTGTATCGACAAGTCCTGGGGTCTATGCTCGTATTTCTGACAGCTTCTCCTGGATTCAGTTTAACGTCTGTCTCACAGATCCCACTGCTGGCCTTTGTAATGATGTCATTGCTCCAGGGCCTTCTGCTCCAACGTCGAAATGGTGTAGAGATGCTGAAGTTCAAGTTACTTTTAACACCGACGAATTTCCTGAAGAAACAGTGTGGTACCTTTTTCTGAGTTGACATCGTTTGCCTTCATCAGCGCAGGCTCGCTTTCAACTTTTACAGCAAACGAGACTCACGAGGGGGACTTTTGCCTGCCAGTGGATAAGAATCAATGCTACAGATTGGATATTGATGACTTGGCGGGAGATGGTATTGATAAGGATGGAAATGACAATGAATATTGCCTCATACTTAACGGCCAAGAAGTTGAATGCAATACTGATTTTACAGGAGATAGAGAAGCAGTTACTTTCCCTTCAGAAAATTGTGAGAACGATTCTTTTTGCAACATTGCTTCTTATGAGCTCGAAATCACAACGGATGAAGATGATTCCTTCACTGGGTTTGTTGATGTACGAGTGCATATTGAGATTGCTAGCGAGAATGGCGAGTTTCTTTTTCCTTATATTTTTGGTTCAACTGATTTTTTCAGTGGTCTAGCAAGTTCCACTGTTTACAAATACCCAATTGATCTTTGTGATGGCGCATATAATCTCGTAGTGGAAAATCTTAGGAACACTACGATGGTGCTGAAGAGTAAGAATGGGACCGTCATTCTCACCCACGATGATCTTGAGGGGAGTATGTTTTCGACAAGATCATCTGCTCGGTTTAGTAGTACATCATCCCTTGATAGTGCATCATCCCTTGATAGTGCATCATCCCTTGATAGTGCATCATCCCTTGATAGTGCATCATCCCTTGATAGTGAACTTGATAGTGCATCATCCCTTGATAGTGCATCATCCCTTTTCAAAGTGACCGCAATTCTACTACCTTTGACGAGTATTTTTATCAGCTTTGTATTTTAATTTGAGACATCAATGTTTTATTTACCTTCTTAATTTTATAGAAGACTATTTTAAAACAGCTTTTGCAGGCGATCTAAATCGACCTCTTCGTTGCCAATTGATGAAACTAGCGGACTTCATTCATGCGCATGTGATAATGTGAAATAAATAGAAAGAATGGTATTAAGAGGGAGTTCAGTAAGCACACCTATATATCTAAATGAAAAATGTTACGCTTGCTTCTGCCAGTACGACTAACTTCTACAGGAGTTCCAATAACACAGAGTGGTACAGAGATAGAGACTAACAACGTTAAGACCTTAAGATTTTTTTTTTACAAACCGCCATTATCCTTTCATAACTATTCCATTTCATTTATGGGCGTCGAAGCATTGGAATGATTACAATCCGGCACGAGTTTTCAGGGTCGTCAATAATCTACACATTGTCGACATGGATTGCATCCTTTGATGAGCACATCTTACAAAGTTTCAATGTTAGCTTTCTTGGATGTTCTTCGATTAGTTCAGAAAAAGCAATGGTCGTCCCAATCGTACAGACTATGCTCGTCTCTCATACATAGAATACTGTCACATGGTTCATCAAGGAAGTGAAAGAAAGCATGCCATGGTCGATTCTATGCCAATGATAGATACGACACTGGACTTTGGTGTGATGCATTGCTCAAAGGGAAAAAACTAGAAACCTACAACATCAGTACCGGTACATATTTAGGAGGAACATCACGATATGATCATTTCCTCCTCACCACTGACAGTCTCATGGCTGTGGAGAAGTCAAACGAGCTTTTGGAGACTCTCGAGGCAAAAAATGCAAGTCTGGTATCCCTTAACTAGTACTGGAAGAACCATCAGTTTGACGCCCATCCCTGGTTGGAGAGCCCTACTCGCGCATTCAGTCTTGAAAGGGTACAGAGATTCGCTGATAACATGTGTTCACTACCGAGGCTAAGATGGAGGAACCATTGTCCGCACCTTCGATATGTTAAAAAGTTTTCGGGGAATGATAGGAAACAAAAAAGGTGTATCGTAGAGAATACCGAATATGACGTTATTGATTATAACTCGTCAGATAAAGTCCATGGTCTGTATCTTGGAGCAACTTTGAGATCTTGAAAAACCAATGGGACCAAATGTCTTTTCCTGCCATGCAAATTACTAACGGTTTTTTTGAAAAAGGTGAGAAATTTACGACCGAAAGATACTGAAATGTGTACAGTACATTTTAAGAAGTGGTACAAGATGAAGCAGTGGTAGTTACTCGATTTGGAATATGTTCTGAACCATTGATGCCGGTGCAGGGCAATTTCCTGCATAATCTCTTCGACTTCCTTATTGCGTCTAGAGCATTCTCAAACATATTTCTAAGTTCTTCCGTTGTTTCCGTCACTTCTTCGGGAGACATATCTACAAACATTTGAATTGTTTCAGCCAATTGTGGGTCGATCCAACAAGAAGTTGTGGAAAGCAATGAACTTTGATGAAAGAACTGCTTCCTTCCAGGACTTTTTGGATGGAAAAGTGTCTCCTTTTATCTATTGGCAAGATTATGGATTATGGGTGCATCAGGAACACTCTGTAGACATTCTTTGCGATATTTAGAACGAGGCTTTACCGGAACCCACTTAGATATGAACACTGTCAATCAGGGAATACACGATACAATGAGTTCAGATACCTTCGCAAAATCAAGTTAATTATTCATGAAGGCACAAACTGGGCGTTGCAAAATTTCCTACTGTGAGGATGTCATTGGTTTCACCAGTGAATCACTCAGAATGGCTAATGTCGTCTCTTTTATGATAAAATAATATAATAATGCGGTAAAGGAATTGTAAAAGAGATCAATTATTCGATTAAGAGAAGAATAAGAGTGTGAATAATGAAGAGATACATTTATCTCGTTGATTTGGATATTGAATTGGTTGGCCCTAATGAAATACAGTCTTTTTTTGAGCCAAACATTAAATAAATACTTTGCTCATCTCTCTAGATTGCAAGATCATCTCTTTCCTATTTTAATTCTACATTTCACGCTTTTGCACTTCGAAGCCTTTTTCTTATAGCCATATACCAGCTCATCAACATGTTGTTCTGGACAAGCTGTCCGGCCATCATCGCTGCATCGTCATCATTATCTTCAGCCTGATTTGAATTCAAGGAGCCTGATGGTATGTTGGCCGCATTCTCAACTTTACTCCTTTTTGATGATTGTGTTTGAGACTGTACCACTACTGTGCCTTCTCCTTCCTCGTGCTCTTCATTGGTGTGCTTTCTTTTCATACCTACTTCAATGTCACTGGAAGAATCTTTCAATACCTGCAGCTCTGCCTGTTGCTTCGATAACTTCCGCGTCAGCTTATCTACTTCATCCTTCAATGACTTCTCGATGTCATCCTTCTCGCTCGATAGATCAGCAATTTCTAATCTCTGGGTTTCAACTGTAGCTTCTAGATCTGCAGCTCTTCTATTAGATGATTCTAGTAGCTCCTGGGCGTGTGTTCCTTCCATCTGCATATCTGATACGGATGTAGTGGTTTGAAGTGTGAGGAGCTTCTTGATTCTCTTGGATGCACCCTCTTCAGTTGCGATCTCGAGCGGTGTTTGCCCATAAATGTTCTTTGCTGACAGGAGTAGATTGGCGTCACAAACTTTAAGGATGAGTATGATTTTCTCGGCGACCTTGGTGTGTTCCTCGATATACAAACATATGTGATGTAATGCAGTATCACCAGCCGAACTCTTTGCCATCACGAGATCTTTCCCGCCAACTTCAATCAGCATCTTGATGATATTATAGGAGGATGCACCAACACCACATGCATAGTGGAGTGCTGTTTGAGCATTAAAAGCTTTATTAATGACCAATTCTTTTCCTCCAATATCAAGAATTTCCTTTATGATATCAGCAGGTGCCTCCCAGTAGATTGCTAGATGTAAACACGTCTGCCAATAATCATCACGGCACATGATATTTGATTTCTTTTCCTCCTTTGCTGCATCGGAAGATAAATATTTCCTCACCTCAGACCATTCCTTATCATCACACAATTGGAATAGATTGCAGTCTTTCATTGTTTTTTTATTTATACTTTATACACAAGTTGTGACGGAGATTGATTAACACTGTGAGGAGTCCGGTAGCAGGTAGCAGGTAGCAGCGCAGAGTGATATGAGCGTACGATAGCGTGCGAGCACTGGTACAAATAATTTCTATGACGTCAATGCTTAGAAATAGGATTTCATGTCTTTTTCACCCATGGCTCCTGATGGCTCTTCAATTTTGAATCCAAATCATTTTTACCGCCGTTCCGCTTTACCTGCTACCATAGCACCTGCCTGATAGCAGAGGTGTGAGAAGTTGAACAGGAAATGTTAAAGAGACCAATTATTTGATTAAAAGAAGAATAAGAGTATGCATAGATACATCTATCTCGTTGATTTGAATGTTAAATTGGTCCCAATGTACAATGAAAACACAGTGTTTGTTTGAGCCAAACATGACATAAATGCTATGCTCGTCTCTCTAGATTGCGAGATCATCTATTTCCTGTTTCAATTCTACATTTCTCGCTTTTGTCATTCGGAGCTCTCTCCTTGTAGCCATATACCGGCTCATCAACATATTATACTGGTCAAGCTGTCCGGCGAACATTGCTGCATCGTCATCTTCATCTTCAGCCTGATTTGTATTCAAGAAGCCTGATGATGCACTTCTCGTATTCCCAACTCTCCTCCTTTTTGATGATTGTGTTTGAGATTGGACCACTGTGCCTTCTCCTTCCTCCTCGTGCTCTGTGAGGAGCTTCTTGATTACATCATTGGATGCAAACTTGTCAGTTGCGATCTCGAGCGGTGTTTGCCCTTCATCACCCGTTATTGACAGGAGTAGATTGGTGTCACCAACTTGAAGAATGAGTTTGATTTTATCATCAGCATCATCGTGTTCCTCGATATGCCAACATAAGGAATGCAATGCATTATTATCATCATTGTCCTTTGCCATGACGAGATCTTTCCCGCCAACTTCAATCAGCATCTTCATGATATTATAGGATGCACCATAACAAGATGCATAGTGGAGTGCTGTGCTATCATCATTAGTTTTCTTCATAACCAAATCCTTTCCTCCAATATCAAGCATTGCCTTTACAATATCATCGGGTGCGTCACGGCAGCATGCTTGCTGTAAACATGTCCCAACATATTGATTACGGTACATCATGATATTTAATTTCTTTTCCTCCTCTGCTGCATCGGAAGATAAATACTCCCTCACCTCAGACCATTTCCCTTTGGTACACAATTGGAATAGATTGGAGCCGTTCATAGAAGAGGTTCGCATAGGTTGGTTCCCCCCTCCTAGTCCACAACGCGCCAAAGGATAACTGTGTCGTGCCATTTTAACTTTGAAGGATTTTTTTAAACTTAGATAACACTTTAAATATGCACATTTAACATCGCAGAGTGCAGAAGCAGCAGAGTACAGAGTAGCAGAGTGGACCGTGCTCGATAGTTTGTAGGGTCGCAAGGCGTCGTCGTCGTAGCGACAGGTCGCGAACTATTTTAAAATATTACTAATCCAACAATGATTAGTATAAATACAAAAAGAGAACGCTAAAATCCAGACAATACTGCAAAACAACAACCCTACCACAGACCACAGCTCACAGCCTCAATAACAACAAACCTCCTTCGTGATGCTTCTAGCAATCGCAGTAGCCGCGGTGGTTTTTGCCACCGTCCTTGCTCCTCAGAGTCCCCTGTACCTCGGGTTTTTCTTTTCGGCACAACACCGATCCGAAACGATGCGCGCTCCTGGCAACGGACTGTCGGGATGGGTCGCTCGTCGGATCATGACCAAAGTCAACCAACAAACCTCGGCTCACGTCGTTACGAATTTCTTAAAAGTCCAAAAGGGCGACTTTGTCATTGAACTCGGACCGGGCTCGGGGCACGCCCTTCCTGCGATTTTCTCCTCGGAACCCGACACGGTCATTGGCATTGAGATCAGTCCTTCGTTTCGTGACGAACTTTCTTCCAAATTTGCCAGCGAGATCCAATCCAGCAGGCTCGTTGTGTCTGGCGACGATGCGATTCAGTATCTGAGGATCCACGTGGCAGATGGGTCGGTGGATCGAATCCTTGGATCCAATGTGGTGTACTTTTTGAATCCACTCGATCGATACTTGAGCGAATTTTATCGCGTCCTCCAACCCGGTGGTACCCTTGTCTTTGCCGTCAAGGATATGGTCAAAACGGCGGCTGCTACTGCTGCTGCTGGTCAGGCGATCTTTGTCAATACGGATTGGGACGCGTGTCTTGCAGCTATGGAAAAAGCTGGGTTCCAATCGGAACGAAAACCGCTTCAACTCGAGGATGGAGGTCCGGCCAAATACTGGCCACTCGTTGGCACCAAGAATTAGACCAGGACCTAGTAGCTACGGCAGTAGCTAGGGCACATACCCTCTCTTGCTTTTTTAATATCCATCCTTTGTTTGTTCATAATTTTGTTTTTATATGTCAATGCGCTTGGTGCTCTACACTTTTTATGCTGACAACACATCCTGCTGAAATAATACACTACTTGTGGCAAAAGTTGTCTTATCGTTCTCCACTAAGCTAATTCTTCTCCTACTTTAAACTTCACAACTAGTGCTGACTCAAGCAACCAACTTGTTTTCCATCACTTATATATCTGATACTATCTTGCTGGGGGTATTCTCCTTCCATTTAACCAAAAACTGAATCTTCTCGCAGAAATATACAATTTAGATTTGTGATCCTCACAATTGATATAACTTTCATTAATAATAATAAGAACGCAAAGATTATATACGGGCTACTATTATTTATTCAGGCGTAATGAAATCGGATCTTTCTTGTGATGTACATTTGTTTAATCATGTGTCTGTATGGAAGATGGCACAGATGTTATTCTCATTCTTTGCAATCACTTGCTTAGCTCTTGCGATTATTTCTTAGCCCTTCCATATTTACACCCTGGATTATGGAGGGAAAGCGGACACCGATTTAGAACATATCCTCTTGGTCTTCCTCTTCTCTCAGTTGTCATTCACATGATGAATCTCACTGATACCCGATACGATATTTTGGTTCCCCCAGGCATCATGTCACGATGGACCAGAAAGGTGACAACCTATCTGACAGCGAACCTTGCGGAATAATAATGTCATCCTCCCTTCCTATGTTATAGCACATCTTTTCTGTCCTGGACAACGCCTGAAACTCTATGTCGATGCCAGGGTGTGGATCTTTGAGAGTGGAATGGTTATATCCTTTTTTTAACTTCGCATTTGTTTTTGTTTGTTTGTTGTTATTCAGCCGGCCAGCCAGCACCCCCCCCAGCAGGCGCAAACAAAGTGAAGTTCGCGCCACTGATGAGTCACAGCAATCCAACTCATCTTGACACCACCACTTCGCACTCTCGTCGCACCACCTCCTCCTCGAAAGCTTACGCCTTGAAAGTAAAACCGAGGCAATACTGCTTCACAAATTAAAGTCAACCCAGGATACCATGCACTTCATCCAAACTTTGTTCCTCACCCTTTCAGCCACGGCTCTAGCTACCACGGCATTCACACTATCCATGTCTGCCACTTCTAGAAAAGTTGCCGTCTTTGGAGGAACAGGCTTCGTCGGCTCTGCTGTCTGCGAACGCTTGATCAAGAAAGGATATGACGTCACAGCTGTATCTCGGCGTGGAACTAACCCCAAACCCAATGATTCAACTTTGAGTCAAGTGAATTGGGTCCAGGGCAATGCTCTTGACAAATCCGCTGTGAAAAAAATTGTCAACGAGAATGATGCCGTTGTGCATGCCATTGGATTGCTGTTTGATGTGAATAGCGGACTTGAAGGATTGAACAAGATTGTTTCAGGAAGTGGATCCCTGCCTGATGATAGTAGTACTTATGATAATATCACCCGTCAGACCATGTTCAATATTTGCGAAGCGATCGAGGGAAAGATCGCATTTCCTAGTTTGGGAAAGAAGGAAAAGTATCCTCTTTGCTTTGTGAGTTGTGCTGAGGCTGGTTGGCCAGATGTTGCAGGTGGTTCTTTCATAGAGGAGAAGCTTGCTCCAGACTGGCTGAAGGGATACCTTGCTGCGAAACGTGCTGTGGAGGAGAGATTGAGCGGTTCGACTAAGATTAGGGCAGCAATATATCGACCATCCCTCATTTGGGATTGGACCAAGGTGAGTACAGAGAATGATAGAGAATGTATTTATAGGAAAATAAGTTGGATGTGTATTGTCAACTCTGCTACTTGAGAATATTTTCTGACCATCATTGTTATGCTTCCTTTATCATCACCATCCATCAATATACAGTTTGATGTCCTTCCAGTCATTCCCGTGTTCAACATTGCCAGTGCTATTGGAATTCCATTTGTTGATAAAACTGTAAGAGTTGAGACCCTTGCCGATGCCATTGTTGCAGGAATCACAGATGATTCTGTGGAAGGTGTGCAGCGCTATATGCAAATGGAACAGCTTGCTAAGAATTAAAATGAACATGTTGAAAAACAAAAAATCACATGAACTTTTATCTAAAATAATATACACTGCTCAATGCCATGTTCTATTATTATTCAACGATTTATATCTTCTACTTTGAAATTGCAGGGTGTGCGCGCGTGCTTAGCTTTCCTTTCTTGAATTCAACGTCGAACTATTCATTAATGATCTATTTCGTCTTCTGGTCTTGTCAACTTCCAAGATTCCCCTAATTCTTCTCCACCTCGTCTTCTTCCTCATTCACTTCCTTTCCAATCAGCTTGGCCATGACAGGAGTCAACAAGACTGTTGGAGGAAATCGAATCGGACTTGCAGCCTTGTGTGCCGTATACGCAATCGCAAAGGTACCAATTTTGTCTTCCGTCCCACCTAGGGTAGCATCAATCCCTACTTTACTCAGGAGCGCTGACACGTCAATACCCGAATCGACTAAGAAATAACATACGCTGAAACTAAGTAATGCCAAGGGAATCGATGTGGCAAGGTATGCAACGCCATATTTTTTCAAGAGGGATTTAGCAGAGACGGCACCATCCTTTTTTTTGAGAGATTCGAATAGCCCAGCTTCTAATCCATATTTTTCAGTTGTATCTTCCAGATCTGTCTGGGAATCATGTTGTTGAGTTGCGTGGAGGGGGTGGAGCTGTTTTTTATGAGATGTCGTTGATGAGGATGAGGAAGTAGATGATGATGGTGATGTACTTCTTGGAATGGACTTGGACAGGATGTGTCTTGTTGAACTTCTTGGATAGGGAATAGAGGTCCATGAGTGAACAGATGATAAAGATGCTGCTGCTACTGCACAAGAAATAATTAGTCGAAGTGTCATGATGCTGTTGATTGATTATATTGAAGTAATTGGGTGCTTTAATGCCACTGTCTGTAATTGTAATGGTATGTACGATGTGTGGTATTGAGTTATTTGTGATGTTTGTTTGTGTCAACAGATGGATGGAGAAAAAAGTTGCAGTTCAATTTCATATTCTGATGTCAAAAAGCAGTGAAGAAAGAGAAAGAAAAAGATTTTGTGACGTTTGAGGAATGTGAGGAGGAGTCAAACCCAAAAGGCTTCGAACCTGCGAAATGGAATGCCGAGAATTCCTTTTTGATGTACAGGGATAACGAAGAAATCTCCCGCCATTTTATGAAAATGAGAAGGTTTAGAATGCCAGAGAATGCCCCCTTCTTCCAGCTTCTTCTGTGGATTTTACTTGCTCGCTGGTAGTAGAGTATGATGGATCAGAGTAGACGATGACAAATTGATTATCTAGCTCTAGCTAGCTAGAGTAGTAGAGAGCTACCTAGCTAGCTAGTAGAGGTAACAGGTAAATTGTAATTGGAAACGCGAGATTAATAGTATTGTAGCTAGTGAGGCAAAGTCCTTACTTTATCTTCGTTCTCAAGAACGTCGAGGAAGGACAGCTTGTATGTACAGTAACGCAAAGGCATCTTTGAAGTAGGTATTATCACTTTTACGAACACCATCGGTTAGGCTTCTTATTTTGTTTTCATTCCTACAACAGAGATGAAACTTGATTAGCACATGGTCCTCTCCTGTATCACGAATGATTGTTCACGTCGTTGGAAGCATGTACCTCTTCATTTCTGTATTACAAATAATGCAAAGAACATGATGGAACGGAAACTCGATCAGGTATAAAAGACTGCAATATGTCTTTAAAACGGGACACCGATATCGATAATCAGAAGTCAACATCACAGAACATCAAAGAATCTACGATCAAAAGTGAGAACTCCAGAAATAAGAAGCTATAAAAATGTAAAAATGAGACACCAAAAACGAAGTCACCCACACTTTTTACTCCATAAATTCTTCACGACCCTATTATAACCATGATTGCCTACAAACTGTTTTTGCTCACTCTCTGCGTCTCACAAGCCTTTGCTCTTGATTACTATTCGGCAATGGCAGCTCCAGTCGTTGCAGCAACAGAAGGGTTTGAGAAAAAAGAGCTTGGGGCAGATGCTACCACTGCTGCCATTACTCCTAAATCTGAGGTATGTTTCATAATTTGTTTCTTAAGTAAAGACAATATTTTTGAGAACCCAGTATTGAGTAACGTCCTTCCTTAATTTTGATTCACAATACAGAGGAAACTCAAGTCATCTAAGTCATCTAGTGGTTCGTCACCTAGTGGTTCGTCACCTAGTGGTTCGTCACCTAGTGGTTCGTCACCTAGTGGTTCGTCATCTAGTAGTAGTAGCAGCAGGAGAAAAAAGACACTTGTTGCAAAGATTGAAAAAGAGGAAGGCTACTTTGATGACATCAGTGGAAGTGTTCGCATGATATTTCAGGACAGCGATCACATGAAATTTGATGTTTCCTACAATCTTAAGTAAGTTTGGCTCGTATTTTTCTATTATCTATGCATCATATTTCTCCTACTCACAAACCCCAAACAAATCGCTTCTTGCATACAGGAAAATGCCCAAAGAATGCGAAGACGATGATTGCTACATGAAAGTTAAAGATGGAAAATGCGACGATTCTGATTTGGGGGACACATTCCACAGAAGAGATTACAGAGTCTGGAAGAAGGATAAAACCAAATTCACTACCAACCATCGTGGACGCGCTTCTGGCATGTTTTTTGGGTTTAAATCAGGTTATTCCTACAACAAAAACAAATGCCAAGTCTTAGTGATCTACGGCCCCAAAGAAGAAGGCAGCAGCAAAATTCGTGCGATTGGCTGCGGAAGATTGACCCCCAAGGGTGAATCTGATGATTGCTGAGCACCCAGCGTGGTGTTCGTTCGTCCTCGCCATTCCTGCTTCAAGGACGTACATCGCTTAATCAAGAAATTATATCTGCTTCCTTTTCATCAGTAACCGTCCATCAATTCATCTTCCACTTGAAAAGCCCAATGAAGAATTCGTACGTACTACACCTGCTGGTGCATCGTTTTATCAAGAATTCATACCTGCTTCATATAATATCAGTGACCGTCCATCAATTTATCTTCCACTTCAAAACCCAATCAAGAATTTGCACTAGTACCTGCTGGTGCTGCATATTCATCAACCGTCTATCAGTAATTCATCTTCAATACACAACGAAAACCCCGTCTAAACGGAATAAAAATACATCAGTAAATAATAACTACATTGCATTGCATTATTTACCTATCTGATAAACACTTCCAAGTGTAGCAGCAGTTAGAGACTTGCAGTATCGTACATACAGCGCCGAGTGTTCTGTGTTCCTTTGTTTCAAACTAAAAAATATGGGTGAATGATAAAGAGAAGTCCCGCAATTTGAAAGTTGACGGACTATTTTCACCCAAAAGTGCTACAAAAATGTATGATATGTCACGTCGTGTCACGTGCATCATAAAATCTGACGACTTCCTCCTCTTTTATGAGTTACCAGCAGTGAGTGCGTATCATCGTAAATATATGCATACCAGGCAAGATACTCCCCTTGCACCTTGATAGCTCTCTAGATAGAGATAGTTTATGCTACACAGCATGCATCTTTACTTGTGACTGCCTTTGCAAATGCGCATATTTTCAATCTGCTGCAATCTCCTCTCCCTGCAGAAAATCTCTCATATCCGGTCTTCACCTTTTAAAATCAACAGTAACAGTAACAACAACAGCATCCTCAACCTTCTCCAAATTCACATGATGAATCCAAAAGATACTTCCACTTCTCCTGAATCTGCCCAGCCGCCCTTGGAAGTGGAAGTGAAATTGGAAATGGAATTGACAGAATATGAACAACTACTTCGCAAAATATACTTTATTTCCAACGTTAAACGGGATCTTCACAATATAATGCAACTCAACAACATCCTCCAACAACCACTCGATGATCCCTCCATCTCCGTCATCCACGTGGCCGGAACCAACGGCAAGGGATCCGTCTGCCACAAAATTGCAAAAACATTGGAACTGGCAGGCTACCGAGTCGGTCTTCTGATATCACCACACATTTCTTCTTATAGAGAACGAATGAGCAT